>Ga0310811_10001467_pt1 | contig 29632 bp, 14 predicted proteins | sample YCmetagenome_FD_207642 | JGI IMG/M metagenome (GOLD analysis project Ga0310811, IMG submission 207642) | Soil microbial communities from experimental microcosm in Duke University, North Carolina, United States - YC | ecosystem: Engineered > Artificial ecosystem > Soil microcosm > Unclassified ...
AGAAGAAACAGACATATGTAAAGAACTTAAAATAATATTAGGAAAAATACCAAATATTACAGTAGGTAATAATAAGCTAATTAATAATATAAATTCTCTTCTATTAATATCTTTTAATGGAGGTAAATAAGGTGATAAGTTACCATAAGATAATCTATTAAAAAGGAAAATAGAATAGCAAGCACTTAATAAAATACTTGTTGCAGCTAATGAAGCAATAATAGGATTTTGTTCAAAAATTCCAATTAAAGATAATTGTTCTCCTAAAAAATTTAAACTTAATGGTATACCAGTATTACATAAAGTAAAAATAAAGAATAGTATAGAAAATACAGGCATATAAGAAACTAAACCTCTTATATAATTAATATTTCTTGTTCCAGTTCTTTCATAAATTATACCACCCACACATATAAATAAAGCTGGAGAAACAAAACCATGTCCAATAGCTAATAATATAGCCCCTTCTATACCAGGTAAATTATTAGAAAAAAGACCTAAAACAACTACAGCCATATGAGCCACACTACTATAAGCAATTAATCTTTTAGTATCTTGTTGTATAATAGTAGAGAAACTAGCATAAATTAAAGAAATAATAGCAATAGTTTGAATTAAAGGACTAAAATAATTTGTAGCATCAGGTAAAAAATTAATTAATACTCTTAAATAACCATATGTTGCTAATTTTAATATTGTTCCAGCTAATAATATGGATCCAGCTAAAGGTGAATCACTATGAGCTTTAGGTAACCAAATAATGAAAGGATATAATGGAGTTTTAACTGCAAAAGCTATAAAAAATCCTAACCATAAGTATTTTTGACTTTCTAAACTTATTTCACTTAAAGAAATTAATTGAAAATCTGTCGAACCTATATAAGAATTAATAGTTAATATGCTTAATAACATGGGTAAACTACCTGCTAAAGTATATAAAAAGAATAAATAAGCAGATCTAAATCTATCTTTACCATGTCCAAATATAACTATAACAATAAATAATATTGGTAAAACACTTTCAAAGAAGATATAAAATAATAATAAATCTAAAGAAACAAAGGCACATATTTGTAAGGTTTCTAATAGTAAAAATGAAACAAAAAATAATTTTACATATTTACTATTTAAATTATATGAAGATAATAATGCTATTGCTGTAACAAATGTCGTCAATAATACAAAGTATAATGATATAGCATCTACTCCAAATTTTAAATTTAAATATTTTGGGATAAATTCTAAATCAGTAAATTGATAGTGTGTTATACTTGAATCAAACTCATACCAAAGGAATAAAGAAATATATAAATTAATTAATGATGTTGTAATTGCTATATTTTTCATTTGTTGTTTCCCTTCTGGAGTTGAAGACATAGGTAATAAAATTAAAGACCCTATTAAAGGTATTATTAGTAATAATGTTATCATTTTTATTTTTAATTTTTCGCGTAGCGGCGTACGCGCTTAATTTATTACGGTATTATTTATTGCCTTTCTCCTTCTGATTTTGATTCCTATTAAAATTGTAATCAAAACTAAAGGGGAGATGCGTAACGGAATAAATTATTATTCTATTTCTTGAGCTTTCTCTTAACTAATCCGTAAAACCTTTACTTTAACAAAGGCTACTTATACGACTTTGGTTTTGTATCCTCCTCCTTTTTATTAAAATTTGAATAGGAATAAAAAGGAGGAGGATAGGGAGGAGTAATTACTTTATCTTTCTATGGTTACATTTGGAGGGGAAAAATAGATAAAGAGAAATATCTGTTTATTTATATATTTGTCTCCTTCTTATTTTGATTCCTATTAAAATTGTAATCAAAAGTAAAGGGGAGATGCGTACATCTCCCCATTGCGGTATATTTTATATTTTACTTACCGCCTTTCACTATTAAAAAACAAATTTTTCTTATAGCTTAGCAATAGAATACTTTTCTTTCTCCTTCTTATTTTGATTCCTATTCAAATTGTAATCAAAATTAAAGGGGAGATGCGTAGCGGCGTACGCGCTTAATTAATTAAAAAATAAAGTAAAGGTTCTATAAGAAAATAGGAATTTGCCATTAAGCAAAGGTGTCTATCCTATGGAGCCTACATAGTGAGGGTGTAATAGGGAGGATCTATTAGGTAGACCCTAATAAAATTGTGATTGTTGTATTTATAAAATATAATAAGTATAAACAGAAAAAGGTTAGAATAGTTATAATTACTATATTAATATTAATAAATTAAATTTTCATCCTTGTTATGCTTTTATGTTTTTATATTATTTTGTTATTTTTTTTTTGAAGTCTTACTTTTTAAATATATTATAAGCCCTATTTTACTTACCCTTACAGACATAAGAAGTAAGAATAAGTAAAATTTATAAATAAATTAGTAAATACTTCCATCCAACATAGGAACTGTGTATTTGTTTACCAGCTCCCCTATCCTCCGTAGGGAGGAGTGAGTTAGTGAGTTAGTGAGTGAGTTAGTGAGTTAGTGAGTTAGTGAGTTAGTGAGTTAGTGAGTTAGTGAGTTAGTTAGTGAGAGTCCTCAATACTCACTCCTCCTTCCTTTAATAGGGGGAGAGGGTTAATTTGTTAGCTAAATAGTAAGGGTATAGATAAATTTATTATATATTTTTATTATTTTTAGAAATAATAATTGTTGCTAGCATTGCTAATAGTAAAATAATACTTAATTCAATTAATAATATAGCACCATAAGTATATAAATTGTGACCTAAAACTTGAATTTGTTCAAATTGTGTTAATAAGATATCTGATTGAGATCTATTTATCCCTATTAAAGTGGTTAAATTAGAAAAATTGAATACTTGATTACTTATTAAATTAGAATCTACCCCTCCATAGGACCATATCGAGGAAGAGGGAGAAAAATTAAATGGAAGTGCAATATTGTTAAAAGAAAATGGTAAAGTTTGAAAGATTATAAATATAAATAATGTTACTATTAATATAGCTAAAGGTAGATTTTTAGTATAATTATATCCAGTATCTAAAATATCTGTTAATTTTATATTTATCATCATTATAACAAATAAGAATAATACAGCTATTGCCCCAACATAGATTACTATGTAAGATATACCTATAAAATTAATTCCTATTAATATTAAATAAGCAGCAGCACTTACAAATGTTGTAATTAAAAATATTACAGATATTACAGGATTTTTAGATGTTATAGATAAAACACTAGAAAATAACATACCTATTACTAATAAATTTATAAAAAGACTTGTCATTTTGTTGTTATTTTTTGTTTAAGCCTTCTATATTTATCCTTAAGAACCTACCCTATATTCCCCTCCATAGGAATTTTCCTTTGCTTTATCTCCGCAAATATTCCCCTACTCCGTAGGAGCCTCCCTATTTCTCCCATAGGGGAAGAATAATTTTGATTCCTCCCTTCTTATTTTGATTCCTCGCGTACTTTTGATTCAAATTTGAATCAAAATAAGAAGCGGAAGAATCAAAAGTACGCCGCTACGCCGCTACGCCGCTACGCGGAAGAATTTTAATAAAAAGGATAGGGAGGGAACTCCCTATGGATAAAGGAGAAGGAGGGATAGCTAGGCCTATGTAAGATATATAATTCTATAGAAAAAAATAAAATATTTGGGATAAAATTGAAGCTTTAACCAATAATAATTATTAAACATAGAAGCGCAATGGGGAGATGTACTTCTTTTTTTCAAAAAAAATAAGAAGGGAGGTTCCTCCTTTATTTTTTATTCTTCTTTTTTTCAAAAAAAAAAATAAGAAGGGAGGAAGAGAAATAATTTATATTTTGTAGGTTTAACCTAGAAAGTGTGACCTTTAATTAAATAAAATATTAAAATAATATTTTTAAAGGCAGGATGTTTATAACATACTTAAATTTTTGTTATATATTTTTAATTAATGAATAAAAATAAAAACAATTTTTGTGTTAATATATTTTTACTAAAAATATATATTTTTCCACGAATAAATTAAAGGGGGTAATTATTTTTTTAAATTTTTGTTAATTTTTAACTTCCTCTTACTCCTTCAATCCGTCCCTACGTACTCCTCCCTATGGATAAAGGAGGGGAAGGAATCCATCCTACTTTTTTTTTTCCTTCCTATTCTCTCCGTAGGTAACTCACTTTTTATGGAGTGAGGATAGGAGTAGGAGAATAAGAAAATAAGACTAATAAGGTGAGATATCAAATGTTATTAAAATACTTGGTATTAAAATAATAAAAGCAACAGCTACAGGTAATAAATTTAACCAACAAAGTGAAATTAATTGATCATATCTTAATCTAGGAAGAGTTGCCCTAAACCAAACAAAGAAGAATGTAAAAATACAAGTTTTAAGGCCAAGAATAATAGCTTGTAAATTAAAAAATGATTCATTAATAAATATTTCATTGAAATTATAACCACCTAAGAAAAATATAGCTGTTATACAACTAAATAATACAATAGAAGAATATTCACCTAAAAAGAAAAATACAAATGGGACAGATGAATGTTCAGTAAAAAATCCTGCTACTAATTCAGATTCTGCCTCTTGTAAATCAAAAGGTGTTCTAGAAGTTTCAGCTAAAATAGAAATAAAATAAAAAATAAAAACTGGAAGTAAAGGAACAATAAAATAAATAGATTGTTGAATTTCAATAATTTCTATATAATTTAAACTTCCCGTTAATAAAATTATAATTAATATTGCTGAACTTAATATTAACTCATATGAAATCATTGCTGCTGTTGATCTTAATGAACCTAAAAATGCATATTTAGAATTAGCTGACCAACCTGCTAATAAAACACCATATACACCTAATGAAGATAATGCTAATGTATATAAAATACCTAAACTTAGATCGGATAATACTAATCCTTGACCAAATGGTATTACTGCCCAACCTAATAAACTAAATACTAATGTTGAAACTGGAGCTAAATAAAATATTACCTTATTTGATTGAGAGGGTATAACTGTTTCCTTTAAGATTAATTTTAAAGCATCGGCAAAAGGTTGTAGTATTCCATAATAACCTACTGTATTAGGACCTACTCTTCTCTGATGAGCAGCTAATTGTTTTCTTTCTATTATTGTCATGAAAGCTACACTTAGTAAAACAGGTAATATTATACTTAAAACATCAGCTAAATTAAAAATTAAGCCTACCAAATTTTCTATTAAATTGCTTTGATTCATTTTATTTATAAATTTTTTTTGTTTTTTTTTTTCTTAATTATAAGATTTTTTTCAATAATACTATTTACTTTGTCTACATACTACATAAGGATTCTATCATTTAATTTTTTGTTTAAGAGAGAGAAACTTATCATACCTTTTTAAAAGAATATATGCTTATATTAAGTTGCTTATTTAAGTTAGTTTACTGGAAGAGGAGGATTGCTTTTATCCCCAGCCCTATGGAGCCCTATGGATCCCTATGGGTCCATAGCCCTCGATAGGGCTCCATAGGGCTCCATAGGGGAGGGCTACTTTTAATAACATAAAAATGGGGGAGATGCTCTTGATTTATAGTTTAAAAATAAGGTAGATTCTACCTTACTTTAAATTGGTGAAAATATTGTAGAGTAAAATTAATAGTAATATCTTACATCTTTTTAAGAGACGTTTGTATTTATATATTAAATACATTCATTTTATTTATTTTTTTTTACTATGTGATTTATGGTTCATATGTTAGGTTTTCTATATTTTAATTTAACCTTTTGTTTATTCCTTACTCCTCCCCCATTGAAGAATACTCTCCTCCGGTCCCTACTTAAAGGATGGGAGGGGAAGGAGCTTTGTTTTATTTCTTATTTGAATATTAATAAAAATAATAACAAGACAAAAGCAAAGGATAAAATTGGGGGTTAATTAAGGGATAGTATTACTTCTTATAGTCCCTCCATAGCCACTTTTGCCTTTAAACAAAGGCAAAGTAGGATGGGAGAAAATTTATCTTTTTTTAGAAGAAGTAGCAACATCAATTAAAGTATTTTCACTTAAACCGATAAATGGTACAATTACTAAGAACCAAGCAAAGTAAAATGTAGTTGCAACTTGACCTATTTCAACATAAGGTGAATTTGGATGTTGTGAACCGATCCACATTAAAATAAAGAAATCTACTACAAAAAACCAGAAAGCTAATTTCATAGCAGGTCTAAATTGGTTTCCTCTAATTCTAGATAAATCAGTTAATGGTAATATTAATAATATTAATAAAGAACCAAACATCGCTAAAACTCCTAATAATTTATTAGGTATAGATCTTAATATTGCATAATAAGGTAAAAGATACCATTCGGGTACAATAGATGCTGGTGTAACCATTGGATCAGCTGGTATATAGTTATCAGAATGTCCTAATAAATTAGGATAGAAGAATACTAATATAGATAATACTAAGAAGAAAGCAAATATAGTCACTAAATCTTTAAATATAAAATAAGGATGCATTGCATATCTATCCCCATTAGAAGTAACTCCATTAGGGTTATTTGACCCGTGAACATGTAGCAAAGTATTATTGCTTATCTATATTTAATTTATATAACATATCTGGGTGCATATGTTTAAGAACTAAATTTTTAAGTAAAGACATTTGAGACTTTGTAATATATAAATTATACTGTGATTTTTCTCTGTTAGATATACTAATTGTTGCTTTAATAGAAAAATTTTGATCTAATGCTTTAATCAATAAATTTAATTCTTCCATACAAAAAGCATTAGTATGTAATTTTAAACCAGAGCCGGTAAAACTTCCATCATCCATTATCCAGTAAGCTAAACTAAGTGGTGTTAAAAAGTCTGCTATATTATTTGGAATGATTTTTTTTCCATTTAAATAGAATAATTCATATATTTCATTAAAACAAGGAAGAGATAAAGTAGAAAAACTTAGATTATGTCTAATTTTATCTGTATTTTTATCTGTAACCGTTGAAATTAAAGGCGGAGCTAATACAAATTCTTGGAATAAACTATGTAAATGTAATAAATATGAAGCGTGTATGCTACCTTGTCTAAATGTTACTCTTACATTAGCTTTCTCAGAAAATCTTCTCATATATACATCTCCGAGAATGGTTCCTATTAAAATTTGTTTTAATTTAGAATCTAATTTGAATTTATTTCTTTCTGCATTACTCATTCTTTTTATAGAAATACTCGTGCTAGAATGAAAAAATTTAGTTAAATTGAATACAGATATTTGCAATAATCTCTATACCTTTCAATATAGATTGGACTATATCATCATCCTTAAGTTAATACTAGCCCTCCCTCCATAGTCCTCCTTTAGGGAGGTTCTTCTCCTTTAGTTCTTATTTTTATTCCTATTCAAATTTTAATAAAAAGGAAGGAATGAATCCCTCCCTATGGATAAAGGAGAAGAACCTATGGTGGATAACAAGTATAAGGATGTCAAGCGTGTAGTCTCTGAGGATCCTACTAAATTATTTAGATAAATTATGTTTATCTCTAATTTTTGGTTTCCTGCTGATTGTCCATTGTTCATCTTAATTATTTTTACGTAAAGTCCATACTTTTCTAATGTTAGTATAGACTAAAAACGAAAGGCATAGTTGTAATACGTAAATTAAGCTTTAGGAGTTTCCAGCTTATAGCTTGATTCAAATTATAATATTACTATTATAAAGGCCCTACATTTGAGCTATTAAGTGTGCTACAGCTAAAGCAGCTAATAAAAATGGTAATAAATAATGTAGTGAGAAGAATCTATTTAAAGTGGCGTTTGAAACTGAGAAACCACCCCAAATTAATTCTACTATGTCTACCCCAAATACAGGAATTGCTGATAATAAATTAGTAATAACGGTTGCCAAAGTTTTAATTTGCTCATTCTTTTTTATTCAAATTTGAATAGGAATAAAAATAAGACAGCAAAACATAGATAAATTATGGAGATACCTATAATTTTGCTTTATATGTTTTAAACAAGCAAACCATGTACTATACACTCATCTTATATTGAGAATGATTGTAATTTAATACTTGTGTAAAGCCTTGTGTTACGCTATTATTCGAAGAATTTTTATTACTCCTCCGTAGGAGCCCCCAATAGGGATAGGGAGGGAACAATTATAAAATAGAATAAAAATTAAAGCGAAAAAAATTCCGACTGTACATTAAGCATCATTTCAGACACCCACCGATGGACCAGTCTGTAGCGATAGTTTACTCTACCGACGGTCTTAATGCAAAACAAACATTTTTGACCGTTTTCACCAGTATCGCTATATGGATATTTATACAAATTTTTAGTAAAAATTTTCTTTGTTTATCTCCATATAACTATATTTAACTTATCTTGTATTTCATTTCAGGTATTATGTACGGAGATACTATATTTCTAAGATCATTCATAGATTCTTTTCAAACATATATGATGTATTGGTCTTTACTTCCTGCTGACTGCACAGAAGCTTTAATATTAAAATTTTCACTTAAAACATTTACAAGCATTAAACACTCATTGTAAGTAAATGAATTAGTAGAAAATTTTAATTATTTACTTTAGAAGCATCATCCATTATTCAAATGGCTAAAGCTAAAGGAGTTAAATATTCACCGATACAATTTGGAACACGCTTAATATTATTTTCATACCAAATATCTCTAATTCAATTAAAACTAGTATAAGTTCAAGTAGTAAACCTTACTATTTTTATCAGTTTACCTTTAATTCCTAATCTTCTTCCTATTACAGGTTTTTTTGAATTACAATACCCATATTCTGATAGAAATTTGTGTAAATATAAAATATATTCTACGTGAGAATCTTCCTGATAAAATGAAATTCTAGTACCCATACCGTTTAATCTTTTTTCAGCTTGAGCATCTCCTAGAAGAGATCCAAATATAATAGATAAAACATCTTTATTATGTGGACCTATCCTATATATACCCATTAACCTACGTGTCCTATTCCAGTGGACTACATTTTTGATATCTAAAACTCCACAATCTATAGGATTTATTAAAACTAAAATGAATAAAAACAAATATAAGTTAAACATTTGGGGCTTGATTATTAAACCCCATAGACTCATTTGACCATATGGAAGAACATACAACATCTCTATCTATTTACAAGCAAATATCACGGTAAATAGTAGTTGTACCTAATTAATAAATAAGCTTATTATTCATATTTACATCGATTTAGGCCTTGAGATTATAATCTAAAAATCAGATGTCCGACTGTACATTAAGCACCATTTCAGGCACCCACAAGTGACCCAGTCTGTCGCGATCGTACATACAACCGACGGTCTTGAAAGGTGATAACTTACGTTGACCGTTTTCACTTGTATTGCCAGAAAGAGAATTTTGTCTCTTCCCAATACCCCCGTCGAGGTATTCTATTGCTAAGCACCTAGCTTAGCTAGGCTACCCTTTTCTCTATGTAGATTTCTAAGGGGGAACACAATAGGACTATAGATGTGTTTCTAAAACCAATCCAAAGAACTAATGACTTTGCTCTCTGTAATTGGACTATGTATCAATAGTATCTGTTACTAGATACTTACGCTTAATAACACCATTTGAGCTTAATGCTCGTCTAATCGTTTTTTCATTGCACTCTATTACTTTACTAGCTTCAATTATACTACTAAAACTTTGAGGATTAGTACCATCTAAATTAGTAATTGTAATAGGTCGCACATTTACAGCACATTTTAACCGTGAATCCATCGACATTGGCTTTCGTTGTAATGCAGCTTCTCGGATAAGATTTCGTGTCTCTTCTGACAGAGCTTTCCCTTTGTTGATACTTCCAACTTTTTGTCGTCGTTCATCTGAATAACCTTGTTTCATCTTCTGTATTGACTCTTCAGAATGTTTCCAACCTACACTATTGGTAGCTAGTGGAGCAATATTATACTCAGGTTTAAAAAACAGAATATAATGGTCTTCTCGTTCAAGAAGTAGTTTAACATCAACTGTATCCTGTTGAGGTACAAGCTCTAAAACTAGGAAAACAAAATTTTCTAATCCATACTTTTCGACTGCTTTACCAACTAAAACATTACCCATATTTGAGAACAGATGTTTATGTAAACGCATATAAATATTACCTGTTACAGCACTACCGGTATAATACTTTCCATTTACCAAATTAACTAGGAGATAGATTCCTGAAAATGGCTTTAATGTTCGATATGCTAGTTTTTTAGTATCTGGATTTGTTAAATCTTCAAATACTATAACAGGTTTAATGTTGTGTTTATCTAGAAAACTCTCCCATAGGGGAAGACGATTACTACAAGCAATTGGCAATGAAATAGAAGCGTATTGGATATTTGATACATCATTAAAGAAACATACCCATTTTAGGCCAATAAAACCTAAAAAGGCTATAGCCATCATTAAAACTAAAATTATTACTCCAATTGACCAAACTAATACTCTAGGTGATTTATAAGAACTATAATATAAACCTCTACCAATATGCATATATACAAAAATAAAAAAGAAAGAAGCAACATTAGCATGTATATATCTTATTAACCAACCATTATTAACATCCCTCATGATATGTTCTACACTATTAAATGCTAAATCTACATTTGGTGTATAGTGCATTGCTAAAAAGGCTCCAGTTAATATTTGTATTATTAAACAAACAGCTAATAATGAACCAAAATTCCATAAGTAACTTATATTTGCTGGTTGAGGTGAATCTACTATGTATGAATTCACTAGCCTAAGTAAGACGTGTGTTTTTAATGTTCTCATTTTTATTTGTTTTTTTTTATTTGTCTTCCTTCGGTTCCTTCCCTTCTTATTTTTATTACAAAAAAGAAGAATAAAAAATAATGGAGGAACCGTCCCTAGCTTCGCAAGTAGGGAACAAAGTTCCCTCCTCCTTCTGATTTTGATTCCTATTCAAATTGTAATCAAAAGTAAAGGAGGGAAAGAACCTCCCTAAAGGAGGAACCGAAGGAAGTAGCGGTATTTTTTATTTTGTTACCCAAATTTAAATTGAACATTTATTATAATCCTTTGTTCCTCCTTCTTATTTTTATTCTTCTTCTTCCTCCATCTATCCCCCTCCTAAAGTATAAGGTCAAAAGCAAAGGTGGATATGGTGTTAAAATAAACCTTTGTCTCCTTCTTATTTTGATTCCTATAATAATAAGAATAAAAACTAAAGGAGAAGGAGGAGTTGATAATACCTCCGTTATTACTTTAAAAGTAAATACATAGAGGAGTTCAATATTTTCCCTATGGTAGGGACTGTTACCTACATATAAGTAAATAATAAACACAAAAAATACTCCTTATTACTAACACCTTCTTATGATGTTTACTTGCTACTTGTAAGTTTTTTTCATTTAAAAAGGAAAGGCAAAAGAAAAATAAAGGCTTATTTCTTTCTCCTTCTGATTTTGATTCCTATTCAAATTGTAATCAAAAGTAAAGGAGGCTCCTACGGAGGAGTACGCATCTCCCCCCACTCCTTTTTATTTGAATAGGAATCAAAATTCTTCTTCCTCTATGGAATACCTATGGGAGAAATAGGGAGTGAGACTCCTTCCCATACGGGGAGGAGGAAAATAGAAACATTGAATAAATTAGCTTTAGTTTATAAAGATAAAGACCTATGGTTTCCCTTTAATTAATTTAATAATACTATTTGATTATTTTATTAAGTAAAGGCTGTGACTTTGCTTAATTTATTAAGCTAAATCCTCCCTCCAGACTAATTTTGTTCTGATTTTGATTCCTCCCTTCTTATTTTGATTCCTCGCGTACTTTTGATTCAAATTTGAATCAAAATAAGAAGCGGAAGAATTTTAATAAAAACAAAACAAAGGTGGAGGGATACTTATGGACGGGGAGGAGGTAATTATTATAATTAAGCCCTAGAAGCTTTGAACTCCTACAAGTTCCTTATCAAGAAACCATTCTACCATTAAATTAAAGGCTCTTATTTAAATTTGTACTCTTTATACTAGTCTTAGCATAATTACTATTACATACATAGGCTGTATTGAGTAATAATATGAAATCATAGGAAGGCTTATAAACTCATAGGAAGTGGACTAACACAACCAGCATATTTTACTCCTCCCCTAATCTATAGAGACTATAGAGAGGAGGGACTAATTATATTCTTAATTCTCAACATTTTTTCTAGAATGACTAATTTACTAAAAAAAAGGGGGAAAGTGAGTATCCTCCTCCTCCCTCCTTTAGGAGAGATGGAGGGCCCTAAGTATTGCTTTTGTCTCCTTCCCTATGGTTTCCTTTTAATTAATTTTGTCTCCTTCTTATTTTTATTCCTTCGCTTCTTATTTTTATTCCTCGCGTACGCGTAAGAATCAAAAGTACGCGGAAAAATTTTAAAAAAAAAGTAAAGGGGAGAAGCATACATCTCCCCATTATCTCCCCATTGCGGTAACTTTTATTATAATCTTATTATAGGTCAAATATTATATTAAAATATTTGGAGTATTGGTCCACTGTTACTTAAAAATTTTAAAATTAAAATTAAATTCCCTCCTTTAGTTCTTATTTTGATTCCTATTCAAATTTTAATAAAAAGGAGTACGCGAATAAATTGAAATTACAAAATAAAATAATAAGTTTGTCCCTATTTATTTATTTTGTAAATAAATGAGGCCCTCCATCCCATAAGGGAAGGAGGATAGGGAGGAGGAGAATATTAAATTTTATAATTATTTTGCCTAAAAACGGAATTGAACCGCTATCTACTTATTACAAGTAAGCCGTTTTACCTATTAAACTATTCAGGCTTTATAAAAGTCAACCAATTAAAAAAAAAAACTATGTATCCTTTAGTCTCCTCCCTTGCGAAGCAAGGGGAGAGGGCTTAAACCTTTTACTACCTAATTATCCTTTTCTTTTAAAAAGGAAATTCCTATCCTCCGTAGGTAACTCACTCTTCCTCCTTAGGGAGGAAGAAAGTTCCCTCCTTTACTTTTTTTTAAAATTTTTCCGCGTACTTTTGATTCTTACGCGTACGCGAGGAATAAAAATAAGAAGCGAAGGAATAAAAATAAGAAGGAGGAGTGAGTTCCCTCCTTTACTTTTGATTACAATTTGAATAGGAATCAAAATCAGAAGGAGGAGGGGTTAGTTGTCATATAGGATTGCAGGTCCGCTGTAAGCAATTAAGTCTAAATATAATAATAAGTTTCAATACTAATGATGTAGGTATTATTATATCTTTTTTTATTCGCGTACGCATCTCCCCTAAATGTTATTAAGATTTAATAAAGGGTTAAGTAGGAATTGAACCTAAAAGATAGACTTTGCAGGTCTACTACAGAACCATCTGTAAACTTAACCCACTATAATTTAACAATTTTTTCTTTCTCGTACGCGAGCATACGCATCTCCCCTCACTTTGTGAGGGAGGAATTTTTAACATTTTTAATACAAATTATAGACTTTATAGTCCTTATTAAGTAAAGCTAACCTAAATATATTAGCCTTAGGACTATATTACTATAGGAATCATATAAATCTAATACTCATAGGAGCTACAGTAGTTAAAAAACAAAGGAAAAAGTAGTGCTTATCCAACTAAGTGGGATATGCTTAAATTTAAGTATAATTTTAAATTAAAAGCAAATTAAGTCAAATCTTAGGTATATAAGACTAATATAGCTATAATAAATGGTAAATAAAATAATAAAGGTTTGCTGTTAAAGATAAATATAAACATAAAGATAAATATAGCTATTTATACCAGCTAAAAAAAGTGGGAAAAGTAGATATAGTATATTTATAAAAATTTAGGAGGAGGGAGAGATGCGTACATCTCCCAATTATCTCCCCATTGCGAATAAAATAGTTAGGGTCACATAAGAGATTTGAACTCTTTTCTCAGCATCCACAAAGCTGTGCTTTACCAATTAAACTAATGTGACCTTAGTTTGAAAACAAAACAAAAAACAAACAAAAAATAAAGTAAAAGGATCTCTCACCATCCCCAAAAATTTTATCTCTATCTCTATCTATCTATCTCTCTTTCTCTCTATCTCTCTCTCTCTCTGCAAATTCTCGGAATAAAAGCGAGTCGAACGCTTAAGGGAGCTATCCCAGACGATTAGCAATCGTGTTATCTTACCAATGACGATTATTCCTTATTTTAACCCTTTTGCTTACCTAATTTTTTAGCACCTCTTCCCATATTAAAGGGATACCATAGGGATCCCTATGGGATCCCTATGGTATCCCTATGGTATCCCGTATGGTATCCCTATGGGAAGGAGCTCCTACTTGCGAAGCTAGGGTTTAGGTTTTCAATTGGGATATAATTGGTAGATAAAGCAAAGGCAAAATATAAAAAATAGTATAGTTTTATAATTAATTAAAAAAAAAGGGGGTTCAATAGAACCATAACACTAAATTTGAAACATTACGAACAAAGAGACTTGAACTCTTAAGGGTTTACACCCACTTCTTCTTAAGAGAAGATTGTTTACCAATTTCAACATGTTCGTTTTTATTACTTTTATCTATTCCCTATTTATGAGATCCTAACAGCAGTTTACACTTTTTAAAGAGATCCTTTGTATTTGTTTGCGAAACTACTATTAACTTATTTGTTAAAACACCTACTTACTCCTTCGGAGAAAGAGTAGAAAATAAATTGAAGTAGGCAAACTGGAGTCTGTTGTTATATCTCCTAGCACATTTTCTTTAGTCTTGTTATTATTTTTATTAATATTCAAATAAGAAATAAAACAAAGCTCCTTCCCCTCCCATCCTTTAGTATCCTCCTTTTGATTTTTATTCCTTCGCTTATTATTTTGATTCCTCGCGTACTTTTGATTCTTATTCTTATAGGAATCAAAATCAGAAGCGGAAGAATCAAAAGTACGCGGTAAATTGTAATAAAAAGTAAAGGATAAATAGTGAGTTCCCTCACAAAGTGAGGGAGTGATGGAGGGAGGAGTAAAGGATTTACCTTATTAGTTCTGAGGGTGGCTTCAGAATAGGGTAGAAAAGCGTTTCTTCTAATTGAATGGATTTTTCCTTAAATCTAAACTCATATGGTATCTCTCTCTCTGGAAAAATATGACTAAATTTTCCCTTGTACTATTGCAGGTATAGACAAATTAAAACGGAAACTGTAGGATTCGAACCCACGGCTGATTTTAATCAGCATTCGTTTTCAAGACGAACTTATTAAACCACTCTAACAAATTTCCTTCGCTTATTATTTTGATTCCTCGCGTACTTTTGATTCAAATTTGAATCAAAATAAGAAGCGGAAGAATCAAAAGTACGCCGCTACGCCGCTACGCCGCTACGCGGAAGAATTTTAAAAAAATAATGTGTTATCATATCTCCAACATAATAATCCTTAACTTAGCCTCTGCCTCCAGCATCGGCCGCGAGGTCGAATAAAGAATAACTTTACCTTTGTTAAAAATAATCTATATCTTATCCAGCATATTGGGTCTATAAACGTAGGAAGTTCCTCCACCTTTGCTTAAAGGCAAAGTAGCTATCGAGGGAGGAGTAAAATTAATAAAGGTTTAAGACCTAAGGGAGTTGAACCCTTATAATATCCATTATGAGCGAACTGCATTAACCATTATGCTAAAGTCTTTAATTAACTTTTTCTTCTAAGACCAAAGGATTTTGCTTTTGAAATTTAAAAGTTTAAGTTGGAAAATTTTATCTCCGGCGTAGCGGCGTACGCGAATAAAAAGGAGTTTTTAATTATTTAACGAAATGTAATTAATACTGGGAGTGAGGTTCTATATAAGACAAAGGTTTATTTTCCTCCGTCCCTCCTTTAGTTTTGATTCAAATTTGAATAGGAATCAAAATCAGAAGGAGCTCCTTCCCATAAGGATAGCATACGGGATACCATAGGGATACCATAGGGATCCCATAGGGATCCCATAGGGAAGGAGGGAACTTTGTTCCCTACGGAGGGGAAGGGACTAATACTATCCTCCATAGGGACTACTTTTTCCTTCCCCTTCCTTATGGGAGAATCCTAATGGATCCTAATGGGAAGGGGAGATACTTTTCTTTAACAAATATTCGTTTTCGTACAAAAGCAAAGGTGGTGGACAATTATAAAAATATAAGAGAAAAATTATCTCTATCTCTATCTCTATCTCTATCTCTATCTCTATAAGATAAAATTAAATATAAAAGGGTAAACAAGAGTGAGGTGACTCGAACACCTACCTTCAATTTTGGAGATTGTTATACTAGCCAATTAATACTACACTCTTTATTAGTAAAAACCTAACTCCCTTTTACTTTTTTTACTAATTAATATGGAAACTTCCTACTTTTTTCCTTCTCCTCCCCTATCCTCACAAAGTGAGGGGGTTCCCTCCTTTACTTTTTTTTTTAAATTTTTCCGCGTACTTTTGATTCTTACGCGTACGCGAGGAATCAAAATAAGAAGCGAAGTAATAAAAATTCTTCCTTCTTCCCCTTATGGGAGAAGAAGGAGCTCCTTCCCATAGGGATCCCATAGGGAAGGAGGGGAGGTCCTATGGAGAAAAACAAATATGGATACACCCCCTATTATTTTTCCTTTGGAGAAAAGAAGGTGTGTTCTAATAAAAATTTTGCCCCGGGAGAGAATTGAACTCCCATATCTATATCTTCAGAATAGCGCTTTGACCACTAAGCAACCGAGGCTATAGGCTATATTAAATTTTACTCCTTCCCCTAGCTTCGCAAGTAGGTAACTCCCTATGCTTAAAGGAGGTAAATCACTCACTTTGTTACGTAGGAGGAGTGAATTATGAGCCATAGGAAGGAGTAATTATGTAATAAAGAAAATAGGTAAGTTATATAGTTGTAAATTAAAACTCTCCCTAATTAGGCTAAAGTTAAAATATATTTATATAATTTTATTTAGACATCTTGTAGGAATTGAACCTACATCTTATTGTTTCGAAGACAAATACTCTACCTAATTAAGCTAAAGATGTTTTTTTTATTTAACTTTTTTTTTTTAAGAGAAACTTACAGTGGTGTTCATCCCCCTAAACAGAAATAAACAATAGAATCCCCTATGTATTTATTTTATTAATTTAACCTAACAGGGCTTAGACTATCTATTACTACTTAGACTCCAACACCTTTCCACATAGAAACTTTTATTTGGTTTTCTCCATAGGAGCTTTGTCTTTCGCTTCTTATTTTGATTCCTCGCGTACGCGTAAGAATCAAAAGTACGCGGGAATAGAATAAATTCACTTGAATAATTATAGGCCTTAAGAGGATTTGAACCTCTGTAAAAAGTATTAACAGTACCTCGCTTAAACCACTCAGCCATAAGACCTAAATTTTTTATATAATCTTACTACACACTCCATAGTAATTAAGTAACAAGTCCCTCAATGATAAACTACCCTCCCTATGGATCCTTAAAGATAGGTGGCCTCCTATTATTTTGTATTTTAACTTCTATTCCCCCCTTTTTTTAAATTAAAAAACAAAGGCAAAAGTACGAGAAGTACCTTGTATAATTAAAGGGTTCATTATCTTAGGAGGAATAGAAGTAAAACTATGGAATAAAAAGCAAAGGGGGAGTAAAATAATTAAATTCCCGCGTACGCGAATAAATTTAATATAAATTTTATATTATGAATATAATAATAAGAAAGCCATCATTAAAGCAAATAATCCTGTTGCTTCAGCTAAAGCGAATCCTAAGATTGCGTAAGTGAATAATTGTCCTCTTAATTGAGGGTTTCTAGCTGTAGCTAAGATTAAAGATCCGAAAACTGTACCGATTCCGGCTCCAGCTCCGATTAATCCAGAGCATGCTAATCCGGCTCCAATGTATTTTGCAGCTGCTAACATAATAAAAAAGTATAATTAAAATAGCGTATAACATACTAAAAAAGGATAAATTATGATTATCCTACCTCCCTCCATAAGAATTTGCCTTTGTTTAAAAACAAAAGGAAATGACTCCTCCGTAGGAGCCTCCATAGAGAATGGATCCCTATTAATCCTTATGGGTTCCTATGGATACCTGTGCATACCTATGAATACTTATGGTTCCATAAGGTTCCCTATAAAATAGAGACAAAACAAAGGTAGAGGACTCTAAATAAATTAGTACACTTTTATATAAAATTTATTATTTACTCTTGTCTGTCGCGTAGCGGCGTAGCGGCGTAGCGGCGTAGCCGCGTAGCGGCGTAGCGCGGCGTAGCAGCGTAGCGGCGTAGCGGTATTTGAAACCAAAGGAAATTTCCTATGGAGGAAGGAATCCATCCTATTTTCCTATTTTTCTTGTGCTACTCTAGATTAAAAAAGTATATACTTATATGGTAGAAGTATAATATGGAGAAGTAATAAGAAAAATATAAATGAATAAAGTAGGAAAGTGTCTCCCTACTCACTTTGTGAGTGGGGATCCTAATATGTTTATCCTAATAAGGAGTGGTAATTATTAGTTCCGCGTACTTTTGATTAAAATTCTTCCGCTTATTATTTTGATTCAAATTTGAATCAAAAGTACGCGAGGAATAAAAATAAGAAGCGGAAAAAGGAAATTATTTATCTCCATTAGGATTCCTATTCTCCTCCTAAAGGAGGGAACTAACTCTTCCGTAGGAACCTCCCCGTATGGGAAGGAGCATCCTTTACTTTTGATTCAAATTTTTCTAAAAATCAGAAGCGAAGGAATCAAAATAAGAAGGAGGAGGATAGGAATGAATTCATACTTAAGACGATCCTTATAAATAGGGAATAGGAATGGGGGGTGAAAATAAAAAATTATTTATTATTTGATTGCTCAATATTTACTAAAGATATGGCGCCACTTCCAATTTCTAAAACAAAACCAATAGTTAGAACAATAAAGAACACAATACCAATAGTAAAACCAAAAATAGAAACTTGATATAAAGTAACAGCTAATGGGAATAATAATAATATTTCCAGATCGAAAATAAGGAATAATAAAGCAACAATCATAAAATGAATTTGGAAAGTAGATCTAGTTTGACCAGGTAGAGCAATGAAACCACATTCATAAGCTGAAACTTTAGCTTCATCCGGTCTATGAACAGAAAATAAAACATTTAAAGCTAATAAAATAAAAGCTAGAATCGGGACAAAAATAAAAATAAAAAATAAATTATTCATTAAGTATAAAATAAAGATAAAGATAGTAATTGAGTACTATTTAAGATTAAAGAAGGTTTGATAAAAAATAATAATAGTATTAAAGTTAAGGTTGATATTATAAAACTATGAACATTTGTCAATTCAATTATATCTTTGTTTTCTTTTTCTTTAACTGCCTCCTTTAGGGAGACAAAGCTTAAATCTGTAATACTTGGTAATAATACTTGAACTCCACTTAAGGAAAGGACATTATCTTTATTGGCTGAGATAGAAGGAGAGGTAAGATTTAAGCTAAATTTTCCACTTTTACTTTCATTTTCACTTTCAGTATTTGTTTCAGTCTCATTTTCACTTAATAGAAGTTTAACTATTTTTAAATAGTAAGAAGCACTTATAACAGAAACAATTACGGCTAAAATAGCAGTTAAATAGAAACCATTTTGTATAGCTGCATATAAAACAAACTGTTTAGAGAAGAAACCAATTAAAGGAGGTATACCTGCCATAGAGAATAAACAAATACATAAACATAAACTTAATAAAGGATTACTAAAGAATAAAGATTTTAATTCTAAAATATAATTTAAATCTTTTGATTTATAACTTATAATTTCAGCGGAGATAATTCTTAAAGATCCGTAGGAGGGAGAATTACTTTTGTTTAAAAGGGAAGAGAATAAAGGTAAAGGTTTATTAATTAATAAAGATTTATTATTTGTCTCCTTAAAGGAGCTAGACAAATTAATTAATTGATTACTATTAATTTTATGGGTATAAGTTAAAGCTAAAATAATTAAAAATAAATTAAGATTTGTTATTGTATATTGTAAAATATAGAATAAAAATGAATCAATAGATTGTTCTGTGTTTATTAATAAAGCTAATAAAATAAATCCTATATGAGATATAGTACTATAAGCTAATAATCTTTTTATTTTTATTTGTGATAACCCTAATACACTTCCTATTATTAGTGAACATATTGAAGTAATTAATAATAATTTATAAATTGAAGATTCTACTAAGAAACTATTATGTGTTTCTCCAAGGATAAATGGAGCCCCAGAAAAGGAACCTAAAGTTTGTTTAAAATGTCCATGATAAATACCAAAATGAGTACACATTTCTAATAAAAACATAAATATCGCAATTTTAGGTAAAATTGTTAAATACATTGTAACTATTGTTGGAGTACCATCATAAACATCTGGAGACCAATTGTGTAAAGGAGCTGCTGCTATTTTAAATAAAAATCCTATAAAAATTAATAATAAACCTAAAGTTAAACCTTGTAAGAAATATTCAGTATTCAAATCATTTATTGAATTTAAGATATATATTGATTCAAAATTTGTTGTACCAGTATATGAATAAACTATTCCTGAACCTAATAAAATTATTGCTGAAGATAAACCACCTAATAAAAAATATTTTAATCCTGATTTAGTAGAAGATTCTGAATTTCTATATAAAGTAGATAAAATATATAAACCAAAAGATTGTAATTCTATACTTAAATATAAAGAGATTAAATCATAACTTGTGATTAATAAAGAGGATCCTAAACTACTAAATAAGATTATTAAGGAATAATCTGTTGAATATTTATCTGTTAAATAATATTTTACTTTATTTACTTTTGTTATTATTTGAGGCCAACCTATTAAGACTAAACCTACGATTATAAAGAAAAATGTTTCTATAAATTGAGTAATTTGTGTTACATGGAATAATCCACTATAAATACCTATACCTGTTCCTATTGTTTCTAAATATAGACTATTTATGGATAGAAAACCAGTTATTATAAATACTATTGAAGTGATTCTATAAAAATGTACTGAAGATATATTTGTGTTTAAAACAGGTAGAGCCTTAGCTACTATTAATGTTAATATTGATATGAAAATCATCACTGAGTCCTCTAACTTTTTATTTTTGTGTCTTAATTTTTAATATTTCTATAAATATAAATAAAGGGCATTATTAAATGCTAATAGGAGGCTTTCCTAACACTAATTTATTTTATACACCTTTAATCCATCCCTCCTCCTTCTGATTTTGATTCCTATTCAAATTGTAATCAAAAGGAGTGAGGCTCCTTCCCATAGGGATCCCATAGCGATCCCATAGGGATCCCATAGGGATCCAATAGGGGAGGAGGAGTACGCACCTCTCCCTCCTGCTAAATAAAAATTAGTATAAAATATTTAAATTAAAGTAATTTATTTGATCCTTATCAGATTTGAACTGATATTTATTCCTTGAAGGGGAATTGTACTAACCATTATACGAAAAGACCTTAATTTATTCGCGTACTCCTACTCCCCGTATGGTATCCCTATGGGAAGGAGCTCCTACTTGCGAAGCTAGGGTTTAGGTTTGCAAAGCAAAGGCAAAAGTAAAGGACTTCCTATGGATGAAATAAAGGATCTAAATTAGGTAAAGGAAAGTGCTAATAATGGTGATGGTGATGGAGATGAATATAGAGATGGAGCTCCTACGGAGAAGATGGAGATGGAGATGGAGAGAATAATAAAAATAATAAGGAAGAATTCTAAAAATAAGGAAAAATAAATAGCGAGATAAGAATTTGAATCTTAAATAACAGATCATGAGACTGCTGTGTTACCAATTACACCATCTCGCTTTATAATATTTTTTAATTTAATCTTTCGCGTACGCGAGCGTACGCATCTCTCCCTCCTGTTAATTAGCTTTTATTATTCTCTCTATAGGCCATAGGCCATAGACCATAGGCATTGAGAAAAAAATTCATAAACACAAAGGATTTTCCCTTCTTATATAATTAATAAAGATAAAGGAGTAAGAACTAATGGCTTGCAAAGGCAAAGGGGAGATAAAGCAGTAAAAAATAAAATATTTCCTTATTTACTAGTAAGCCATTAATTTAATATTTTTATTATTTACCTATTTTATCCATAGGACCTTCCCTCCTCCTTCTGATTTTTAGAAAAATTTGAATCAAAAGTAAAGGAGGGAACTCCTTTTTATTTGAATAGGAATCAAAATTCTTCTTCCTTTATGGAAGAAGAAATAGGGAGTGAGGCTCCTTCCCATAGGGATCCTATAGGGGTACCATAGGGATCCCATAGGGATACCATAGGGGAGGAGGAGTACGCGGAAGTAATTGTAGTATTTATAGTTCTCTTCCGGATTCGAACCAGAATAAACATTTTAGAAGAATGTGATTCTAACCATTGAATTAAGAGAACTTAATCACATAGTAACCTATTACCATATTAACCCTGAACGATCTACCCTTAATTTTACTTTTAAAGAGTAAAACTTTATATTAAAACTAAGTTTTCTTTCTCCTATCTTATATTTATTCTACAGTTGACTCCTTCCATTTTATTTAAATAATGAAAAGTAAATACCAAGTTTATTTTTAATCCTATAATGAGCCCTACTTTTTATATTTATTTTGCTTAAAAGCCTAATTACTAACTATGTAAGGAGGAGGGATGGGAACAAAGTAGGATGGTACTTATGGTCTCTCCTTTTACTAAAGGAGAGTACTTATGATCCCTATTTAAGGAAGGGGGCTAAGATTAGGCAATAGGTAAATAGTATTATTAAACATTTTTTTTACTTAATTTAGTAATGTAAGTTCTTAGTACTTGTGTTAATAAAGAAGAAGGTAAAACATATTTAGATAAAATATATATTACACTAAATAATATAACAAAAGTTATAACAATTTGATTTAAAAAGAAAAAGGGTATTAATTGTGGCATGTTTTTGTTGTTTTTTTTTTTATTTTCTAGCACCTCTGCTTCCTCATTATTCCCTACTCACTACTTAATACGGAGGGAAGCAGAGGCAAAATCCTATGGAGGAGTCATAGGGAGGAGTGTTAAAGAAAAATCTCTGCTTTTATATTTATTAAAATTATTAGCTTTTATAGTTAATCTATAATTATAACAAACACCCTTATTAATTTAATTTTTATCCTATAATTTGTCTTTGCTTAAAATTTAGTTCCTCCTCCCCTATGGGAAGGAGCCTCACTCCCTATTTCTTCTTCCATAAAGGAAGAAGAATTTTGATTCCTATTCAAATAAAAAGGAGTTCCCTCCTTTACTTTTGATTCAAATTTTTCTAAAAATCAGAAGCGAAGGAATCAAAATAAGAAGGAGGAGGGGTGGTTTCTCCCTACTACGGTAGGATAAGGGGGGGGGTCCATACTTTGCCTTTGTTTAAAGGCAAAGTAGGATGGAGGAGGAGGCAAAAGCAAAGGTGGAGATAAATTAATAGGCTAAATAATATAGGGTAATATAAGTTATATAATAACTATAATATAAATGAGATTATTAAATGTAACTTAATAATTTATTATAAAACAAATACACTTTCTTGCTTTTTCTCTCCATCCTCCTTTGCTTTTTTTTTTTGCCTTACTAAGTAATAAATAAGGAAAGTAAACAAGTAATAGGGAGATGCAAGTAATATAATAAATTTAAGAAATAATTATAAAACCAATAATATTTTCATTACCATCCCAGTTTCTCCTTTACTTTTGATTACAATTTGAATAGGTATCAAAATCATAAGGAGGAGACCGTAGGAGAATGATATGGAGATGAAGATTGACATGAAGATGGTGATGGAGATGGGAAAGTAAGGTAGGAGAGAAGGAGATAAGCAAAGGATATCTAAAAAAAGTAGGAGATAAACAAAGAAAAAATAGATAAATTTTATTAATATACGAGTAATCAGGATCGAACTGATAATATCTACTTGGAAGGTAGAGGTTATACCATTTAACTATACTCGCTTTAAATTGACTATTTTATACATAGGGAGGAAAATTTTTATTTATTTAAAATTGTAATTTTGTATTTAAATAAAAACAAAGTTATCATCCTCCTCCCCCATAAAGTAGTAGCAAAGCAAAGCAAAGAAAAAATCCTAAGGAAGGAATAGGAATGTATTGTATACAATTAAGAAAGGAGTAGTCCTTATAATTACGATTATATATTATTATATTGCTAATTATAAGGTAATTTAAGCAAGATAATAAATAAAATATTTTAAATTAGGTAAATTAATATTCCTCCTTCCCTATGGTATCCCTATGGTATCCCTATGGGATCCCTATGGTATCCCTATGGGATCCCTATGGGAAGGAGCCTCACTCCCTATGGAGTGAGGGAAGGAAGACAAAAGGGGGATCCGTTTACGGTTTACTTATTCTTCAAACACGCTTGACTATGTATTTCCCCAGAAATATACAGCTACAAATAAGAATAACCAAACAACATCAACAAAGTGCCAATATAGAATTGCTGATTCAAAACCATTGTGGTGTTTTGTAGTTAATTGATAATTAATTATTCTTATAAGAGCAACTCCAATAAATATAGTACCAATTATAACGTGAAATCCATGTAATCCAGTTGAAGCATAAAAAGCTGAACCATAAACTCCATCAGCCATAGTAAATCCAGCTACAGAGTATTCAAAATATTGTAAAGCTGTAAATATCACAGCTAAGATAATAGTAATAATTACTCCATCTATTGCACCTTTTCTATTCCCTGCAATTAAAGCATGGTGTCCATATGTAATAAATGCCCCACTACTTAATAATAAAAAAGTATTAAGTAAAGGGATAGCAAAAGGGTCTAAAGGTGTAATACCTAAAGGTGGCCAAGAACCTCCAATTTCAATTGCTGGGGATAAACTAGAGTGGAAGAAAGCCCAGAAAACTGATAAGAAAGCAAAAATTTCACTTATAATAAAAAGTATTACTCCCATCATTAATCCATTTTTTACTTCTTTAGTATGGTGTCCTAAATATGAAGCTTCTATTACAACATCTCTAAACCATAATATCATACCATATGTTGTTAATATAAATCCTAATGTTAATATGTAACCTCCATAAGTAAAGCCATGCATATAAGCCACTGCACCTATTGTTAAATTTAATAATGAAAAACTCACTAAAATAGGCCAAGGTGATGGATCAACTAAATGAAAAGGAAAATGTTGAAACTTACTTCTGATTAAATTTTTATTATTCATTTTGTAATTTTGTATTTTTTTTTAAGGTGTTAACCATATTTCTCTCCAATATTTAATAATTTTAACCTTTAGAACAATAAGAGAACATTTATAGTTTTAAATTTAAGGGGTTTAAGATTAATAGAGCTAAAGTTAATTTGTGGAGATAAATATTTTTTATTTTTTCATTTCATAAATTTTTCGCGTATGCGGTATTAAGGGTTTTTCAATATACAATATATATTAATATGATTATCTTATAATTAATTAACATCTTCCGGACTCGAACCAGGATAGACATTTTAGAAAAATTCACCTATTTATATAAAACCTTTACTTATTTGTTAATATTTTCCATTTGTTCCTCCATCCCTTGCTTCGCAAGTAGGGAACTAACTTTGTGAGAGAACTAACTCCTCCTTCTTATTTTTATTCCTTCGCTTCTGATTTTTAGAAAAATTTGAATCAAAGTAAAGGAGGCTCCTACGGAATAGTGAGGATAGTCCTTTACTTTTGCCTTTGCTTTATCTCCCAATTATATCCCAATTATCTCCCCATTGAAAACCTAAACCCTAGCTTCGAAAGGAGGCATAGGGAGGGATGGAGGCAGAAGCAAAGATAGATAAGAAGGTGTAAATTTACAAGTAAGGAAAGGCATTTAGCCTTTGTTTTTATTCTTATTATTATAAAAATAATAATAATAAGAGATCTGGCCTTTCTATTAATTATGTAGTAAATACTACGTATTAAGAAATAGGAGAGGGGGAGGGGGTTAATTTAAAATAATTTCCAGCTGCACTTTCCAGTACAGCTACCTTGCTATGACTTTTGAGATGTTACTCAGATGGGTTAGTCGAAACTAATTAGACCTAACAAAAGCAGTTAAATACCTAGTTAAATTATAATAAAATTATAAATTAAAGAATAACTACACTAACTATTCAATTAAATGAATAATCAAATCAATTTTTTTTATTTATTAATTTAACCTCTGATTTTTCTTACCTTTTTAAGATTAGCTTTTTTTAAGGTTAAGAAGATTTATTTAGTTTATAAAAAAAAATTAAAGTTAAATATAAAAAATAAAATACTCCTTACTACTAAGCCCTACCCAAAGGTAGGCAAGAAAGTAGTCAATAAGTAAATAAATAGAAATAGATATATAGATAATAAACCAATATTTTTATTATTTATAATGTTTTACCTTAGTTAAAGATAGACTTCGCGGCGCTTTCCCCCAAGCTGAATTTCTCCCCAGCGACAGACAGTTAGTTCATCACGGATTCATTGTTCACCGTTGCGTTGCTTATCAACGATTACTCGAAATTCCTTCTTCATGTTGCCGAGTTACAGGCAACAATCCGTTTTAAGATTAATACAATTAACTTTCTTTACTGATTAGCTAAACCTTATAAATTTAAATAATAAAATCTAAATTTAAGTTTTGCGTCAAATTGTAAAAGTTCTTGTGGCACGTCTATAGCCCAGTCCATGAGGGCCATAACGACTTGTCTTAGCCCCAAATGAAAATATTTAAAAATCATTAATAGTTAAGTATAAATTAACTACAGGGATTTCGTCCGTTAGTGGAGTTAACCTCACTTTTCACAATACGGACTGACGACAGCCATGCAACACCTGTAAACGGATAAATTAATATAAATAAATTATTTATTAATAAATAATTATCACTCAATCCAGTCTTAATTTTAAAAGAAAAATATTTTCCCTCTTAGAGAGAGAGTAATTTTATTCTAAATAAATAAGAGGGATTGGCTATGCAAGAACTGGTAAGATTTTACGCGTACTTTCGTATTAAATAACATGCTTCACTTCGTTTGCTCCGAGACCGACTAATTTTTTTGGTTTCAGTTTTGCAACCGTACTCTCAAGGCGGAATGGTTATCGCGTTAACATCGTTACTAATTTTTATTAAAAAATAATAACTACCATTCATCGTTGACGGTGAGAGGTAACTGGGTATCTAATCCTATTCCCTGTTCTCACTTTCGTTCCTCAGCGTCAATCATTAGTAGATAAAAGTTTACACCATTAGTATTCCACTTAGTATCTATGGATATTATCCCTACACTTAAGTATTATTTGGTTTATCTTCAATATGATTCTAGCTTTTAATCAAATTATGTTAAAAATTAATCAAATAAGGTTTCTTCTTGTTATTTTAATTAGAGCTTAAATTAACATAAATTTTTATAAAGCTGCCTACTTACCCTTTACGCCTGTTTAAGACGACTAACGTTCGCGTTTCTGGTGTTACCGAGTCTTCTGGCACCAGTAATTTGGACAACACTAATAGTAAGGTATTATCATTTTTTTCCCTTACGTTATCTTAATTGCACGATTAAGTGTAATTAGGATTTCAGTTAGCTAGTTCACTCTTGCGAGCATTGACTAATATTCTTGACTGCAGATCCCCTATGGGATTTGGGGCTATTGCTTCCCCAATGTGGCCATCTCTTCTTTCAAATTTGGCTATTGATCGTAGGCTTGGGAGGCTTTTACCCTGCCAACTACCATTAAACAAAGTAAATCAATTCTTATAGCGGAAAATTTCCTTTATTTATAACTAAGCTAAGTTAAGCTAATAAATTTAAATAAATTATTCTTTATTAACTATCCTCTATTTAAGAAGTCTATAAGAGATCTTATTTACCATTACTCACCTTTACACCTTATTCTTTACTGGATAATTATTTATTTTTACCCATTGGAGAATAACGATTCGCATGTCTTAAAACTACTGAAAAACGTTCAATCAGAACCAAAATTAAATTCATCTCTAGTTTTAATTTTTATTTATTTATATTTGTCTTCCTTCGTAACCTCCCTTCTTATTTTTTTGAAAAAAAATAAGAATAAAAAATAAAGGAGGAACCTCCCCTATGGGAGGAAGTAAAAAGCAAATGTAAATATAAATAAAAATGTATTTTATTTGCTAAAAAAATTAGCAATTGTTATATAATCTACTTTTATATAAATTTATTAATAAAAATTTTTAAGAAATTGATACGGGAGGAAAAGATTTGCTGAGATGGAGATAAAGCTCCCTATTATTTAGGGGGTCTAATTTCAACTTTTTATAGATCCTTTGCTTTGTTTTTATTCTTATTCAAATAAGAATATTAAGAATAATAAGAATAAGGCAAAAGCAAAGGCAAATGTAATTTCATAGAATTGAGCGCGTACGCCGCTACTTTTGATTACAATTTGAATAGGAATCAAAATAAGAAGCGAAATAAATTAAATAAATATTTTATTTGTATCTTGCTAATGCTACGCTATTTATTTATTCTATTTTACCTTCACAATTATTATAAAAATATATAGAAAGAGTAAGTTTTTCCCTCTCTCTACATAGTAGATAGGGCGCTTAAATTAATTATGAAGATGCTGAATCTAACCAAACAATAAAATCTGGTGAAGATACTGCTTCCACAACAATTGGCATAAATCCATGCCAAACTCCACAAATTTCTGAACATTGTCCGTAGAAGGTTCCAGATCTTTCAGCTAAGAAAGATACTTGATTTAACCGTCCAGGTACAGCATCTAATTTTAAACCTAATGAAGGGACAGCAAATGAGTGTAGCACATCAGAACCTGTAATAATTAATCTAATGTGGCAATCAACAGGTACAATTAATCTATTATCTACATCTAATAATCTAAATTGACCTAATTCTAAATCTGATTCAGGTATCATATATGAATCAAAATCAATAGAATCCCCAGAATCTGTAATAAAATCAGAGTATTCATATGACCAATACCATTGATGACCTACAACTTTAATTGTTAAAGTAGGAGATATTACTTCATCCATTAAATATAATAATCTAAATGAAGGAAAAGCTATGGCTATTAATATTAAAGCTGGTGTAATAGTCCAAACTAATTCTAATACAGTACCATGTGTTAAATATTTATAGGCTATAGGATTTTTAGAAGAATTATAGTAATAAATAACTGACATAATTACCCAGAAAACAGAAAAACTTATAACAATTAAATAGAATCCAATTGTATTGTGTAAAGTAACTATACCTGTGAAACCTGGAGCAGCACTATCTTGAAAACCTAATTGCCAAGGTTCACTTGCATCATTAAAAATAGTTGTTAAATATGTTAAATAATTTATCATTTTTTTTTTGGAGATATTTTTTTTTAATCTTAATTTAATTGACACTCCTTACTAGCCTATATAGAAGAATATAACACCTTTTATTTAAAGGAATTAACAAACTCCATCATCATTCCTCCCTCCTTTAAGAGGAGGGAGAGATGTGTACATCTCCCCATGATATCTACATTGCAAAGCATTTGCTTTTTATTTGTTGAGATAAAGGTGGACAATAACCATAGGGAGGGAGAGCTCCTTACTATTAATCTAGATTTAAATAGTTTTGCTGAATAAAAATTAACTTACCTCCTTGCTAAG
>Ga0310811_10001468_pt1 | contig 29610 bp, 25 predicted proteins | sample YCmetagenome_FD_207642 | JGI IMG/M metagenome (GOLD analysis project Ga0310811, IMG submission 207642) | Soil microbial communities from experimental microcosm in Duke University, North Carolina, United States - YC | ecosystem: Engineered > Artificial ecosystem > Soil microcosm > Unclassified ...
CGCGGCAGCGATGTTTTGTATCAGCACGCTGCGCGTCGCGCGGCTCAATTCGATGAAGTGCGGCAACTTGTTCAGGTCGTCGTCCATGAACGCGACGTCCGCAGTCTCGATGGCAGTATCGCTGCCGGCTGCGCCCATCGCGAAACCGATGTCGGCCTGCGCAAGCGCCGGCGCATCGTTGATGCCGTCACCCAGCATGCCGACCGTACCGTATGTCGCCTGCAATGTGCGCACCTGTTGCAGCTTGTCCTCAGGCAGCAATTCCGCCTGCACGGCCGAAATGCCGAGCGTCTTGCCCAGATGCTGCGCGGTCAGTCGATTGTCGCCTGTCAGCATGACGCTCGCGACACCCAGCCGCTTCAGTTTCGCCAGCGCCTGCCCGGCACTGCCGCGCGCCTGGTCCGCAATCGCAATGATGCCGAGCACCTTTTTCTCGGTGGCGATCAGCACGGCAGTTTGCGCCGCGTTCTCGATGCGGTGCAGATGCGTCTCCACGGACGTATCCACGATGCCCAATTCCGCCATCAGACGGTGATTGCCGAGATAGAGCACGCGTCCGTCGATTTCGCCTTTGATGCCGCGCCCCGGCAAGGATTCGACATTGCGCACAGCACGATAACGATCCGTGTGCGGGCCGGCTGCGACAATCGCACGCGCCAGCGGGTGATCGGAATGGGCGTCAAGGCTGGCGGCGAGCAGCAACAGATCTTCATGTGCGTCGTTTCCGGTCGCGCTGACTTCCACCACCGCTGGTTTGCCGACGGTCAGCGTGCCGGTTTTATCCAAGGCCACGGCCTTCAGCTTGTGCCCTGCTTCCAGATACTGGCCTCCCTTTACCAGAATGCCGCGCCGCGCGGCAGCAGTCAGTCCGCTGACGATGGTGACCGGTGTCGAGATGACGAGCGCGCACGGGCATGCGATGACGAGCAGCACCAGCGCCTTGTAGAGCCAATCGGTGAACGGCGCGCCAAATGCCAGAGGAGGCAGCAGCGCAACGAGTATCGCGACCACGACCACGGCCGGCGTGTAATAGCGTGCGAAAACGTCGACGAAGCGCTGCGTCGGTGCGCGCGCCGCTTCGGTTTCCTCGATCACGCGCACGATCCTGGCCAGCGTGCTGTTGCTGCTGTCCGCGCTGACGCGTATTTCCAGCACACCGCGATCGTTGATGCTGCCAGCGTAGACCGTATCGCCTTCGCACTTCATCACCGGCATGCTCTCACCGGTGATCGGCGCCTGGTTCACGTTGGATTGACCATCAATAACCACGCCATCCAGCGCGATACGTTCACCCGGCCTGATCATCACGATCGACCCGACCTTGACGGTTTTCACATCGCGTTCTTCCCAGCGTTCGTCTGCACCACGTACCGTCACCACGTCCGGCGCGAGTTTTAGCAAGCCATGCACTGCGTTCCGCACCCGATCGAGCGACAGACTCTCGATCAGCTCGGCCAGCGCGAACAGGAAGATCACCATCGCCGCTTCCGGCCAGTGCCCGATCGCGATGGCGCCCAATACTGCAAGCGTCATCAGGAAGTTGATGTTCAGCGTCAGGCTCTTCAGCGCGATCCAGCCTTTGCGCAAGGTCGGCCCGCCCGCGCAGGCGACGGACAGCAGCGACAACGCGATCACCAGAGGCGAACGGTCGGCTTGCGTCGCCCAGCTCAATGCCTCCGCAGCGCAGGCCGCGATCCCCGCGACCGTCAGCAGCAGGATTTGCCGACGACTGAGCCCGGAAGATTGGGCTGCTGCCGAATGTTTCTCCTCGATCGCTTGTGCTTGCATGCCAATCGCCGTCAACGCCCGCATCATTTCGCCCGCATCAGCGCTGCGATGATGAACCGTCAGCACGCGCTGCATCAGGTTGAAATCGAGCCGCACGATGCCAGCCATGCCGCTCAGTTTGTTGCGGATCAGTCGTTCCTCGTTCGGGCAGTCCATGTTGGCGATCGCATAGCGCAGTATTTGCGTACCGGAAATATCGACGTGCTGGTCCGCTGCTTGCGTGTCGCAGCTTGGCGAACTGCAGCAGGTAGGTTCGTGCGCGGCATGGTGCGTAGACGTATTCATTGAGCAAGGCTTCGCATAATCGAGTATCGTCATTACAGTCCCTGTAGTCGCTACGGGGTCAAGGAGTCACTCATGAAAATCGGCGAACTGGCAAAGAGCACGGGATGCGACATCGAAACCATCCGCTACTATGAAAAGACCGGCCTGCTGGAGCCGCCTGCGCGCGACGCCAGCGGGTATCGCGACTACCGGCCGGAACATCAGGAACGATTGCAGTTCATTCGACATTGCCGCTCGCTGCAGATGGGATTGGCCGATATCCGCGTGCTGCTGGAATTGAAGCGGCATCCCGACAGCGGTTGCCAGCGCATCAATGAACTGCTGGATCACCATCTTGCACAAACGCGCGAACGCATTGCGGCGCTGCGCACGCTGGAACAGCAACTGACTACGCTACGTCATGAATGCGAACGGCCGCACTCGGTGCAGGAATGCGGCATCCTGCACGCGCTGAATGAGGCAGCGGAAGGTCATGCATGCGTGTGCCATCAAGCCGGCATTGCGCATAGCTAATGTGCTGATGCGCCGAAGCGCTGCAGCCTGAACGAATTGCAGCCGACAAATAGCTCACACGAGATCATGCATTTGCACGAGCGAAATGCGCGTGCATCTTTTTACGCCCTCCTTCGCAACTCTTGCTCGCGAAAGCAATCACACCAGCCAAATTGACCGCGTGCTTGATGCATCGGTCTTCAGAATTGCTTAAGCGAGGTGAATATGTCGGCTACTGTCGGAGAATTTCTGCTGCAACGTCTTTCCGAATGGGGTGTGCATCGCATCTACGGTTATCCGGGGGACGGCATCAACGGCATCATTGGCGCCTTCGAAAAAACGGAGAACATCGAGTTCGTGCAGACGCGGCATGAGGAAATGTCGGCTTTCATGGCATGCGCGCATGCGAAGTTCAGTGGCGAAGTCGGCGTATGCCTGGCGACGTCTGGCCCAGGCGCGATTCATATGCTCAACGGCCTGTATGACGCCAAGGCAGATCATCAGCCCGTGGTAGCCATCGTCGGTCAATCAAGCCGCATGGCGATCGGCGGCGACTACCAGCAGGAAGTCGACCTGATGTCGCTGTTCAAGGACGTTGCACGCGAATACGTGCATACCGTGACGACGCCGGAACAGGTGCGCCATCTGGTCGACCGCGCCTTCCGCATTGCGCGCGATCAGCGCACGGTGACCTGCCTGATCTTTCCGAATGATATTCAAGCCCTGCCCTACAAGGAGCCGCCGCGTCTACACAACACCGTGCATACCGGCATCGGCTATACCGCGCCAGCAGGCGGCGTGCCGGCCGAAAGCGATCTGCAGCGCGCGGCAGAGATCCTGAACGCGGGCAGCAAGGTTGCGATCTTGGTCGGCGCAGGTGCGCTGCATGCCACGGACGAAGTGGTCGAGGTCGCCGAGCTGCTGGGAGCAGGCATTGCGAAGGCGCTGCTCGGCAAAGCGGCAGTGCCTGACGATCTGCCTTTCGTCACCGGCTCCATCGGCCTGCTCGGCACCAAGGCGAGCTGGGATCTGATGACAGAATGCGATACCTTGCTGATGATCGGCTCCGCTTTTCCCTATTCCGAATTTTTGCCGAAGGAAGGCGCAGCGCGCGGCGTGCAGATCGACATCGATGGCCGCATGCTGAACCTGCGTTACCCGATGGAGGTAGGCCTGATCGGCGACAGCAAGAGAACGCTCGCCGCATTGATTCCGCATCTGCAGCGCAAGCAGGATCGCACATGGCGCGAACGCATCGAACGCAATGTCGCGCGCTGGTGGAAGGTGCTCGAAACGCGCGCGATGAACCCCGGCGAGCCGATCAATCCGCAACGCGCGTTCTGGGAACTGTCGCCGCGCCTGCCGGACAATTGCATACTCACCTGCGACTCGGGCTCCGCCGCCAGCTGGTATGCGCGCGACCTGAAAATACGGCGCGGCATGATGGCATCGCTCTCCGGTGGACTCGCAACGATGGGGCCGGCCGTGCCATATGCGATCGCCGCCAAGTTTGCACATCCCGAGCGGCACGTGATCGCCATTGCCGGCGACGGCGCAATGCAGATGAATGGCATCAACGGCCTGATCACGCTGGCCAAGGTCTGGAAGCAATGGGGCAATCCGCGCCTGACCGTCGTCGTGCTGAACAATCGTGACTTGAACATGGTGACGTGGGAAGAGCGCGTGATGGAAGGCGACCCCAAGTTCAAGGATTCGCAAGAGCTCCCGGATTTCCCGTATGCCCGTTATGCCGAAATGCTGGGACTGCGCGGCATCCGCGTGGACCGGCCGGAACAGATTGCGGCGGCATGGGATCAGGCGCTGGCATCCGAGGTACCGACCCTGGTTGAACTCGTCACCGATCCGAATATCCCTCCGTTGCCGCCGCACGTATCGGCCAAGCAGATGAAGGCCTTTGCCTCCGCGCTGTGGCACCGCGATCCGGATGCCGTGAAAATCACGCTCGCGTCAATGCGGGAAGCGTGGGATGGATTATTCCCAGGCGACGGCAAGCGTTGAGCAGCCTCGGCTACCGCTATGCCGATCGTGCGACCGCCATGCTGACATGACAAGCTGAAACCTTTGCTGGAAGGATGCGACGTGATGGCGATCGGCGTGCGCTGGAAGGACATGGCGGGCGCCCTGCGCAATCGCTGCATCCGACCGAAGTGCTGAAGATCGCGCTGCGCCTGTCTGCCTGAATGTCGCTCAGGTAGCGCCGATTGCGGCCCATGCCAGCAGCGCCAGCAAGATCAGTACTGCAACAACAAACGTACGATGCGTCGCCAGCCACAGTTCGCCATCCGAGGACGAGGCCTGCGCATCAAAGCGGCCATGCGCACCGGGATCGCCGGGCACCGGCGTGTACAGGTTGTCAGGTCGACCGGTCGCAGCATTTTCCTCGCTTTGCTGACCATCCCAGGCATCGCGCGCAAGTTTGCGATCGAGAAAACCGGGAATGATCCGCGTCCCGACAATCGCTTCGACCGCCGGGAAGCCCACCCACAACTCGCGCCTCTTGTGCGTTGCGGCCCAGTAGATTGCGCGTGCCGCCAGTTCCGGCTGAAAGATCTTGCCGAGCGGCTTCGGCTTGCCTCGCATACAGCTGCGGCCCCAATCGAATTGCGGCGTGTTGAAGGCAGACAGATGCACCATCGTCACATGGACCTTGCTCTTGTCATGTATCAGTTCCGAACGCAGGGAATCGGTGAAGCCACGCAAGCCACTCTTGGCGCCGCAGTAGGCGGCCTGCAGCGGAATCGACCGGTAGGCCAGCGCGGAGCCGACTTGCACGATCGCGCCATGGTTGCGCGCTTTCATGCGTTTCAGTGCTGCCATCGTGCCCCACACGGCGCCAAGATAAGTCACTTCCGTCGCATGCCTGAAATCCTCGGGATCGATCGATTCGACGGGACAAAAAATGGTGGCCATTGCATTGTTGATCCAGACGTCGATGCCTCCCCACTCGCGTTCGACGCGTTGTGCGGCCGCCTCCACTTGCGCATGATCGGCGACGTCCGCCGCAATCAGCATTGCGTTGCCACCGGCGGCTTCGACCTCGTCTCGCGCACCCTGCAAGCCCTCATGGCCGCGCGCGACCAACGCAACGCGCCAGCCGTGGCGAGCAAACTCGACCGCGGCGGCGCGGCCAATGCCCGCCGACGCACCGGTAATCACCACGATCTTGTTCTGCATGCGGCCTCCGTTCGCCATGTGCTGCGTTCTTCACGCGCTCACTCAATGACTGTGCGGAGTACAGGCAGTTCCATCCGCTGAATTGCGAGGCGGCAAGCGGGCCTGCGATCTTCCTACGCAAACGCTGCCTGTCTTCCTATTCAATTGCGGAGCCCGCAGCACTAGCATAGGGACATGAACTTTTTGAGGAGAGACATCATGAGCACAAGCACCCTAGACCCGGATAACGATCTCACGCTGGACCGCCAACTCGGCACCGGCCATGACGACAGCGCGTTGGGGCCGAGCGATTCCTCCGATAACGGCAGTGATGTCAAAGGCCTGTTCGGCGGCGACACCGATACGGACCGCCAAGGCACGGGCGAGCGCGCCACCGTGGAAATGCTGGACGAGAGCGAAGCGCGCCAGGACATCGGCGTGGATCACATCGAGAACATCCCCGCCGAAGACCTGCGCGCCGAGCGAGATGGCATGGAACCGGTCAATGACGCGAATCGCCAGGCCTCGAACGTCAATGAGACGCCGGAAAGCGTCGAATTCGAGGATGAGACGCGCTGAAAGAATCGCGATTGTTCGACAAAAAAGGCCGATCAAGATCGGCCTTTTTTATTTCCCTGATCAAAACACCCGTTTTTCCGGGGGTGTCCACTGGTACATCCATGTCTCCGACATGGCTTGCCCATCGGCTGCCAAAAACATGCGCAAGTTGATCGGCCCTTTCACATCGTCGGGCACCTTCAGATCGAACATCGCACGGTAGCCATGGATTGCCTCCAGCGGTCGCGCAGAAGTGATCTCCACCGTGCCTTGCGATGCGCTGATGACCGGGTCGACCTTTACATGCGGCCCGATCAAATCCAGGTCACCACCGGCAAAATCGACCGCGAAACGCCACGAGAAATACGAACGCTTGCGCCCCACCACGCCGCCGATGCCGGTGCGCGTCGCGACCACCATCGCGCGGTCCGGCATGGCGGGCGTCTTCGCGCCCCAGTACAGGCGATAGCCGAACAGCAGTTCCTGGCCCGCCTGCGGTATCGCTTCCGGGTTCCAGAAGGCGACGATGTTGTCGAAGGTCTCGTCCACGGTCGGAATCTCGACCAGCTGCACCGAGCCTTTGCCCCAACCGGCTTTCGGCTCCACCCACAGGCTCGGACGGCGGTTGTAGAACACGCCGTCGTCCTGATAGTGATCGAAATTACGGTCGCGCTGCATCAGGCCGAAGCCGCGCGGATTCTCGTCTGCATACGCATTGAAATGCAAATTGGCCGGATTGACGAGCGGACGCCATATCCATTCGCCGCTGCCGGTGTACATGGCAAGGCCATCCGAATCGTGGATCTCCGGGCGCCAATCGTTGTCGATGCCGATACGCCTGTCGTTCTCGCCGTACAGGAACATGCTGGTCAGCGGTGCAATGCCGATGCGCTCGATCGGCTTGCGCGGATACAGCGCGGCATCGACTTCCATCATGGTGGTCGCGCCAGGTGCTATCTCGAAACGGTAGGCGCCGGCTACGCTTGGCGAATCGAGCAGCGCATACACGACGAGCTTGCTGGAATTGCGGTCCGGCCGTTCCAGCCAGAATTCGCTGAAGCGCGGGAATTCCTCGGGCTTCGGCATGCCGCAATCGATCGCGAGACCGCGCGCCGACAGGCCGTATTGCCATTCACCGCCGACCGCGCGAAAGTAGCTGGCGCCAAGAAAGGCCGTGATGTCGCGCACCAGGTCAGTATGAAAATTGACGCGGAACCCGGCGAAGCCAAGGTCCTTCGGCAGCTGGCGTCCGTTCAAACCGCTCTTGCCGTAATCGAACATCTCGGGATCGTAAGCCAGCTCCTGCGCCTGACCGTCGCGCACTTCGTGAATCTTGACCGGCTGCGTCGCGTACATGCCGAGGTGGAAGAATTTCACCTGAAAACGCAAATCGTCCTTCGCCCACAAGGCGTGATCGTTGCGGTAAGCGATGGACTGATATTGATCCCAATCGAGTTTCCTGATCTCCGGTGGCACGGTTTGCGGCGGAGCCTGATAGGCCTGGGAGGCCAGCGTGCGAGCGCGGCCCTTCAACCAGGCATAGTCAAAGCGCTGGGCCTGGTCGAGTGTCTTGAGTCGGTCGGGAGTGCGCGCTGCGGCGAGCAAGGGAGTAGCGGAAAAGCCGGCCAGCGACAACGCGGCCGACGCCTTGAGTAAATCGCGACGTTGCATCAGGTTCCTTTAATCAACAATTGAATCAACGCAATTGGGCAATGATTAAAGGATATTGTTCCACAATTCTTCTTGTCAGCCGTCAACGGAAACCGCATCGTTCATCAGGTTGAACTGGGTCCGGCTCTTTTGCAGCATGCGCTTGGCCACCTGATCCTGTGGGAATCTTTCGAGCACTTTGCCATAGGCCATGACGGCGCGACGATAGTCGCCCGAGGCGTAGACGTTGTAAGCGGTGCGGGTCAGTTCGCACAACTCGATTTCCTCGGGCGTGGCAGCGATTTCCGCATCTTCGCCGCGGATGCCGAGCAGTTCGTAGACCAGCAGTTCTCCCTTGCGGCCCTTTACCGTGACTGTGTCGACCGGACGCAGCCACAGCAAGTGGCCGGCCTCGCGGAAAATGCGATGACTGACGCAGATCGAGGTCCCCATTTCCTTGTTCAGCCCCTCCAGGCGCGCCGCCACGTTGACGCCGTCGCCCATCACCGTGTAACTGATACGCTCGGTGGAGCCGACGTTACCGACCAGCACGGAATCGCAGTGGATGCCGATGCGCAGTTTCAGCGGCGGCTGCTTTTCTTCAGCCCAGGTGCGGTTCAGCGCCGCCATGCCGCGCTGCGAACGCATGGCTGCCACGCAGGCGAGATAAGCATGATTTTCCAGAATCTTGGGCGCGCCCCAGAAGGCCATCACGGCATCACCGATGAATTTATCGACGGTGCCATGCTCGCTTTGCACCGCCTTCGTCACTGTGGCGAAGTAATCGGAGACACGTGTTAGCAAACGCTGCGACGGTTCCGATTCGGAGAGCGAAGAGAAACCTTCGATATCGGTAAACAAGATGGTGAGGAAGCGGCTCTCGACGCCGAGCTTGGTGCCCTGCTCCGATTCCAGCAACTGCTTGACCAGCATGGTCGGGACGTAGGACGCAAAGGATTGCAGCGCGCGCTCCAGCAAGGCGATGGCATCGCTGAGATAGCGGATTTCTCGTATCGACGAATTGATGCGCTGCATTTTGTCGAAACGGAATTCGCGGATGTGCATCACTTCGCTGGCCAGTTGCTCGATCGGCCGCGCGATCATGCGCGAGATCATGTAGATCAGAACGATCTGCAGCAGGAAGGCGCCGATGCTGAAGAGCAGCATGTTGCGATTGGCGCGATGGATGTCGCCAACGAAATCGTTGGTCGGCGTAATGGTCAGCGTTTCCCACGATTTACCGAGATCTTCAGGAAGATCGGCAAATACGGCGAGATATTCGGTATCGTCCGGGCCTGCGTGGAAAGTGAAATAGTCGCGTCCGACGCGCAGGCGCTCGCCAAGGGCTGCCAGCACGCGCGGATCCTGCAGCTTGTCGGCGCGAACGCGTACCGGTTGCTCATCCTTCACGCTGACACCCAGTTCGTATTGCGGATGCGCGACGATGCCGCCATTCCCGTCCAGCATGATGGTCATGCTGTTCGGCGTCGTTCGGTTCTCGGACAGAAAACTTGAAATCGCTTCCAGCGTATAGTCGACGGCGACGATACCCAGCAAGCGGTCGCCGTTGAGCACCGGAGACGAAATGGTGATGCCTAGCTTGTTCAGATTGGACAACACGTAAGGGTCGGAGATGCTCGCGTTCTTCAGCTTGCTGATGTTCTTGTACATCGTGCGCAGACGCGGGTCGTCGACCGCCGAACCGGTATCCTGCCCAATGGTGATGCCCCACGGCGCCTGGTAGGTGTACGAATCGATCAGCAGACCCTGCATGTCGGTGCCGCTGCTCGCATCGATGAAACGACTGACGAATTCGGTCTTGGACGGAATCGCCTTGCCAAGAATTTGCTCTCCCGGGATGGCACGACGTACCTGATGGAAGGAGCCGTCCTCGAAAGTCACGTATGCGGAGTAGATCCCCGGCTTGGAAATGACGATTTCCTGCAGGTAGTCGGACGACGAATCGCCCATGAAGTAATCGGAGTTGTCGCGCATCAGCGTCGATGCCGTGCGCACCGAATTCAGCATGGCGCCGAACAGCTTGTTCGCGTCGGCTGCACTTTCCATCAGCGACTTCTGAATGAAGCGGTCGGTATGATCGGCGATCAACTGCTGATTCGAGCGATACGTCATCGCGCCGAAGATGATCGTGACCGGCAGGCTCAGCAGCACGAACACCAGCGTAATGGTGATGTGCAGCCGGAAGCCCCGCTTGCGGCGGAACATCTTCGGAACCTGAAACTGCATCGCCTTGAAATTGAGCGCCCTGATCGCTTTTGTCATCGTGCTTCATGCGGCCGTTTCCGTCCGCAACTCCCCTTCGGCATCGTGCCGTCTAAAACTCGAATACGTCTGCGCCCCGCAAGGAGGTGAACTGACGTTTGGGATCATGCCCCTGCAACTGCTGCATGATCAGATCTTCCTGCCCCGGCTTCAGATGCGTAATCAGGAAACGGGTCTGGTACGGCATGGGTGCAATGTCTTCCGCCAGCAATTGCGGACAGAAGTGCTTCGACAGCTTGGCCAGCCACATTTCCGCGTCCGGGAACGAGCAGTCGATGATCACCGCACGCAGTTGCACATCCTGTGCCAGGCGTTGCCACAACTGAGGCGAGCTCACCATGTCGCCGGTGAAAAGGAAAGCCTCCCCCTTGCCACGCACCGTGTACGACACCGTCTCGACCGTGTGGTCGACGGCCATCGACTGGATTGTTCTGCCGTTTCCTATCTCCACCACCTCCTCCAACGCCATCGGCGCCCAGCGCAGGATTGCATTCTCCGCAGTCGGGATCGCCGCGAAGTCCGGCCACAGCTGCCAGTTGAACATATGCGTCTTCAGCGTGGCGATCGCGGTTTCGCTCGCATGTACGGTTACCGGTTTGTCGCGTTTTCCCAGCACCGAATCCAGTAAAAACGCCAGGCCGATCACATGATCCAGATGCGTATGCGTCAGGAAGATGTGGTCGATCTTGACCAGTTCTGCCATCTCCATGCGCGATACGCCTGTGCCGGCGTCGAGCAGAATGTCGTCGTCCACCCTGAAGCAGGTTGTCAGCCTTTCCCTTCCGCCGATGCCGCCGGCACATCCCATTACATGCAGTTTCATGCGTTCCTTTCTTGATCTTGTTATTGCCGCTGGTTGAAACCATCCGATGTCGCCACTGCTCAATGCGCCGGCATCTTCCCCTTGCTACTGTCTCGCCCTACCAGTTGTTGTCTTATATATGGATGTCCACTCGCACCGGAACGCGGCAAGCGGCAATGAAATGAAAGTCGAAAGCAGCAAGTCCAGCACATACTTCTGCGCGGTGTTTCGACCGCAAATACAGCCGCGCGACGATGCCGTGAATCAACCACGGCGGCGTTTGCCGGGCTATGTTTCGCCGCGCCCCAAGCGGACTTTCCTCACCTATCAAGCTGAAATATCTTCAGCGCGCCGCCTTGTCGTTCCATTGACGCGCGGCATCGGTAGAGATGTGCTGACCGAGTAATCCGCGCGTATAGACCTGTGCCAGATAGCGCATCGCCGGCTTGTAGCCGTTGTCGGCGGCACGCTTGAGCCAGAGCATTGCCTGGGCGTCATCTTGCGGCACACCTTTGCCCTGTTCATAGGCTTTCGCCAGGTTGAACTGTGCGAGCGGGAACTGCAGGTCGGCGGCTTTTCGATATAAGGCTGCAGCGGCCGCGTAGTCCTGCGGCACACCGCGGCCTTGCGCCGTCATGAAACCGAGGTTGTTCAGAGCCAGCGGGAAATTCTGCGCGGCTGCCTTGCGATACAGTTCGACGGCAGCAGCATCATCCTTGGTTACGCCTTTGCCGCGCGCATACAGGAAACCAAGATTGGTCTGGCCGGATGCATGCCCCTGGTCGGCCGCTTTACGATACCAATCGGCCGCTTGCACAGGATCCTGCGGCATGCCGCGGCCGTTCTCATACATTGCACCGATGTTGTTTTGCGCCTGCGCAAAGTTCTGCTCCGCTGCCTTGCGGTACCAGCTCATTGCCTGCGCGTCGTCGCGCGGCACGCCGAAACCTTCCGTATAAAAATAGCCGATCGAGGTTTCCGCCGGCGCGTAGCCTTTGGCGGCCGCCTTGCGATACCAGCTCAACGCCTTCGCGTAATCGCGTGGTACGCCGACGCCTTTTTCGTACATCACGCCCAGATCGTTTTGCGCACGGACGTCTCCCTTGGCAGCTTCCGCCGAAAACTCGCGCAACGCGGTCGCCGTGTCTCCGCTGCGCAAGGCAGCACTGCCGGTCTGATAATCGGCCCATGCAGCGCATGGCAGGACGATGCCGCTCGCGAGAACTAGCCGTACTCCAAATCTGGTGATGTTCATCTAAAAAATCCCCGCCAAAAATTTCCGTTCTTGCCCAAAAGCATCCGCAAACATACAACGTTTTCTTTCTCGCCCTACCAAATATTTCCGTGCGGAAATCGTAGCGATCGTTATTTGTGAGATTTTGTAACAGTACGGAACTTTTTTGTAGTTTTTGGAATGTAAAACTTTCTGGTTTGCAAAACTTGCTCATATAATCCGACCGCTTACACCTGCCCGGCGGGTGCAAACACATGCGTCAGCAGTTCGGTATCCATTAACCCATGAGGTCGTCATGAAAGCCAAAATCGCAGCATTTTCCCCGAAAAAATCCCTCCGTCAGTACGGTCAAGGCATGACCGAATACATCATCATCGTCGCGCTGATCGCTGTTGCTGCCATTGGCGTCTACAGCATGTTCGGCCAAACGATCCGCGGCCAGGTTGCTGGCTTGGCAGGTGAAGTTGCCGGTACCGGCGCTTCGACCGGCAAGGCAACCGCCTCGACCGCAGCAGGCAACGCAAACACGAAAGCCGCCGAAGCCAAGGGCATGGCGAGCTACGATTCGGGCAATGCGCCTTCGTCTGGCGGCAGCAGCAAGTAAAAAAGCCGCACCGGACCGACCGTGCGACCTGCTCTGTCATCGAAAAACCAGCGCGGACAAGCGCTGGTTTTTTCGTTGATCACGGTCGGCATCATCATCCTCGTGATGGTGACGATGTACACGATGGGCCAGCAGTCCATCAACAAGACGCGTCTGCAGAACACTGCCGACGCAGCAGCCTACAGCGCCGTACAGGCCGAGGCACGCGATTACAACTTTGCCGCGTATACCAATCGCGCCGTGATTGCGAACCAGGTCGCCGTGGCGCAAGTCGTCGGCATCACTTCCTGGGCACGCGGTTACGCGAACACCTACAACAACAGCCAGACCAACTGGATTCCCCAGGTGCTGACGTCGCTCGGCGGTCCGGTGGCGAAGGTCCTTTGGGATACCCCGGTCAAGCTGTACAAGCCAGCTTCCAAGACATTCAAGAGCGTGATGGATACCGCTGGGCCGATTGCGGTCAAGGCGCTGGATATCCTGATCGATGTTCTTAATGTCGCGCAAACAATCTACCACTACGGCACCGCGCTGACGATGGCGCAGACGATCGGCCTGTCGCCGGCCAAGGTACTCGACAAGCTGGCGGGCGTGGATGAATCCTCGCTCGGTGTCGCCAAGGACCTGTTGACCTTCAACGATGCCTACAACGTCATCAAGCTCAACGATCCGAGCGCCGATCTCAGCACGCCGGGCACGCTGGCAGCCATTGTCCACGTCGCGCAATGGTTCCTGTTCGTGCAGCAGAAAGACCCGAACACCATGACCAGCGACGGGCCCAAGGGGGACCGCATGGCACAGGTCACCAAGGATTCGCTGGACGAGTTCTCGCATGACCGCAGCACCAAGGGCGGCGGACCGGCGAACAACTTCCCCGAAATGATGTACCTGACGCCTTTCGTGGTCGACCCGACCCGCCTGATTCCCTATCAGAACGGCGCACTGCTGATGATGCTGTGGCATCGCGGCGGCACCGAACTGAAGAACATCAACGGTGTGAAGAAAACCTGGAGCGCGATGGATGCCACCGGGTTCAATGGCGTGGGCATCATCTGGATCAGCATCCTGGGGATTCCGATTCCGATCCCTATTCCGCTGCTGTTCATTCCCATGGGCTGGGGTGCGGCACAAGCCGGCCAGAGCAGCGACCTGAGCCCGACCAACAATTTCAACACGAAGACTGCCGAAGCCTACGGCGGCGTCTACAACAACGTCAACACTGCCGGCGCTGCGGGGATTCAGCGTGCCGAAGGTGCTGGCAGCACGATGGACAGCCGCGCCGGCCTGCGCAAGTACTTCGACCTGAAAAAAGTCGACGCCGACAACCTGGTGGCGCCTTCGCTCATTCTGGAAATCGAGAAGGCCGACAGCAGCATCCCGAGCAGCAATGCCGTTTCGAGCGGCCAGTTCGCGCTGAACAGCGGTACGCAGAGCGGATACATGCGCAGCCTGACCAAGGCGCAGATCTACTTTTCGCGTCCGAAGAAGCTGTGGGCGCGCGGCGACGGCAAGACCGAACTCGGCAGCCTGTACAGCCCCTATTGGCAGGCACGTCTGGTGACGAACAGCTTCCTCGAACAATACGCATCGATGTCCTATCACCTATGGTAAGTCGCTACAAAAAATCGGGCGGCCAGGCCATGGTGGAACTGGTGATCGTCGCCGGCTTCGTGCTGGTGCCGCTCTTTCTCGCCATCCCGCTGATCGGGAAGTATCTCGACATGCGCTCGGCCGCGGTGCAGGCATCGCGTTACGCCGCGTGGGAACGCACCGTCTGGTATGGCGGCAGCGCGGCTTCCAGCCTGGGCTGGCTGGGCCGGAGCAACAGCTGGAACGCAAACGAAAAATCCGATGGCCAGATCCGCAACGAGATCGGCGTACGTCAGATGTCGGAGACGGCCGATCTCGCCTATTCCTCCGGTGTAGATCAAGGCGCATTTACCAGTTCCGACAAAAGTGCCGGCGATTACAAGAACAGCTCGCGCGCGCTATGGCGCGACCGAACCGGCGAAAAGATGCTGGTGGACTACGACGACCTGCAGAACAGCGTCGGCAGCGGGCAGGCGCCCGGCACGCTCAACGTGATCCTGGATCCCATTGCCAATCTGGCCGCCACGCTCGGTCCGTTCACACTGGAAATGAAAGGTCTGTACTCGGCGACCGTCACGATGCAAGTGCGCGACATCGACTACGACCATTTCCTGTTAAAGAACTCAAAGTCGAGCTTCCACGAAACCAATGTGCTGCTGGCCAATGGCTGGAGCGCGGACGGCCCCGACGATCCGAACAAGACCAGCGTGAAGCAGCAGGTCAAGGGTCTGGTGCCGACCTCCATCCTCGCTGCCGAGGTTGGTGGCGTGAACGTGATGGAATATGTGCTGAAAGCCCTGTCGCTGCTGCTGCCGGAAGCGTCGAAACTTGAACCCGGCAAGATCGAACCGGACAAGGTTCCGGCCGACCGCCTGAAATAAAACGAGAACAGGCGATGAAAACAATGGGGAGACAGGCAGGCAGGATCGCAACGGCATTGCTGATGGCAGCGGCGCTACTGTCGGCCGCATCCGCTGAAGAGCTGGACTGCCCTGCCTTTCCGCAGCCGGAAGCGAAAGTCCAGTGGGTTGCGCCCTACATGCTCTTCAACGGCGTGCCGATGAGCGTGAAGCGCTTCGATAGCGACAAGTCGCCGGACGCCATCCTGGCTTTTTATCGCCGCGTCTGGAACGGCAGCGGCAGCGCCGCACCGGTCGAGAACGTGGTGGGCCAATGGCAGACCATCGGCGTCAAGCGCGGCAAATGCTTCTTCACCGTGCAGGTGCAGGCGGCGGGCAAGACCGGATCGACCGGCCTGCTGAGCGCGACGCAGCCGCTCGCCGGACCCCGCATTGCCTCGGACCAGAAGCTGCCGATGATGTCGGGCAGCACCGTCATCAACGACATCGAGCATCGTGACGACGGCAAGAACGCACGCACGATCCTGCTCAGCAATACGTTCTCGGCGCAATCGAACGCCGATTTTTACCGCCAGAACCTGGCGGATCAGGGATGGAAGATGATCAGCAGCTATCAGATCACGACCGGCAAGGGGCCAGGCATCACGCTGGTGATGAAACGCGACCTGGCGGAAGCCAATCTCGTCATCACGCGCAGCGGATCGCAGACCACGGTGCTCGCCACGCTGGTGGACAAGCAATGAGCGCGCGGCCTGCCATGCGGCCATTGCCGCGAAAAAAGCGCAGCAGCGGACAGTCGCTGATCGAGTACGTGGTCGTGTTGATGGTCGGCGTGCTGGTGCTGGTCAGCGGCAACGATCCGCCGATCGCCAAGCTGGCCAATGCGATCCGCGAGTACTACACCGATTACTCATTCGCGATTTCGATTTCCTCGATGCCGAACTGCTTTGTCAGCAAGGACATCGGGCCGGTCGAAATCGGCGTCGACAAGTGCGTAGATCTGCAGAATCCCGAATGGCCAGTCGACGTGTCATTCAACTAATCACGAAGCAAACCAACCCATTTCCAATCCGCAGGGTCATTTAAATTGAAAATCCAACGTCCCAACATCAAGATCAACAAAACCTGGTTGATGCTTATCGCAGCGGTCGTGCTGGCCTTATTGACGACATGGCTGACTTCAAAATATCTGGCCCAGCGGGAGCAGACCATCGAGGAAACCGTGCGCGCGCGCAGCGACCAGGCACGCGGCGCGATGGTTGCCGTCGTCGTACCGGTACGGCCGATGTCTGCCGGCACGGTGCTCGATGAATCGACCGTCGCATCGCGCAACGTGCCGGCCGATTTTGTCTACAGCGACACCATTACGGTGGCCGACTTCGAGCAGTTCAAGAACAACGTGCTGATCCGCAACGTCGAGCGCGGCAAGCCGCTGCGCAAGGCCGACGTGCAGGAAGTCTTCGCCGACTTCTCCGGCAGCCTGAAGGAAGGCAAGCGCGCGATGACGATCAATGTCGACGAAATCAATTCCGTCTCGCACATGGTTGAACCCGGCAACCTGGTCGACCTGATGCTGGTATTGAGCAGCGGCGACGGTGCGGCAGGCGGCGCGAACCAGACCGTGGTGCCTTTCCTCGACCAGGTGAAAGTGCTGGCGACCGGCCAGAAAGTCACGCATGACGACCCCGCCACGCCGGGTGAACGCAAGGTCAGCTACAGCAACTTCACGCTGGAAGTGACGCCGACCCAGGCCGCCCGCCTCGCCCTCGCGACCGAACTCGGCAAGATCCGTGCGGTGCTGCGCAATGAGAACGACAAGCAAACCGTGGACTTCGAGACCGTCACCGCGAATAACCTGCTCGACGACATTCGCGAGCGCGCACGCCGCACGGGCCGCAAATCTTCCGGTGCGTATGTCGAGTACTTCATCGGCGGCAAGGCCAGCAATGAACCGGTCGCCCCGGCCATCAACGTACCGCTTGCCGTTCCAGGACTGCCGGCGCAAGCCGATGCCGGCACCGCAGGCAATGCCGGTGCGAACCAGATGGCAGCACCTCAGACCCTGACCGACCTCGTCAAACTCAGCCTTGGCAATACGGCTGCGCCGGCAAAATCCAACAAGTAAATAGAGAACACCATGCTTACACGTCTCGTTTCTGTCTGCCTTTTCAGCCTGATGGCCCTCGCGCAGACCGCCTCCGCTCAGGAAGCCACGCAGGTCGGCAAGGACATCGTCATGTTCGTCGGCGAAGTCAAGACACTGCCGACTACCCGTATTCACCGCATCGCCGTGGGTAACGGCAAGATGTTCACGACCTCGGTGCTGAGCAACAATGAATTGCTGCTGATCGGTGAAGCGCCGGGCGACTCTTCCCTCGTGATCTGGTCCGACGAAAAGCACAAGACCGCATACACCGTGCGCGTCAGTCCGCGCGATGCAGGGGATGCCTATCGCAGCCTGAGCGCAATGCTGGGTGATCTGCCGACCGTTCGCGTCTCGGCGGTTGGCCCGAACGTGATCGTCAGTGGTTCGGCCAGCAAGGAAAATCTGCTGCGCGTCGCCGCAGCCGTGAAGATGTACCCGCAGGCGACCAGCCTCGTGACCGAAGAGCAAGTATCGATGAAGAAGATGATCTACATGAAAGTGCAGATCGTCGAAATGAAGAAATCGGTAATGGAAAACATCGGTCTGCAATGGCCGGGGTCCGCCGCCGGCCCGATGCTGGGCTTCGCCGGCAATTTCGGCTCCGATCGTCCGCAGACGCAGGGCGCACTGAAAGGCGTGCTGCCGGTACCGGGAAAAGGCGGATTGACGACCTACCTCGGCATCTCTTCGCTGATCCAGACCACATTGAACCTGGCCAAGGACAATGGCGACGCCTATACCCTGGCCGAACCTGAATTGAGCGCGCGCAGTGGCGGCGAAGCGAAATTCCTCGCCGGCGGCCAGATTCCTCTGCCAGCCACTTCCGCACTCGGTGCCGGTTCTGTCGAATTCAAGGATTACGGTATCCGTCTGTCGATCAAGCCGGTGGCCGACGACGACGGCAACATCGTTGCCTCGATCTCCACCGAAATCAGCAGCATCGATTCTTCCGTGTCGGTGCAAGGCATTCCCGGTTTCCTGACCCGCCAATCGGAAAGCGAGATCAACGTGCGCAATGGTCAGACCATCGTGATGTCCGGTCTGGTCAACACCGACATGTCGAACGACGCAACCAAGGTACCGGGTATCAGCAACATCCCGGTGCTGGGGCGCCTGTTCCGTTCGGATAACTTCAAGTCCGGCCGCACCGATCTGATCGTGCTGGTAACACCGACCATCGTCGACCCCTCCTCCACCATCACGCGCGAGCGCATCGACAAGGTGATGGACATTCGCGAGAGCTTCGAACGCAAGCTGAACAACAAAGACCTGATCGACTGAGGTTCCCCATGCTGACTATCGCCGTGACCACGCCCAAGGGGCGACGCACCGAAGAAGAATGCACGATCGATAAATGCACGATCGGCAAATCGGACGAAAACCGCATCATCCTGCAGGGATGGACCGTCGGCCGTCATCACGCGACGATTCATCGCCGCAACGATGGCGTGTTCGTGGAAGACCACCAAAGCTCGGCTGGCACCAAGGTCAACGGCATCAAGATCAACGGGCTGCACGGCCCGCTGCAGCCGGGCGACGCGATCCACATCTGTGACTACGCGCTGGAAGTGCTGGATCTGGATATGCAGGATAGTTCCGCGCCTGAGACGGCAGCCGCGCAGGCATCGGCGCCGGCCGCTACATCAATGGCCGCGCCCAAGGCCGAAGCTGAACCTGAGCCAGAGATGGAACAGGCAAGCGCCGCGGACATCGCCGAGACCATCGCCGTGCTCAAGCGCCTGCATCAGGCATTGATCAAGCAGATGGATCTGCGCCGCGTCGACGTCAACCGCCAGAACGAACAGGAACTGCGCGAGAACACGCTCGCGATGCTGCGCGAAATCGTGGCCGCCGACAAGACGATTCCTCCACACATGGACAAGGAGTTGCTGGTCAAGCGCGTGCTGGACGAAGTCGTCGGCCTGGGTCCGCTGGAAGACCTGATCGCCGACGAATCGGTCTCGGAGATCATGGTCAACTCGCACGACGAGATCTTCATCGAGCGCAAGGGGCAGCTGATGAAATCGCCGATCACCTTCACCAGCAACCAGGCGGTGATCGGTGCGATCGAGCGCATCGTTACGCCGCTGGGACGCCGCATCGATGAAAGCTCGCCGATGGTCGACGCACGCCTGAAAGACGGTTCGCGTGTGAACGCGGTGATCCCGCCGCTGGCGCTGAAAGGCGCGAACATCACCATCCGTAAATTCTCGAAGAAGAAACTGGTCGGCGAAGACCTCGTGAAATTCGGCTCGATGACGCCGGCGATGCTGCATTTCCTCAAAACGGTGGTCGAGCAGAAATCGAACATCATCATTTCCGGCGGTACCGGTTCGGGCAAGACGACGCTGCTGAACGTGATGTCCAGTTATATCCCGAAGGATGAACGCATCATCACGGTCGAGGATGCCGCAGAACTCCAGCTGACGCAGCCGAACCTGATCGGACTCGAATCGCGTCCCGCCAATGCCGAAGGCAAAGGCCTGGTCAGCATCCGCGATCTGGTCAAGAACTGTCTGCGTATGCGCCCTGACCGCATCGTCGTCGGCGAATGCCGCGGCGGTGAAGCGCTCGACATGCTGACCGCGATGAACACCGGTCACGACGGCTCGCTGACGACCGCCCACGCGAATACCCCACGCGACTGTCTCGCCCGTATCGAAGTGATGGTGATGATGGCCGGCATGGACCTGCCGATCCGCGCGATCCGCGAACAGATCGCCTCGGCCGTGCGCTTCATCGTCCAGCAGAACCGCTTCTCTTGCGGCAGCCGCAAGGTGACGCACATCACCGAGATCACCGGCATGGAAGGCGACATCATCCAGATGCAGGACATCTTCCTGTTCAAGCAGGAAGGCTTCGGTCCGGACGGCAAGGTACGTGGCCGGCATGTGGCGACCGGTCAGATTCCCGAGTTCTACGAGGACCTGGCCGGTCGAGGCCTCGACATCGACCTCAGCATCTTCAACGCAAAGGCCTAACCGTGACCAGTCTGGGATTGATCCTCGCGCTCGGGCTGCTGACGGCCTTCGTCATCATCTGGCTCGGCATCCAGGCCGTACGCTCGGTGCTGGCGAAGCAGCGCTCGGAACTGGAAACGTCGACGAAGACCACGCTCGCCGACATGTTCATCTTCCTCGATCCGACGCAGATCTTCTACTACAACGTCGCTGCGCTGATCGTGCTGCCGACGCTGGTTTGGCTGATCACCAACAATCCGGTCTTCGTCACGTTCACCGCGATCGGCACGCTGATCCTGCCGAAGTGGTACATCAAGCAGCTGGCCGTGCGCCGCCTGAAGCGTTTCGAGGAGCAGTTACCGGATGCCCTGCTGATGATTTCCGGCGCGATGCGCGCGGGCGCCAGCCTGAACGTCGCAATGGAATCGATGGTGAAGGAACAGAAGCCGCCGCTCAGCCAGGAATTCGAACTGATGTTGCGCGAGCAGCGCCTCGGCGTCGATTTCGACACCTCGCTCGTCAACATGGAGAAGCGCAATCCGCTGCAGGACTTCTCGCTGGTGGTTTCCGGCCTGCGCATCTCGCGCGAAGTCGGCGGCAATCTTGCCGAGATCCTGGAGTCGCTGGCGACCACACTGCGCGAAAAGGCGCAAATGGAAGGCAAGATCCGCAGCCTGACCGCGCAGGGAAAAATGCAAGGACTGATCATGTCCTGCCTGCCGCTGCTGATCATGGCTGCGTTGAACTGGATCGAGCCCAAGGCCATGGGCGCCATGTTCACCACCTTCTTCGGCTGGTGCACGCTCGCCGTCATCATCGTGATGATCACGATCGGCTATCTGATCATCCGCAAAATCACTTCGATCGACGTCTGACATCATGCATTCGAATTCTCTCATCGCACTGCTCATCGGCATTTCGGTCGGCGTCATCGTTCTGCTGATCAGCTACAGCGTCACCAAACTAAAGTCCGAGGTACCGAAGGAGGAACGCGAGTACATGGACCCGCTGCCGCCGGCATTGCGCATGAGCTGGCCGGCTATTACGTTCCTGGAGTATCACTTCGCCTCGCGCACGCCTTCTTCCTGGCTGGAGAAGGCGCACAAGCTGCTGCAGGAAACCGGCGTCGGCTACATCCTGACCGCCGAGCAGTACTACGCGGTACGCATGTTCTCGACCATTGTCGCCTTCGGCCTGGCCTGGTTCTCGATGAATGCGCTCGATTACTCTTCGCCGGGGCTGTTGATCGGCATCACGCTACTCGGCAATTTCTATCCACGAATCTGGCTCGGTGATGCACGCAAGCGTCGTGAGAAGGAAATCCTGAAGGCCCTGCCGGTGTATCTGGATTTCATCACCCTCGCCGTCGAAGCCGGCCTGAACCTCACCGGTGCGATCAAGCAGGCGATGGACAAGGGACCGGCCGGCGCCTTGCGCAACGAATTTCAGATGATCTCGCGCGATCTGCGCGCCGGCGTACCGCGTGCGGACGCACTGCGCCGCATGGAAAATCGCTTGAACATGAAAGAGATCACAAGCTTCGTCGGTACCGTGATCCAGGCCGAGAAGATGGGCGCTAGCGTCGGCGCGGCACTGCGCGTGCAATCGCAGCAGCGCCGTATCGAACGCTTCCAGCGCGCCGAGAAACTGGCGATGGAAGCGCCGGTCAAGCTGATCCTGCCGCTGATTGCCTTCATCTTTCCGGTCACCTTCATCGTGCTGGCCTTCCCTATCGTCGTCAAGTTCATGCAGGAAGGCATGCTGTGAAACTGGGCGCAGTCTATCTTGGCGAACGCTGCATCGTGCCGCGCGTGTGGAATGCGGTCAGCGCATGGGAACGCACGCGCGGCTTGCTCGGCCGCGCACCGCTGCAACCCGGTGAAGGCATGATGATCAATGAATGCCGGCTGGTGCACACGCTAGGCATGGGCTATCCGCTGGACCTTGCCTTTCTTGACGCCTCGGGCTGCGTACGCAAGCTGCTGCGCAACGTACGCCCTGCCCGCATCGCGGGTACCCTGCATGCGGATCGCACACTCGAGCTCGCGCCAGGCACGCTGGATGCAGTCAACCTGAAACCGGGCGATATGCTGGCCTGGCGGGAAGGCATCGCATGAAATTTTCCCGCTTCGTCTTGGCAGGTTCCGCACTGCTGCTGAGCGGTTGCGCCGCGCTGCACCAGCAACCGAACGATATCTATGCCTTGCGCGAAAAGGCGCAGGCCGCCTATATCGGCGAGCAGGACGACAAGGCCGAACGCCTGTTGCTCGGACTCGCGCGTGAAGCGCCAAACGAACCCGAAACCTGGTTCACGCTCGGTAATCTGTACGCGCGCACCAATCGCCCGGATCAGGCGGTCGATGCGTATCAGAAGGCGCTGATGTTGAACAGCACCGATGCAAAGGTGTGGCACAACCTCGGCGTGGTGCGCGTGCGTCAGGCCTGGGCTTCGTTCATCCAGTCGTATGCATTGGTCAAGGGCGACGACGCCCTGCGCGCCAAGCTCGACGGACTAATCCAGGCGATGGAAAAACTGCCGCTTGAAGGCTTGACCCGCGCTCCCAAAGCAGCAACACCTGCCGTAGCACCTTCCGCCACCCCCGCTGCTACGGATGCACACTGATGAAGAATCCCGTCATCCGTTTTCATGGCTATGAGCAGGGACAGGCGCTCGTCGAGTACATCTACGTCTTCCCTATCCTGATCATGCTGATTCTGGGGGCCGTCCAGTTCGGTTTCATCTATCAGACCAAGGTCACCCTGAACTACGCCGTGTTCGCCGCAACGCGCCAGGCGGCGCTGAATAACGGGTCGATGAATGCGATTATCGATGGCCTTGCCTCCGGCATGATGCCGCTGTTTGCGCACAGCCAGGGAGCAACGCGCGACATGAGCGTGTTGAAGACCGCGTGGAAGCAATCCGAAGATCAGATGACTGACACGCGGCTGACGCATATCAAGATCGTCAATCCCACGCCCGCTGCACTGAGCGCCTATTCGAGTCTGTCGGAATCCGGCAGTGAGATCCCGAACGACAACCTGATGTACCGCGACACGGGCGTTTCCGGCTCCGCCAACATGAATATCCAGGATGCCAACCTGCTGAAGGTACGCGTCACCTACTGCTACAAGATGGCGGTGCCGATACTGAACAAGCTGATCTACAACCTGACCGTCGATCCACCGTCCGTACCCGTGGTGGGCAATACGGCGGCCGACATGCTGGCTTCCGAGGGCGGCGGTTCGACTTCGCGACTGTGCACGGGCATCACGGACGAGTACCGGATCCCAATCACGGCAGAAGCGATCGTGCGCATGCAGACGCCATTCAAGAACCCAGGCAAATGGGTAGGACCATGACACCCGACATCGACAAACTCGCCCTGCCCTCACAGAAGCCGGCACGCCTGCTGTCGCTGCGCGGCCGCATCGGACGGGCGCATTACATCGCCAACACACTGGGTGCGCTGGTGGCTTCCTTCTTCCTGATCTGGATGATCACCTTCCTGCTGATCCAGCTCGGCGAACTCGGCCGCACGCTCTACGTGATCATCTGCGTGCTGCTGTTCTACTGCGCGCTGCCGATCTTCTTCACCATTCTGACGATCAAGCGCGCGCATGATTTCAACGTCGGCGGCTGGCTCGCCTTGCTGTTGCTGGTGCCGGTGCTGAATCTCGCCTTCTGGTTCATCCCGGGCAGCAAGGACGACAACCATTACGGGCCGACGCCACCCGAGCCTTCACTGGGCATCAAGGTGGTGGCCGTGCTGTTCCCGCTTCTCTTGATCGGCGGCTTCCTCGCGACCGGCATCCAGTTCAGCGACCGTGCGGAACAGCCTTCTTCGTCGCAACCGGCAACAACAACACTAAGAACCTACACGCCATGAAAGTAGACGCTTCTCTCGTTTCGCAATTCGAAGCCCGCTTCCCTGCCATCGCCCGGGAGCTCGGCCGTGCCAACCTCGAGGTCTTTCTCGATGGCGCCTCGGTGCAGGAATTCGCGCCCAATCGCATCGTGATTCGCGACCGCATGCCTGTCGACTTCCTGTACTTCGTGCTGGACGGCACGCTGGCTGCCTCGATCGAGATCGACAGGCAAGCGAAGAAGCTTGGCACCGTGAAGCCGGGCGAATGGATGGGCGAAATCTCGGTGCTGAGCGGCGAATTTCTTGCGAGCGCGACGATCACGACCGAAACGCCGTGCACGCTGCTGCGCGTACATCACCTGACATTCGAAAAACTGATTACCGAGAACGAAGCAATCGCGCAGGTGCTGCTACAGCATTTCATCGACCTGATGGCCAAGCGCTTCCGCGCCGCCAGCGAAGCTGCCGCTCAATAAGAACGAATCACAAGGAAACCGATGGAACTCACCTATTTCCTGAAAAACCTGCCCGCCTTCGAGGACTTTCAGGCATCGCATCTGGCTGCGCTGGCGAACCACTTGCGGGTGGAAGAACATGCCGACGGTCATGTCTTCATCGAGCAAGGGCAACAAGGTCACGCGCTGTACATGCTGCTGCAAGGCGCCGTGCGCATCACGCGTCACGATCAAGCCGGTGGCGAGGAATACGTGCTGCGCGAACTGGCCGACGGCGAGCTGTTCGGCATCCTGTCCCTGGTACAGGATCTGCCTGCGATGGCGACCTGCACCGCCAAGGGCGCGGTCAAGGTAGCTGCGCTCGGCTACGACGATTTCCGTCAGCTGTTCAGCGAAGCTTCGCCGATCGGGCATCACCTGCAGTACATGATCGCAGTGCAGATGGCGCGCGACCTGCAGGAACACAACAAACGATTGCGCAACGCGCTGACTGCATCCTGATATCGGCAACAACGTGTCGCGAAGAAAACGTATCGATCTTGCCGCTGCGCGCTGCGCATCCGCGGTGCCGCTTGTGCTGCTGATGCTGCAGGGCGGCGCCATGGCTGCCGAAGCACCCGTCACGCCCGGCAGCGTGCTGGATACGCTCGGCATCGGCAAACCGCGCATGCCAGCCACGCCGCCGCAGGTCCTGCTGCCGGTACAGAGCGCGCCTTCGCCGCACGATCCGCGCGCCAAGCGCTTTCGCGTCAATGCCTTCGATTTTTCCGGCAACACGGTATTCAAGAAGCGCCTGCTGAAGCGACTGGTCGAACGCTTCGTCGACATGGAGCTGAACCTGTACGACCTGAACAGGGCGGCGGATACGATCACAGCCTTCTACCATGACCGTGGCTACACGCTGGCGCGCGCAGTGATTCCCGCGCAGCGCGTCACCGACGGCACGGTGGTCATCCAGATCGTCGAAGGCCGCATCGGCAAGGTACGTATCAGCGGCAATCGTCGTTACTCGAACGGCTTCATCGACGCCCGCACGCAATTGATCAGGCCCGGTACGCTTGTCACGACGGACCGCCTTGAAACCACGATGCTGTTGCTGAACGACTTGCCGGGGCTGTCCGCCAAGCTGGTTCTGGAACCGGGCGAGGAATTCGGCGATACCGACGCCGAAATTCAGTTGAATGAAAAGCTGTTCAACGGCAGCGTCGGCTTCAACAACTATGGCCGAAAGGAAACCGGCCGTAACCGTCTCGATTTCTCGCTGAATCTGAATTCGCCTTTCGGCTGGGGCGACCAACTTGCGGTCGCGGGTTCCCGCACCAATCAGGGGCTCGTGCGCTACGGACGCGTGGGATATTCGGTTCCCCTGAATACCATCGGTACGCGGCTGTCGGTCGGCGTCTCGCGGGTGGTGTACGACGTCGACAGCGCGCTCGTCAAAAAACTCGGGCTGAGCGGCGACGTGACGACGACAGACATGACGGTCACGCATCCGGTCGTGCGCACGCGCGACGATACCGAGATCCTGAGCGTCGGCATCAAACGCGATCGGCTGACGCAGACTGCGCTTGATACCACGCTGTCGGACAACGCGATTACGGTGATGAATCTTGGTTATCAGTTCAGCGTGATCAACGACGACACGTCGGTGACCAATGCGAACTTCAGTCTGGCAACCAACTTCAAGAGCGTCGAACGGTTGCCGCAAAGTGATCCGAGCTACAGCCAGCAGAACAGAGTGCTGGCGCGCTGGGAAATGGATGCAAACCACAATGCGCCGCTGAGCGGGAAATGGGATCTGTATCTGCGTGCCGACGTGATGTACAGCAGCCAGATGCTGCCCGATACGGAGAAGTTTTCTCTCGGCGGCCCATCCAGCGTACGCGGCTATCGACCCTCCGAGCTGCGTGGCGACAGCGGCTATCTCGGCACCGCAGAATTGCGGCGCCCGTTCAGCCTCGGCGGAAGCTACGGCATTTTCCGGCTGACGGCCGATACCGGAGAAGTGACGTACAAGGCGCCTGGCTTCCGCGACAACTCGGATCGTCTGCATAGTGTCGGCCTGGGCGCAAGCTTCTTCCCGGCCAGAAGCATCGTCGCATCGATCGACGCCGCCAAACCGATTGGCGCAAAACCAGAAGCCGTCGACGACCGTTCCACCCGAATCTGGATGAGCATCAGTGCGAGCTTCTAAGCCCTTCCCCCGCACAGCGCTGCTGGCGCTGATCCTGTGCCATCCCGCGATGGCGCAGACGCTGCCGTCCGGCGGTACGGTGGTGAGCGGCACGGCGAACATTCAGCAGAACGGCGCCAATCAGACCATCACGCAAACGTCGCAGAAGGCCATCATCAATTGGCAGAACTTCTCGATCGGCGCAGGCGGCAGCGTCAACTTCGTGCAGCCGAACAGCAGCTCGGTGGTGCTGAATCGCGTGACAGGCAGCGGACGTTCCGAAATCTACGGCGGGCTGACGGCCAACGGCCAGGTCTTCATCGTCAACCCCAACGGCATTTACTTCGGCGCGGGCTCCTCGGTAGACGTCGGGGGATTGCTGGCGACGACGCTGGGCATCGGAGACAACGATTTCCTGTCGGGGAACTACGTTTTCACACGCGGCAGCGCGGATGCGGCACGACGCGACGTCATCAACGAAGGCGTGCTGAAGGCGCGCGACAAGGGTTACGTGGTGCTGGCCGGCGATTACGCCGCCAACCGCGGCATCGTGCAGGCCAAGCTCGGCACAGTCGCCCTCGCCTCCGGCAGCAAGATGACGCTCGACCTGCAAGGCGACAGCCTGATCAATTTTGCCGTCAACGAGAAAACGGTCGCACAGCTATCCGGCGTGGAAAACAGCGGGCAGCTGCTGGCAGATGGCGGACGCGCGATCATGACCGCAGCTGTCGCGACCGATCTGCAAACCGCCGTCGTCAACAACACCGGACTCGTGCGCGCCAATACCGCTGAAGAACGCAATGGCGAAATCATCCTGTCCGCCGATGGCGGCAATACGCGAAACAGCGGCGCGCTGGATGCAAGCGGCAAGGCGGCGGGCCAGACCGGCGGCAGCATCAAGGTGCTCGGCAACAAGGTCGCACTCTCCGATAACGCACTGCTCGATGCATCGGGCGATGTGGGTGGCGGCACGATCAATGTCGGCGGCAATTATCAAGGCAAAGGGCCGCTCGCGAACGCGCAAAACACTTCCGTTGACCAGGGCGTTACGATCAAAGCCGATGCACTGACAAACGGCAACGGCGGCAATGTCGTCGTGTGGGCGGACGGACATACAGACTATGCGGGCAACATTTCGGCGCAAGGCGGTGCGCGAGGCGGCGACGGTGGCAATGTCGAAGTTTCCGGCAAGGCCACCCTGAATTATTCGGGAAAAGTGTCCACCCTCGCCGCGAAAGGCAAGACCGGAAATCTCCTGCTGGACCCGACCGACATCAACATTCTCAATCCAAGCCTAATCGTCACACCGTCGCCAACGGGTGTTTCGCAGATGACGGTCGGTGATCTGGAAACCGCATTGAATGCCAACAATGTGACGCTACAGACTTCAGCGGGCTCCGGAGCTCCTAACGGCGGCACGATCACTATTGATGATGGCGGCGGTGGCGGCGTGCAATGGAGCGCCAACACGATGCTGAAACTGGATGCGACGAACCGGATTTTCATCAAATCCGCTGTGCAGGGTTCGGGTTCAGGCAGTTCGATCTGGATGAATGCTGCTAACGGTGCTACGCAATCGTCCGGCACCAACATCGCAGCCAACAGCCTGCTTGTCACTGGCGGCGGCGGCTGGGATCTGACTGGCAGTGGCAACAATATCAATACATTTGCGGCATCGCTGACCACGACCGGCACGCTTAAATTCCAGAACAATCAAGGCATGACGGTCGGTTCGGTCAGCGGCTATGACGGCATTCAAAACGCGACCGGCGAAACGCAATTGAATGTATTAAACGGCGGACTCTCGCTCGCTAAGGATGTCAATTCTAAGAAGCTCTACATCAACAACAGCTCACTTACACAACAAGCGGGAGAAAAAATCACCGGTGACAATCTGATGTTAACGGGGGGGAACGTCACTCTGGCAAACGCTGGCAACAATTTCAAGACAATATCGGCGTTTATTAACGGTACGTTGTCCTACACCGACGCCGACTCGCTAACAGTTGATACTTATCCCAACGTATTCAGCGGAATCTTCACGTTCAACCATGATGTAACGATCAAGACCGGCAATTCTGCCGCCTTCACCGATCTCAGCCAGCAGCCGACCGCGGGTACCGCTAGTCTCGTATTAAATGAAAGCCTTAATGCAGGTCTGGGGACTGTCCGGCTAACGGCCGGTAACGGTGGTATCTACCAGCGCCACGATACAAACTCAAGTGGCGCCATACCAAACGGCTCTATCACCGCAAATGCCTTATTGGTTCAGGGAGACAATACCGTAAAGGCAAACGTAGGCAAGGATAACGTCACGCCGTTTGTCCTGACGAATTCAGCTAACCGCATCAACACTTTTGCGGCGAAAGCAAATGGTTCGATCAGTTTTGCCGGTGCTGGCAGCAGCGGCGCACTCACAATCGGCACCGTCACTGCAACCGACGGCACTATCGTCAGCGGCATTACGACAAGTTCAAATACAGTTGTGGACTCCACTTCTGGCAGCACCAACGAAAACAACATCTCGCTGTCCATCGGCGGCAACCTGAACATCGACAAGAATCTGACTGCTTCCACGGCAACCGGCACCGACACCGTATCCATCGGTATAGGCGGCGACTTCACCGCGCGCACAGCCAGCGGCGTGAAGGTGACGGCGGACACGATGGGTCTGTTCGGCGACGACATGC
>Ga0310811_10001470_pt1 | contig 29581 bp, 28 predicted proteins | sample YCmetagenome_FD_207642 | JGI IMG/M metagenome (GOLD analysis project Ga0310811, IMG submission 207642) | Soil microbial communities from experimental microcosm in Duke University, North Carolina, United States - YC | ecosystem: Engineered > Artificial ecosystem > Soil microcosm > Unclassified ...
ACGTTTCGGAGCTGTCCCGCAACGGTATTCGCGCTCCTCTCAACTGGTACCGCAACCTCAACGCCATGCCGACGGTTACGGCACCGTTCTTCGGGGCGACCATTCGGCAACCGTCGCTCTACCTCGGCGGTGAATACGACATCGTTGGCGGAAACACCCCTGACGCTCTCGACGCCCTCCCGAAGTCGCTGCCTAATCTTCACGCGCTGCAGATGTTTTCGAGCGCGGGACACTGGTTGCAGCAGGAGCGCCCGCAGGAGGTCAACGACGCGCTGCTGGGCTTCCTGCGAGCGCTATAGCGGGTAATCGCACTCGATCGCGCCGCTCGTTGACCGGTCTCGCGCCCGCTGAGGCCTAGCAGCTCCCTGCCAGCGCGGGCCAGATCGCGGATCCGCTCGTCCAGAACGGCGGCGACGAAGTGATCCTTGGTGGGGTGGCGGCTGTCCTGCACCTGCATCCTTTGACAAACGGAGAGCGATCTCCGTATTTTGGGAGGAAGCGGAGAATCCTCTCCGTCTCGTGACAAGAGCTGCCTCCCGCTCTTTCGGCACCTCCCCCAGCGGCGTCGACCACCAGCGACAGGACGCTTCACGCGACCCTCTGAGCACCAGGAGTCTGGCGTCATGCCATTGCACGGAGAATATGCGCCGAGTCCGACCGACTTCGTCCGCGCGCAAGCTGAAACCTACGAGTCGTCCGGGGGCACTGAAGCAGTCGAGCTCATGGGAAGGCCCGTGGTCATCCTGACATCGGTCGGCGCCAAGACCGGGAAGCTGCGCAAGACCCCACTGATGCGAATCGAGCACGACGGGGAGTACGCCGTGGTCGGCTCGTTCGCTGGCGCGCCGCACAACCCGGTGTGGGTCTACAACCTGCGCAAGGAGCCGCACGTCGAGCTGCAGGACGGCACGGAGAAGCACGACTACGTGGCCCGCGAGATTGAAGGCGACGAGCGGGCGGTGTGGTGGGAGCGCGCGGTCGAGGCGGCGCCCGATCTGACAGAGTTCGAGAAGAAGACCGACCGCCTGATCCCGGTCTTTGTCCTGACGCGCACACCCGAGTGATCTGCATCCCCCTCTGATGCACCCCCGCTTCACCTAATTGATCTCATCAACGGCCCTGTCAGGCCGCGTGGAAAGGAAGAACCTCATGCGCGCAGTCCGCTATTACGAGTACGGCGGTGTGGAGACGCTTAGGGTCGAGCAGGTGCCCGAGCCCCGTCCGGGGCCCGGCGAGATCCGCGTCCGTGTCGTGGCCGCCAGCGTCAATCCGATCGACTGGAAGTTGCGTTCCGGTGCCGGGCGTCAGCTGCTGCCCATCGACCTGCCCGCGATTCCTGGGCGGGATGCCGTCGGTGTCGTTGACCAGATGGGTGAGGGTGTGCGGGGGGTGAGCATCGGTGACCGTGTCTTCGGGTTGGGCGGCGTCACGGGCGCGACGGCGGAGTTGGCCGTGCTTTCGGCGTGGGCCCACGCGCCCGCCACGTGGACCGACGAGCAGGCCGCCGGCGCCGCTGTGGCATCCATGACCGCGATGGCCGGGTTGACGGTGCTCGGTCCCCTGCGGGGCCGCACGCTTCTCATCGAGGGCGCCGCCGGAGGCGTGGGCAGTGCCGCTGTCGAGATAGCGGTGGCTCAGGGCGCGTCCGTGATCGGGACGGCCAGTGAGCGCAACCACGCGTTCCTCGCCTCGCTCGGAGCCGTCCCCACCACCTACGGCGAAGGCCTCGCCCAGCGCCTCGCCACCCTGGCTCCGGGCGGAGTCGATGCCGTGCTCGACACCGCGGGTTCGGGGTCTCTGGCCGATCTCATCGCGATCGTGGGCGACCCCGCCCGCGTGTCATCGATCGTCGCCGACGACGCAAACGCGCATCGCCTGGGCGTGCACGTGACCATGGCGCACAACGACTCCACGCTCCTCGCCGAAGCGGCCGAACTCGGTCGACAGGGCCGCTACACCCCGCGCATCGAGCGGACGTACCCGCTCGAACAGATCGCGGACGCGCACGCATACGTCGAGCGCGGACACACGCGGGGAAAGATCGTGGTCCGCGTGTGAACAGCTGAGCCTGCCCGACCGTCTGGGGTCCTGCGGCTTCGGCCGCGGGCAGCTGGTCGCCCGAGTCACTCCGGATGGGCAAGCGTTACGCTAAAGGGCCCGACCACGGTAATAACCGGTTTCTGCAACAAACCCGTTGGCTCATGGCCTGAAAGTCGACAGGCTGTAGCGACAAGTCATAAAGAGCCTCGCCATCGATCCGCTGTAGCTCAGGTTCCACCTCGCAGAGGGCTGGACGAAGTCCCACGAAGTGGAAATGAACCTGCCGACACCAAGGTCGTAATCCTCCCGCCAAGGCAGCGACCTCTCCCGGCGCCGCGGTCGGCCAGCCGGCGCCCGGCAAGATCATCCCTACCGCGACTATCCCGAGCGATAATAAGCGCCGATAGCTCTATTGCCTGTCTCCGCCGTACCTTGGCTGCACCCCTAAGAGTGGCAGGGCAGCAGGACTGCGCTATATGAACAAGCGCGGGCTTGAGCGGCCAGCGGCGAATTGGGCTGCCCTCAAGGCAATTCGCCGTCGGGTGCAAGCACAACAGCAGCGTTAGGCAAGAGCGCCGTAGAGGTTCGACCAGTACTTGGCGAAAGTGCGTTTTGCGAAGAGGCGCAGCAGTGTGCGCTGCGGGAACGGCACGTGGGCCAGGATGCGTCGCGCCTCGTCAGCTGATGCCGCATCAAGGACATACCCACCGGGCACAAGTCCAAGCTTCAGGTTTGTGATCATCGACCGCCCAGCCCAGCACCCGCCGAGAATGCTCGTCGCGGATCATCATCTGCCACCCACTTTTGCGCGTCAGAATGCGTCGTCCCGTCCGGGTGCGGTTGACCTTGATGTGGTCCGGACCTGCAGTCATCCTGAACGATATACCAAGAACTGTATATACATATATAGGATAGAATCCGGCTTGCTTGACTAGGTCACCGCGGAGGACCGGGATGTCTTCGTCGTACTCGAAGGCGCCTTGGTCACAGGCAGAATAGGGAGGGCCAGGTGAGTAGGGAGGGTGTCGCCAACGGCGCGGAGGTCGACGGTCAGGGCATTCGGACGCACTACCGCGGCTGCAACTTGTGCGAGGCCTTGTGTGGTTTGGAGATTGTCACCCAAGGTGACCGGGTGCTGTCGATCAAACCCGATCGGTTGGATGCGTTCAGTCAGGGACATATCTGCCCAAAGGGCGTGGCCGTACAAGACATTCATTTCGACCCCGATCGTCTGCGCTACCCTGTCGAGCGGCGCGGTTCGCAATGGGTCGAAGTCTCCTGGGAGCATGGGTTCGCACTGGCCGCCGAGCGGCTCATCGGCATTCGTGAGGAGTTCGGCCCGTCGGCGGTCGGGGCTTACGGCGGGAACCCGGCCGGACATAACGCGGACGTCATCACCCACGGATCGGCTTTCTTCGGTGCCTTGGGTACGCCCAACTTCTTCTCGGCATCCACCCAGGATCAAGTGTCACTTAACGTTGCCGCGCACTTCCTCTATGGACATCAGTGGCTGGTACCGATTCCCGATATCGATCACACGCAGCATCTGCTGATAATCGGCGGCAACCCGATGGCGTCCAACGGAAGCTTCATGACGGTGCCGAACTTTCCGGGACGGATCCGCGCGCTACGCGAGCGGGGCGGCAAGCTTGTCGTCATCGATCCGCGGCGAAGCGAAACCGCGCGCGTCGCCGACACACATCTCTTCCTCCGACCGGGCACAGATCCCTGGCTTCTGCTCGCGATGATCCGCTTGGCCTTCGAAAACGGCATGGTGCGGCTCGGGCGGTTGGCTGATTGCGTCGACGGTCTTGACGAGTTGCGAGAAGCTGTGCAGCCCTTCACGTTAGAGCGCGCCGCTCGCATCACGGGCGTGACTGCCGACGCTATCGTGGGACTGGTTGAGGACTTCTTCACAGCGGACCGTGCAGTTGCATATGGGCGTATCGGTGCGAGTTATCAGCTGTTTGGCACCATCACTCAGTGGGCGATTCAATTGCTGAATCTCTTGAGCGGCAACCTCGACCGGGTCGGCGGGGCGTTACCCGCCCATCCCGCTGCCCCAGCTTTCCAGTCGCCGCAGATGAAGGGCGGCTACGGTCCTGCTGTCTCGCGGGTGCGCGGTCTGCGCAGTTTTTCCAACACCTTCTCCAGTGTGGTGATGGCAGAAGAGCTACTGACCCCGGGCCCTGGTCAGATCAAGGCGATGATCACCTATTGCGGCAACCCGGTGTCATCGGTGCCGAACGGTAGGGAAGTCGAGCGAGGTTTCGCCGGCCTCGAATTCATGTTGTCGATCGACTACTACATCAACGAGACCACCCGATTCGCCGATCTCATTCTGCCGCCGGTGTCACCGTTGGAACGCTATACGTACGAGTTGCTGTTCTTATCGTTCCCGGTACGCAACTTCACGCGGTACAGCCAGCCGGTCTTCCCCAAGCCGCCGGGCACGCTTTACGAGTGGGAGATATACGCCGGACTCACCCGCGCCTACAACAAACGGCTCGGAAAGACACCGGCGCCGCAGGTCGATTCAGCCGTGATGCTGAACCAATTACTGGCCCAAGGATTTCACCCAGACCTGACGATCGAGAAGATCGCCTCGCATACGCATGGACTGGACCTAGGACCGCTGAAGCCTTCGTTGAAGGAGCGCCTCAGCACCGACAACGGCCATGTCAACGCGGCGCCGCATGAAATTGTGAGCGATCTACCCCGATTGCTGAGCCACCGTTGGCCCGGGGAGTCGGATCTGGTGCTCATCGGGCGCCGTCACACGAGATCCAACAACTCATGGATGAACAACTCCGAACGCCTGACCAAAGGAAAACCGCGGCACCTCCTGCAGATGCACCCCGACGATCTCGCCGTGCGCGAAATCGTCGACGGCGCCCTGGTTCAGGTCTCCAGCCGGGTGGCGTCAGTAGAAATCGAGGTTTCAGCCAGCGACGACATCATGCCTGGCGTGGTCAGCATGCCTCACGGGTTCGGCCAAAACAGACCCGGAGTGCGATTGCGCGTCGCAACACAACTCGCAGGACCCAGCTTCAACGATCTGGCCGACGATCAGCTCTACGATCGACCCTCAGGGTCGTCGGTATTGACTGGCATCCCGGTCACCGTCCAGACCGCCGCGGCCACCGCGGTCGCAGGCCAATCCGGCAAAGACGGCTTGCTAGAACGCCTTGAGTAACCGCAGAATCCGCACGCCCACGCGGCGGGAGCAGACCGACATTCCGATTGTGGTGTCATCGAAGGCACGTTGTCGTATATCTGCGGGCCGTGGGGAGCTGCCTCGAGTCAGTCTGGCGTGGGCCTGTGCCTGTCGCGGCGAAGAAGGCCCACGCCGACGGACCCACGAAAATCGCTTTCCAGATCGTGCCGTAGGCATCGGTCAGGTTCGTGAAGTTCAAGTGATAGTCCTTTGCGACTCGGCGCATCGACATGACATCCCAGCGGTCGCCACTTCGACAAACGTCACCTGTGGGTTAGCGGCGGAGACACGGGCGATCACTGGAGTCTCGTCATAGGAAGTGCCGCATGACGGTGCGGGCATGCAAACCACAACCACCGCCGGTGTGCCGATGAGACTGCGGCTGTCCAACGGCCGCGCGAATTCTTAGCGTTTTGGTGACTGCGGGAAGCGACCACCCGAACAACGGCTGATCCGACCAGGGCCGTCACGCGTCCGACGTGAGGCCGCGGTCAGAACCGCACTCAATTATGTTTGCGCCCACTGCTGGTAGTCCTCGCTTAGGACACTATCGACACCCGCCGATTCCATCCATTCCCGATAGTCAGCGGTGATTTGCGAGTTGGCGGTCGTTCCGCCATCGACGGGAACGAGATGACCTGTGATCATCCGCGCTGCGTCGGACAACAAGAAGACGACCACCTCGGCGATGTCCTCGGGCACAGGCGTCTCGGGCAAGGCGAGCGCACGCTCATAGAGCTGGGTAAGCCCGGGAGGAGCGAAGAGTAGGGTATTGCGCGTTCGAACGAACGTTGGAGCGATAGCGTTGCACCGAATACCGCTGCGGCCGTATTGAATTGCGACAGACCGCGTGAACTGGATGAGCCCCGCCTTGGCTATTCCATAGGCCGTTTGTCGCGGTTGGCCCCACATACCTGCCAGCGACGCCATGTTGACGATCGCGCCGCCTCCCTGCTCCAACATGGCCGGCAGTACGGCCCGCGTCATCAGGTACGCGCTTACCAACGTGCCCTTCAATGTGCCGAACAAGATTTCGGGCTCGAGGTCAAGCACGTCATGGTCCTGACCGACAAGTTCGAGGGCAGCGGCGTTATTGTCTAGTGCGTCGATTCTGCCGTACCGCTCCAGTGTCTTCCTCACGAGAGCATCGACTTGCTCGGCCTCGGAAACGTCAGTGACTATCGAAACCGCCTGTCCCCCTTTTTCGTTGATGGCATCCGCCACGAGCGGTGCCCGCTCGCTATCCTTATCGGCGATCACGACGATGCCGCCGCGGTGGGCCAGCAGGTGAGCGGTAGCTTCCCCCATGCCGTTCGCGCCGCCAGTCACAATGGCGACCCGGCCCGTCAAGTTAGTCATCGATGATTCTCCGGCGGTTAGGGGGCCGCGACGGATTCGCAAACCCAACGCTGCGCGAATATACCGCTAACTATATAGCGGGTTGTGCGTATTCGGATTTCTCGCCCCAGCTTCCTGCTCTGCCCGCTTCGAGGCAGCAGAGAGCCCGATCTATCGGCTGCTCAACGCCCCAGCCGCCGACCTATCTGCGACTTTCCCGCGCCGGTGATCACCGCTCTGCCATCGAAAGGGCCGCTCACCGCGTGGCCGCCCTGAGATGGCGTTACCAGATGAGGGGGACTGGGATGGCTTTGTCACGCTGATCCTTCAGTTGATCGGCTTCGTCGATCGGCCGCGAGCTCACCGTACGCGCATGACGGCAGAACCAGCTCCCCCGCTACACCAATTCACAACTAAGTGGCGATAGTGAAGCGGTCTCAGTCGAGACGTGAGCGACGCAGCCACAGCTTGGCCATGGTTCGCAGGCTCAAATATAGATGTATATTTATCGGTTTCCGTATAGATTGCAAGCTCAGCCCGTACGGGTACGAAGGCGCCAAAGGTCATCACTCGGCGAACGAGGAGGATGTGTTATGGGACGAATGGACGGAAAGGTCGCGCTGATCACGGGCGCGGCGAGGGGGATGGGTCGGACGCACGCCGCCACCCTCGCGCGCGAAGGCGCCGACATCATCGCACTCGACATCGCAGCGGACATCGACACCATTAAGTACGGACTGGGCACCGAGTCAGATCTTGAGCAAACGGTCAAGGAAGTCCAGGCCGTCAACGGGAACATCATCGCCATCAAAGGAGATGTCCGTAGCCAGGCCGATATCGACGAAGCGGTGCGACAGGGCATTCGCGAGTTCGGCAAGATCGATGTCGTCGTAGCGAACGCGGGCGTGTGGACAGTTGGCGATCTATGGAAACTCAGCGAGAAAGAGTGGGCTGAGATCCTCGACGTCAACACCTCTGGGGCGTGGCGGACGATCAAAGCGGTCGCACCTCATATGATCGATCGGCGGGAAGGCTCGATAGTCCTGATCGCATCGGCGTCGGTACGTGGCAGCAAGCGAATTGCGCACTACGTGGCCTCCAAATGTGCGGTGATCGGTTTGATGAGGTGCGCCGCACAGGAACTCGGTGATTACGGCGTGCGCTGCAACGCGATCCTCCCCGGTGTAATCGATACGCCGATCCACGAATGGCAAGGCGCCTACGACATCATGGCGGGTGGCGATGGACTCGGAACCCCCGAGATCGCGAAGACCGCCGGTGCAGCCGTTGCGGTTTTGCCGGGACGATTTCGGCTGTCGTCGCAAGCTGTAAGCGACGCCCTCTTGTTCCTCGCTTCGGATGAATCCTCGGAGATCACCGGCGTTGAACTCTCGGTCGACGCCGGCAATTCGGTATTGCCCGGGCTCAACGGGGCGGTGGTAGTGCAGAATGCGCTAGCCGCTGTCGCATCCGAGGGATCGCAGTAGACCCGTCGGTTCGTTGGCCGATCACGGAATCGCCCATGCACACGGCCTACACCAATTGCCGAATATGCGCGCAATGGTGCCTCCTGGCGGTCATCGTCGACCAAAGCCGAGCCGCGCGCACATCGGGCCCGACAAGGAAAAGCCCATGCCTTAACGGGATTTCCGCGTGAAGGCCCGCGCGGGTGTCCCTCGGGCTGGCGTAGATCCCGGCCAACACGTCGTAGAGCGACCCGTTGCAGCTTTTGATCACCCGCGGCCGCGCCACCAGCTCCCGCACTGCGGGCACACCCACAGCGTGGGTGAACAACCCATCGTCTGGTGGTGGAACCATATGGGCCAAAACGGTTTTCGGGGGTCATCCCTAGATTCAACTCGCGCTGAGAGTCGTCGGCCGACAATCGCTGAGCCACCTCGATGAGCAGACCGAGTTCGGCGTCATCACGCGCAGAACCGACATGGCGGACGATCCGGCACGACCATCGATGGACTTCGAACCCGTTTCCAGCCAACTGTCCCGAGCGCGGTTGCGAGAAGCCGCCACTTGCCTCAAATGAGATAACTATATAGCGTATTTGCAAGTCGAAGGTCCCCGTGCGACGAGCGGGTAGACCGCTCAGGCGCGGGCATATGGCCACGCCTAACGGTCTTGCTCGTCGTCGGACTTGGCGTCGGCCCAGAGCGGAAAAGGATGCGCCCATGGATAGATCGGACGTCGACACTTGTGTGGGTGTTTCACAGTTGCTCGGTCGGTATCAGTACTTCGTCGACGCTGGCAAGTTGGATGCCGTGGTGTCACTGTTTACCTCCGACGCTGTCTTCCAGACGGACAACAACTCCTATATCGGGCCGCGGGGTGTGCGCACGTTCTTTGACGCAGTCCGGCAGTGTTTTCTGGACGCAGCCTTCCTTCCCGCGCGCCACCACCTCAGCTCGATCTGCGTAGAACCGAACCCCGATGGCACTGCGTCTAGCTACGCGTGTTTCACGCTTATGGGCACACGCGGCAATGACCATTGGGGTGTCTACCGGGATCGGGTCGTGTTGGTCGGCGGTCAGTGGATGTTCGCCGCCCGGCGGGTGAGCATCGAGGGGTACGTGCCGGGTTCGCCCATCGAGAAGATCAACGAAATCGAGAAGTCGCTGTGAGAGTGGGTGCGCTCCTACCCGTGGGGTGTAGGCGTTCGACGATCCGGCTCCGGCCAAGAATGTGCCTAGCGTGAATCTCGGACTGTACTTCGATCTGCGAAATCCTCCTCAGTGGCGCCGTGACCCCGCACGGCTGCATGCCTTCACCTTGGAGTTGTGCGAGGAGGCCGAGCATTTGGGCGCGCATTCGGTGTGGCTGACCGAGCACCACCTCTTCGATGACGACTACATCGCCGCACCGTTGACGTTCGCCGCCGCGATAGCCGCACGCACTAAACGCATCCGCATCGGTACCGGGGTGGTCATCGCTCCGTTGCACCATCCGGTCGACATCGCCGAGCAGGCGGCCATGGTCGACCTCATCTCGAACGGACGGCTTGATCTGGGGTTGGGTTCGGGATATCGGGTGCCCGAGTACGACCTCTTTGGTCGGAGTCTGACGGGAAAGTACCGCCAGACCGATGACACTGCTCGGCGGGTACGCGAACTGCTTTCACCGGGCGGTGTGACACCTCAGCCGGTTCAGCAGCGGTTACCGATTTGGATGGGGTATCAGGGGCCGCAGGGCGCACGGAGAGCCGGCCTGCTCGGTGAGCGGCTGCTCAGCGCTGAAGGCAGACTCTTCGAGCCGTATAGGGCCGGCCTGATCGAGGGCGGCCACGACCCATCGACGGCGCGGATGACCGGCCTCATCCAGGCCTGGGTGACCGACGACCCCGAATCGGACTGGCCGGTAGTCTCACGCCACATTTCCTACCAGCTCGATTCCTATCAGCGTCACGGTGTCGAGGGCACCGGTCGTCCCGCGCCGCGTCCAAGCGATCCGGATCGGCTGCGCCAGCGCGAGCCAGTCGGGATGGGTTATTACTGGTGCGACACCGCCGACGAAATCGCCTCGAAGATTCGTGCTTTCACCGGTGATTCACCTACCGAGACTGTGTTCTTGTGGGCCTCGATCGGTGGCATGTCGGAAGAGATGACCTTGCGCCATGTCCAGGCGTTGTGCAACACGCTTGCGCCACTGCTGAATTCAGAGTCAACCATCACGACGGGAGCTGTTCGATGAAGAAGGCTATGTTGATCGGTGCATCCGGGGATGTCGGGCGCGGGATTCTTCTGGCATTAGCACAATCGGAGTGGTCGGTTATCGCTGTCGGACGCAGCGTCGAGAAGGCCGAAGATGCTTGTGAGCACGTTCGATCGCAGTTCAGCGGTGCAGATCTGCGGAGTGCGGCGGGAGACCTCGCGACCGAGGAGGCTGCGCTGCAACTGAGCAGCGATGTCGACGTCGCCGAACTCGACGCGGTCATCGTCTCCATCAGTGGGCCATGGAGTCCCGCCCCACTGGTCGAGAGCACCTATCGGTCGGTGGGCGGGTTCATCGACGAGTATTTGAACGCGCACTTCAACGCCGCGAAGGTGTTGGTGCCCAGGATGACCCCCGGGTCGGTGTATATGGCGATCGGTGGGGGAATGGCCGATGCGGTGTTACCCGGCCTCGCGGCTCTGTCGATGGCCCAGGCCGCACAGCGGAATCTGCTCAAAGGATTTGCCAAAGAACTGCGGCACCACGGGGTGCACATCAGGGAGCTCATGGTCGCGGCCATGGTCAATGGACACTCGACACGCGAGGTCGCTAGGCCCGATTGGCTGACCGACACCGAAATCGGAACGCACGTGGTCGAGATCATCTCGCAGGTTGAGGATTTTCCGTCAACGGTCATCAAGATGAGCTCGCCACGCGTGGTGGCACGCGCGGAGTGAGGCACTGAGTTCTCCCACCACGCCGATCATCGCGACGCGCGGTCTGATCCCACTTCACCGATCGCAAACTCCGGGAGGTCGTCATGTCGGAGATGTTCACCAATTGCCCGATCTGCGGCGAGCGTTGCGGTTTGGCGGTGACCCTCGGCGAGGGGCGAATCACCAAAATCGGCCCGGACAAGGACAATCCGCTGTCTTGGCGCGACTTCTGCGTCAGAGGTGCCTGCCATCCGCGCGACACCGCGAGCCCCGGGTGCGCTGCCGCGATGGCTGCGATCTCGGTCGCAGAGACGCGGGTTGCATACATCTGCGCGTCGATGACCGGGATCGCGTCGTCAGGCACGCGTCTGCGGCCGAGGGCGAACGCGGTGCGGGCGGGCGTCGTTGCACCGACGCCTGCGACCAGACACGTGTCCCCTTCCGCGACCGTCCACAAGTGAACGGGGCGGGCCGCCCCACTTCCCCCCAAGCTAGGAGCGACGGCCATGACGAACTGGACCACCGCCGACATCCCCGATCAGACCGGTCGCGTCGCCGTCATCACCGGCGCCAACACCGGCCTCGGGTTCGAGACGGCCAAGGCACTCGCCGAGAACGGGGCCACGGTCGTCATCGCCGCCCGCAACACCGGAAAGGGCAAGCAGGCGGCCGCCAGAATCAAGGGCGCCGTGGAGGTTCAGGAGCTAGACCTGGCATCGCAGGCCTCGATCCGTACCGCCGCCGAGGCGCTGAAGAGCCGGTTCGACCGCATCGACCTGCTGATCAACAACGCCGGCGTGATGACCTTCCCCAAGGGCAACACCAAAGACGGTTTCGAGCTGCACTTCGGCACCAACCATCTCGGTCACTTCGCGTTCACCGGGCTGCTGCTCGACAAGATCGTCGACGTCCCCGGGTCCCGGGTGGTGACGGTCAGCAGCAATGGTCACAAGATGGGCGGCGCGATCCATTGGGACGACCTGCAGTGGGAGCGCCGCTACAGCGGGATGGGCGCCTACGCCCAGTCCAAGCTGGCCAACCTGATGTTCACCTACGAGCTGGAACGCCGCCTCGCCCCCCTGGGGAAGACGATCGCCGTCGCGGCCCACCCCGGTACTGCCACCACCGACCTGGCCCGCAACCTGCCCCGGCCCATTGAGCGGGCCTTCCTGGTGGCCGCCCCGATGCTGTTCGCGCAGACCGCCGACGGCGGTGCGCTGCCGACGCTGCGTGCCGCAACCGACCCGGGCGTGCTCGGCGGCCAGTATTACGGGCCCGACGGCATTGGCCAACAGCGTGGCAAGCCCGTCGTCGTCGCCTCCATCGACCAATCCTACGACGTGGCTCAGCAGCAGCGCTTGTGGACCGTGTCCGAAGAACTCACCGGAGTCACGTTCCCGGTTTAACGTGGCGCCATGTCGTTAGGGGATATCAAGGCCGTGCCGCCCTATCCCCTGCCCGCCACACCGTCGACGAGGCCGAGGTCAGTGCGTGGCTCAAGAGAGGTGACGCGGCGCCGGACTATGACGCGTTTGGCCTGGTCCATTACCAACCTGGCCAGCCACGGCGACAGCGGCGGCGATATGGGTTGTACCGGATGCAGATCGTGCCGCGCGGCGGGGGTCCCGGCCCTCACTTCCACCGCAGGATGGCCTATCAATGGCGCAAAGCGCCATTCTCTCAGCGGGATTGGAGTCCACCACGGTTCGGCTGCCGCCTAGAGGTTGCGTCCAGCAGAGTGGTGTGCGAGTCGGACCTGATCAGCGGTACCGGCGTGTCGTAGCCGAGTGAGTGAAGGTCATCGCGTGATTCTTCGAGAGACCCGTCAAAGTCACTCGAGCAAAGGGACCACGCGATGACCGCTGCCCACAATATCGACCTGCCGACCGTGCTGGCCGAACGACTCACCACCACCCATCCCGACGTGCTGCGTGAGCTGTTGGCCACGTTCATTCACACCCTGATGGGCGCGGAGGCCGACGCCCTGTGCGGCGCCGGGTACGGCGAACGCAGCTCCGAGCGGACGAACCAGCGCAACGGCTACTGTCACCGCGAATTCGATACCCGTGCAGGCATATTGGATCTGGCGATCCCGAAGTTGCGGCACGGCTCCTATTTCCCGGATTGGCTGTTGGAACGCCGCAAACGCGCTGAGCGGGCACTGACCACCGTGGTCGCCACTTGCTACCTGCTCGGAGTGTCGACGCGGCGGATGGACAAGCTCGTCGAAACGTTGGGCATCACCAGCCTCTCGAAGTCTCAAGTCAGCGTGATGGCTAAGGAAATCGACATCGCCGTCGAGGCGTTCCGGACCCGGCCGTTGGACGCTGGCCCGTACACGTTCGTGGCCGCCGACGCTCAAGGTCCGCGAGGGCGGTCGTTTGGTCAACGTGCACGCCCTGATCGCGGTCGGGGTGAACGCTGAGGGTTATCGGGAGATCCTGGGTATCGACGTCATCACCGCCGAGGACGGGGCTGGCTGGTTGACGTTCTGGCGGTCGCTGACCGCGCGAGGTCTGTCCTGGGTCAAACTGGTCACCAGTGACGCCCACGCCGGGTTGGTGGCCGCGATTGGCGCCACCCTGCCCGGTGCGACGTGGCAGCGCTGTCGAACGCACTACACGACCAACTTGATGGCCCTGACCTCGAAGTCGTCGTGGTCGTGGGTACGCACCCTGTTGCATTCGGTTTTCGATCAACCCGACTCCGAATCGGTTGCCGCTCAATATGATCGGATCGTCGACGCCCTATCCGACAAGCTTCCGAAAGTGGCCGGCCACCTGGAGGCCGCCCGGCCGGACCTGCTGGCGTTCACCGCGTTTCCCAAGCAGATCTGGCGCCAGATCTGATCGAACTCCCCCCAGGAGCGGCTCAACAAGGAGATCCGCCGCCGCACCGACGTGGTAGGCATCTTCCCCGACCGCGACGCTCTGATCCGCCTCGTTGGGGCCGTGCTGGCCGAACAACACGAATGGGCCGAATCCCGGCGTTACCTGGGCCTCGACGTGCTGAGCAAATCACGCGCCGTCAACGACACCCCGACCGAACAGGAGGACACCCCCGCGGCATTAACCGCCTAAACCATCACATCGAAGAATCACACGACGACCTCGTACACCACCTCCGTGGACTTGACCCGGTAAGGCAGTCTGCGCTATGTGCCCCTTGTGATAGACGACGTTTCATGACGGTCGTTGTCGCTCGACGCGCAGACGGTTAATGGCGGCGTAGCGCTGACACCGGCCGTACCGCGATTCGAGCGGTGGCGCTGGCCGGTGCCAGCTCTGGTGGTTACCACACCAGCGGAAGGCTTTGGAGCATGAACGTGTTGCTGGGCCAGACAAGTTGTGGCCGCACGTCGGGCTTGATGGAGAAGTCGGGAACCCGTTGAAGCCATTGGTTCACTACCAGTCCGAGCTCGATCCGTGCAAGGTGAGAGCCCAGGCATCGGTGCGGGCCGCCTCCATACGACCAATGCGGGTGGACCTTTTGATCCATCACGATGTTGTCCGTCGAGATTGCGTCGGTGTCATCTCGCCCGAGTGCACCGAGGCATAGCCGAACGCCGGCGTCTGGCGGCAGCGTGACGCCACCGATCGTGACCTCCTGGGTCGTGACTCGCTGGATGAGGGGGGCAGGGGGCTCCAGCCGTACGACCTCTTCGATGAACACGCGGATCTGTTCAGGATCCTCGATGAGGCATTTCCGCACCTCGGGATTCTGCGCGAGCAGGAGGAACGTCGAGCCGATCGCCGATGTGACGGTGTCTAGGCCGGCCAGCACGAACAGGAAGGACAACCCGAGGGCTTCGGTGTCGTCAAGAGGATCCTCGCCGCCCAGGAGCTTGGACAGCAGATCGTCTTCTGGCTGTTCACGCTTGCGTGCGATGGCCTCGTGCAAGTAGCCCATGAACTCCATCAGTGGAGCCATGTCGGCTTCGGCCAGGTCGTGTGCGGCAGAGGCCGCAATCGATGCGTCCTTCCACCCGATCAACCGGTCACGGTCCTCCACCGGCAGCCCGAACATCGTCAAGAACGCCTGCGACGGATACGGGACCGCGATTTCACTGATGACTTCACATTCCCGCGTAGGCTTCGACAAGATGTCATCGACGATGTCGCCCATCTGCGTCCGCAGAGACGGCATCAACGATGCCAGAGCTTTCGGTGAGAAGAACGGTTGCAAGAGGTGCCGATAGCGCGTGTGCTCCGGCGGGTCGATGCCCAGCGGAATCAGCGGCAACGGGCTCCCGAGATTGGCGTACACCTTCTGCGACGAGAAGACATCGGGATTTCGCAGCGCGAACAGCACATCCTCACGTCGGGTGAGAAAGTGCCAACCGTCGTGCATGACGACCGGACCGAGGTCGCGCAACTGAGCCCAGCCCGCGCTGCGGTCCAGCGGAAAGGGCATTTCGGTCCAATCGAACTTCGGTAGCGAGTCCACGCTCGCGGTCGGGGTACTGCTGTCCACTGGAGTCATAGAGAACGATCCAGCCTTTCCTTGTGATGATGCCAAGATGCCGCCCAGACTGTGTCCTGGACCACCTATCGTAGTATAAATGCGATAACTATATAACCCGATGGCGGCGCTTGATTTCCTGACAGCTGGGCCCCGGATCGACACGCCGACCCTGTCGGTCTCCGGGCCAGTAGTACCGAAGTGGACGATGTCTCGGCGGTAAACCCTTGGCGTATTGACGGACGGAGGATAGTCTCAGATCGTGGTATTCCTCTACGCCTGCAATGCATTTCGGTGACGTGGCGAACGGCGCCATGCCTGTGAAGGTCGACGTACAGTACGCCGGCGACACGAACTGGACGCCGGACTTGTTCACGCCCGCCGCGATGACTCGCTTCGCGAGAGCTGCTGAGGAGTCTGGCTACGCGGCGTTGGCCTTCACGGACCATCCCGCGCCGTCGGTCCCTTGGGCGAAGGGGGGTGGCGAGGGCAGCATCGATCCGTTCACAGCGCTCGGTTTCTGCGCTGCAGTCACGTCGACCATCCGCCTTTTCACCTTCGCGCTGGTGCTGCCCTACCGCAATCCCTTTCTCATCGCGCATCAAACGGCAAGCCTCGACGCTGTCAGCGGTGGGCGGTTGATCGTCGGAACCGGCACCGGATACCTGCGGAGCGAGTTCCATGCATTGGGCGCTGATTTCGACAACCGCCTCGAAGCGTTCGATGAAGCGGTCGAGGTCATGCGTGCGGCGTGGGCGGGTGGACCCGTCGCGTTCCGCGGGCGTCGGTTCGAAGCGCGAGCGGTAGATCCGCGGCCGCTTCCCGTCCAACGGCCGGGCCCACCGTTGTGGATTCACGGCAACAGCACCTGGGGACGGGCCCGCGCGGCACGATACGGCGATGGCTGGATGTGCTTCATGACCGACGCCAAGGTTTCCGCGGCAACGCGCACGGCGCCGGTCGAGGACATCCGCGCCCTGGTCGATGCCATCAACGATCTGCGGTGTCGAGCTGCGGACGAAGGACGCGACCCGAAGGCCATTGAGGTAGCCGTGTCGGGCCAGTGGCCATTGCTCGATGTGCGCCGCGGTTGGGACTCGACGCGCATGAGAGACCAACTCGCCGAGCTGGCCGAGGTGGGGGTCGATCGCGTCATGGCGGTAGTGTGCGGCGACGATCCGGGGGCCGCCGAAGACACCGTCCGACGTCTCGGTGAAGTGGTAGTCGCACCGAGTGCCCAAAACGACGCGACGGTCAACTGACCAGTCCGGACGTAGCAGATCAACGCGCGGCGGGACGAGGGAGCGTGAAATGCCTTGATCGCCAACCGGAACACTAGAGGGGAGACGTGTGATGAGTGTCGAGCCTCTTACTGTGGTCATTGGCCACACTGGCGCAGTCGGCGCGACTGTCGTTCGGATGCTGGCCCATCGCAACGACATTCGTATCGTAGGCGCTTTGGCACATGGCGAGGGCAAGGTCGGTCGGGACCTCGGGGACATCGTAGGCGTGGGCCATTTGGGGGTGACGGCCACCGCCGACGTCGACAGTCTGATCGCTCTTCGCGCAGACTGCCTGATGTGGCATGGGGCAGTCTGGCACCCCGACGTCATCGGGCGGTTTCTGGCCGCCGGGACGAATGTGTACTCCGGGTACGGCGCATGGTTTCCTCTCGGCAATTCTGATGACCGGACGATCGCTGATGCCTGCGCGGCCGGCGGATCGACCTATGTCGCGGGAGGTAACATCCCGGGATTGATCAGCGACGTCCTGCCGCTGTTCCTCACGGGCTTCGTCGGGAACCTGAAGCGGATTCGCGCTCGGCAGAGCAACTTCATCGCCGGCTACCCGTCAGCCCTTCAGCTGCGCCGCGGCCTCGGAATCGGCATTCCGCCCGGCGCGCAATCCAGTGACACCGCGGCAGTGGACACCCAAATGTCTTGGGCAATAAAGCAATCCGCGGCGATGGTGGCAACAGGACTCGGTATCGAAATGACCGACTTTCGTCTCATGGTCAAGGAGTACGCACTTGCTCCCGAAGACACCGTTCTGCGCCCGAGTGGGTTGTTCGTGAAAAAAGGAACCTCGGCAGGCGTTCGATGGACGTGGGCGGCCCTCCACGGCGACCATCCGTTCTTCGAGGTGACCAATGAACAAGTGGTGCTTCTAGGATTGGGAAAGGGCTGGCGCGAATCGATCGAGGAGCCGCATTGGACGGTCGACGTGCACGGTGATCCCGACCTCCACTGCGCCGTCTCGCTACCCGTCGCCGGTGAGGGGCAGACTGCGCCTTCCACCATCCTCAACGCCGCTCGGGCGATCAACTTCCTGCCGGTCGTCGTGGCTGCCGGTCCCGGAATCAAGACCGTGCTGGATCTGCCGGCTCCACGGGCCGAGACGAACGCGGTGCGAGCTGGTTCAGTGACCTGATCAGTAAAGCTGACTGCATCAATACCGCGGAAACACTGTCAGCTCCAGGCTGGGGCAATTTGTGAAAATGGTTCATTCCCAAAGGGGTTTACGCTGGCAGTTCGAGATTGTCGAGTCTGAGCGTAACGACTACCCCTAGAGTCGGCCCGCGATCCGCAGGTCTGGGTGGACCCAAGACGGTGAACGGCGCTCCTTGAACGCCAGGTACCCCTCGGGGGCCTCGGCACCGAATAGGCTGGTCTGCATTCCGATTCGGTCGAAAAGTCCCATGTACGAATCGAGATCGGCTTTGACGAGAGCCCGCGCGCCAGGAGCGGTTCGACAGCACTGCGCCAGTACGTCGAGCGCAGTGGGCAGCACTGCATCATGTGGGACCACACGGGAGATCATGCCCCACTCGCAGGCCTCGGCCGCTGTCAGCGTCCGACCGGTGAACATGAGGTCGCGGGTGCGAACCGGCCCGATCAATCGCGCGAGCATCTGGCTGTAGTACGTGTCTGCGATGCCCCGGAAGAGCTCCGGCACACGGAATGTCGCTTTGTCGCTGACCACTGCTAGGTCCGAGCACATCGCGATCTGAAGGCCGCCGCCCTGGGCGAGACCGTTAACCGCTGCGACGACGGGTTTCCGCGACTGTCGCAGGGTGTCGAATGGGGTGACGTCCATCCCCATGACGGAGGTGAAGTCCATCCAGTTGTCCTCCGCGGCCTGCGCGAGATCCCCGCCGGGTGCGAAAACGTCGTCGGTCCCGGTAATGATGAGACCCGCGAGTGCGGGGTCGGCGTTGACCCGGCTCACCGCGTACCTGATTCCGAAGTACATCGCCGGTGTCATGGCGTTGCGCACGTGCGGCCGATCCAACGTGCAGATCGCAAAAGCGCCGCGGCGCTCAAAGCTGAGGTACGGCGTGCCGAGCCAATCGCCGTCGGGTGGGCGGGGTGATATCACGCTCTCCTGCATGGTCGTCTCCCTGGTGTCGATGGAGTTAGATGGTTCGGTAGTCGGCGCGTCAGCCGGCTGTCGGGATCACCCACCCCTATCCGAGAAAGCCTGCACGCGAGCCGTGACCAATCATACAACTGTATGACTAATTAGTTTGGAAGTCGCCTCCGGCGGCGGACGACTGTGGGGTGCCTAACCCTTCGGAAATGAGGTCTCGCCTGCTGTTTGCAGGATCATCATCAGTCGTGTGTCGCTCGGTGATCATTCGTGGACACCCGCGGGTGTGGCAGGACCGCTTGCTTGCGGAGTTCCTCGAGGTATGGCCGCGTAACGTCAAGCAGGACGGTATGTCCTCGTGGACGTATGAGCGCGGCTGGATATTCGCGGCGAGGTAGTCAGAGCAGACGGCCTGCACGGTGTCGGGGCAGGCGACGCACCGCTGCCCTATCGTGAGCGAAAGCCCAACCCGCGCAGGATGAACGCGAGAGTCTGACTGGCTGTTTGCCGAGGCGACGCCGCCGTCGGGTGTTCGATTTGATCGAGGATCGCCGCTTCGATGACGGCGCGCACGGCTCTGGCGTCCGGCTGGGGGTCGGCATCGGGGAAGTGTCCAGCTGTTTTGCCCTCGCTGATGATCTGTGCGAGCAGAGCCTGCTCCGCCGCCCAGAATCTCTCCAACTCTCGCTGGTATCCGCGTGCGCGCTGCATCTCCTCGGACCGGAATGTCGAAACCCGCCGGTTGCGCCGTGGCCGGGAGAGCAGCTCGAACATCTGGTCCACCCATTCGCGAAGCGCATCGACGGCGTCGACGGCTGTGGCAACCGTGCTGTGCAGACGGTCAAGGACCTGGTCGCGGTCGCGGCGAAGCATCACCAGCAAGAGTTCGTCGCGGGTCTTGAAATGCCGGTAGAACGCTCGGGTTCCGAGGCCGGTCTCGTTGAGGATCTGTGTCACCTCCAACATTGCGCCGTCGCTGCTGTCGAGGAGTCGGTAGGCGGCATCGAGGATTCGCTCGCGTTCCTCGGTGCGATCAGTCAAGCGCAACCTCCTGGTTTCGAGCGCGCTCTGTGATGTTAGCGAATCGATTGGTCGTTTGGACTCCACGTACGGATGCCGTACCTTCGATGAAAAGTTGATTTTCGATGGTCCAATTCCCACCATCCCGGCCGCGTGAAATGGACTCAGGGGAGATGCGATGGCGCAGGTGAACCTGGGTACGCCCTCGTTCGAGCTTCACCCTCTGCACGGTGTGCACGAACCGACGGTGGGCACGCGGCGGCGGCACCCTTGCTCGGTGCGCCGAACGACCAGCATCGACATGACGCGGCGCCCGGGGCGCCTCGATCCGCTGTATCTGGAGGGTCGCGCACGTGACGTCTTCACCGACGAGACGGGCGCCTTGAACGTCATCGCCGAGACCCGTTTGGACGCAACTGTCGAACTGATCAGCGGACGCGTCGCGCACATCGAGTCCGAACCCGCCCAACCCGCACTGCATGGACTGGTCGGGGGCCCGGCACGTAGTGGATTCCGAGCCGCAGTCGACCGTGTCGACCCGACCCTGCGTCGGCGGGGTGGTCCGCTGTACGCACTCTTGGACGACCTGCCGGTGGCAGCCCTCATTTCGGGTCACGCGCTCGCGGCCGCTGGACTGTTGGGCGATGCATCTCAGGCTGGGTACATGCCGCTGGCCGATCAATGCTCTGGATTCGTCACCGGCGGGCTGCTGATGAACGCGTTCGAGGCCGGCCAGACCACGATCACCACCGGTCCGGCGGCGCCGTCGCTGGAAGCTGAGGACGACACCGCGGGTTGGCATGCGATGCCTCCGCTGCCCGTTCATGGGATGCGCCGCCGACGCCGTCTGGACATCGGCCGGCACGGTGACCTCTTGATCGACGCGATGTTCCGAGACACCTACGTCCGTGCCGACGGAGTCGAGACGATCATCCACGAGTACACGATCACCGCCCGCGTCCGAGAGGACGGCACGGTCGTCGAGGCCGAAGCGGTTCCGCGGGTGCTGCCGTGGACGGAATGTCCGGGTGCGGTGGCCAGCGCCCGACGGATCGTAGGCATGCCGCTGTCCGAAGTTCGCAGTCGCGTACGAGCCGAGCTCAAGGGGACCAGCACGTGCACTCATCTCAATGACCTGCTGCGTAGCTTGGGCGATGTGACGGCTCTGACACCACAACTCGACTGCGGGATCGCGGGAAAGTTCGACGCCTGATCCATCAGGTGCCGGCGATGGTGCATTCGGCATGCATCGCCGTCAATTCGTCGTCGGAGTAACCGAATTCGCGCAGAACGGCACTGGTGTGCTGTCCGGCGAGACAGCCCCCGCGGGCATCGGTGGACGAACGGCTGAAGCTGACGATTGGTGCAAGTCGCGGGTGATCGTCGAAGATGGGACTAATGGCCGGGGTGGCGTATTGCTGGACCAGCCGCTCGTCGGTGAGCAGCTGTCGAAACGGGTTCTCGGTGCAGACCTTGACGCAGCCCACGCCGTGACCGGTGAGGAGCTCCTCCCAGTGCTCGGCGTCCTCCTTGGCGAGGGTGGCGGCGAGTGTTAGCAGCAGTTCATCCTGGTTTTCGCGCCTGGCGTCCGCACTGGCGAAGCGCAGATCATCCTCTAGGGCAACGTAATCGACAAGTGCGCGTGTGAGCTGCACCCAATCATGAGCGTTGGGAGCGGCCAGGAATACGTGCCCGTCGGCGGTCTCGTACTGTCGGTAAAGGGCATGGAGTCCGTTGTTGTCGGGATCAACCCTCGGAGACGCCGGCCGATCGGGGTAGTCGGCCACCCAGTCGACGAGTACGTGGGTCATCGACGCGAGCATCGTTGTGGTGAAGTGACATTCGGTGCCGTGCCGGCGTCGCGCGACGAGTCCCAGCAACATCGCGGACGCAACGCCGAATGCGGCGAGTCCGTCGCCCTGGAGTTCGGGGCAGGCCGATCCCGTGGTCAGCCGTGGAGCCACCGCCATGATCTCCCTCATCGTGCCTGTGGCCCCCAGCGCGTCCGGGACGTTCGTCAAAGCCAGTCCGGCAGCCGCACCAATGCTCGGCGCGTAAGCGGGACAAGCCGCGGACGGGCCGGCGGTGCCGTAGCCGGGGGCGTTCAGGTAGATCAGGGTCGGGTTGATGGCGCGAAGGGTTGGTTCGTCGATGCCTAGCCGTTTTGTAGCGCCCGCCCGGAACGACTGCACGACGATGTCGGCCTTCGCGACCAGGCGATGGGCGACGGCGCGCCCTGCCTCGGTGTGAAGATCGACCTGCACGCTTTCCTTGCCCTGCATCGCCTTGGCACCGGCCGCCTCCGGAAACGGAAGAAGGTTTCGGATTTGGTCGCCGGCGATGCTCTCGACCTTGATGACGCGGGCCCCGAGATCGGCGAGCAGGCTCGACCCGTAGGGCGACGCGAACATCTCCCCGAACTCGACGATGGTGACGCCGTTGAGCGGCGCGGTGCTCGACGGCTCGGAGACAGGCCCCACCGGGTCTTGCGCACTTGCCGCAGAGCCCCATGTGGTGTGCTCACCGAGGGCCGGTGGACCGCTTGGTGTCAGCAGGGGAGCGCCGTCGTGGTGGACAAGAGTCGAGGGCTGAGTGACGGGTCCGTAAGTGTCGGTGTGCACCGTCACCGTTCGGCCGTCGTGCACCAGCTGCGGGTGCTGCAGGACGTCGGGGCCGACACGGAAGATCTCCGCGCTGATCTCGGGTCGGTCGGCGAACACCTGCTGCCACTCTGCCAGCGTGCGCTCCCGCACTGCGGAGATGAGCATGCCCCAGAACTCGCGGCGCAGATCGGCGCTTTCGAGATTCGGGAAGCCCTGCCACTTCGGGTGGTCGAGCATCGACGCGACACCGAGTTCTTCGAGCAGTGCTCCGAACAGGCGCGGGGAGACCTGTGCGAACTGCAACCACTGCCCGTCCTTGGTGGGAGCGGCGAGCAGCGCGAACAACATCGGACTGCGAGGCTCGCCGTCCTCGCCCCACGCGTCGATCGCCGTGTACGCCTCGGGCCAACGCAGGTACACGAGTTCGCCGAACCAGCTCCAGGTGTCGGTCGCGAGTGCGCCCAGAACGAGATTGGTCTCCACGATCTGCCCCCGACGACTGTCCTCACGCTCCAACAGTGCCGCGAGGACTCCCTGGATCAACGCTTGCGCGGCACCGTAACTGGCATAGGGGACGGAGATGAAACTTGGCCTCGGGGGGTTCTGCATGCGTCGTGCGGCGTACATGTGACCCGACTTCGCCATCACCAGACCCTCGTAACCCTTGAGGTCCTGCCACGGGCCCGAGCTGCCCCAGCCTGACACGAACGCCGCCACCAGAGATGGGAATCGTTGCTGCAGTTCGCTCTCCGTGAGTCCGGACCGCGACCGATCCGGACGGCTGGACTCCACGACGGCATCCGCAGTCGCGAGGAGTCGCAGAAGTGCGGCACGCCCGGCGTCGGTGCCGAGATCGAGTTCGATGCTCTGCTTCCCGCGTGCCAACACCGGCCATCCCGATCGTTCGCGCACCGATGATCCCCCGGGCGGCTCGACCATCAATACCTCTGCGCCACCGTCGGCAAGGAACTGCGTGGCCATCGCTGTCGGCATCGTCGGGTAAACCTCCACCACCCGAACGCCCGTCAACGGCGGTGTGAACTCGGTGCTGTGAGCGCCCATGCTCGGCTCCTGACATGCGTCTCGCATCCGGGGGGATGGATCGGTGCGCACATAGTGAAAATCGGCGTTTCGGCGCATGCTAGCAGGGTGTGATGCGCGTCGCAACGAACGTGGCGACTCGGGTGGCCGAACATGCGCGTCTCGCGCGGAGAGTCACTCCAGATGGATGTCCGTTAGTTGGGTGGAACTTACTGTTGGGCAATGAGTTCCGTACGAGCTTGCGGTCGGTGACGACGTCCGCGGAGGTGCCGGCCGGGTGGTTGCAGGCGGGGTTGACATATCCGGCATGGGACGTAAGCTTCGGTGAAAAGGGGTTTTTCACAGCGCTCGGCGGTCCGCCGACTGGGGGCGTGTGCGGCCCTTACTTGCATGGGAGAGACGTTCAATGGAGAAGATCTGGGCCAACTCGGGTGATTCGCACTTCCTCGAACCCGACGACCTCTGGCGCGACAGCCTGCCGCCGCGCCTCGCCGAGCTCGTTCCCCGCGCCGAGAAGGATCCCGACGGGGAGTGGGAAACCGTCCACATCGACGGGATGTCATTCCGGCGGAAGCTCCCGACCTCTGCCCAACTGGCATTCGAGGCGGAAGCGACACGTGCACCGGGGTCGGGGAATGTCGACCTCCGTATGAAGGATCTCGACCAGGAGGGAATCTGGGGCGAGCTCGTCTTCCCCTCGCTCGGCATGTGGAGCTCGTCATTCCGCACCCCCGAGGTCCTGCGCGAAGCGCTGAAGGTCAGCAACGACTGGGCCTGGGAGGTCATCGACAAGCCGCAGCCGCGCCTGGTCGCCACCGCACAGGTGTCGACGCTCGACATCGACGACGCGATCACCGAACTCGAGCGGTGCGCGGAATTGGGTTACCGCGCCGTGTTCATGCCCGTCGCCCCACACCCACTGCAGAAGGACTACAACCGCAAGGAGTGGGACCCGTTCTGGGCTGCGGCAGAAGCCGCCAACATGGTGCTGTCCTTCCACATCGGAACCGACCCCATCGACCTGTCGAAGGGCGCGTCCATGGGAGTCGTGCACCGCGGCCCTGGCGGCGCGGTGCTGAACTACACCGAGACGACGTTCGGCGGGCAGCGCGCGGTCACCAAGCTCGTCGCCTCAGGGGCGCTGGACCGCCACCCCAATCTCAAAGTGCTCGTATCCGAGGGCGGTGCCACCTGGGTGCCCTTCATCGCCGACCGTATGGAGGAGGGCTATCGCCAGCACGCGATGGCCGTACGTCCCAAGCTCAACCGGTCGCCTCGCGAAATCATCTACTCGCAGGTGTACGCGTCGTTCCAGCACGACAAGTCCGCGGTCGCCGCCGCGACCTACATGGGCTACGACAACGTGATGTGGGGTAGCGACTACCCGCACATGGAGGGCACGTACGGGCACACCCAGCACACCCTGCACGAACTGTTCGACGGTGTCGACGAGAAGGTGAAGCACCGGATCACGATCGGCGCCTTCCGCGAGTTGTTCCCCGACGTCCCGCCGCTACCCACCGAGGACGCGACTGCCGTCGCGGCCGTCTGAAGCGTCGACATGGCAAGCGACGTACTGCACGACTCCCCTCTGGAATTCATGCAGGCGGCGGCGAACTCGGGCGAGTGCGTCGCCCAGTCCGTCCTGCCCAATGGCGACGGCACCTACACCGTGGCTTGCTCGTGCGAGGCCTGGGAAGTCCAGGCGCCTGGCCGTCAGGAAGGCCTCGACGAGGCCCGTCGACACACGGGGCACCTCGAATGATTCGTGCTGCAGTGCTGTTTCCGCACTTTGACGGCTGGGAGAACCCTCTATGACCACAGGCGATGTCGCGATCGTCGGGATCGGCGCCACCGATTATTACCCGCGCGGGGAGTCGTACCCCCGGACCATCTCCGAACTCGCAGGCGAGGCCATCCTCGCGGCGTGCGAGGAGGCTGGAATACCGGTAACGGCAATCGACGGATTCGCCTACTATTCCGGCGCCAGCGCTGGCTACGGGGAGACCCTGGACACTGCCACGTTCATGGAGACCCTTGGCATCCCGGAGGTCACGTTCTCGGCGGCCCTGACGTCGGGTGGAGGGGGCTCCGCCGGCTCGATCGGCTTGGCGCGCGCCGCACTGGTGGCCGGGGACGCGACGTACGTCGTGACGCTGATGGCGCTGCAACAGAAACGCCAGCGTCTCGGATCCGTCTTCGCGGCGCTCGCGCCCGATCCCATCAGCTCGTTCCTTCAGCCCTCTGGCCTCTACGGGCCTGGCCAGTTGATGTCGGTCCTCACCCGCCGCCACATGCACGACTACGGCACCCGGCGGGAAGCCTTCGCCGAGGTCGCCATCTCCTCGCGAGCCAACGCTGCCAACCGTCCGAAGGCCATCAAGCGGGAAGCGTTGACCCTCGATGACTACTTCGCCGCGAGGATGATCTCAGAGCCGTTGTGTCTCAACGACTTCTGTCTAGAGACAGACGGGGCGGTTGCGGTCATCACCACCACGGCTGAGCGCGCCCGCGATTTGCGGCAACCGGCGGTGCCGGTGGTCGCCGCCGCGCACGGCGGGCATCGAGACTGGGGTCGTGCATTTGCGTGGATGGGGATGCCGGCGGAGACATTCGCCTCGTCCGGCCACGCCGCGATCGCCGCCCGACTGTACGGGCGCGCGGGCATCAGCGCTGACGACATCGACGTGGCGCTCCTCTATGACCACTTCTCCCCGATGGTCGTCATGCAGTTGGAGGACTACGGATTCTGCGGCAAGGGCGAAGGCGGTCCCTTCGTGGAATCCGGGGCGATCCGCTATGAGGGCGGCTCCATCCCGGTCAACACACACGGAGGGCAATTGTCCGAGGCGTACATCGTGGGTATGACCCACATCCTGGAGGGAGTAGAGCAGATGCGCGGAACCGCCGTCAATCAGGTGGCCGGCGCGGAGCTGGCCCTCGTCACGGGGGGACCGGCCAGCCTACCCGTCAGCGGACTCATCCTGGGTGCGGCCGCGTGACCGGGGCACTCGCCGTTGCGCTGCCTGCAGACGCCGTGCACATCGCCGTCAATCCGGTCACCGAGCCGTTCTGGGAGGCCGCCCGTAACGGAAGGCTCGTCGCACCCCGGTGTTCGGACTGCGGCACCTACCGGCTGCCACCGACGCCGTTCTGTCCGACGTGCACCTCCAAACGCGTGACGTGGGAGGAGCTTTCAGGAAGCGCGACGGTCTTCAGCTTCGCGGTCGTGCACGGATACCCCGGAATCGAAGACATCCTGCTGGTGCCCGCAGTCCTCGACGTCGAGGGCGCGCCGGGCGCTCGACTCGTCTCCCCGTTGGTCGACGTCGACCCGGCAGCCGTCCACATCGGAATGCCCGTCCAAGTCGCGTTCGTTCCGATTGCCGACGGCTGGCAGCTACCCGTCTTCCGGCCGGCTGACCCGCCTGCAGGAGCATCGCGATGACCACGACGCTCGCATCCCTACGTCGCACCACGGCCAAGTCAATGACATCCGCATCAGCATCGGAATGTCGGTTTCCCGCCTGACGTGCGGACCGGTCTCACAACCAACGGAGGTACAACATGTCCGAAGACTTCGAGGGCAAGGTCGCTCTCATCACGGGTGTCGCACGCGGTCAGGGCCGAGCACACGCGATCCGGCTGGCGCGTAACGGTGTTTCGATCATCGGAGTGGACATCTGCGCCGATCTTCCGGGTGTCGACTACCCCAACGCAAGCCGGGAAGAGCTCGAAGAGACCCGCGCGCTGGTGGAAGCGGAGGGATCGAAGGCCGTCGTCGGCGTAGCCGATGTCGCAGACCAGGCGGCGCTCAAAGTCGTTCTGGACGAAGGTCTCTCGCACTTCGGTCGGCTCGACATCGCGATCGCCAACGCCGGGGTGGTGCGGTACTCCGATGACGATGACCCCGTTCAGACGTGGCACGACATCGTCAACACCAACCTGACGGGCGCGTGGAACACCTGCCACCTCGCCATTCCTCACATCGTTGCCGGCGGCCGCGGCGGTTCGGTGGTGATCACGAGCTCTACGGCCGGCATCAAGGGAACGGGAACCCACAAGACCGGTGGTCAGGCGTACACGGCGTCGAAAAGAGGCTTGGTAGGTTTGATGCAGGTGTTGGCAAACGAGTACGCCAAGCACAGCATCCGTGTCAACACCGTCCATCCGACCGGCGTGCTCAGCGGCATGACGATGAACGACGCGATGGCTCGGATGGTAGAAGCAGGCAGCCCGGACCTACTGTCCATGCAGAATGCGCTGCCGGTGGAGATCCTAACTCCAGAGGACATCGCCGACGCGGTCGAGTGGCTCGTCAGTGACAGGGCGAAGTACGTCACGGGGATCGCCCTGCCGATCGACGCCGGCTTCACAGTGCGGTGATCGCGTGGCACCCGCTGTGGTTCCGAAGGACATGGCTGGCCGCACCGCGCTGGTCACCGGTGCCGGCAAGGGTATCGGCGCCGCCATAGCCGTCGAACTCGCCCGGCGCGGCACGAATATCGCGATCAATTATCGCACCGACCGGGCCGCAGCGGAGGCCACCGCCGAACGGGTGGCCGCCGCCGGCGCCCTGGCCGCGGTGTTCGAGGCCGCTTGTAGAACCAGCAGCGCTGTTCCCTGGTGGCCGGGAACGCGTCGCGGGCCGCCGTCCAAGACCCCAGTGCGCCGTCCCACTTTCACGCCGCCTCGCCGAGGCTCTTCCACAGGTATCGATCGTTGCTCAGTTGCGGCACGGCGTCACCCTGTGTGCCGAAGCGGAAGGCCTCTTCGTCCTTCTTCACGACGATCAGCCGTGACTCAGTCGAGAATCGTCGCACCGACCGCGTCGATCTGCTGACCAGATCCACTGCAGCGGTATCGATGTCGGCGGCGGAAGTCGCCGACGTCATCGAGGGGGCCGCCGACCCGGCGATGGCGATCCTTCGATTGCTGGCTGCGGCGGAGGCCTGCGGCGGACTCGCCGCCTGCACCGAGATGGCAACGGCTTACGCCTCCACTCGTGAGCAGTTCGGGCGGGTGATCGGCTCCTTCCAGTCCGTCAAACATCATCTGGCGAACATGCTGATCGACTCGGATCTCGCCGTCGCAGTAACCTGGGACGCTAGTCGCGCCAACGGAACTGACTGCGTACCGGTCGCGACAATGGCCGCCGGGCTGGCGTTGCCCGCCTACCGGCGAATTGCCTTGCAGAACATCCAGATTCACGGCGGCGTCGGATACACCTGGGAGCACGACGCCCACCTCTACGTTTGTCGCGCCACGGTGCTGCTGAACCTGTTCGGAGACGCGCGCGCACTGAACGAGAAGACGTCCGACGAGCACAGTGCCGGGTATCGCCGCCGCAATCGGATCGAGCTACCGCTCATCGCCGATGAGTACCGCCGCGCCGCCGAGGAGTTTCGGTCCCGGATCGCTGAGGCTGACACCGGGGCCGCTCGCACGCAATGGGCTCGCAGCGGCTACCTCCAACCGCATTGGCGCGAACCGTTCGGCCGCGGCGCGGACTCTGTCGAACAGCTGGTAATCGAGGAGGTGCTCGCGGGTATCGACAAACCGAGTCTGGGCCTGGGGGAATGGGTGATCCCCGCCCTGCTGCAGCACGGAAGCGACGAACAGATTGAGCGCCTGATCTGGCCGACCCTCGAAGGTGAGGTGCGGTGGTGCCAGTTGTTCAGCGAACGGGGGGCGGGTTCCGACGCCGCGGCGGTGTCGACGAGGGCTCACCGTACCGAGGGTGGATGGTTGGTTTTCGGCCAGAAGGTCTGGACGAGCGACGCGATGGCCTGTCAGCGCGGGTTGGAAACAGTCCGCACGGACGTCGATGCGCTAAAGCACAAGGGCATCACTACGCCACTAGATCGTGCATATCCGGCCAGTGTCATCGAGAGCAGTGGCAACAGCAGCGACGCTGGCACCCGCTGCGTCCCTTTTAGGAACGGCCGGAAGCCTCCATCTCGCGCACCGTCAGGTCACCAGTGGACCAATGGTCCTCAGAGACGGTCCGCACGATGACGTTGATGTATTCAGATTCGATGTCCAACGTACCTGCGGCTGCCTGGTGTACCGCGCGCATCATGCTGCGGATCTGTTCTGGTGAACGTCCGTCAACG
>Ga0310811_10001471_pt1 | contig 29576 bp, 50 predicted proteins | sample YCmetagenome_FD_207642 | JGI IMG/M metagenome (GOLD analysis project Ga0310811, IMG submission 207642) | Soil microbial communities from experimental microcosm in Duke University, North Carolina, United States - YC | ecosystem: Engineered > Artificial ecosystem > Soil microcosm > Unclassified ...
TATGAGGGAAGTGAGGGAGATGATTTATATGGAAATTGGTGCTATCAATGGCGAGATGGCTGTTACTTAGCAGATGGTAATGTTACTCACTGGATTCCATTACCTCAACCACCAAAGGATTAAGTATGCCAAAATTGACCATTTATTATACAGATGGATCTCAAACTGAATCAAATCTCGATAGGCCATCATGCGATAAGATATTAAATATAATATCAGATAAAGGGTTTGACCGTCCATTAGATTGGAATAATGGAGAAGCAAGGCTCATAGTAAATGGCAAACATATTATGAGAATAAGAATGGAGGACAAATGATTCTTTATCAACCTACCTTTACGATATATTATCCTGGCAAAAGCTATTCACGTAAGACTGAATACATGGATAAATGGACGGGTGAACTGTTTTATATATACACCGTAACGATTCAATATATATAGGTATTAAATATGGATGAGTTCACATCAAAGCAATGCGCTATTAATATGGCAATAAATGCCCAATTATTAGTAAATGCGCATATAGAATTTATTACTAAAGCTGCTGGTAAAACCGATCCTATTGAATTGAAACAAATAGCCATAGAAGTATTTAAATCTCATAATATACCCCATGACTTATTAAAGGATTAATATGTTGCTAGAAATTACTGGAAATCAATGGGTACAAATAGTTGGCTATATAGCAATGGCAATAGTAGTCGCACCTTCTCTAGCGATACTAATGTTAAGAATGCCATAAAGGTAAGTAATGAAATGGATAAATTTTAAAGATAAACAACCTAAGTATAAGCATATTATTTTAGTAAGTATGCATATGCCTGCATATGAAAAAAATCGTCCTAAATTCAAAATATTGGAACCGATAAACATATTAGGAAATAGTTGCTGGAAAGAACAAGGCAATGATTCTTTGTTCGATATAAAGACCAATGAATATTTTTTGGGTATGTGCGGTGCCTATACTATTAAATGGTTAAAATTAGATTGAGAAGGATTGATATGGAATGGACTGAATGCGATATTCATAAAGTAATGTGTGATATACATGGGCCATATGGGCATTACATGCACTGCAATGAAGAGTTTATATATGATGTTCATGTAGTTTGTGAATGCAAAAATAAGGATAGTAATGATAAAAAAGATGCTGACAGCACCCTGCTCTCTTAATATAGAACCATATTTAACTGAGTGGCATGCTGATCTTGAGAGTGGCATGGAGATATGGATACAGACAAGTGAAGATGAAAGCAATCCTAAGTGGGAGCGGTTGGGCAATATTCTAGAAAGAATATGGAGATCAACTGAAGAAATGGGTTTATTTGCATCAGAAAATTGGTTTGACTTAAAACAATTAGATATCGAATTAAAATCTGAAAAACAAAATAAGTCGAATTAATTACTCAACCAATTCTGCACCTTTTGCGGAGAATAATTTATGAATTTCGATGATGTTAAACCCCAAATTGTACGGGCATTAAAAAAAAACGCTTGGATTGAAGAACCATGGGAATTAATTGATGGATTTGTCATAAGAAAATTTGATCAAGAATGGACAATAGAACCCATGTTTGGAGGACCTAATATACCCACTATAATGGTATTGGGAGAAAGTGGGAGAATATATTACTTTGCACTCAAGGCAATTATACCCTTAGATTAATTAAGCCAATTCTGTACCTTAAACAAATTTTTATACGCCATATCTTGGCCCATAATAAACCGTCTTAAACAGAAATACGATACGCCTATCTCTTTTGCAAGTGCATTAATAGATAGGCCTTTTTGCTTGTAGCGTTCAATCACTTGCTCGCGTAATACTTTTTGTTCATCTCTCATTTTCTTTAAATCAATCATTCCATCATCCTTTTCATTATGTTGTTTTTGTGCATACTTTATATAAATTATTTTATTTGTCTACTTTTGTTGACATTATTTACTTAGTATATAAAGTTTATTTATAAGCATTTACTAACCCACGCATACTGAAAGGAATCGCTATGCGCTCTTTACTGTTGTCGTTATCTCTCTTATCGTTACCCTTGTTGGGCGGACTTCGCGCGCCTGAACGTTTAGGTACATTAGCCGTTGCTAATATGCCACATGGATTTGCAGTCATCAAGGATGGTAAAGTAAATACCATTGAACCAGACTGTGTCGATTCGATGCTGCGAAAAATGGATTTTAAGCAACGAAACGCCTACTTGTTGAATGGTGGATCGCTGGAAATAAATCAAGCCAATACGGGCGAATATACTATCAAAACAGTTGCTAACCTTAAAGGTGGTGGCCCAATTGCTGGTTGGATTGCTTGGGCAGTTGTTATGGCTCCTGGAGTTGTTATAATTTCTATTGTTAAGAAATTAGATAAAACAGGAACTGCTCCAACGGACAAAATGTTTGATTGCTTAAAAAGCATTGCAAATGTAGCTAAGTCTTTTGGTGATACTGCTCCAATACCGATAGCAAAATAATGAACTCATTGATACAAGCATTCTTAAATCAACTCATATTATTTATAATTACGGCAGTCATGCATGTATATTATTTTTATATGGGAAGAACAGAAAACATAAACCCATTAAACAATAAAGCTGATTTGCTGTTGTTTATTATAGTGTGGTTTATTCTGGGAACATATGTTACCTGGAAGTTCAACTTAGGCATATTTGCATAAGCATACTATTCCTTCTTAGCTCCTTACTAGGGTGTGATAGGCCCAGGGTTCACTGCTTACTAAAAACCCTGGGCATTTTCTTTTAGTGCATCAGCTTTTCTTCAAGCATCCTGATTCTATTAAGCAGATCAGTATTGATAGCTTGGAGTTCACCAATAAGCTGGCAATGTTTTTGAAATTCATTGAGTAGCATTGGAACCAGGTCATGGTATTTAACCGTTTCTGGCTCACCGTCTTTATATACAACAAGGTGTGGTGCAACTTCAGCCACTTCTTCAGCGATAAGACCAACAGATTTGTCTTCAGATGCATGAGCCTTGTAGTTGAATACTACTGGCCTTAAAGATCGAATAACATCGCTATATGAACCCATATCAACTATGTTGTCTTTCTTGGTACGAGAAGATGAAACGGTTCCAAGCTGACCAGCAGAGTCAATAAGAACCGCTATAGCGTTATTGTTTACCGTAGTGATACCACGAATACCATGGATGAATGTTTTATTGGTCTCACCAACACCCGAACCAGTAGTGTTACCTATGCGTGTCACATTTGACTCGCCAGTAACACCTGTGGTAGAAGGTCCTATCAATATGTTCGATGATTCATTAGATGTATAAGCTGAACCCGCGGCAAAACCAAGAGCTGTATTGTAGGATCCAGTTACTAATCCTGTTCCACTGCCTGCTGAAGTGAAATTATCCTTTCCTACTCCTGTATTTTGGACCCCAGAAGTCAAAAAATTCATTCCCACATCTCCAATAGAGATATTCCCCCCAACACCGTTATTTATACTCGCAAGTACACCTCCACCAATTCCTATGTTTCCTACTGTTGAAGTAGAAGAAATAGTAAAATTACCTGCCCCTTCTCCTAGGAAAATATTCGAACCATTAATAGCAGCTGATCCAGGGTAGTTATGCAATATAATCTTGTTGGTTGATGCATTAGAGCCAATCGCAAGCTGTATTAATCCTGATGATCCAGCAACGCCAGTTGTTCCTATAATCGTGTTGTTTGATTCTGAACCCGTTAATGAAGACCCAGCAAGGTGACCAATTAAGATTGACTCTGATCCGGATACCAAACTAGTAGCTGCACCTTGTCCAATAATAGTATTGTTACCAGCACCACCCGCTAATAAAGTAGCGCATCCTTCACCTATGATCGTATTATTACTTGATGACGTTAATGCAGGAGCGCTAAATGCCCCTAGAACCGTGCAATTGGTAGAAGTTAAGGTTAGGTTACCCGAATTATCACCGATAATAGTGTTTAGATCGGCATCAGTAACAAGCAAATTAACATTGTTAGTGCTTCCTTCAAATTCAACTGATGAACCACATCGCAAGCTTGCAGTCTGAGCTTTTATGTTTAATACACCAGCTATTGGGGTTGCGGTACCAGAATCAGTAGGAAATGATTGTGCGGCGACACCACCACCCACCAAAGATGCAGTTAAGGTAGATGTTCCTGGATTTCCAGTTATTGTTATTCCAACACCATCACCTACAACATTGATATTGCCCGCTGTAGGAGGGACTGCTCCTCCAGAATTGCCTGTTAATTCTAATACAGCACCCGAAGCGCCCGTTAACATAACCCAGGTAGCAACATTACCCACTAAGGATACCAGCATCCATACTGTTTCAGTTGCAATATTAAGCCATATCGTTCCTAGATAAACGTTTTTTGAGTCATTGGGTGTTGGATCACGGGGTTTGGTTAAGAAGTCAGGAGGTTGCACAGCGTTCACGCCGGCATAGCTTAATGGCTCAAGACCATTAAGGCGTTGATTAATGTTAGGATTTGCCATGTTACACTCCTTGCTTGGATTCTAATACTTCTATGCGTTTGATAGCTTTTTTAAGCTCTGAAAGCAAGAACCAAACAACCTCGTGGCTTTTAATTGCCATGTTTGCTGCATCATCTGATACCACGAGATCAGGCAGTATTTCCTTGAGGTCTTCAGCAATAACACCGTACGTAGTAATTCCTGGTTGTTTGATGTAATTAAACTTAACGGGCTCAGCTTTTAAGATTGCGGAACTATCAAATGATTGAATGTTTTCTTTTACCAAACGGGATGAAGAAACAACACCAAGTTGCCCAGAACCATCAACCAAAACGGGAACTGCCGCACCACCTGTTGTTACACCAGTAATACCATCAATAAAGCATGCTGTTTGAGACGTTGCATTGAGGAAATATCCAATACGAGTCACATTATTTTCGGTGGCTGTACCATAAGCACCACCAATTACGATATTTTGTGATTCACTGGTTGTATAGTTAGTACCCGATCCTGCCCCAACTCCGATATTTCTTACGCCCGTGGTTAATTGATAAAGAGCAGATTGTCCCAATGCACAGTTCTGATCGGCGCCAGATCCCGAAGTAGTATAACTTTGCAACGAACCCCAACCTAATGCCGTATTGAAATTCGCACTGGTCGCGGAAGCTCCCGAATTATAACCAATAAATGTATTGGCTAAAGGTGAAGTCGTTAAAGATGCTCCTGCCAGTACACCAAGAATAGTACATTGCGTGACGGAATTAGCTGCAAAACTATTATTCCCGCCCCCAATAGCAATATTGCTATTGGCATCAAATGAAGTTAATGTTTGGGTTGATCCGCTTCCTGTAAATGCCCATGTTGGTCCAACTTTAGTAGTTCCTTGTGCAGTAAAAGTAATAATGACTCCAGCTGCCGAACCAGAATCTCCATTAATTTGCAGAACGGGAGAAGAAGATGATGCTCCTAACTTACCATTAGAATCAACTGCGACAAGAGATCCTGAAACCGAATGACCAAATATGCCATCAATGTAGCATGCTGTTTGCGTAGAAGCACCGGCATTAGTAAATCCAATGGATATAGCATTACTGGTTCCTCCATCTAAATTTGATGAACCCCTACCAATAAATATATTGGCGTCTTGCGCACCTGTTATTCCCTGCCCGGAATTATATCCCACAAAGATATTGTTACTGGAAGTCGAGTTTAAGTTTGGTCCTGAAGAGTAGCCAATAAATGTATTATTCCCCCCTGAAACAATACTTGGACCGCTTCCAAAACCAATAAGCGTATTTTGATTTCCCGTCAGACCTGCTCCTGCTCCACTTCCTATAGCAATGGTACGAGATGAATTTCCCAAATTAAGATTACCGGCACCAGAACCAATAAGAATTACTGGCGTTGTTCCACCAGTGACATCAGGAAACGCTATACCTCTTGCTGATCCGAATGTTATAACGCCCTGATTGCCGCTCGTATTTGATGACGGGAGATTTACATTACCTGCAGAAAGAGTCACATCTCCGGTAGTACATATTAGGGCCGGAGAACCTATAATTGAAGATAAATCTCCAAGGGTTATTGCGTTGTTGATAGCGAATGTGACAGTATTAGTTCCTGGATTTCCCGCAGAGTTTAATCCATGGGAACCAGGTACCATGATGATACCACCCGCATCGGGGCCTACTTGTCCGCCTGTATTACCTTGTAAAAATTTTACGTTGCCCACACCGCCTCCTCCGCCAGATCCAGATCCTGATATTGATGACATAGCCTCTCCTTAATTTTCAAATCCATAAAAGATAGTTAAATACACAGAACCGCTTGTTGGCGCATCTATTGTTTTTACATAGGTTCGATCGCCTTCAGCTGCTGCAAACATACCGCCCGTCGCTGTTTTATTAGAGGTAATATCAATGATCATTGATCCTCCAGCAGCTAATGGAAAGTGATCATTAATGCCATCCCAGCTAAATTGTAATGCAGCATCAGTAAAATTCTGAATCATATACAAGCGAACAGGATGAGCATATGCCGAACCAATTCCCGCATATGAACTTGATATCGATCCAAATGCAATCGTTCGTTGTGGTTCAATTTTAAGTCGTATTGCTAAGTTAGACATACTACTCCTTACAGATTGGTGTTAGTCGGGCAATAAAATCCTGAAAGGTATACACTGCCCGTACCCGCTGAACCTTTAACGTATATTTTTGTTCCAGCAGCAAGTGATGCAGCAAAATTGTTAGGTAATGCATTCGTTTGAAAGTTCAATTGTCTTTCATTGCCGGCAATAATAAATTCATGATCATTGGTACCATCATAGCTGACCGTAATTCCTACTGATGCATTATTGGCTATGTGCAACATAATGCATGGATTGGGTAATCCCGTAGCTGGTATGATCCAGTGAATGTTGATGCTGCTATTGAGCTAAGAGGAATCGGAAGCACCTTATTTTGATATGCCATACCACTCTCCTTGTTTTTAATTGACTGGTTCCGCTTGCACAACTTCTTCAGATGCCTTTGCAGCTTCAGCTTCTACAGCTTTTGCTTTTAAATCTAAAAAGCCTTGCTTGAATAAATCAAGTGCTTGGTCAACTTCTTCAAAGTTGGAGTTAGCAGGAATAAATTGGAATGTTTTTTCGTTTACAACAACAGAAAATATGCTCATGAGGTTTTGATTCATAGATCCAATCCTTATTGGTTATAGGTTAAAATTGTCCCCGTAATGATATCAAATTTACGGGGACAACTAAATTGGAGTCTTAATCCATTACCCACATGGTAATATTAACGTCACCATTTAAGGCAGCGGCGCCAAGATTTTGGCAGGTTATAGAAACAGTTCCCGCTCCTGGTTGAACGCGAGTCATTGCCATTTGAGCGTCATTAGAACCAAGGTTGTTTACGGTAACAAGTAGCGATGAACCAGTGGTTATTAATGAGTTGGTTATTGTAAATACTTGGCTTCCCGCAGCGGCTGTTGTAAACCCAGTGAAGTTTGCATAACATTGGCGAGCATTAATAACTACGGTTGCCGTTGGAGATGCAGATGTTGCTTGCAAGAAGTCTACTGCAAAGAATCCGCCAGAGATTACATTCGTTCCGCCTGTACCTGATTTTAAGTTTAATGTATTAGAACTTGCATGATTACCAATATTAAATACACCTGTGGTCAAGCCAGAACCCATGGTTATTGATCCAGTTGTCACTGAATCGGCAAAGGTAACAACCCCCGCAAGTGAACTATCGATAGTTAATGCAGGTGAGGCAATATTAACGGCGCCACCAGCCGAAGAACCAATAGTGGTTACTGCTGTTCCTGTTGCGTTAATGTTTGCAGTTCCTAGTTGTGTTAATACACCAGTCAAATTAGTTGGGCCTGGATTTACCGTAAGTGATGTAAATACACCAGCGCCACCGCCTGGAGCTACCAATATCCATGTTGCAGCATTATTAGCAACTGAAACAAGAATGTACACCGCGCTTGTTACCGCATAGCACCATATCTGACCTATTTGATATCCGGTATCTGAGGTCAAGGGTGCACGGTTAGCTTTAATGGGTTTTGCTGCCAAAACGGGCAAAGCATCGGATAATCCATATCCTACTTGATTGATATATTGATGTGCCATGGTCTCTCCTAAAATAGTAAAAATGAGTTTATTTACCCTAGAAAAGCATATTCATAAAAAGTTACAAGCAAAAGTTGACAATCGTATGGCTATGTGGCAAACTATATTTATTAAGAAAGGTCTATATGATTAAAGAAAACGAAGTAAAGATGATAGTGGCTATCACCAAGCAAACACATAAAGAGATAAAGAAACGAGCAATTGATGAAGGGGTAAGTTTAAAGGAATGGGTACGAGAAGCGTTGGCTGAGCATATTAAGCGAAAAATAGAACTGGGATGGAAATGAATAAATGCAACAGATGTGGTAAGGAATAGTTATGCAGAAAAATGCATTTTGTTTTACTTGTAAAGAAAGCGATCAATGTACCACACAACATGATGTATTATTAATTATGACTTTATTAATTTGCCCATTGATCGCTCTAATAGTATTATGCATGAAACCTAAATAAAATCTTTTATACCTAAGCCTGCAAGACCTGCCAGCCCGCCACCTATACCACCTAATACAGCTCCAGTAGGTCCTGCATATCTACCGCCAGCTACAGCACCTGCTCCAGCACCTAAAGCTGCTTTAGGAAACCTACCTACAAGCTTTCCAGCTCCAGAAAGAAGAGATGTTGCTAAAGCGCTTTCACCTTTAGGTACAGGCTTTTGTAAATCTTTTTTAAATTGTTTATAAACAGATTCACGCTTTTTATCCACAAGATCATCCACTTTTTCTGCAAAATCAAAAGGGATCTCTCCTCCATTGGCTTTGATAATTTCTTTTGCAGAATCAGATTCAAGAACTTCCAATTGCGCTATTCTTTTTAAATTAGCGTTAATTCTTTTTCTACCTTCGGGACTATTTGATAATGATGGTACCGTCTTTAGGAACTGTTCAACATCAGTATCCGTCAATCTTGCTCCAAATACTGCTTTGGCACCACGAATAAAGTTAGCAGCAATTTTGTTATATTCTTCAGCAGGAGCACCAACCAGAGCCGGAATATCAAGACCAGAATTTTTCAAAAATTCAACATATCCAGCTCCAGGCAAACCTTCTTTTTCAAGTTCCTCAAAGCGATCCAAACTTTCTAATGTTTCTTTGGCTGCCTTAGTTCTTTCTCGCAGTTTTTCCCTAAATTCTTTTGATTCCGCACGAGCTTCTAATCTATCTTTTCGTGCTAACTTTTGTTGGTCTAAACCTAATTTAGCTAATTCAGTCGCCTGCTTAGCATTCAACCCTTTAAGTGAAGGAGCTTTAGCTTGTGCTGGCTGCTTAACTACAGGTTCAGGTCTATTCAAATATGATTGATACTTTTGCAATTCTTCAGGAGAATGAGCAGCTTTTGCTTTAGGAGATTCCAAATATTTTTTGAGTTGCAACTTTTGCTTAGCATTAAGGTTAATGCCTGGTTCTGGTTGCACTTGTTGTTCTTGTGCCATATTTGGCTGTTGATTTCCTAAAAGTGAACCTAAAGCTTGTGCATATGCTTGTTCACCCGGTTCGGCAAGCTTTTGCTTAACAACTTGTTGTAATGATTGTGGATCAAGATGGGCCAATTGAGCAGCTTGCTGTGCATTGTAACCCAACGCTTGTAAGCCAGTCATAGTTTGTTGGCGTTGTTTTTGTTCTTGGATTGCATTCAATTTATGAGATACAAGATTTTGCAACCCGGTGCTTAAAGCTGAACCTATTGATTCACTGACTGCGTTTTTTGATGGATCGGTTAATACTTGAAATGCCATTATCTGCTCCTTAAAACGGCTAATATGCGCTGTAAATCATTGCCCGATACATTGATGCCACCAGCTTTATTGCCCAATGCCTGTGACCCAAAATAATTGCTTGCAGCACCTACACCAGAGCTGAGTAATTGTGGACCGATACCTGGATCGCCTGACTCATAATAATTTTCAAACTGAGGTTCTAACCCAAGCTGCAATAATTGTAACGCATTTTGTTGGTTCTGGGTTCCGTATTGTTGCCTTAAAGCAGCAAGCTCTGAAGCCAATCCTGCGCCGGCCGACCCTAAAGATCCTGCGAAATCGCTTGAACCGCGTGTATCCGATCCACCCATTGCAGTAAACCGTTCAGCTATACCAGGAACAATGTTACTTTGAAATTGTTGTTTTGCGTAATTCTCAACATCACCAAATCCGGCCAAGGGGTTCTGCAATCCTTGTTGTCCTTGTTGTAAGAGCAAGTTGAGAACACTCTGTTGTTGTGGGCTAAATTTATTGGGTGTTTGTTTAAAGCCACCCTTTCTACCCGTAAATCCGCCACCAAATAATCCTGCAAGGCCACCGATGCCAGCACCAACTGCAGTACCTATACCAGGGACAATAGATCCTAACGTTGCACCACTTGCAGCGCCACCAAGAGCGCCCGTCGCTGCTCCACCAAAATTAAATGCCATACTATTCTCCTTACGTTTGAATGAATTCCACTACAACATAGGTAATGGTGAAATTGATTCTATTTGAACCTGTAGTTATATTGACATTTGTTGCATCAAGATTCAACTCGATATTGTTAGCCAAAGTTGGCGATGCGTAGGGGAGCGGAATATAATTTTTGCCGGTCACATCGCTGGCACATCCATAGATTCGCGTAAAGGTTGTTGTTGATGTGCAGGTAATGCCATGAGCCACTGATTTCGTTGCTGTATTGGGTAACGCGCCAAAATTGATAACCTTGCGAATTACTTGTCTATCTTGAGGGTATTGAGCTGTCCCAGAACTTAATGCAGGGTTGCTGAAAAATACTTGGCCATTTACAAACTCTGAAAGCTGGTATTGTCCAGTATCCTTAATATTCAATACCAACACGATATTGTTAATCTGCTGGTACATACGCACCAACAATTCTTTAAATTCAGGACTTTTAACATCAAGTTCTTGTATTTGTGCTACATCCCATACTTGGGTTGTTTGAAGAAACGCACCATATTGATCTGCATCTTGTATTGCCATTATTGCAACCTTACTGATGTTGGTTGGGTATAGAGAGTTATTCCGTGCATTTCGAAGTCGCTTAAACTAATTAAAGGATTGATCATTTGATCCAAACTGAATGACATAGCAATTTGTATAAATTCACCTTGTGACTGGAAGTAAATTGGGTGATGTAAAATATCCTGGTATTGCTCAAACGGGTAATACGTTGGTGAATAAGGTGATGTTTCCAGTACATTATTGCCCATTATAGCGCCAGTTGCGGTTCCACCAGCAATCATTCCTACACGGCTTGCATTAGGGTAATAGTCTACCGTAATAGCTCCCGTCGCAGTTCGCTCAACAGCAAAATCTATTTTAGAAAGATAGAATCCACGATCTTGGTTTACATACGGATTCCATTGCTTACTTTTAATTTGAACGTTAGATACACGAGCTGCCGTTCCATTGCCCTTATATGTCCCTGAAAGCAATGGCGGCAGCGTTCTATTATTAGTATCAATAATAATAGAATTAGCATTCACCACATCATATACGCTAAATATGCCGCCGTTGAGTGCAGCCATTGTTGTTGCATCAGCTACAACATTTTCAATCAATATAAAATCATTATCATAATCAAATTCAATAGGCTGACTTGTAAGATTGTGGTTGATAATTGTCAGCGTAATAAATCCATTTCCGGTAAAAGCCATGTTAGTTATTGATAATGCTGGAGCGTTACGTGATCTTTCTGGATTTAATATATTGATAAATCCTTCGGGCGTGCCAAACAAAATTTGTCTCTGCTGCGCTTGAATCACATTACTATTCCATGAATAACCAGCTTGAGACCATGTGGTAGGCACTGAATTAGCCCAGGTTGTATCGCTCGCTTGTTCAAAGTACCCAAACGTGGTTATGCAATCGTCATTCAACGCCCATGATCCTGATTTGTAATTATATACTAATATTTGGTTGGGGAATTTTTGGAACGGTTGCTTTAAGTCATCAACGTATGTCCAATAGACCAATTCCGTATAATAATCACGAATACCCGCAGTACGTTGGTTTGCATTATTATCAGTTTCAAACTCAAACACATAGTCAGGTATCTTATCATCAATACGAACCACGTTGGCCCCGTTACACGCATGAATACCGCTTTGGCCTATACCCAATACATCTTTATCAAACGGTACTATAGAGAACGTGCTCATTGCACCCAATTCGGTATTAATTTTTTGCCACACAAATGGAAGCACTTGGTTGTTGGTATATACTAATTCCCAGGTTGATCGTTCAAAATACACAATTAATCGGTCTTTAATAAACTCAGCAGATATAATTTGCTCGTCAGTAGCCGCATCAACAAATCCACCACCCGCTGCAACATTACCCGATCCATCTGTTTGATTTTTTTCATACCATGCGTTAGCAGCAAACGGTGATCCATAAAAGCAATAACGCGCTCTATTGGTAAAAGCTGTATTGACTCCAGCGCCTCCGGAATTATCGTTCTCCACTGTATTAAGTAAAACAAGCCTATTCTTAAAGGCAACTATAATACGTGCTGTTTTAACGTATGGACCTGTATGGATTGCCCCACCACCAGGCCTGAAATAAAATGCATTGTTGCCGGTAGCAGCCGTCCATGTTGTGCCATCAAATGACCATATTGGATCATCAGTTGCTCCCGGTGTCGGTACAGTGGCATTAAAATTTGTTACAAACATGACAACGGTTCCAGGAACACCTTCCCAGTTGGTTGACCAAAAATAATTTAAGTCAGAGCCATTCCATTGCGCAGTTCCTGATCTTCCCCATGAACCGCCTGAAAATAAATAAGCAAACTGCGTATCAAATGCATAGGTTGGATGATTGTTAACCGCTCCTGATTCGTATTGGGTTATGCCCATAACGGGCAATGCCGGATACCAATATACATTAGACCCAGAACCACCGGTAAACGTAATGGTGTTAGGCGTTGCTACGCTATCAATAACCGCTGTTACTGTATTGCTTGTCGATAGTGTTGCCACTCCAGCGCCTAACTGGTACACCATAAACACATCATTATCTAAAGAAAACATCTGCCCTATAGCCAGTTGAGGCGTGTGGGCCGTCGTGTTTGCGGGTAAACTGATTGCGGCGTTGGTGTTAGCTCCGAGGCTATACCTTAAACGGGTTTGAAGCTGTGTTGTGCCCATCCATTCAGAACCAAATCGTTTTCTAATACGCCCTCTAAATACATAGGCATTTTGTAAGTATTCAAAAGCATCCTCAGGAATCAACCAAGGACGCATGTTCGTTTGCAGGCCCGATTCGAATGGCGCTATAAGAAAACGATCTTGTGGCATGGTAACTCCTTATAGTCCAATAACAAACCAACAAAAATCAGCTGTACCACCAATTGCGGCATTTGTTCGAGCGACAAACTGGGTATTTGAAAATGTCTGCACATAGATGAAACTTGTTGCCGTAGTACCACTGCTTATACGTGTCACGAGCGGTGATCCTGTTTGTGTTGCAAATCCGGGAAAATTAGTCAGCTCAGTGGCATAGACAACGGTGAATAATCCTGGTGCTGCACAAGTTGCCCTGCCCCATGCCATTTTCAATCCTGATGGAAGATATGTCCAGCCATTAGCTGCATTGGTTCCACCTTGTAGACACGCAGTAATAGGGATCTGTGATACCACAGGACCTGTTACTGTTTTATTTACATAGAGTTCGTTAAAACCGGTAGCTGCTAAATTGGCAGAATATAAAGCCACATTTCCTGCGGCAAAATTAGAAGCAGCTGGGGGCATTGCTCCTTGTGGTGGCAAATATACCCAGTTAAATCCCGCTGTATTGTTAATTGAAGCACTGGAATTATTTGAGTTGCCCGCTATTGCACCAAGAATAGTGAAATTATTAAGTATATTGCCTTGGGATATCGATAATTGATCAGTTGATTGCGGAATCAAAGGTAAAAACGCCATCAGCTCTCCTTAAGTGTTATTGCCCCAACCAGTCCAACCACCTGTAGTGATAGCCGTCTGCTCGGTATAGATTGTTGCAGTTCGCTCGTTGGTGTACTGAACTATTGTTCTGCGATTACATAGATTCATTTGGTTTCTAAATTCAGGAAGTATCATCTGTACAGAATCCATATCCATACGATCTTGGAATATTTTCAAGCTTGCGCCATATGCTATGAATTGCCAGTATTCATTCAATGCAGGCAACGAATTACTCGCCAAAAGCTGGGTCGGTACTTGATATACTTCCATATTGATACGGTACGGCTGATCCGGTATTGGCCGTATCACAAACTTATTGGCGTAATACATAACTGCTTGAGGCAATGCCAAAACTTGAGGTACCGTTTGAGAATTGATAGGAATATTAGCCCCGGGCGCTGCGGCGAATGTAATGGTGTAAGCACCCGTGGCGTAATTTATTGTGTTAACTCCTGCAAGTGGAATGTCGGGAGGATTAACTAAGGCTGCTTGATAAGCTGCTGAGTTAGGATCATACAGATTACCTATAACAGACTTATTACCAGTTCCTGGATCAATGACGGGCACGTCAGCCAGCGCTAACCCTTCTAAATTTGAATCGGCAGAACTAAAAAGTACTTGTCCTTGCAACAATGCAATTCGTTGCTGAAATGAATTAGGAACAATTGCTTGCTGAGTGTTGATAACTCCAGAAAATGTAGATGTTACCCCATCACCGGTACTGGCAGTTGCTTGGATAAAGTTAATTTTAGGATATATATTGAAAAACTGCTCAGGTGACTGTGTATATAAAGCCTGATAACCCGCAATATACACGGGTGGATGTATGCTTATGTAATTGTTCTGAAAGTTGTACAACGGATTGTTTTGTGCCAATGGATTGGTACCAAATGATGCCATATCGGTAGGATATTCATCTTGATAGGGATTAGTAAAAAACGTAAACGTTGTACGCAGATTAAATGTTCGTAAATGTTCCGGAAAATCATATACCACAAATGTATTAATATACGTATCAAGATCTGAGGTCGTTAATTGTGCTTCTGATGGTGAACGGGTGAGTCTTCTAACCTTAGTTCTGATCGCCGATAATGATGAATCTGGCTGTGCAATAAATGCCATGAATTCTCCTTAATTTTTTTGTCTCAGCTTACCATATCAAAGCTGATTCACAACAGCAGCTTTTAGGGTGTCATTTTGCTCACCAAGAGGTACACATTGTGCACAAATATTCACAAATGGCCCTAAACCGCTGGGCACAGAAAATGACGCGTACATTGTGGTATCAATCGGCACCGTAAATGTTGTTGCACCAGTGACTAAAATAGGAGCTGTTTGCTGATCAATTTGCTGCATGCCGCATGCTGGTGGTATATCAAAACGTACAATGGTTCCATCAACATAATTGTGATCAAATGTTGTAGTCACCGTAGCGGCAGTGCTATTTGTAATCGAGGAGATAAGTCGCATGGCAGGGCCATATACAGGCATGCGGTATGCGTAGCAATTATAATCAGCCATAACAGCTCCTTAAACGAGGGTTATTTAAGTATAGTAACCGTTTCAATATTTGACGGTTTTAGCTCATTCAGTTCGTCAATATCCATAAAATCAAGTGGATCAAACGAGCAACGGCGCTTTTTCTTAGTGAGCATTGCGATGTTATTCATATTATCATCTTTTTTATAGGCATATTCTGGATACCAACAGTTGTTTGATAAATGATGCGCTACCCCTCTAGGAATAGTATATATTTCGCCATCATTCAAGGAGTATGTTTCAATTTCATCTTCGCGGTATTTGCGGAAAGAAAATGACATGTTTCCGCCTGGTACTTCATAAAATCTGAATATACCGCGTACCATCTCTCTATCTCTGTCTCGTTGATATTTCAGGTCTTTCCCTTTTTTAGGGAGATTACTCTTAGTGTCTTTTTTGATTTCTTCGGCCATTGTTTTCCTTTTGAAGTGTCGACAAGTTGTCGACAGTTTGTAGACAACTGAAAAAGAGGGGGAAATGCTCCCCCTCTAGCAAGTTAACGTAATTGATTATAGACCGCCGTAAGATGACTTACCGACTTTCCAGTACACCACGTCAGCAGCTACAGAACCAGCAGGCCCTGTAATCGCCGCACCAGATATTGCACCATTAGCACCAGTTCCTAAGATCATTCCTAAGAATCCTGTGTTGGTTGTTGCGTCAGCAAGCAATCCTGATTGGGTGCCATATATTTGTTGGCCACCAACGGTTGGAACTTGTGAAGCAGCAGTTACCAGCGATAACGCAGTATCTTCACCAACGGGAACAAATTGAGGGAATGAGCTTGGTTGTTGTGCAATGGTTGGCCAAGTAAATGCAGTAAATGCAGTAGTATTGATATCAATCGTGAAATTGTAATCGTCTACTACAGATACAACATTCGCCATCAGGTAGTTGTTATCAGGGGTTGGATTCAATTGAATCATTCCTGAAACAGCGGGTATTGCAAATCGAATAGATTGTCCTGGGGTCAATCCATGCGCTACTGAAGTAGATACTTGAGCATTAGCTGCTTGAGTAATATTTACTACAAAGCGATGTCTTGGATAGAACAATGAATCAGCATTTACAATGCGGTAGAATCCAGCACCACCAATAGCACCAGGAGCTGTTGCCAATGGATTTGATGCGGTCAATAAGGTGAATGAAGTATTAGCTACTACAGCACCTACAACCATATCAACACCATTAACATCAGTTTGAGCTGTGTTGCTCATACGCACAACAGAACCTACTGCAAGACCAGCGGTTGAACCGGTGGATACAACAGGGCGTGTTGCGTTGGTAGAAGCAGTGGTTGCTACTGGATTACCAAGCAATGGTAATGCACCAACTGATTGACCTGATGGATCGTACAAGGTGAATCCACCAGAAGTAATTAAGTCACCGGTTACTACAGCACCGCCGTTTGCATAGTATTTAACTAATGCAGAGCCAGCTGGCATGCCGCGTTGCCAGAAATACTCAAAACCAAAAGCGCTTGCGCCACCCACGGTTCCTTGTCTGGTGTAGTTACGTACTTCAATCCAATCAACATTAGAAGGAATAACAAGTGTTCGGTTCACAATAGTAGCAGGTACTATAAATGAACCTTGTGAAAGAATAGTTCCGTCCATAGCTTCTCCTTTATGCTAATGTTGCGCGTAAGTTGATTACCCACAAGTCATTAGTGATTCGTGGAACTTCAGCAAATTTATAGCCGACAGAAGCGTTAAGCGCTAATGGGCCATCATATATTGGTGGTCGATAGATAAAGCTTGCGGAATATCCATCTTGTTCAATACATGCATATGCTTCCATACCCACGCAGAAGATATTGTATACATTAGCTCCGTTGCTTGAAGCATTAGGAGTTACTGATCCAATAGAGCTGATAAGGAAACGAAGGTTACCAATAGCACCCCATTCTGAACGCAATGCATTCATAGGAGCTGGATATTGGTTCTTTTGAATAAAACCAGCAACCGCATCCAAGTTACCCGTTAATTGGGTTGAGCATAATGCAAAGTATGCATCACGAACTGGAGCTGTACCGAACTTATCTTCACCTTCGATGTTGTCCATGATTGTGTATGCATTGTTATTTAACAATGTACGCACAACAGCATCAACATCTGAACGTGTGATTTCTGTTGGGTTATCCTTTTCTGTTACTTCAGCTTTCGCTTACTGACCTCTTCAGGCGGGGACTTTCTCTACTTATCCCTCATTGTGTTTCCACAATGTTCAGAGCACCGCATCCTTCGTGCATTTACATCCGTATCGTTGCAATTCCCACCAACCATCTTGATTTTGATGATAGGAGTGATAACAGCGCGGAGGTTTTACAGGAAGGTCTTCTCGCTTGCTACGTTCAGGCTGTTTGAGTTTTCTGTTTTCTTCTTCAAGTTTTTTTATCTCTTCTCGATGTCTTTCTCGCGATCTTCTCTCAGAAGATTCTGCCAATTGCCTTGCGTTATTATCAAGAATCGATTTTACTATCCAAAAACCACTTACACTCATTCTTGCCCCTTGTTGCCGGTTAGCTATATGCCACTACGGTTTCCAAGTCTATCAGAGAAGATTTAAAAACGGCAATAATTCTACCGTTCACACCGCCAACGCAGTTAATGAAACCAGCAGTTGCTGCTAACATATCACGGGTTAGTTGGTCTTCTGTTTGACGAAGTGAAACACCCAAACGTGCCGCACATTCGTTTAATACCAATCTGTTACTTAAATGACCTAATTTCTTTTCTCATAAGCGCTTTGCAATTTTCTGGTTTACACATAAAGTGGGCTCCTGCGTTACAGTAACTTCCTCTAATATCCCAGCATTCGTACCAGGGCTTACCAAATTCTTGCTCCATCTGCTCATTAGTTATGAACTTAGGCGGGGACTTTCTCAACTTATCCCTCATGATGATTTCCACCATGTTCAGAGCACCGCATCTCTGTACTACAATTTTTAAACGCATGTTCAAATTGTTTATCACTAATATCGATGAGTACAGAGTCTTCTCGCTTGCTACGTTCAGGCTGATTGAAAGATTTTTTAACCGAATCTAGTTTAGAGTCAAGTTTGTAATAACAAGCTTCACAATATTCCCCAAATGCAGGATAATACATTGGATTTTTTATTTTGCTTTGACATTTATCGCATTCGTAAAAAAATTCTTTCATTCTTGCCCCTTGTCACGATCGTCTTTACGCTACCGCTTCCAAGTCTATCAGAGAAGATTTAAAGACCCCATATTTTTGTTTAGGGTCTTGGTTTTGTAAGGTAACTTGCTCGTTCAATTGAACATAAGTCCCGTAAAACGAAATCTGGGCGTCAATGTCTACAGCGGTTAGATTTTGCGCTGGAGGTGTGATACCAGAGTTTCCTAGTGGAACCATTGCGGTATTGAGAGGATTATATCTACGCATACGAAGTGTATTACCACCGTTGCGAGGCATATTCTTCTTCATCGCAGGGATTTTGTGAATCATGTTAGGTACAGGCACTGAGAGCAGCTTGTAACTAAAGGATTGCTGCACTGGCGATGGCAGAATACTTGTAGTAGTTATAGCCATTGTTGGCTCCTAAACTAAAAGAAATGTTGTGATTTAATGAAGCTGACGAAGCTACATTGCGTCCTCGGAAGGCCAATCCCGATTTGGGCCCGATAGGATAAGGGTGCAGTGAACGGAGGTCTGCATTTGCGTTCGGGGCTATAGTATCTTATTTTCTTAAAATATCCAACATCATCGTATCAAAGGTTGCTGCATCATCACTACCCTGATCTCCTCGCAACCATATAATCGCAATGGTCACCAGCGCAGCTATCGTTGCTATCCTGATTTTCATTTCGTCATTTTCTTTCTGGATTTCTAGTTCAACGCGTGCTTTTTCCTGTTCTTTGGATATGCCATGCAAAGAAGGACATAATAAAAGGGCTGAAAGAAGATATGCCTTCATGTTATTTCTCCAGTAAAAGCATGATAAATTTATCAAAACTGAGGCCAAGTTGGGAGCTACCCATATATATAGCATACAGGGTGACTAATGATGCGATGACGGCGAGCTTTACTTTGGTGGCGTTGGATTGTTTAAGTTGTTCAAGGGTGGGCTTTTTGTCATTCATAGTACCTCCTTGCATAAGTGATATATAAAAAGCATGCCATTCATTCCTGAAAAAACAAGCATAAAAAACCCAAGAGAGAAAATTGTCAAACTCTCTTGGGCGTAACGTACATAATGCTTAAAGGAGTCAAAAGCAATTATGTAAAAGCAGTTTATAAATCTTGCATCTCAAAATGGTTAGCATCCCCACGTTTAAACTTTCTGCCATTACGGTTTAAAGGATGCAAGGTCTCCCAATATATCCCAAATTGTTCGTATTCTTTGGGATCGGTAATGTACAATCCATCAGCAGTCAGCAAATTAAGATCAACAGCCAATCGTTTACAATGTAAACTATCAGCAATGCCTATGCCTTTTTTTGCATCAAGTTGCGCCTGTTCGGCAGTTCTAAATGCTTCACCAAAAGTAACCAGATAATTTTTACTGTGAATGTACTGCAATAACGTAGCTACGTTTTGTGCAAAAAGCGCTTGTTTTTGAGCGAGTGTCATTATCTATTCCTATACTGATTCATCTCACGTAACATTTGTGCTTTCAACTCATCGGTTAATGGTCCCTTAGCAAATGCATTAACTTTACTCATAGGAGATTCTGATTGTTGAGGATTTAATACTGCTGAAGGCTTAGGCTTAGATACATTTTTGTGAATGATTGCTTTTTCCTCTTCAAATGATTCAGTATCCCCGTTAATGCCAAGCTTCTTAATCATGGTATAAGCAGATACTGCCTTCGAATATAAATCAGAAGAAGAGTTAATCGTGCTCGCAATCTCAGGGTATGCAAGGCGTAATGACTCTAAATTGTCACGAGACACTACCGAATCAAAATCTGGATACTGAGTCTTTAAGCGTAATTCTGTTGCTTGTAGCGAAGATTGCTGTTGGTATTGGTGCAGTTGTTGTTCAAGCTTTTTAATATGCTTGCTTACTTTGGATAAATGTTTTCCTTCAACCAGCGCATCTGCATCAACTGATATCTCTTCTTCCTCTTCTTCTTGCGGCTGTTGCTGAGCCTTAAGTTCCTGTGCGGCTTGTAATGCTGCTTCAAGTTCAGCGGCTCTTTTTTCAGCGGCTAATGCCTTTTCTCTGAGCTTTTTCCATGATTCTTGCGGAGCTGATGGTTTTTTTTCAGAGGCATTTTGTATTGGTTCTGGTTGTTTTTCAGGGGTTGATTCTTCAGGTTGCTGCGCATCAAGTGTTTCAAGCACAGATTGATCTTGATCTGGTTGCGCTTCCTGTTGTGGTTCAGGTTGATCCAAAGCGTCTGCTGCAGCATTAAGTTGATTCTTAAGTTCTGGTTGTGCAACAACATTGCCATCTTTGTCGTATTTAATTTCAAATGCCATTAGTTCTCCAATTCAGGTGAAGTTAAATCTTTTTCGCCATTTAATTCTTTAGCCAATTTAAATAACGTGCCATCTTGAAATGCCACTACATATTTAAGTAACCCGCGTTCTTCGTCCGCCACATATTGATGATTTTTAATAAGATAGATGCACGCATCACGCGATGGAATGACCCACATAAAAATAGGTGCATTGTCCTTACGCTTAAATTTGTATACAGTCTGATCATAATCGGGAGTGGGGCAAGATAAACGCCCATAAAAGAAATTACGAAAGACATTGGGCATAAGTTTCTCGTTCTTGGTAATCACCACTATATAGAAGTCACCAACAAAATCCTTCTTACACCGTTCTACACATTCCCATATATTGGCTTCGTAGTCAGTCAGATTCTCTCGCATCTGTTCGATAGGGGATTTCGTATCGGGTGTTTTTATTATAAGATCGGATGATACTTTACCAACTGTCTCTCGTGTCATGCTGCTCCTTTAGTTCCAATTACCGCCCCATAATACGAAAAAACCGAACCACAAGCAAGTCATGGTTCGGCCCGAAAGATAAGTAATGCCCTTTTTATTTCTTTTTGCGCTTGCCGGCTTTTAATCCTTTGCGACGCGCTTCAGATATGCCAATAGCAATTGCTTGTTTGGGTGATTCTACCACAGGACCCTTTTTAGATCCAGAATGTAATTCACCCTTATCAAATTCTTTCATCACTTTGTGAATTTTTTTCTCAGCTTTTTTGCTGTATTTATTCTTTTTGTGATGATCTTTTTTCTTAGGCTCGTGCTTCTTATGTTCTTCTTTATGTTCTTTTTTTTCGTGATCCTTTTTGCGCTTCATATTGGCAAGCGGAAGACCACGTATTTTTTTATGCTTCATAGCGTTCCTTAGCGCACCCGCGCTGTTTCCTCAAATACTAAACGATTCTCGACCTGCTTATCCTTTTTCCAGTTCTGCCTTTGTAAATTCATCGGCATCCCTAAAACAGCATAAGCAATCTTTTTGGCTTTACCCTTTGGGCGTGGCATTGCTGGCATGATTAATCCCATTCCGGCATAAAATAGCCGCCATCTTTAGGAAATTCATGATGTTGTGCACGACGCGGAAGATTAGCCATTGCAGAATGATCTTCACGAATCATATTAAAATCACGACGTTCTTGATTCCGACGAGGATCTTGATTGTCTGATTTAATTTTACCCGCGCGCTCAAAATGCATCTTGATAACTTGTTCTTCCATGATCACCCTTAGTATTTGTGGGGTTTCAAGTGTTGCATTCTCTTAGAATCATCAGCTTCCATCTGACGGTTAACGCCACGAATGGTATCATCAAGATTTTCTGGCATATATGATCCGCCGTCTGGCCATGGTTTGATCATAACTTCTTGAGGCATGTTAGCAATGGCTGATGGATTTTCACGAATCATGCCAGCGTCTTGCATCTCTTGTGTTCTGCGGCCACTCATTCCTTCATAGTGGCCTTCTCTGTGGTGATGTCTTTTAGCCATGTCTGGCTCCTTCTCTGTACTGCGAACCGCATGTGCGTCGCAAGGTTGGTAATAATCCCTCTACATCAAGGGTAATCTTTATAAATGCTTTAATATTTCGTTAATGCCCAACTTGGCGGTATCAGTTAATTCCGTTTGATCCAAATCAAACGATAATACCATCTGCCACTTGTTGCCGCCTTGGTTAACAAAACTGACTTCATGCTCAACATCTTCAAGAGCATCGTAAAGTTTACTGTGCGCTAACTCGGATACTAAGTCTTTTATGTTCATTTGATTCCTTGTGATTGTAGGCCAGGTTGCTGCGCGGCTTGAGACGCCAATGCAGTTTCCGCTCCTTTCGTTGCATTCGTTTCTTTTTCAGTAACCGATTGACTGTCTTGCATTTTAAGCATTTGCGATAAGGCGATATATTTTTCAAGGTGAGTGATGTCAAGCTCTTCAATTTCCTTAATAGCTCTAACCTTATCAAGGAGTCCAGCATCCTCATCTCGTATAGCCTGAGCGCGACGCTCAACCGCCAATGCTTGATTTTCTTCAACACGAGATATCCTTTCAAGGCCAAGACCTTGATCAGCTGCTGCACGTGCGCGAGCCAACTCAGCTTGTGCGTTTTGCAGATCCATTTGCTGTTGCAATTGTTGTTGCTGTACTTGTTGCGCTTGTTGTTGTTGTGCTGCTATAGCTTCTACCAATTCTTTCTTATTCTGCATCGTAGACGCATTAAGCAATACATCATCAGGAACAGGGATACCAGCTTCTCTGAGCTGCAATAACTGTGCAAATTGCATGTTTTTCTGAGTTGCGGTGTTAAGACCTTCAACGACAACTGAGTGGTATTTACCAAATGCTTTGTTATAGAACTGTTGGGTAGGCTCTTCACCTTCTAATATCTTCTTTACTTTACCAGGCGTATAGTTTGCTTGTATCAAGTCGATGATAATATCACCCAATTGCTTTTGCGCATAGTCCAAGTTATCAAAAAGAATCTGAAGCGTAGTCAGACCAGCACCCTGGCGTAGCATTGATAATATGCCTGCTTTGTCATCAGTCGCACTACCAAGCAGCTCTTCATTTACGCCAGATATTTGGGATATTTCTTCACCAAGCATGCGTGATAATTCAATCATGCCTGCGGGTATTCCAGGAGCCATGATTTGCTCAACATCGGTCATTTGCGCATCATCTTTCAATGCCAATCCACGACCTTGACCAGACAAGAATACGTCTTTGGGATTGACCAAAGCGTTTTCCTTGTACTTCCATCCAGAGTTGATTTGAGACTCAAGTATATCCAACTCAATAATTTTCCTGCGATTGTATAAATACTGCGAGTCACGAAGTCCGCGCACAACCCCTTGTATGCGATAGGGGTAGTAGGGCATTTGGGGATTATAGTACCCAATAACGGGCACAAAGGGCATGCGATCAATGCCTGATGGCTGGGGACCATCGTACATAACTTTTCCCTGCACAACGAGTGCAACTTTTGTAGTGGGTACTTCTGCCTCGATCATTGTCACTGAAGGGTATTTCTTTAAGAATAACTTCAAGCGATCTGGATCTTGCCCCTTCCATTCTTGTGTCTCACCTGTTTGCGCATCAACCAGCAGTTGTTGCATGCGATAATCTTTATAATAGAACTCATCATAGGTAAGTAAGTTAGTGTAACTCACGTTGTAATTTTCTGGCATAAACTGGAACTTTGAATCCCGTCCGGCCTGTGACTCATTACCTTGAAGTCCCAATATTTCATCAGCATAATCAGGCAACAGCGATATTACTTCGCGCTTGGTTAAGAACGTGCGCTTCCATATCGAGTTACAATCTGAAAAATCCATCTTGCGGAAAAATGGGTCCACCAAAAACGAGTTGTACGAACAATTATCGACTTTAATATCACCTGAGACCGGATCTTTGCGGTAATCCATGTATACCTGCAAAAAGTTCATGCCGGTTACCAACGCACCATCAAAGGAATCAGAGAGTGTATGCAATATACCTTCAGTACGCTGCAGGTAATTAAATATTTTGGTTATTTGATCGGCCGTTTGATCATCTGCATTGGACACACCTTCGCATACAAGCGATTTGCGGTTATTGCGTTGATGACCGCCAATCATATTCTTAGTTCTGCGTATACGGTTAAAATTAAACTGTGTCCGACGATTAACCGGAAGGTTGCCCCATACATCGTTCCATAACGTTTGATCGCCTGCTTCAAATCGCGTATCTAAATCGGCTTCCGACCAAAACGATTGATTAAGGGTAATTGCTTCAGCATAAAATGCCTCCATGCGCGATAATATGGCGCGATCTTTTTCGGTATAGTAGGCAGGTGATAGTTGCGGGAAAATCATGCGTACAGTCTCCTTAATTAAGTTATGTGCTACAAGGAATAAGGGGGGGTAAGACATGATATTTTAAACCTTGCAGCACGTGGCACTTATTCTATGATAACAACCTACAATATCAAGAAGAAATAAAAAAGGGCCAGATCCGGAGAAATCTAGCCCTCTTTTGTATGCATCTCAACTTATTGTTCTAATGGTTCTGGGTCAGGAAGCTTGTAACGATTTACAAAATTAGTTACCCAATCAAACACATGGCGCTCATCATGATTGATTTTACTCATTAAGGTAAGTAATTCCTGAAACTGGGTAGCGATTCCATCAAACAACATGATGCGATGTTCCACAGGAATCTCCGCGTCATCGTTAATTTCATCCACAGCACACCGTAGTAACTCAACTTGATTTAATGCCCATGATGCTACATGATCTTCAAGCTCAGCGTAATTTAATCGTTTTTTCTCACGCGTCATCGTATTACCCTCGCTTAAAAAAAAAATGAACAACGACATAAACGCCAATCCCACAAACCAACCAATTTTACTTACGTGCTTCATAGTATCCTACACACTCCTTTTTTAGACAGTCAAAACAAATAGTACCTATTTCCTCATAGCTTAGATAGGTGTACAACTCACCATCAACAGCTATTCTATTTATACCATCTGCTGCGGGATTTGACGAGGAGTTTATGGTAGTTTTTTTAATTCTGTATTGAGGTACTACTTGGCCTGAGCATTTTTTAAATTTTGTCATAAAAATAGATATCCGGATACTTTTTCATATCGCACAATTTACACCAGCCATGAACGCACCAGCACTGCTTATCTGGTTTTTTAAGCAAAGCATCTTTGCATTCATAATCTAACTCGCATTGATCGGTATGTGAGCGGTCTTTATTGCTTTGGGATTGAATTTCTTTGCATGTCTGCATTCTTACACCTTTCAAACCACGACTTTGCTCTATCGTGATGACTAGCAAGCACTTGGTCAAAGTTTTGATTGTTTATTGCCGTACCAAAACAATATCTATCTTTGCTTTCTTTGTAAATCAAACTCACATCATAAACTTCATATCCATCAGCTCTTTCGTGGTATATAAAACCTACATCTTCGCCAAAATATCCCGTTGACCAGTTGATCAATCGATCAACTATTTTTTTCTGGCTATATTGTTTGTCCCGGCAAGCTTTACATATGGGTAAGTTTTCAGGAACACACATATCGTTGTGTAAATATAACTGATGATCTATTTCATCTTGTGGAGGCATATCCTTTGCCAGCTTAAAATCAGATGGAGGTGGAGTTATTCCACTTGCTCCCAAAGGAACTATTGCAGGGGCAATACCAAGGGATGGTCTTTCCTCAAACATGATTAGACGATTGTTTTTACAGCCTAGGCACCAACAGGATTCAAGATTCATAGAACCCTCGGGCTTTGACTGTTCAATCCAATCAAAGAGGTATTTAAAATCAGGAAAGTTTTCTCGAGCGATTGGTAATACCGGATATAATGTATAAAGCTCTTCGTGCACTAGATCTATTGACTCACAAGGAAAGTTTTCAAACAATCCAGGACTTTTCATTTCAGGACTTTCCAAATAATTATCAATAAATGTCGCCCATTTTGCTTGATGGTTAAAATATAATCTATTCAACTTCTTCAAGTTGTAATGAATCGTGTGCAATAATAAATTATGACTTTTTTCGTAGCTCATTTATATATCCTCTCTAAAGAATCCACTGGTTTGTCTTGTTCCATACATTGCTTCTCTGTATCTGTTTTCAAGTTGTTCTGGTGTTGTGCCTTCAAATGAAGCTTTCTTAAGGGCAACACACATATATCTAAATGCATCTGCACCATGGCTTGATTCGTCGTGCAGTGGTATACCTTTATACATCTTGCGAGTTGAGTCCCATTCCTGACGATAATTTGCTAGCGCCTTTATCAGATCTTTACATTTGGTTTGGTCGATACGTATGATGGGCAGCTTCTGTTTAACAAATTCAATTCCATCAAGAAGATCGTGTTTATATATCTCACTAAAGTTGAGCCCCAATTGCTTATACATCTCACGGCGTGTTATGCCAGAGCCTTGTTCGCGCACCATAATATCGTGAGGAGGGAAATGCTTACCATACGTATACGGCTTGGCCATTACGTAATTGACAAAGTGATCAATGGATCTGTTGGATGCCTGATAGTAATCAATCACATGTACTACCGCGCCAATACACTGAAACATGACGATGCAGGTTGGATCGTTGATCCCCAGATCCCATGCAGTATGAACTTTAAATCCAGGTTCCCACGGAACTTCGGCAATCTTACCCTCAATACGCATCTTATCCAAAATGTTTGCATAAAAGTAGCCATCTTGGCCTTCATCAAAGGAACAGTAATACTCTTGACGAACCATGCCTTCTGATAATTCACCCAGCTCAACTTCTTTGCGAATATCCTCAATGGATATGTGTTGAGTATCTTCCACAGTTAATCGGTAGCAAAACCAATCCTTTGAGTGTTGAGCAATCTGATACAGATCCCATAAATGATTTTTGCCACGAGGCGTGGATAGAAACAACGCTACTCCGTTATTAGCGGTAAGAATTGGTCGAGCAAATTGATATGCGCGTGGATCTTGTAAAGAAAACTCTGAAAACACCATAAATTTAGCGTTGGTACCAACTAACGCCGTGTCGTAGTCATTCGATCCAAGGACTTGTATCACGCTGCCATTGGCAAATTTAAGGCGCATAAGCTGTTCATTGCGGTCAGCTATTTCCTTGGGGCAATAATGATCTAATATGCGATATCCTTCATTAGTAATCGAATCCCACAAAATACGACGTCCTTGGGAGAATGTGGGGAATATATAGAAGATTGTTTGCACTTCTTTCAATGCTGCACGAACGCAGAGGTTGAATGCCACAATATCTTTACCCGCACGGCGTGGCAATATAGCCAGTACGCGCTTATAGCCCTTATTTTCTATCGCATCACAAATTGGAAGTTGATAGGGTCTGGGCTGAAATCGGTCAAGCTTTATACGTGTTTCTATGTTTAGATTCATGTAACTATCTTGCGTATTACATCATACATATATTGTAAGCGTTCAATATCTAAATCTATTATACTTTGTTCATATCTTAATTGTGGAGCAACCAAAAATATTTGATCAAACAGTATTTTTTTACTCATTCCTTCAGTATATTCGTTTTCTTTATTCATTTCTTTCCTTTGCACTTTTGATCACAGTCAACACCATGTTTAGTTTCAATATTATGTTTAACTCTTTCGTTCCAGGGTATATAGCCCTCACCATGAGGATTGTGATAACAATGTATGGCATCTCCACAGCATTTCTCTAAGGTAGGCATGGGACACATTCTATCTGAATTGCGGGCAACCAGCTCAGCTTCATTGAGTGAGCTTTTGCGCTCCATAACAGGAAAACGACAACATTGTTCTAACCGTGGGTCTATCATGGTTTTGGTATATCCTTAAAATGCATCCAATGAGTTATTCTATAGCCCGGCTCTTGGTTATCAAACATATAGGCAGTCCAATGTTTATATTCGGGATAATATTTAGATGTCCAACATTGAACACCATCGGTTACCAGTACATATTCTTTGTCAGGCATCCTGTCTTTTACATTTATCCAGTTCATTTAGTCTCCGGATTCAACGGGAATTCCATCCAATGGGTTATTTCATATTCTTCTTCTGAACATGGAAAATCCCATCTATCGACTGCGCACCAATCCCAAGAATGATCACCTTTTGCTTGATACCAATCAACCAGTATCTTATCGGCTGGAATTCTCAACATTACACTATATTTAGGGCCAGCATAATTCAGTTTATGGGGATGCGATCCTTTTAAGCAATCTTCACAAAAACGAGCAGTCAAATATTCTTGTCCTGCTTTAGGCATCCTGTCTTTCACGCTTATCCAATTCAAGTTGTTCCTTTCGTATTCGGTATTTCAGGTAAGGGCATCCAGTGAGTCACTATATGTTCTGAAATGGGAGTTGATTTATCCCAAGGAGTAAAATAATTGGAACATATACGCCATTTTCCATCTTGATATCTGCCAAAAGCTGTACCTTCAAGCAAATAAGGCTTAACATGAATATTAATAAGAACCCAAGGAGGGACGGCATACCTATCTATTGATACATATTCAGGAAGTCTCTCTTTCACGCTTATCCAATTCAAGTTGTTCCTTTCGTATAATGCGATATTTGGCCATGCATTCATCAGAGCACCATTGTATCTGTGATTGGCGTGTTGTTGGGTACTTTTTATAGCATACATAGCAAAGCTTTTTCGTTGGCTTATCATTTCGGGGTGACAATACTTGCATCACTACTCCTGTAAATGCTCCATAAAGTAACAACCTATCAATAGTATAAGCAGGATCCATCCTATCCATAATAACTTACTTATGATCATAGGTACCTTTAATATTTTTCAATGGCACTAAGATTATCTGCTTGGGGTACTTTTCTCCCTTTAACCCCCACCAATGATAATGGGTAATATCCTTAAAGGAAAATGCTTGCGGCTCTCCATCTTCTTCTGTCATAGGCTTCATATAAAAGTCACCATGTTGCTGGTATGTCTCTGGCTTTGGGTGATCTTGAGGTATTTCCCAATGGCCAAGAT
>Ga0310811_10001472_pt1 | contig 29551 bp, 27 predicted proteins | sample YCmetagenome_FD_207642 | JGI IMG/M metagenome (GOLD analysis project Ga0310811, IMG submission 207642) | Soil microbial communities from experimental microcosm in Duke University, North Carolina, United States - YC | ecosystem: Engineered > Artificial ecosystem > Soil microcosm > Unclassified ...
TCTTGGGCTTCGTGCGGTCGCTCGGTCCCAATGGTAGGGAGGACGCAGCCTCCCGAGAGTAACAAAGACCGAAGCGAATGGGCTGCGAAGGTGCAATTATCAAACTGGAATTACAACAATGGCAAGCGCATCACTGAACGCCTCGGTCCGCACCGAAAAGGGCACGGGCGTCGCACGTAAGCTCCGTCAGGCCGGCTCCGTCCCGGCAGTCATTTATGGACACGGCCGCGAGCCGCAGTCGCTGACCATCAACACGCGCGAAGTCGAGAAGCTGCTCCAGCTGCACTCGGCCGGCAGCACGGTCATCGAGCTCAGCGTCGAGGGCAAGGTCGCCAAGACGCTCATTCGCGAGATCCAGCGTCACCCGTTCAAGCGCAGCATCGTCCACATCGACTTCCAGGAGTTGGTGGCCGGTGAGAAGATCACCGTCAGCATTCCGCTGCGCTTCGTCGGTACGGCCGACGGCGTGCGCAACTCGGGCGGTATCCTCGAGGAGACGATGCACCAGGTCCACTTGCGCGTCGATCCGTCGAACATTCCGAACCACATCGACGTCGACGTGACGCCGCTCACGATCGGTCACAGCTATCACATCGCCGACATCACGCTGCCCGCGGGCGTCGTGATCCTCGACGATCCGCAGGCCACCGTCTGCGTCTGCACGGCGCCGAAGGCTGCAGTCGAGGCCGCGCCAGGTGCCGAGGGCGAAGCCGCTGCTGGCGCGGCAGAGCCTGAGCTCATCCGCAAGGCGAAGGCTGAGGGCGAGGAAGAGGCCAAGTAAGCCGCCTCGTGCTCGGGTTCCTGTTCAGGTGGCGACATCGCCGGGACAGTTCCGGCGCGGCACGCGACGACGAGCCGATGAAAGTCATCGTTGGATTGGGGAATCCGGGCAAGGAGTACGAGCGCACGCGTCACAACGTCGGCTGGTGGGTCGTCGACCACCTCGCCGACGTTTGGCGTTTCGACGGTTGGAAGAAGGACGGCGAAGCGCGCGTCATCAACGGAACGGTCGGCGGAACGAAGGTACGGTTGATCAAGCCGCTCACGTACATGAATCTGAGCGGCGGGGTTCTTCGCCCGTATCTACGGCGACCGTTCTGGTCGGCGGCGACGGACCTCATGATCGTCGTCGACGAAGTCGCACTGCCGTTGGGTCGGTATCGCTTTCGCGCAAAGGGGAGCGCCGGCGGGCACAACGGACTCAAGAGCATCGAGTCGACGGTGAAGTCGCAGGAGTACTCGCGCCTTCGCATCGGGATCGCGCCTGAAGATCCGGCGCGCCGCGGCGAGCTCCGTGATTACGTGCTCGACGACTTCGGCAAGCACGAGGCGACGGTCGTTCGCGGACTGTTTCCGACGCTCACCGAAGCACTCGAAGTTTGGATCAAGGATGGCATCGTCCCCGTGATGAATCGGTTCACCGGGGGGGGCGAGTCGCCCACGTAAGCTGCAAGTCGCAGGAATCAGTTCGCGGGTCTCAGGTCTCTCAAGTTTCTGGTTTATACCATCTCATGTTGCGTCTCGGTATCGTCGGACTTCCGAACGTCGGCAAGTCGACTCTTTTCAATGCGCTCACGTCGGCAGGCGTGCTGGCGGCAAACTATCCATTCGCGACGAAGGACCCGAACGTCGGTCGCGTGAACGTGCCCGATCCGCGACTCGATGAGTTGGCGCGGATCGTCGATCCGCAGCGGACGGTGCCGGCGGCCGTGGAGTTCGTCGACATCGCCGGGCTCGTGAAGGGCGCGTCGCAGGGCGAAGGGCTGGGCAATCAGTTTCTTTCGAACATTCGTGAGACGGACGCCGTCGTCCACGTGGTGCGCGCGTTCGACGACGACGACGTGCTGCACGTGATGGGATCGGTGAATCCCGTGCGCGACCGAGAGGTGATCGAGTTCGAGCTCGCCCTGGCCGATCTCGCGGTCGTCGAGAAGCGCCTTGACCGCGTGAAGCGCGCGTCGAAGACCGGCGACAAAGAGGCGCTCGCTGAGCTGGGGGCGCTCGAGCGGGCTTTCGCGCCGTTATCGGATGGCCGGGCGCTCTGGCACGCTGGGCTGTCGACCGAGGACAAAGCCACCCTCGCGCCTCTGTCGCTGCTCACGCTCAAGCCGATCCTCTACGCCGCGAACGTGACCGACGCCGAGCTGTCCGGCGAAGAGGGATCTCATATCGCGCGACTGCGCGAGGCTGTGAAGGCGAGCGGCGAACACGCCGAGATCGTTCCCTTCTCCGCCAAGATCGAAGCGGAGCTCGCCGAGCTGCCCGACGAGGACCGGAAGGGATTTCTCGAGTCGCTTGGGCTCGAGTCGGCTGGGCTGGATCGATTGATTCGTGCCGGGTACCACCTGCTCGGGCTGCAGACGTACTTCACGGCCGGCGAGCAGGAAGTGCGCGCCTGGACGATCCATCGCGGTGACACCGCCCCACAAGCGGCCGGCGTGATTCACACGGACTTCGAGCGCGGGTTCATTCGCGCGGAGACGGTGAGTTACGACGATTTCATCGCGAACAACGGGTGGAAGACGGCGCGAGAAAAGGGCGTCGTGCGTTCGGAGGGCAAGGAGTATGTCGTGCAGGACGGCGACATCATGCTCTTCCGTTTCAACGTGTAACGAACGCATGTAGCGAGATGTCGCACCGAACTCGCCGAGGGCGAACCAGTCAGAAGGAAGGTCGGGTCGCGAGCCCGCGCGCGTCCGGGCAGAGTCGTCGGAGTTTGTCGTCGCTGAAGGCCCTGGCGTTGGTCACCGCCGTATTCGTCGTATTCTGGCCTGCGGTTCGCGCTCCGCTGCTGATCGACGACGCCTTGAGCCTGGTCGAGAATCCGACGATTGCCCGCCTATGGCCGGTGTCGGTTCCACTCAGCCCGCCTGACGGAGGACGCGCGGTTTCCGGACGACCGACGGTCAATTTGTCGTTCGCGATCAATTTTGCACTCAGTCGACCGGCCGCCGGTGCCGGTGAAATAGATCAGCAAAGTCCTCCCGCGGGCTTTCGCATCGGCAACATCCTCCTGCACCTGCTGTGTGGGGCCCTCCTCTTTGGCGTCATCCGGCGAACGTCGGCTCGAAAGACCGCGACGCCACATTCCACTTCGGGCGATACCCTCGCGTGGGTGGTCGTTGCTATCTGGCTGCTGCATCCGATTCAGACCGAGGCGGTCAATTACATCGTGCAACGCACGGAGTTGATGGCGTCGGCGGCGTGTCTCGGTACGCTGTACGCCTCGATTCGCGCATTCGAGGCTGTGAGTGCCGGTGGTGCGGCAGCATGGATCGGCATCGCCGCATCGGCGTGCCTGCTTGGGATGGGCAGCAAGGAAGTCGTTGCCGTTACGCCGGCAATCGTTCTTCTGTACGATCGCGCGTTTCTCTTTGACTCGTGGCGCGAAGCGTGGCGGTCGACCAATCGGCGATGGCTCTACGGACTTCTCGTCGCGACGTTGATCCCGCTGGTGTTGCTCCAGGCAGGAAATCCGCGGTCCGACTCGGTCGGATTCAACCTCGGAGTTTCGTCGTATGAGTATTTGTATGGCCAGGCCTGGGCGATCGCGCACTACCTTCGACTGGTGGTCTGGCCTAATCCCCTGATCATCGACTACGGACAACAGCCGGTGGCGGGCCTTCGGCCAATTCCGGGAGCCCTCATTGTCGTCGCGCTCGCCGCGGGCACGATCTGGTGCTGGACCCGAGTCAAGAACTGGGGCTGGCTCGCATTCACGGGCGCGACGTTCTTCCTCCTGCTCGCGCCGTCTTCGAGCTTCGTTCCGATCCGGACCGAGTTTGCCGCCGAGCGGCGCGTCTACCTCGCATTCGCGTGCGTTCTGATCGCGCTGATGGTGGGGATGCGGACCGCGTACGCGCGGATCCGTGCGCGCTTTCCGAATTTTCACGCAGTTGCTGCACTCGCGCGCCACGGACGGCTCGTCTTCATTGCGCTGCTCGCGGCACTCGGCGTCGTGTCGTTTCGCCGAAGCATCGCTTATGCTGAGCCCGAAAAGCTTTGGCGTCCCGTGGTCGAAAGCTGGCCGAACAACGCGCGCGGCTACTCGAACCTCGGAATGGCTATCGCGGCCGATTCGACGCGCTTCCCTGAAGCCGAGTCGTTGTTTCGTAATGCGCTCGAAAAGGATTCGACGCTCGCAGCCGCGTGGCTCAACCTGGCCTACATCCAGGCCACGGAGCGGCGTCTCGCGGACGCCGATTCCTCTCTCGGGCACGCGATTGCACTTCGGGACAGCCCAACCTACGCCACGACGGTCCGGCGCTACGGACGGTTGCTGGTTGAAATGCGTGAGCCGCAGCGCGCGATTCCCTACCTGGAGCAAGCCGTCGCCCGGAATGGTTCTGATGACGATCTGTTCTGGCTCGGAGTCGGCTATTTCAACGCTGGCCGCTCGCAGGATGCGGCGAACGCATTCCGACGAACGCTGCAGCGCAATCCGCAACGCACGGACGCGATGCGATCGCTCGGCCAATCGCTAATCGAAAGCGGCAAGTCTCAGGAAGCGATCGAATACCTCAAGGCGGCGGCGGTTCGCGAACCTCAGTCTGGCATCGGTTGGGCGCTCATTAGCGCCGCGGAGGCAAACGTCGGAGCGGCCCGGGACGCAATCGACGCGGCGCATGTGAGCGCTAAAGTGAGCGATGATCCAAAAGCCCATCTCGTGGCGGGGAATGCGATGCTGCAACTGCACCAAGCCGCCGAGGCACAATGGCATTTCGAACAGGCCATCCGGTTGGCGGCTGACAGTTGGGAGGCATATTCTGGGTTGGGGATCGCCGAGGCCGCGGCCGGCGACAAGCCGCGCGGGATTCGCGCGTTGCGCCATGCGTTGGAGTTGCACCCGAACTACGGTCCCGCCCGGGACCAGCTCGCGCGATTGCAGGGTCTACCCACTCGCTGACCGCCGGACTGACGGCGTACGAGGAAACCCGGCGGGAAGCCAGAGCGTAGTTTTCGCCAGCGCGCATCGCCCACCCAACATCTCGCCATAGGAAGGTCCTGTGTTGACCTACGATCTCATGGTGCTCGGCATGATCGCCTCAGCGGCGCTGCTGGTTTCCAACGTCGTGTTTCTGACGCTGTGGATCCGCGCGCGCGAGGACGCCCTGCGCGCAGGACATCGGAGTGCGCGCGTCGAGAACGCGCGCCCGGCGGTCGACCAGCAGGATCGACAGGAGCGTCTCGAGCTCGCGGTCGACGCGATTGCGGTCGAAGTCGAACGGATCGCCGAGGGGCAGCGTTTCGTCACGCGACTGCTGGCCGACAAGGCAGCGCCACAGCCGGCGCAGCGCCCCGCAGAACGCGTCATCACGCCACACTGACGACGGTTCGTCCCTCGCCGGATTGAGGAATATTTGCGAATCCTGCGGCGGCGTCTTACGTACTAAGAGATAGGTTTGCTCGCAGTCCCCTTTCGCCGCGTCGTCGCTTGGACGCGGAGTCGGAATGTGATTCTCCCGAGCTTTTCCGCGATGTGGCGCGGAGCAATCTGGGTCCTGGGTATCGCCGCCATTGTCCCCACCTCTGCCGGCGACGTACGGTCGCATCCGCGACCGACCAAGTCCTATTCCGACGCGGTGAGCCGCGCCAACGCGGTCATCGCAGCCGACGACAGCGTCGTCGCCGAGGGCGGCGCCAGCATCCTCCGGGCTCACGGACGGCACACCCCGCGCGCTGTAGTCATCATTCACGGATTCACCGACTCGCCAAAGCAGTTTGCCGATCTCGCCGACTCGCTGTACGCGCACGGTGACAACGTCTTCGTGCCGCGGCTTCCACACCACGCGGAGCGTGGGAAGAATGTGGGTGAGCTGGCCCGCCTGCGCGCGGCGGAACTGGTCCGCACTGCGGACAATTCGATTGACATCGCGTCTGGGCTCGGCGATTCGGTCATCGTCGTGGGACTGAGCGTCGGCGGAACCCTCGCCGCGTGGGCAGGCGAACACCGGGCCGAGGTCCGACGGGCGGTGATCATCGCTCCGCCGTTCGAACCGACCCACATCCCGTCGATGCTCGAGCGGCCGATCGTCAACATCGGCTCGCACGTGCCCAACGTGAATCGCCGTTCCGCGCCCGACAGCGCGCGACCGGACCGGGATCCCGGTTTTGCCACGCACGGGCTCGCCCAGGTGCTTCGACTCGGGATGGCGGTTCGTCGCGACGCCGAGCATCCGGGGGCTGGGAATGCGGAAATGCTGTTTCTGGTCAACGCCCACGATCGCACCGTGAAGACGGCTCCCGTGCTGGACGTCGCCAGGTCGTGGAACAAGCACGGTGCTCCGGCGTCGGTCTACGAAATCCCGGACTCGCTCGCCCTGCCCCACAACATCGTCGACCCCATGCTGCGTGGAGTCAACGTCAAGCCGGTCCTCCCGATGCTGATCGCGTTGACCCACGGCGAGCGTCCGCCGGCTTGGGTGGAGTCCCGCCGATAAGGCGTGTTGCCGTAACGGCTTGCCCGGACTATCATTAGGGGCTGTCCGGGCGACGCGAACTGGTGCGATCGACCCGAAAATACATTTCCCCTCCCCCTGCTCCGGCAACCAGCGGGGGGCGGTCACGACCAAAGGGAGGATTGCCGACGCATGACGCGCCAATACGAGGCGGTCTACGTCTTCGACTCGACGCTCGAAGACGCCGCCATCACCGACAAGCTGGGCCGCTTTCACGGCCTCCTCGGAACTCCGGGGGATCTCCAGGTGAATCACTGGGGACGCCGCCAGCTCGCGTACCCGATCGGACGCCGCGAATCTGGCTACTACGTCGTCGCTCGCTTCGGAGCCGACGCTGCTGCGCTGCCCGAATACGAGCGCGCGATCAAACTGGACGAAGGCATCGTCCGCCATCTCATCACGCTGTTCGAGCACGAAGTCGGCGCCCCGCCGATGACGGAAGAAGAGCTCGCCATTGCGGCTCGCCGCCGTGAGGCCGACGAAGACGAGGACGAAGAATGACAATGCGCCGCCCCCAGAAAACCTGCCCCTTCTGCGAGACCCGCGTTCGTTTCATCGACTACAAGGATGATCGCACGCTCGGCCGCTTCATCACGGATCACGGCAAGATTCTGCCGAGCCGTTTGAGCGGCGTCTGCGCACGCCATCAGCGCCAGCTGTCGACGGCGATCAAGCGCGCGCGCTACCTCGCGATCATTCCGTATATCCGCGGGATGCAGGCGTAGCGAATGGCGGAACGCGTGTCACCGGTGTCGACGCCAGTCGCACCAGCGCCGACGGAGCGAGGATGGGGCAAGCTGCTCATCGCGCTTCTGGCGTTCCTTTTCATTCCCAAGATCCCACAGCTCCAGACGCTGTTGCCGATCGCGCAGACAACCGATCTGCTCGTACCGGCGATGGCGGCCTGCGCGCTCGTTGGATGGTGGGCGGGAGGGCGCGCGTTTCTCGCTATTGCTTGGGTCGCGATCGCGATCCTCCTGGTGGCACAGGCCAACGTGCCACCAAGCGCGTTCAACAATCTGGCGCGTGGCTGGAGTCTTCTGCTCGCCGGCTCATTTGGACTCGTCTGTCTGTTCAGTGCCACGCGGCCGCTGTTCGCTCGGGCGCTCGCGACACTGGGAATCACGCTCGGCCTTGCGACGATCATGAGCCTGATCGGACCGGTTTCGATGTCGCAGGCGTCGAAAACGGTCGCAGACGAGTATGCTCGGCGAAACGCCGAGTCGATGAGCATGCTCAACGGTACGATCCAAACCCACCCGAAAGAGTGGGCCGATCTCGTCGCCAAGTTTCCGCAGCTCGCCGAAGCACCGGCGCAGACGGAAAAGCAATTGGCGGCGACCGCGGAGCTCGGCGCGGTGATTTTTCCGGCGATGCTTGCACTGCAGTCGCTCGCCGCGCTCGCGCTCGCCTGGGCAACATATCATCGCCTGGCGCGTGCTCGAATCGGACCGCCACTGCGCCCGTTGCGCGACTTCCGCTTCAACGATCAGCTCGTGTGGGGACTGATCGTCGGCCTCACCATCGTACTCCTGCCGACGCTCAAGACGCTGCACGGCGTCGGCAAGAATCTTCTCGTCTTTTTCGGTGCGCTCTACGCCGTGCGCGGATTCGGAGTGCTCACCTGGTTCATGGCACCAGGAAGCCTCGGCATCACGCTCGCGGTCAGCTTCGTTCTGCTCTTTGCCCCGGTTCTCGGATTCTTTGCCGCGCTCGCGCTGATGATGCTCGGCATCGCAGCCCTCGCGTTGGGCCTGGGTGACACGTGGGCAGATTGGCGGAGCCGAGCGCGCCCAACTTCGTAGTCTCTAATTTCGATCGGAGTCAATCATGGAAATCATTCTCCGCCAAGCGGTCGAGAATCTTGGCAAGCCGGGAGACGTGGTGAAGGTGAAAGCAGGCTATGCCCGCAATTACCTCCTGCCGCACGGCTTCGCGTACGAAGCGACCCCGGGCAACCTGAAGCGCATTCAGCAGGAACGCGACCGTCTCGATGCCGCTGAGAACGAGCGTCGTGCCGCGGCGCAGACGATCGCGGAAAAGCTCGAGCAGGTGTCGCTCACCTTCTCGGCGCGAGTCGGCGAGGAAGGAAAGCTCTTTGGCTCGGTCACCGGTGCCGACATTGCGCAGCAACTCGAGGCGCAGGGCTTCCACCTCGAGAAGCGCCAGATCGATCTGCACGAGCCGATCAAGGCGCTTGGCGTCTACCGCGTTCCGATCCGTCTGCACGCAGACGTGAAGCCGGAAGTCCGCGTGTGGGTGATCAAGCAGTAAGGTCTGTCGTGGACCGGTAGACCGGGACACGGGTAGCAGTCGAAAGGCGAGAACGGCACACCGAACTCACGACGGTGTGCCGTTCCGTTTCTATCGACCAATCCTTCGTCGGCTGGTCCCAGTCGCACCACCTGTTCCCTCGTCGTTCCCAGCGGTTATGCTACAGGTACCCATGACATCTACTACGACGAAGCCATCCAGGTCCTCCGCCCTTGCTCAGCGGGCCGCGCAGGTCGCGCTCGACATGCGGGCCAATGACGTCGTGCTGCTCGATCTCCGCGGCGTCACGGACATGACCGATTTCTTCCTCATCGCGAGCGGCACCTCCGATACGCACGCACGCGCGATCGGCGAGCACATCATGGCCGAGTTGAAGAAGGAAGGATCGCCGGCGCACCACGTCGAGGGACTCGAACAGGGACGATGGGTCCTGCTCGACTTCGTCGACTTCGTCGTGCACATCTTCCATCCGACCCTTCGCAACTTCTACCAGCTCGAGCGGCTGTGGTCCGACGCCGAGCAGGTACCGCTCGAAGGCGTCCAGGGTGCGAGTGCATGACAGCCAGGCGGCGCGGGAATGCGGGGTTCCTCGCAAGCCTCGCGCTGATCCTGGCCGCAGGCACGCCGGCCGCCGCGCAGAACTACTTCGGTCAGAACCAGGTGCAGTACGACCGGTTCAAGTGGCAGATCACCGAGACCGAACACTTTCTCATCTATTCGTATCCTGAGGAGCGCACCGCGACCGTAGTCGCGGGGCGAATGGCGGAGCGTGCGTACGCTCGCCTGTCGCGGATCCTGGATCACCAGTTCCGTGAGAAGAAGCCGATCATGCTCTTCGCCTCACGAACGGATTTCGGGCAGAACAACGTCACCGGCGACCTCGGCGAAGGCACCGCGGGCGTGACTGAAGCGCAGCGTCACCGGATGCTTCTCAACTTCACCGGCGACTACCGCAGCTTCGAGCACGTGCTCACTCACGAAATGGTGCACGCGTTCCAGTACGATATCTTCGCGCGCGGCAAAGCCGGCAACGGACTGGGCACGCTCGCGCAGTACATGCCGCCGTTGTGGTTTGCCGAGGGTATGGCGGAGTATCTGTCGCTTGGGCCGGCTTCGACCACAACCACGACGTGGATGCGGGACGCCGCGCTGTTCGGCAAGATCCCGACGATCGACCAGCTCACGAAGGAGCCCGACAAGTATTTCCCGTACCGTTACGGGCACTCGTTGTGGACCTTCGTTGGACAGAAGTGGGGCGACGAGGCGATCGGACAGGTCATGAACTCGGTGCCGAGCGTCGGCGTCGAGCGTGCGTTCCGCCGCGAGCTCGGTGTGTCGTTCCAGGATCTTGGCGACGAATGGCGCGAGGATCTGCAGACGCGACTGTTGCCGCCCGTCGGTGGCATGGAGCGACCGCGGAAATTCGCGCAACCGCTGCTGACCGAGGAGAAGACTGGAGGTGAGATCTTTCTCGCGCCGGCATTGTCGAGCGACGGCAAGACTGTCGCATTTCTGGCGAACGGCAGCGTGCTTCGCGGTCAGGTATTCATCGATCTGTGGCTCGGCGACGCGGAGACCGGAAAGCGCAAGACGCGATTGGTCCGCAGCACCTTCGATTCGGATTTCGAGGAGCTGCGCCTGCTCTATTCGCAGAGCGCCTTCTCGCCGGACGGGCAACGGCTCGCAGTTACCGGCCAGCGCCGCGGCAAGGACGTGTTGTACGTGTACGACGTGCAGTCGCGAAAGCAGATCAAACGCTTCGATCTCGCGCTCGAGACGGTCAGCGGACCCAGCTGGTCCCCCGATGGCGAGAAGATCGTCTTCAGCGGCATGGAAGGCGGCATCACGGATCTCTATGTCGTAAACGCCGACGGATCCGGGTTTCGCCGTCTCACCGCCGACGGTTTCGGCGACTTTCAACCACAGTGGTCACCCGACGGCAAGACGATCGCGTTCGCGACCGACCGCGACAGCGCGAGCTTCGGCCTGCTCAAGTTCAGCCCGTGGCGCATCGCTCTTCTCGACTTGGCCACGGGAACCGCGACGGTCCTACCGAATCAGGCTGGGCTCAATCTGAACCCGCAGTGGGCGCCCGACGGACGGTCGATCGCGTACGTCAGCGATCGGACCGGAACCGCCAACGTCTTTCTGTACGACCTCGAGTCGCGCGAACACTACCAGCTGACCAACGTCACCGGTGCCGTTGCCGCGCTGACGGAGTACAGCCCGGCGATCAGCTGGGCGCGTCAGGCCGATCGCCTGGCCTTCACGTACTACGAGGACGCGCACTACACGATCTGGGCAGTCAACAATCCACGCGCGCTGCGACGCACCCCATATCGTGAGCCGGCGACCCAAGCTGTCGTCGTCGCACCGGCAGCCGATGACAGCGTCACCCGATCCGTGTCGGTCGTGGCCCTGCTGGATTCGTTCAATCTCGGCCTCCCCGACACGACGCGTTTCCGTACGTATCCGTATAGAGTGCGGCTGCAGGCCGACTACGCCACGCGCCCGAGCGTGGGCTACACGCCGGATGCCCTGGGACGCAGCATATTCGGCGGCACGACGCTCGTCCTGAGCGACATGCTCGGCAACAATCACGTCGCGATCTCGGGCGAGGTGAATGGGCGTCTCAGCGAAGCACGGGCTTTCGTCGGTTACACGAATCTGTCGCGGCGCTGGCAGTTCTCGACCGGCTTCTCGCAGGGGCCCTACTATTTCCTGTCCTCCGACTCGCTCTCCAACGCGGCCGAGGCGGGCGTGGCGCTCGAGAATCAGCAGATCACGACCTACGTCGCGCGGCAGGCATTCGGCGTCACGGCGTACCCATTCACGCGGTTCACCCGGATGGAGCTCGGCGCCGGATTCAACAACATCGACCGTAGCCGATGGTTCGTGACGCGGAAGGTGTTCGGCGGCAGCTCCGCCGGCGGCTACTCGGTCGACAGCACGCATCGCGATCCGTCGCTGAACTACCTCGACGGTCAGCTGGCGCTCGTTTCGGACAATACGCTGTTCGGCAACACGGGTCCGATCATGGGGCGACGCTTTCGCTTTCAGGTCAGTCCCGTGGTCGGCTCGTACAACTGGATCCAATACCTGGCCGACTACCGGCGGTACGATCCGATCATCTTCAACTACCTGACGATCGCGACGCGCGCGTATGCGGACCTGTCGATCGGACCCGACGAGACGGAATTCCAGAAGTACATCGCGCGCCCCGACTACGTCCGCGGCTACGATCGCAACAGCAATTTCTACCTCAGCTGTCCCGTCGTCGGGGCGAATCCATCGAATTGCAGCGCCGTCCAGCTGCTCGGGAGCCGAGTGGCGGTGGCAAACGTCGAGTTGCGCTTCCCGGTCGTCCGACGGGTCGAGCTCGGGTTCCTTCCCTTCGACCTTCCGCCGCTCGACGGGTTGTTCTTCTACGACGTCGGCCTGGCGTGGTCCCAGGGTCAATCGGTGTACGCGGCGCGACCGTCGAATTTCGACGTCTCGAGCCAGCGCTATCCGCTCCGGAGCTATGGCGCGGGAGTTCGGTTGAACCTCTTCAACTACGCGATTCTGCGCTGGGATTACGCGGTACCCATCGATCAGGCCGGGCACAAGGGGGTCTGGACCTGGTCCCTGTGGCCCTCGTTCTGAACGAGAAATTTCGCCGCGCGAATTTCTCGGTTTCACCGGTCCGCTCCGCACGTTATTTTCCGTCGTGCGCCCGCCGTCCGTGAGCCCTCCATGACGTCACAGAACATGCTTCGCGGATTTGATTGGGAGAGGGCTGGCCGAGATACAGGAGAACGACTTGGCGCGTATCACGCGCTGGTCGTCATCGGCAGCGATCCCGTTTCCACTGGACGAGTTGCGATCGGGATTGCGCGCGCGCAGGCGGGCCACCGTCGCGTCGCCGTCGGCGATCTCTTCGCCGAGTCATGGCCGATCCAGGAGCTCGTCCAGTCCGACGATCCGCATGGGTTGGTCGACAGCTTCCTCTATGGCATCTCACTGACCCGGATCGCCCACGAAGTCCCCGGCGCAGGCCAGCTGTTCGTGATGCCGAGTGGCACCGAGCCGCCGGACTACGAGGAGATCTTTCCGAACCCGCGCTGGCATCGGCTGGCAGCGGGCTTCAAGGAAGTGGGCGCGCTCCTCATTCTCGCCGCTCCGGCGAGCGCGCCGCACATCGAAGACCTCGTCGCTGCGACCGACGGCGCGATTCTCGTCGGCGAAGTCGTGCCCGCGGCGCTTCCGGCATCGCGTGTTGTCGGGACGGTGCGAGAGCCGCGACTAGCCGCACCTGTCCCCGTCCCAACCGAGCCACCCGCGCCCGAGCCGACGCCTCCGCGGTTCGCGTGGTCGCGGGCCAGAATCGCCGCAGCCGCAGGACTGAGCCTCACGGTCGTGCTGGCGGTGATTGCGCTTTGGCTGGCATCGCGCCCGCTCGCCGATTCGAGCAAAGGCTCAATCGTTGGTCGCCACGACACGACTCACGCCGCGTCGCCAGTGCTGGCGGCGTCGCTCGATTCGTTTCGTCGCGATTCGACCACGGGTCCGGTCCTCACGCCACCACCGATCAAGAATCCGGCGGATTCGGCAACAGCTGCCGACTTTTCAGTGGAGATCGTGGTTAGCAACACGCTCGCGGGCGCTATCTTGAAGCTGCAAAACGACGGCAAGGAACTGCCGGCGGCGACCTTTACCCCCACGATCGTGGCGGGGGGAGCACGCTGGTTCGAGATCGTCAGCGGAGCGTTCAACAAAAAGGAAGATGCAGATTCGCTGCTCGCGGCTCTTGGACGGCGGCGAGTGCTCCTCAGCGAATCCAAAGTCGTCCGTCGCCCCTTCGCCTTTTTGATCGACTCAGTACCTGTTTCCGCGGCACCCGCAATGGTCGCGGCGTATGTGCAGCGCGGCCAGCCGGTCTATGCGCTGCGCCAACCAAATGGCATGGCATGGCTGCTCATGGGTGCGTTCGCGTCGCCCGAGCATGCCGCGTTACAACTCGAATCACTTCGCGCATCGAGCATTCCGCCGGTGCTCGTGTACCGTAAAGGGAGAGCGTTCTAGTGCGGCTGACCAAGCTCGAGCTTCAGGGCTTCAAATCATTCGCGGACTCCACCGACATGGTGTTCAACCCCGGCGTCACGGCCATCGTTGGGCCGAACGGCTGCGGGAAGTCCAACGTGTCCGACGCCGTACGCTGGGTGCTTGGTGAGCAGCGCGCGCGATTGCTGCGTGGCGCCAAGATGGAAGAGGTGATCTTTCAGGGTTCGTCGGCGCGACGGGCAGTGAACGTCGCGGAAGTGTCGTTGCATTTCTCGAATGAAGACGGGACGCTCCCCGTATCATTCCAGGAAGTCGTCATCACCCGTCGGCTGTCGCGCTCGGGCGAGAGCGAGTATTTCCTCAACCGCGCGCCCTGCCGTCTCAAGGACATCTCCGACCTGCTTCGCGGCACGGGCCTCGGCGCGGACACTGGTGTCGTCATCGAGAGCAAGATGATCGACGCGTTGCTTTCGGATCGCCCCGACGACCGCCGCGAGCTCTTCGAGGAAGCCGCCGGTGTTGGTCTCTATCGCGATCGTCGCCGGACCACCGAGCGACGTCTCGAAGAGACGACCGTCGACCTGCAACGTCTCGACGACTTGATCACCGAAGTACAGAGCCAGGTGCGGTCGCTGGCGCGTCAGCGTAAGCGCGCCGAGCGCTACTCGGAGCTCACTGCGCGGCGGTTCACGCTCGAGATCGCGCTCGCGAAGCGCGAGATGGAAGCTTGGCACGATGAGCTGCAGCGGCTTGGTGAACGCGTGACGGAGCTGCGCGAGAGCGCGCCGCGCGCCGAGGAAGCCGTTCGCGCGGCCGAGCAGGCGCGCGACGCGGCCCACGGGACGCGCGCCGCCGCGGAGGCGCAGCGCACGGAGCTCCTCCGCCTGGTGTCGACCCAGCGCGAGCAGGTACAGCAGATTCGCAGCGAGATGGCGGTGGCCGAGGAGCGTCAGCGCAACGCACTAGCCCGACGTCAGCGTGCCGAGTTCGAGGCCAACGAGGGCGAGGCGTACGGCAGCCGAGTCATGACCGACCGCGAGCAGGCGGCGATCGAACGTGCCCAGTTCGAAGCGCAGCTCGTCGCGGCACGCGCGACGCTCGCGCAACGCCAGCAGGAGGAAGATGCAACTCGCCGGAACGTCGCGGCGATGCGCGCTGCGCTCGAGGAAGCTGAGCGGCACCTCCGCGAGCTTCAGGATCGGGCACGGCGAGTGGAGATCGATCGTGAGCGCGCCAGACGCGAAGGCGACGAGCTGTCGCAGCGCGTCGAGCAGCTGACGCTCGAGCTCGGGCAGCTGGGCGACGCGCTCAGCGCGATCGAGCGCGAATTGGAAAGCGCTGGCGTCGCCGTCGAAGAGGCCCGCATGCGCGCCGCGGTGGCCGCTGAAGCGTTGGATGCCGCCCGCGCCGCCGATCGCGAGACCCGCGAGCGTGAAGCAGCGGCGCGCGCGGAGCTGTTCCGCGCCGACGAGGCCCACACGTCGCTCACGGGCAAGGTCAACGCGCTCGATGCGCTCGAGCGTGAGCGCGTTGGACTCGCGCCCGCGGCCGCGCGCCTTCTGCGCGAACGCGAGCAGTTCGGCGACGGCGGCGTACTTGGCCCGTTGAGCGATTTCATCAGCGCCGATCAGTCGTCTGCACTTCTCGTCGAGCGCTTCCTTGGCGCAACGGTCCATGCCGTCTTGGTGCGAGATCGTTCCGTTGCGGAAGCCGTTCGGTCGTGGCACGCGACGGCGAACCCGGGGCCGCTGCTCCTTCTTCCCCTCGACGCTCTCCGCGAGGAGCACAACGGCGCCGAAGAGGGTGACGACGCACTGTCGCATCGAGTCGATGCCGCGGGTCCGGGACGGCGCTGGGTTCGCGCGCTGCTCGGCCACGCGCAGTCGGTGGACGACGGCGCGGCCTTCATCGATGCGCGTGGTGCCGTGTGGCTTCCAGGGAGCACTGCGGGTCCTGGACCGCTGCGGCGACGCGCCGAGCTCTTTGCGCTTCGCGCCGAGTTGACGGCAACCGAACAGGCCCGCGCCGAAGCGATGGCCGTTGCCGATGCCCTTCGTGCTGCGGTGCAGGAGTCGGAGCGCCGCGTGCTCGATGCCTCCGCCACACTCGAGGCAGCGCAGGTCGATGCCCGACGGGCCGCAGAGCAGCAGGGAGAGCTCACGCGCCGGCGTCAGCGTGCCGAACGTGAAGTGCAGGAGGCCGACGCGCTCACCGAAAGACTGTCCGAGCGCCGTAACGGACTGACGGAGCAGGTCGCGAAGTTCGACGAAGACGGTCGCACGATCGCCGAGACGCTCGCGGTTCGCGCCGAAGCCGCGACGCGGGCGCGCGAGGAGCTGACGATCGCCGAGCGCGCGCAGGAAGAAGCGCGCGAGGCGCGCACGACCGCCCAGGTCGAAGAAGCGCAGACGCAGGCGCGCGTGCAGGTCGCGAACGATCGTGAGCGCCGGCTCGAACAGGAACAGCACACGGCGGCAGCGCGCCTAGAATCGCTTCGCGCAGAGCTGACGGATCTTTCGCAGGCCGATTCCGTGCTGGCCGAACAGATGGCCTCGTGGCAGCTCGATCTCGAGACGCGCGAGGCCACGCTGTCCGACGGCGAGGGCCGTTTGGAGCTGGCCGAGGCGGCGGTGCACGAGGCAGACGAGAGTTTGACGACCGCCGATCACGCGCTCGACGACGCGCGGCGGCAGTCTCAGTCCCACAGCGACGAGCTGCACCACGCCGAACTTCGGCATACGGAGTTGGGCGGCCGTCGCGCCGCCATTCGCGAGCGGCTGGAAGCCGAATGGCGGCGACCGCTCGACGACATGCTCGCCGAGTCGACGCCCGTGGAGCTCGACGACGATGCACTGCGCGCCGAGGCGGAAGCGCTCCGTCAGGAGCTCGAGCGCCTTGGTCCGGTGAACGTGCTCGCAATCGAGGAGCACGAGGAAACACTCAAGCGCCAGGAGTTCCTCACCGGCCAGCGGGCCGATCTCGCCGAAGCGAAGCAGTCGCTCCAGCAGGCGATCCGCGAGATCGACGGCACCGCGCGCGAGCTGTTCCTCGCGACGTTTACCCAGGTGCGCGAAAACTTCCGCCAGATCTTCATGTCGTTGTTCGGCGGCGGCGAATGCGATCTGCGTCTCGAGAATCCCGACGCGCCGCTGGATTGCGACATCGAGATTCATGCGTCGCCACGCGGCAAGCGCACCCAGCGCATTCACTTGCTCTCGAGCGGTGAGCGCGCTCTCGTGGCCCTGTCGCTGCTGTTCGGCATCTTCCTCACGAAGCCCAGCCCGTTCTGCCTGCTCGACGAAGTCGACGCACCGCTCGACGACGCGAATGTCGGCCGGTTCGTGCGGATGCTGACGCAGTTCAAAACGCGCACGCAGTTCATCGTCATCACGCACAATCCACGAACGACGACCGAGGCTGCCGACGCGGTCTACGGCGTGACGATGCAGGAGCCGGGGGTGTCCTCGCTCGTCAGCGTGCGCATGCGCGGCAACTCATCGGTGGATGAGGCCTTGGCCGGATTGGGCGTCGACACAGCCGTCCCCACGGCGGTATGAGTCGTGGGCGCCGCCTCGCGGCGTGCGTTGGTGTTCTCGCCCTGGGCCTAACGGCCCAGGGCGTTCTCGCACAGTCGATCTCGATCGGTGTTGCGAGCCTGAGGGCGGACAGCATGCCACCGGGTCCCGTCGTCGTGGTCACCGGGTTGGTGACCCAGCCGCAACTCGGGCCCTACACGGTGACACTCGAGATGTCGACCGAACCGGCGTTCGAGCGATCGTTCTACGTCAACAACACCGAGGGAGACGCGGGGACGTTCACGACCGACTCCCTTCTGCCCGAGCACGCCACGATCTTCCTCCGCGCGCGCTTGATCGATCGATTCGGGTCGGTCGCCGCCGAGGCTCGCCAAACCCACCCGGTGCTCGGATGGGTAACATTGATCAACCCGCCGCAGCAAAGTCTCGTCGTCCTCCCAACAAAGACGCCGCGGTTCGTTTGGCGGAGTCCGCCAACGACGCTCACCGCGGGATTCTGGCAGTACCAGCTCAGCGTCATCAACAAGGCCACCGGCGCCGTGGACTTCCTGTCGCCGCTGATCAACGACACATCGTACGTGTTCCCCGATTCGCTCGAATCGAACGCATCGTATCGTTGGCAGGTCCGCGCGCATGCCGTCGGCGGCAAGGGACATGGAGAAGTCACGGTGATGAGCGCCGGCACCATCGTGATAGGCGGCGATCCCACCTTCACGCTGCTATATCAGAATTTCCCGAACCCGTTCATCCGCGGTCAGACGACCTGCTTCTGGTTCGATCTCGCGAAACCGGCGCGCGTGCAACTGACGATCTACGACCTCCGGCTGCGAAAGGTCCGGACGATCATTCCCGGCGCCCTTGGCAGCGGAGCTCTGCCCGTCGGCGTCTACGGCCGCGACCCGGCAACACAGTCCGGCTGCGACGCGCGCGTCTCCTGGGACGGCAAGGATGACGATGGCCGTTTCGTACCAGCGGGCGTGTACATCGCCGAGTTCCGCGCGAACGGATCGAGCAGCACTCGGAAGATCCTCTTCAACGCCCGCTAATGCGCTTCACGACGCTTGGCACCGGGACGATCTCGCTGTCGCCGAATCGGAGCTGCGCCGGGTATTTCCTCGAGGCCCCGGGGCTAGGCCTGCTGATCGATTGCGGGAGCGGCGTAACCCGCCGCCTCGCTGAGCTGGGCCTGGAATGGCAGACGATCACGCACGTGGCGCTGACGCATTTCCACATCGACCACCACGGCGACCTTCCGACGCTCATTTTTGCCTGGAAGTACGGCTTTCTCCCCACCAGAAGCGCTCCAGTCGAGGTGATTGGCCCCGTCGGCACTACCGCGCTTCTAGGGCGGCTGGCGGCCGCATACGGGGAGTGGGTGACGGCACCCGGCTTCCCGCTGACGATCCGAGAGATCACACCCAGTGACATCGTCGAGCTGCCGGGAGAGGTGCGGCTCCGCTGCCATCCGGTTCCGCACACGCCCGAGAGTGTGGCATATTCCATGGAGCGCGGCGCCCATCGAATCGTCTACACGGGCGACACGGGACCATCGGCTGAGCTGGCTGCGTGGGCGCGAGGTTGCGACCTGCTCGTATGCGAGTGTTCGCTTCCGCAGGCAATGGGCATTCCGGAGCACCTGACGCCCGAGCAGTGTGCCGAGCTCGCGGCCGCGGCAGCACCGAAGCAGTTGGCGCTCACGCACTTCTACCCGCCGGTGGAGCATGAGGATGTTCGCGCCATCGTCGGCGCGCGGTACGCAGGACCCGTGACGATGGCTGTCGACGGGTGGATTTTCGACACCGAGGAGACGTAATGCTGGTTGTCATGGAGAACCACGCGACGAAGGAGCAGATCGATCGCGTCGTGAAGACCATAGAAGAAATGGGTTACTCGGCGCGACCGATGCCGGGCGAGACCCGCACGACCGTAGGCCTCGTCGGCAACGACGGCCGCGTCGACGGTTCACGGGTGGAGGCGCTCCCGGGCGTTGCCGAAGTGATTCATGTGAGCAAGCCGTACAAGCAGGTTTCGCGGGAATGGCGGAACGAAAACACCGTGGTCACGATCGCCCCCGGCGTTTCATTCGGTGGACCCGGAATCGTCGTCATCGCCGGCCCCTGCTCCGTCGAGTCGGAGGAGCAGATCGTCGCCGCCGCCCAAGCCGTTCGCGATGGCGGTGCAAGCGCGCTTCGCGGCGGCGCGTTCAAGCCGCGCAGCTCTCCGTACTCGTTCCAGGGCCTCGGCAAGCGTGGCCTCGAGCTCCTGGCATTGGCGCGTCGGGAAACCGGTCTCCCGATCGTCACCGAAGCGTTGGACGAGGAGGGCGCGCACCTGGTCGCCGAGTACGCCGACTGCATTCAGATCGGCGCGCGGAACATGCAAAACTACTCGCTGCTCCGGGCTGTGGGACGGATCAACAAACCGGTGCTGCTCAAACGGGGCATGGCCGCAACGATTACCGACCTGTTGATGAGCGCGGAATACATCCTCGCCGAAGGAAACGGTCAGGTGATTCTGTGCGAGCGCGGCATCCGCAGCTTCGACACTACCGCCCGTAACCTGTTCGACCTCACGGCCATTCCGATCGTACAGCGTCTCTCGCACCTTCCGATGATCGGCGATCCGAGCCACGGAACGGGGCTTCGCGACAAGGTCATTCCGATGGCCCGCGCGGCGGTTGCCGCCGGCGCCGACGGTGTGTTGGTCGAGGTGCATCCAACCCCCGATCGCGCGCTGTCCGACGGTGGGCAGTCGCTCTACCCGGATCAGTTCGCTCGGCTGGTCTCGGAGCTCCGGGCGATCTCGGGCGCCATTGGCCGGGAGCTGGTCCCAACGCCAGGAACGGTCGTTGCAGCCGGCGTGTAGCACCTGATATGAGACCTTCGATTCTGGCTGCGGCCGCCGTCATCGCCGTAGCGAATGTCGCTGCCCCGCGAGCCGGCGCGCAGTCCGTCGACGCGACGATCGATCGGGCTGTCGCCGCATGGGCCAAGATCCGCACCGTTCGTGGCACTTTCGAGCAGACGGTCACGAACTCGCTCACCGGCACGAGTGCCATGTCACGTGGCGACTACGTCCAGGAGCGACCCAACCGGCTCTCGATCCGTTTCCACCCACCAGCGTCCGGCGAGATCGTCGCCGACGGGCAGGTGGTGTGGGTGTACCTCCCGGGCAGCACGCCTGGTCAGGTCTTCAAGCGACGGGCAACCGACCGGAGCGCGGTTCCGATCGATTTGACCGGACAGTTTCTCGACTCGCCCCGCACCAAATACGACATCGCCGAGGCGCCGTCAAAGACGGTCGACCGCCATGAAACTCACGGATTGATTCTCACCCCCAAGCCAGGCTCGGACGCGCCGTTCACGAAGGCGACCGTGTGGGTCGATGACGACGATTCTCTGATTCGTGAATTCGAATTGGTCGAGCCGAGCGGTGTCACGCGGCACATCCACCTGCTCACGGTCCAAGTCGACGCGCAGGTCGATCAGTCGACGTTCAAGTTCACGATTCCCAAAGGCGTCAAGGTCGTCGACCAGACCAAGTCCTGATCGTCAGCGGGCGCCGGGATTGGCCAACGCGCCGCGCGCCAGCAACTCGGGCTGCGTGCGCGCCCCGGCCACGATCTTCTGCGTCGCTTCGACCATCGGGTCGTCTCGAAGACGCCGCGCCCATTCCCCGCGCTCACCGAAGGAGTAGCGCGCGATCTCGTAGCCCAGGAGTCGGTCGACGAGGCCGCCCGCCGCCTCGAAGGTCGCCGTGTCCACCTTGATGCCGCGCGCCTCCATTCGCCGCCTCAGCTCATGCCGCATCTCCGGCGTGACGACGAAATCAGGCGACGACACGGCGTGCGAGCCCTTGAGCGCAAGGGCGTAGTCGGTCAACGCGTCGCGAAACTTCGGCACGTCCGCACCCAGCATGTGCTGGAACGCCGATTCGGCTTTCGGCTGGGGCGCCGACGGGAGAATCACGTCCGGTGTAATACCGCCTCCGCCGAGCACGGTTCGACCTCCGTCGGTCTTGTAGGTCGGGCGTCGGGCAGTCGAGTCCCGCCGCGAATCGGTGCTGGTGTCCCTGAGGCGATTGATGCTCCGCCCGGACGGAGTGAACCACAGCGCAGTCGTCAGCTTGACGGCGCCGCCGTTCGAGAGCGGAAACACGTTCTGCGCGCTTCCCTTGCCGTACGTCGTCGTGCCGAGCAGCAGAGCGCGGTCGTGGTCCTGCAGCGCACCGGCCACGATTTCCGACGCGCTCGCAGAGTTGCTGTCCACGAGAACGGCGAGCGGCATCTTCGGCCAGGGCTGCGGCGAGTCGTCGGCGAACGAGCCGCTCGTCGCCGGCGTGCGCCCCTTCATGCTCACGACGCCCTGACCGGGATCGAGAAAGAGATCGGCAACGCCGACACCCTGGTCCAGCAATCCACCGGGATCGCCGCGCAGATCGAAGATGAGCGACGTCGCCCCGGCCGTGCGCAGCGAGTCGATGGCCGACTTGAGGTCGCGCGCCGACTCCTGGCTGAAGATGTTCAGCGCGACGTAGCCGACGCCGTTCGGGAGCAACATTGCATGTTGCACCGAGCGCACGTGGATCTCGCGTCGGGCGAGCACGAACTCGATCGGGGTGGCGACGCCAGGGCGCTCGACGCTGAGACGAACCTTCGATCCCGCCGGTCCGCGCAAGGCCTTCTGCGCTTCGTCGAGCGGCACGCCGCGCATCGGTTTCCCGTCGACCGTGAGAATTCGATCGCCCGTCTGCACGCCTGATTCGAGCGCCGGTCCGCCGGGCAAAGGTGCAACGATGGTGATCCACCCATCGCGCACGTCGACTTGCGCACCAACGCCGGCGTAGCGACCAGACGTGCGCTCCGAGAGGCGCGCGAGGAGCTGCGGCGACAGGTACGAGCTGTGTGGATCGTGCAGCTCGCCGACCAAACCGTCGACTGTACGCGTGATCAGCGCCGAATCGGAGAGTGTGTCGACGTACTGACGCGCGATGCGCTCGTAGACCTCACCGAACATCTGTGCGTTGCTCGAGCGCATGCCTCGCGTGCCGACGAGGCCGCGCGTCACGAGCCAGCCGCCCGATACGAGCGCGCAGCTCAACACGACTACTGCGAACAGTGCACGTGAACGCATAGCGACTATGAAAGGAAAATCTCGGGCCAACGAGCGTTGAGCGACGCGAGCACGCGAGTGAACACGGCCTGTTGATCGCCCGCGGCGTCGACGAGCACGATCGGGCCGCACTCCGGGTGCGCGTCCTGCCACGCGCGCGCGGTGAAGGCCTCGAATGCACCAGCGACACGCTGGTGAAAGGCCAGCTCGGCGCGCTCCATTCGGTCGTGTCCGCCACGTTGCATGGCGCGGGCCAATCCCTCGTCGGGCGGCAGCGCGAGAAGCAGCGTCAGGTCGGGCACCAATCCATCCGTCGCCATGGCGTTGGCGGCTCGTAGCTCCGCTTCGGGCAGCCCGCGACCGGCACCCTGGTAGGCGTACGTGGACAGAAAAAACCGGTCGACCAGCACCGTGGCGCCAGCGTCGAGTGCCGGCCGAATCTGGCGTTCGACGAGCTGCGCACGCGACGCCATGAACAGAAACGCTTCGGCGCGCGGAACGATGTCCGACGTCGGGTCGAGGAGCATGCGACGAATCTCATCCCCAACCGTCGTCCCCCCGGGCTCTCGAACGCACATCGTGCGATGCGCGCCGTCCGGGCGCGCGGCAAGCCAGTCCGCAACGAGACGAAGCTGCGTGCTCTTGCCCGCGCCCTCGGCTCCCTCGAAGACGATCAGGCGGCCGCGCGGCATGATCGTCTAGCCAAGCGTGATGATTGAGCTCGTGGCACCCTTCTCGATCCCTTCGAGGATCCAGTCGTTGGCGCGGCCCATGATCTTGTCGAAGTTCTCCTGGGCAACGAGCAAACGCTGATAGGTCGAACGGCCCTGAATCTGGCCGAGCAGCCCATCGAGCTGCTTCTCCATCTCCTCGGTCGGACGTTCGCCGCGCTGCATCATGCGCTGCGCGTCGACACGGAGCTGCTCCATCTTCTGCAGCAGGGCGACCGTGTCCTTGTCCTCGTTGAGCGAGTCGCTGGCGCGTTTGACCGCCTGGTACTCGCTGCTCTGCCCGATCAAGCGGCCAAGCTCCCTCGCCTTATCCTCGATCATCCAGCGGTCTCCTTTCGTCGGGCGAGCACGAAGCGCTCGCGTCCCGTGAGGTCCAACTCCACCCGAATGCCGTGAAAACGGCGCTCGCGACTGACCAGCTCTGCGGCGAGCGACGCGCGACGAACGTCGACCTCGATGGCGAACAAGCCACCGGGTTCGAGAAGGTCGGCAGCTTCGCGCACAAGGCGCGCGCTTGCCCGCAATCCGTCGGAACCGCTGAAGAGTGCCACCGCCGGCTCCCAATCGCGTACGCTGGGCGGAAGCGCCGGCGCTTCGCCCAACGCAATGTACGGTGGATTGGACACGACTACACGCGCCCGAAGGTCGGCAAGCGGACCGAGCAGTGACCCCTGAAGGAATTCCACCGGCGAGCGCAGCTGCGAACGACACAGCTCGGCGTTGCGCCGAGCGACGGCGAGCGCATCGCGAGACACGTCGGTGCCATATACTCGGCTGAACCGTCCCTCGGCGCCCAACGCCAGCGCGATCGCTCCGGAGCCTGTTCCGACGTCGATCGCCACGCCGCCCGGGGTCGCTGCGGTTTCCTCGAGCACGATCTCGACGAGCTGCTCGGTTTCCGGGCGCGGAATGAGCACGCGCTGATCGACCTCGAGAATGAGGTGGCGAAAGCTCGCGCGCCCCACCGCGTAAGCGAGCGGCGCTCCCCGAAGTCGCAGGCTCGCCGCCTGTTCCGCGCGCTCGAGCGTGGCACCGTCGACCTCGACAGCGCCGTTCGTCAGCGGCCAGAAGCGAGGTGCATCGTACAGCGCGGCGACGATCTCGCGCGCTTCGAGAAACGGCTCGGCGATCCCCTTCGCATTGAACCGTCGAGCGAGATCCTCGAGAAGCCGATTCACCGTCACGACGTCACCGAGTCGTTCGGTCGTCACGCTTCCTCTCCGAGCTGGTCCTCGATGTTCGCCAGCTTGAGCGCCTCGATGAGAGGACCGATGTTGCCGTCCATGAAGCCCTGCAGGTCGTGCGTCGTCCACCCGATGCGATGATCAGTGACGCGGCTCTGCGGATAGTTGTAGGTGCGAATCTTCCCCGAGCGATCCCCCGTTCCCACCTGGGTCTTTCGCATCTTCGATCGCGCGGCTTCCTGCTCGGACACCTTCAAATCGAGGAGACGAGCGCGGAGAACTTCCATCGCCTTGAGCTTGTTCTGAAGCTGCGACTTCTGGTCCTGCTGGCTCACGACGAGGCCGGATGGCATATGGGTGATGCGCACCGCCGAGTCGGTGGTGTTCACGCTTTGCCCGCCGGGGCCGGACGATCGAAAGACGTCGATGCGGATGTCCTTGTCTTCGATCTTGATGTCGACTTCCTCGGCCTCGGGCAGGACGGCAACGGTGGCGGCGGAGGTGTGGATACGCCCCTGGGCTTCGGTGGCCGGCACACGCTGTACGCGGTGGACGCCGGATTCCCAACGCATCGATCCGTAGGGAGCGTCACCAGTGAGCTTGAATACCACTTCTTTAACGCCGCCGAGGGTGGCATCGGAGAGCGACATGATCTCGATGCGCCAGCCGTGTCGCTCGCAGAAGCGGGTGTACATGCGATGAAGGTCGGCCGCGAACAGCGCCGCCTCGTCGCCGCCGGTGCCGGCGCGAATTTCGACGATCGCCGCGCGATCGTCGAGCGGATCGCGCGGGAGGAGCAGCGGGGTGATCTTGGCCTCGAGCTCGACGATCGTCGCTTCGAGGCGCGTCTGTTCGGCCCGAGCCTCGTCGGCCATCTCGGGGTCGTCAACGGAAACGAGCTCGCGCACCTGCACGAGCTCGTTTTCGCATTTCTGCAGTTGGGCCGCCATCTCGACCACCGGCATCAGCCGGCGGTGCTCTCGGCCGAGCTCCGCGAATTCTCGTGGATCGCGGAGCCCGCCCGGATTGGCGAGCGCTCGTTCGACTTCGTCAGCGCGAGCGAGCGCGCCCGCTAACCGGTCGCGGAGCGCCAGAGGCGCCTCAGCCGGCGGTCTGCTTCGGAGCCTGCTTCGCGAACTTCTGGCGGAAGCGCTCCACACGACCAGCGGTATCGAGCAAACGCTGCTTACCCGTGAAGAACGGGTGACACGCCGAGCAAACGTCGGTGTGGATCTCGGCGATGGTCGACCGGGTCTGGAATGTATTTCCGCAGCCGCACTTCACAGTGGCGGTGGCGTATTCGGGATGGATATCTGCTTTCACGGGAGCCTCACGAGTCATGGGGAGTGGGCGGCGAGGGACGATTCCACCTCGGCGATGCCAATCCCGTTTTTGAGCCAGCTTGGTAATATAGTCAGGGTCCCCGCTAAGAGACAAGCGCACAACGGTTTGCGGTTTGACAGCGGGCCCCGATCCAAGTAACTTCGCGGCGACGTCGCCGCGGCTGGGCTCGCGCCAAAAGCACGAGCCTGGAGACCGCTCGTTTCTCGCCTTTTGCCCATCGACCGTGACCGCCATCGCCACCACAGCCGACTTTCTGGCAACGGTGCCGCTTTTCAGCGGCCTCGACCGAATCGAGCTCCAGCGCTTCGGCGAGATGACCCGCGAGAAGTTCTATCCTCGTGGAAGCGTGATCCTTTTCGAGAACGACCCCGGTGACTCGCTGTTCGTGGTTCGCCAGGGCCGCGTCAAGGTCGTCCTCATCGGTGAGGATGGACGCGAGGTGATCCTGGGGGTTCTCGGGGTCGGCGAGCACTTCGGCGAATTGGCCCTGATCGATGATCGGCCGCGCTCGGCCCACGTCATCGCCATGGACGATTCCCATCTCCTCGTGCTCAGACGAGAGGACTTTCGGCGTCGGGTCGAGTCGTCGCCCGCCGTCGCCTGGTCGCTGCTCACCGAGCTCTCGCGTCGCCTCCGCCGCGCCGACGAAAAGATCGGCGGGCTGGTGCTGCTCGACGTGCCAGGCCGCATCGCGCGGCTGCTGCTCGACCTGGCCGAGGAGGCTCAGTCGAACACCATCGACAAGCCGCTCACCCATCAGACGATCGCCCAGATGATCGGTGCGAGCCGCGAGACGGTGTCGCGTGCGATGAAGGATTTTCAGGACGCGAACTGGGTGATGATCGAGCGGCGGCGCATCACACTCGCCGATCGAAACGCGCTCGAGCAACGCGCGCAAGCGCGCCTGTAGCGGCTTCTCGCCTCCGTGTGACAAGTGTCACGGGTGCCCCGTGACACCCTTCCTTGCCCTATGCGGTCCCCTTTCCCATCCTTCGCGTCAGGTGGCAGAGGCGCCTGAGTCATGACATTGCGATTGCGATTTTGGGGGACGCGCGGATCGATTCCGTCTCCGGGCTCGGCCACCGTCAAATACGGTGGAAATACGCCCTGCGTCGAGGTAAGAACCGATACGAACTGGCTGGTCATTCTCGACGCCGGCACCGGCATTCGCGAGCTCGGGCGATCGCTCGTCGCGACGGCGAACGGGAGCGGCATTGCCGCCGATATCTTCCTCACGCACGCGCACTGGGACCACATCCAGGGCATCCCGTTCTTCGCCCCGATCTTCCAACCCGGAAATCGCTTCACGATCTGGGGCCAGAAGACCCTCGAAACGAGCATCGATCGCGTCATTCGCGATCAGATGTCGCCCGTCGTATTTCCGGTCGCGTTCGAGCAGCTCGACGCGACGGTGGACTTCTGCGAGATGGCCGAGGAGCGGCGCACCGGCAACGGGTACGACGTCACGGCCTTCGCGGTCCGGCACCCCGGCGGAGCCCTGGGGTACCGATTCTCTGGGCGTAGCGAAAGTGACGGGTCGTTCGTCTACATCTCGGACAATGAGCTGAACCCGAGCGCGCCGTACGGCAGCCGGGCGGATTGGAAGGAACGCCTCGTCGACTTCGTGCGCGGTGCCACGGTGCTCGTGCACGATGCGATGTACACCGCTGACGAGTACGAGAAGCATCGCGGCTGGGGACATTCGACGTACGAGGACGCAGTCGAGTTGGCGTTGGACGCCGGCGTCAAACAGCTCGTGCTGTTTCACCACCGGCCCGAGCGGTCGGACGAGGACGTGGATCGTTACGTGGCAGCCTGCCAGGCAATTGTCGCTGCACGCGGCGCAACGTTGACCGTCACCGCGGCCGCCGAAGGGATGACGTTGGACATCTAACGTTTCGCCATAGCTCTCAGGAGAACACCTCATGTTGCGTCAGCTGTCGCGTGCCACCGGACTGTTTGCCGTCGCGGCGACGTTCGCACTTCCTACCCTCGCGCTGGCGCAGGCCGACAACCGACCGGTCGTCGTCGTTTTCCGCTTCGACAACGGCTCGTTCGGCGCGGGTCGGGCCGACTTCGACGGAATGGCAACAGGCATTCAGGATTTGCTCATCACCGATCTGGCATCGAACACCAAGATCCGCCTGGTCGACCGGGCGCATTTGAACGACGTGCTGACGGAACAGGGGCTGAGCAAGACCGGGCAGGTCGATCAGGCAACGGCCGTGCGGCTCGGCAAGATTCTCGGCGCGCAGTACGCCATAACGGGCGGATTCATCTCCGACGGCAAGGGTACGTCGGTGATCACCGGCCGCACGATCGACATGGAAACGACGCAGATCATCAACCCGGAGAAAGTCTCGGGAAAGACCGACGACGTGCTCTCGTTGATCACGCAGCTCTCGTCGCACGTCTCGGGCAACATGAAGCTGACGCCCAAGCCGGGCGCCGGCGGTCGCGGCGACGCCAATTCCGCGCCGACCAAGACCGCTCCGGCACAAAATGGTCAGCCGGCATCGACGTCACCAGCGAAGAGCGCGACGGCGCAGGCCGAGCTCTACTCCAAGGCGCTGGCCAAGCCTGAAGTGATGAAGACGACGAAACTCGACGTCGCGACGATGAAGGTTTACTCGAGCGCGCTCGACGAGTTGGACAGGAAGAACACCGCGAAAGCGCGTCAGCTGTTTCAGCAGGTCGTCGAGAAGTATCCTGGATTCGAGCCAGCCCAGCGCAATCTCGACAAGCTGACGTCGAAGGCGGGGAACTAGCGCAGCCCGCACGCTCGTTGGTCACGCCGAGGCTGACGGGCCTCGGCGTTTCTCTTGCTCGGTCAGTCGGTCGACGGTAGCCGCCGCACAGTCATTCTTCAAGTCGTGTGAAGCCACTCCTCATCGCCGCCGCTGGCCGACTGACGTCCTCCGCCCTCCTCGGGCGACGTGAGGACGACCTCGAGGTGCGGTGCGTGCCTGTGCTCCCCACCGCGGACTCGCTGGACCCCACGCGGCCGACGCTCATCGTGCTCGATCGAGCGCTGGTGGAGAGCGCCGGGGGCGACGGAGAGCGGTTCCAGAGGCTTGCGGCCATCGCCTCCCTGGTCGCGATGGGTGAGGCCGGCGAGGTCGAGCCGAACAACACTTTTCCGGTCGAGCTCCTCACGGGGTTTCTTCCCGGCGACGCGCCGCCGGAACTGATCGGTGCGATGCTCCGCGGCGGGTTCCGCCACGCGGCAGCGCTCGTAGCTCAACAGCGCGCCGTCGCCGAGGAAGATGCGCGTCACCGTGAGCTGGCCGAACTGACGAGCGTTGGGGTCGCCCTCTCGACGCAGCGCGACCTGCTTTCACTGCTCGAGATGATCCTCGATCAGGCGCGCCGGATGACCTCCAGCGATGCCGGATCGCTCTACCTCACCGAGCGGTCGGATGGCGGAGCCCTGGCCACGACGCTTCGTTTCAAGCTCGCGCAGAACCACACGCTGCCCAATCTGCCGCTCGCCGAGGGCACGGTCCCGATCGATCACACGAGCCTTGCCGGCTACGCGGCGTCGACGGGCGAGCCACTCGTCATCGCCGACGTCTACCTGCTGCCGGACGATGTTTCGTACCGACAGAACCGAAGCTTCGACAGGAAATTCGGCTATCGCACCAAGTCAATGCTCGTGATCCCGTTGAAGACGCATCGCGACGAGATCATTGGTGTGCTGCAGCTCATCAATCGTAAGCGCGGGTCCGACGTGGCGCTGTCGTCCCCGGAGATCGTGGATCGTGAGGTGATCTCGTACGACCAGCGGGCGGTGGAAATGGTGAGCGCGCTCGCCTCGCAGGCCGCGGTCGCGATCGAGAACAGTCTGCTATACGGCGACATCGAGCGCCT
>Ga0310811_10001473_pt1 | contig 29548 bp, 24 predicted proteins | sample YCmetagenome_FD_207642 | JGI IMG/M metagenome (GOLD analysis project Ga0310811, IMG submission 207642) | Soil microbial communities from experimental microcosm in Duke University, North Carolina, United States - YC | ecosystem: Engineered > Artificial ecosystem > Soil microcosm > Unclassified ...
AATGGACCCAGCTGGCGCATTGTTGAATCCTCCCAGATCATCCTACGCTCCGATGAAACTCGATGCAATCAGAAACGACGATGATCGATCCAAACCGTTGCGATCGGCGTATGTTCTGTTATCTCGCAATTCGGCGTCTTCCTAACTTCAGCTTCTACGACGTCGGGGCGGCGTGCCCGCGCCATGGCTTCGGCACAGCTGGAATGCAACCATATGGTTCCGGATGGCAAAGCGGATGACATCCACAATGGAGTTCGCACCCATTTTGTATCTCAACGGTCTTCACGCCAGTCGCAAGACGACGCGCAACCTTCTTGTTGGACCGGCCTTCGGCGAGGAGTTGTAGGACCTCCCGCTCGCGATCGGTCAGAAAGTCGCTGCATTTTAGCAGCGAATGCGACAACTCAGGCCGCGGTTGACGAGCAGGGCCAGTCGACGCCCGCGCCCATCGTGATCCAGCCGGCCGACCCGCAGGCCGCGCTGGCGACCGGGATGGCCTTCGCGGCCGGCATTGGCGGTTCGCTCTGGGGCTGGGCAGGCGCGATATCGGCGGCGTCAGGACAGGACAAAACCGGCCGGTCGGACGGGCCGGACGGGGGGGGGCGGGAGTCGGCGCTGCAAACCGGGGAAACGCGGGCGCCAGCTGGGGTGGGAAGTTCCAGCGCCGGTCAAAAGCCGCGCCCTACAGAGCCGCGGCGCCAGAGGTGGAAGTAGAGGAGGGGGCAGGCGGCGCTGATGAGGGGCCATGTTCGCCGGTGCGGCGCCAGCCTTCAACGGCGTTCAGATGCCTATCCGTTATTGATTTGAATCAATGCTGTTACTGAGCCGAGTTCTATACGATGTGGCGCAACCACAGGAGAGGCAAACATGCGTATGAAAACTTCGACGCCGGGTATCGTGCTTCTTTCGGTTCTGCTTCCGCTTGCGCTCTCTGCGTGCGTCTCTCGTAGCGACTACGATGCGCTGCAGACGCAGAACCAGCAACTCCAAACGCAAAACCAACAGCTGCAGCAACAGCTGTCGGAATCAACCGCTCATGTTGGTCGGCTCCAGAACGCCATTAAATACACCGTCAACAGTGATCTGCTGTTCTCGCCGGGCGGCTGGCAGATGTCGGAACGGGGAAAGACCATCATCGCGAGGTTGGCGCAAAAGCTCGCGCCGACGCAGCAGCAGAAGCTTTACGTTGGCGGCTATACGGACAGCACGCCGATCGGTGCTGCGCTACGTGAGAAGGGCGTCACGTCGAACCAGCAGCTTTCGGAGATGCGCGCGAATGCCGTGAGGAACTACCTCATCAGCCAGGGCGTAAAACCTGATATGGTTGCGGCATCTGGATTCGGCACAGCGGATCCGGTGGCCTCGAATGCGACCGCGCGTGGTCGGGCCCAGAACCGCCGGGTCGAATTATCGTTGACACCGTTGTGATTCGGCCCACCTAGAGGTTGTGACCAGCGGCTGGGTACGGCTCAATCTTCCTTTGAGCGCATCGTTGAGCCAAGGCGCAAAGCGGGCTCCTTCCGGAACCGGAGGGAACCCGCGCCCTGTTGTGGGCCTGAGTCTGTGTCGCCGACAACGCCATGGCCCAGAGTCAATAAAGTTTTTTTGCTTCTTTTTGTTCACAAAAAGAAGCCTTCCCCTTGCCTTGGCGGCTGCTTTCTTTGTCCGACATGTCGGACTGCAGCACTTAGACGATCGCCTGGAGGCGTCCTTCCCTTACCGCTTTCACGAACGTCCGGTAGTCGCGCTGCGTCTGATCCGCGTATTCCACGGCGAACTCACAGATCGCGTCATCGAAAGCCGCGCTGGAACCCATATATCCCGCGATCATTGCGGGGTCGCCCGATCGCGCATGGGCCTTCGCGAGGGCCCAGGCGCATAATTTTCCGTGTTCGTGCAACACATCGGCGTCCCAATCTTCGATCAGTGGGGACACCTTCACGTCCCGGAGTTGGCGAACATAAGCATCGTGGCCTCTGGCCGCCCGGAGCCAGCCAAGGAAGATGTCGCTTGCCGATTGCATGAGACGCTGTCCGGCCACCACGCGTTCGCCGTCGTTTTCATGGACGCTTTTGCCTGCATATGGCTCAAGCACCGACGGTCGCGCCTCCTTGATTTGCAGAAACAGCGGATCGTCATCCGCCGCGACGAACAAGGCGATCCCGCAGTAAGTGCCGACACTGCCGATGCCGACCACTTTTGCTGCAAAGTCGCAAAGCCGGTAACGGTTGAACAGCACGCGCACATGCTCCGGCAGCGATTTGCGATAGAGTTCCAACTGCTCGCGGAAACCTGTCCTCGCCGCCGGCGCATGCTCCTCTGTCAGGTGGAATATCAATGGCGGGTCATCCTTGATGCGCGGTGTGGTCCCTTGCTGCTCCGCGAGCTTTGGGAACACAAACTCGGGTGCGCTGCGGCCCTTGGCCTTCTCGATCCGCTGCTTGAGTCGGTTGCGGACGTCGACGCTGAGCGTAAGTTGCAGAACTTTTTCGACCGTAATGGCGTCATACCAAACCTCAAGAGCGCGCATCGATGAATAGTCAGCCATATGCTCCCGGTACGAGCGCACGGTGGCCTCTGCCGCCCGCGCCGATTCCGTTTCGGTCAAGCCGAGATGTTGTCCCGCGATGACCACGCTCGCGGTCAATCGCTTGACGTCCCATTCCCACGGCGCCGGCAGCGTTTCGTCGAGATCATTGATGTCGAACAGGATGTTCCGCTCCGGGGTGGCGAAGCCGCCGAAGTTCAACAGATGGGCGTCGCCGCAGGCCTGCACGCGTAGCCCCGACTGCGCGGTGGTTGCCAGATCGGCCGCCATCAGGGCGGCTGAACCGCGATAAAAGGCGAAGGGCGACTGCAACATCCGTCCAAAGCGGATCGGGATGAGTTCGGCCATGCGACCTTTGTTGGAGGCATCGAGCAGCTCAATCGGGTCTCGCCGATCACGCGGCGGCTTCCACCCGGCATGGGCGTTCCGGGGTGCGACCTGGCGGAGCGCTTTCCCCTGAGCACGCCGCTCCGCAGGATTGACGCTGTCCATGGCAGTGGGAAGCGCGGTCTTGTCCGGATGCCGCCTGTGGCGCGCTGCTGTCAGGTTCGTGACTGACGGTGGGCCTTCGGTACCTGGCATGGAATTTCCTCACTTATTGCTGCGTCAGCGTCTGATGTTTTCGGGCATCTGCCGCGGGCTTGCATTGACTTGCAACAAGTTTGGGAAATCGCATGGGCAAAAACGCCCGGATCGGGCGGCCTTCAAGGCGACGCGATGTTTACGGTGACAGTTCCTTTGAACGGCCTGCCGCCTCGCCGGCGAGTGCCGCCAGCACGGCTGAGAGCAAGGGGACATTGCCCGCGGCAAGGTCCTGGACATGGTGCCGCGCCGCGATGACGGCCGGCTCCACGTAGCTGATTTGCACCTTGCCGGCACCATCCTCCCAAACCAGCATCTTGAGCGGCAGGTCGATCCCCGTGGTCTGCGCCAACTGCATCAGCGCGGTTCCTGCTTTGGGATTGCCGAAAATCAGCACGGTTGTCGGCCGCAGCGTAAGCCCCACACTCAAGGCGCCGGCGGCATGATCTATGCGGGCGAAGATCGTGATGTTTCGGGCCGTGATGGCCGCTGAAAGCCGATCCAGCGTGGTCGAGAAATCATGGGCACTTGGGAAACTGATCAATTCAGATTCGGTCATGGCGATTTCCCTCCGCGATCTCATCAAATGCACTGCTTTCGGGATCGTCAAGGAAAACCCGTCAGAAGCGATTTTTCTTCCGCCCATCAGGGCGGTTATGGTGGATGCGGCTTATGTCACGGCGGAGGAGGCGCGTTAGTGTCCGGCTGCCCCGATAGCCGGTTGCAGATCGGCGGTGGGAGTGCAACTATTGGCACCAATGCAACCCGCGCCATTTCTCTGCAACGGCTGACCGATGCCCTGCAGGTCAAATTGTCTGCCTTGCCCAAGATCAAGGTTGCACGCCTGGGCGCTGCTGCGCCGCCCCGGCCCGTGCCTGCGCGCCAAGTTTTGCCAGCGTCGCGCCGCCAGGCCTGATCGCCAGATGCGCGGCTGAACGGGGCGATGTCCTTAACGTCCCTGATCCTTGGGCTCGCCATGGTGTTCGCCGCTGGGCTGATTCGCGGCTTTACCGGATTTGGCTTGAGCATCGCGGCCGTGCCGCTGCTGAGTCTGATCTTGCCGCCCTCGCAGGCGATACCGATCGTGCTGCTGCTGCAGCTCCTGGTCAGCCTGAGCGGGCTGCGTGCGGCGCTGCAGATCTGCCACTGGCCCGCCATTCGCACGCTGGCGCTCGGTGCGGTGATCGCCACCCCGCTCGGTGCCTGGGCGCTGGCGCGGTTGCCGGCGGCGCCGGTGCGCATCGCGATCGCCGCCAGTGTGCTCGGCGCCGTGTTCGTGCTGGCCCGGGGCTTTCGGTTTCAGGCGGGGGCCGGCCGGCTCGCCTTGCCCTTTGGTCTGCTCTCCGGCTTGTTTAATGGGCTTGTCGGTATGCCAGGCCCTCCGGTGATCGCCTATTTCCTGATGACGCCGGTGGGCAGCGCCGTGGCCCGCGCGTCGATGATCGTCTACTTCCTGGCAACCTCGATTTTTGCGCTGGCGCCGATGGCGGCCTTTGGCCTGATCAGCCTTCGCAGCCTTGCGGCCGCGGCGATCGGGTTTCCGGTCGTCATGATCGGCTCGGCGCTGGGTGGGCGGATGTTCCACACCAGCCCAGAGGCGCGTTACCGGCTCGTCGCGCTCTGCCTGCTTGTGGTCGCTGCCGGCCTGGCCGGTATTCGCGCCTTGGCCGCGCTGTGAGGCCATCCGCAGATGGCGCGCCTTCATGATATGCTGACGGTCGGCGTTTAGGCACCTCACCACGCAAAAAGGAGAGGGCTGGAGGTATATTATGTCCAATGTCGTGCTGACGCTCCTCACCCGGCCGGAAACGGGCCCCACCCTCCTGGCCGCCGCCGAACGGCTTGCCGTCCTCCTTGGCGCCCGGATCGAGGCCCTGGTGATGCGGGTACCGCCCATCTCGACGATCCTGGTGACCGAAGAGGTTCTGACGGAGGCGCAGGAGCAGAAAATCCGCGATCGTGAACATGAACGCGCGACGGCCTTGCATCGCGTTTTCGAAACTTGGGCCACCCGCCATGGTGGAACGAGCGCACCGCGATGGCTCGATGAAGAAGGCCTGACCGAAGCCCTCGTTAAAAAATGGGGAGAGCGGGCCGACTATATCGTCGTCGGCCAGCCGATGGCGCATAGCGACGGCAGCGAATATGAGGCTTTATATGCCGCCTTGTTTGCCTCGGCGCGCCCGGTATTGATGGTGCCGACGCAGGCAAAGGCGAGCTTCGGCAAAACCGTCGCCGTAGCCTGGCGCGATGATAAGTTCACGCTCCATGCCGTTATGGAGGCGCTTCACTGCATTCCGCAATCGGCAGAGGTCCATGTTCTGATGGGGCGCCGCAAAGGAGCGCCGCCCCCGCAAATCCCCGATGTTTTGGTGGAACACGGCGTGACGGTGACGGGGCATGAACTGCCGGTCGGTCAAGGCGTCTTCGGCGCTCTGCTCCTGGCCAAAGCCCACGAAGTGCATGCCGATTTCCTGGTCATGGGCGCCTTCGTGCATAGCGCCTGGCGCAACATGATTTTTGGGGGCGTGACCAAATACATGCTCGCCCACGCCGATATTCCGGTGCTGATGCGCCACTGAGACAGGGGGACATCATGGAAGCGTGCGGGCGCAAGAGAAGGGGAAGGCTTCTTTTTGTGAACAAAAAGAAGCAAAAAAACTTTATTGATTCTGGGCCATGGGCGTTGGCGCTGACGACGACTATGGCCCAGCATCGCCAAAAGTTCTTGCGCCGCTTTTTTCAAAAAGCGGCCGCTTTCCTTTCTCCGTTCAGCGTTGTCGTCGCGCCCATGACGAAATCGGTGACCATGGACGTGATCAATCGTTCCGGGTCCGCTTCAGGGGCGATTCCATAAATCCATTTTCGCATCGCGAGGTAGAAGATTTCGCCGTGCAGTCCCCAAACGATTTCCCGTTCACGATCCGTCACGGAGATTTCGCGGCGGCCCGGACCTTGTAGGGCGACGAGAAGTTCTGCCGCGACAGGTTCCACAAATTGGTCTCGGATCACCTCGAGATAGCGCCGATGGATGGCGGCGCCGCTCAAGCCGGAAAAAATGAAAATTCGCATCCAATTCCGGTCGTCGATGACCGATAGATAGGCTCGGTAAAACCGGATGAGCCGGTCCGCCAGAGGCTGCGAGCGGTCGCACAGCAGCAAACGCCAGTCGGCATTCCAGCGGTGCGCGTAAACTTCCTCGTAAACCCGTTCCAGAAGCGCTTCCTTTGTCGGAAAATAACGATAGAGCAGCGGATGGGTGATGCCCAAATGGCTTGCCAATTTTCGCAACTCTCCGTCGGTTCCATGTTCGGCGAAAAAGCTTACGGCACCTGTGACGATACTGCGCTCCCGTGCCGCAGGAGGCATTCGGGCGGCCGGCTTCTCCGGCATGAATGGCGGCTCTTCCGGCGCCGCCATTGCCGTTGTTCGGAAGGCCGAAGCGGAACCGGCGGCCAAAGGCGGGCTCGCCACAAAAATATCGATCGCATCCTTGATGACCGTATCCAGCGACACGGGAACGGGAATTCCATAGATCAGTTCCCGAAGCGCCAAGTAGAAGATCCTGCCATGCAGGCCCCAGGCGCGTTCCATATCCTCCGCGGGGACATGATTGTCCGGCTCCAAAGCTGTGCCCTGCCGGTGGCGAAGCTCCCGCGCAATCGGCGCCACGATGTGCTCGCGAAGCAGCGCGAAGTAGCGCGCGTTGATGGCGCCCCCCTTCAATCCGGCAAACATGAAAATACGGATCCATTCCGGATGGAAGATGACCGTTATGTATTCACGGTAAAACATCAGCAGCCGTTCCGGGAGCGGGCGGGTACGGTCCGTGAGCAGCGCCTGCCAGCGCGGATCCCATTTGCTGAGATAAATCTCCTGGTAAACCCGCTCCCGCAATGCCTCCTTGCTCGCGAAGTGACGAAATATCACCGATTGCGCGATCCCGGCGCGGCGCGCCAAATCACGGGTGCTGCTCTGAAATCCTTTCTCCGCGAACAGGCGGACGGCCTGAGCCACGATCCGGGCTTCCCGCTCTGCCGCGCGTTCGCGCGCTTGTCCCCCTCCGGGTACGTCATGCTGTTCGGCCATTCGCTACCTCCTCGACAATCCCGGCCCGGGCTAACGGCCGGCAGCCTGCCGTATCGCAGGATTGACTCTGGTCCAAACAAGCGTAAACGTTTGTGAGCATGTGGTAAATAACGGCTTCGCATTTGCCAAAGGCGCAGGAGGAATTTTTGAAACCGACAGCGTTCGATTATGTGCGGGCGGACTCCGTGCCCCACGCCGTCCGGCTGCTGGCCGAACACCGGGCAGGGGCCCGTATCATCGCGGGCGGCCAAAGCCTGCTGGCCGCCATGAATTTCCGCATGGCCTCACCGGAGATCCTGGTGGATATCGGCGAAATCGAGGAGCTGCGGGACATCACATTGACGGCGCGCGGGCGTTTGCGGATCGGCGCGCTGACGCGCCACGCGGATCTGGAGGCCTCGCCCGATATTGCCACGCATGCCCCGTTGCTGCGGCAGGCCATCCGCCATGTAGCGCATACGGCCATCCGCAACCGGGGCACCTTTGGCGGCAGCCTGTCGCATGCCGATCCGGCTTCCGAACTTCCGGCCTGCGCCGTCGCCCTTGATGCGACCATCCATATCGTTGGTCCGCAAGGCGAGCGTACGGTTCCGGCGCGGCAGTTCTTCACCGGCGTGCATGAGACGGCGCTGCGGTCCGGCGAGCTTCTGGTCGCGGCCGAGATTGATACCATCAAGCCGGATGAAGTCTCGGGCTTCCAGGAATTCGCGCGCCGGCACGGCGATTATGCCATCGTCGGGCTGGCCGCGCATGGGCGCATCGAGGCCGGGCGGCTGTGCCAGATTGCTCCGGTTTTTTTCTCGGTCGGCGGCACGCCCATTTTGGCTCGCCATGCGGCCGCCGCTTTGGCCGATCCGGCCGTCGCAGAGCCGGAAACGCGTTTGCGGCGCGCCCGCGAAGCCTTGTCCTCCGACCTCGACCCGCCGGGCGATCCGCAGGCTTCTGCGGCCCTGCGGATGGAACTTGCGCGCGTGCTGCTGGGCCGCGTGGTCGGCGACATGCTGGCGACAAGGACCGGCGCATGAGAACGATCAGCACGACGATCCTCGTCAACGGCACATCGGTGACGCGGCAGGTTGAGCCGCGCACCCATCTCGCGGATTTCCTGCGCGGCGAGCTGGGGCTCACGGGAACTCATGTCGGCTGCGAGCACGGCGTCTGCGGCGCCTGCACGGTGTTGATGGACGGCGCCACGGTCCGCGCCTGCCTGGTCCTGGCCGTGCAGGCCTCCGGGCGGGAGGTGCAGACGATCGAAGGCCTCTCGGCCGCCAAACATAAAATCACGCAGGCGCTGCAGGAGGCCTTCTGCGCGCGCAACGCCTTGCAATGCGGCTTCTGCACGCCGGGCCTTCTCGCCACCGCGACGGAGCTGCTGACACAGGACCCCACGCCCTCGCGGGAGGCGATCCGGGAGGCGATTTCCGGGCATTATTGTCGGTGCACCGGCTATCACGCGATTGTCGACGCGGTGCAGCAGGCGGCCGCTGTCCTGGCCACAACCGAGGAGCCGACGCGATGAACGATCGCACGAGCCCCGCGCTCTCAGCCGTCGATCGGCCGAACAGCTATATCGGGCGCAGCGTGCCCCGGCCCAACGCGCGCCGGCTGGTGCAAGGCCGCGGCCAATATACCGACGACATCGCAGCGCCGGCCCGGACCTTATATGCGGCCTTCCTCCGCAGCCCCTACGCGCATGCGCAAATCACCCGCATCGATGTCGCGGCGGCGAAATCCGCCGCTGGCGTCGCGCTGGTGGTGACCGGCGCGGAACTCGCCACAGTCTGCGAACCGTGGGTTGGCGTGCTGACTCATTTCAAAGGGCTGCGTTCGGCCACACAATATGCGCTGGCCGTTGACCGCGTCGTCTGGCAGGGCGAACCCATAGTCGGCGTGGTCGCCGAGAGCCGGGCGTTGGCGGAAGATGCCCTGGCGTTGATCGAAATCGACTATGCGGAGCTGCCGGCGGTCACCGACCCGGATGCGGCGCTGCTGCCGGACACGCCGGTGATCCATGCCGAGCTGGGCTCCAACCTGGCCTTCGCGCTGAACCTTGAGAGCGGTGACGCGGAGGCGGCCTTCCGCGATGCGCATGCCGTCGTTTCCGGCGATTTCCGCTTTGGCCGGCATGCGCCGGTGACGCTGGAAAGCCGCTCGATTCTCGCTGATTTCGATCCGAGCACACGGCGGCTGACGGTGCATCAATCGACGCAGACGCCCTATCAGATGCAGGATATCTTCGCCCGGCATCTGCGCCTGCCGCAGGCCGATGTGCGTGTCGTCGCCCAGGATGTCGGCGGCTCCTTCGGGATGAAGCTGCATGTCTACGGCGACGAGATGGCGACCGCGGCCATGAGCGTCATGCTGGGCCGGCCGGTGAAATTCGTCGCCGATCGGCTGGAAGCCTTCCAGTCCGACATTCATGCGCGCGATCACCGCGTACGCGCCCGCATGGCGGTGGCCGCCGATGGCGAGATTACCGGCATGATCGTCGATGACATTACCGGCGTGGGCGCTTTCTCCGCCTATCCGCGCACCAGTGCGGTGGAAGGCAATCAGGCGATCCGGCTGATGGGCGGCCCGTACAAGCTGCGCAATTACCAGGGCCGGCTCCGCGTGGTCTTCCAGAACAAGGGGCTGATGAGCCAGTACCGCGCGGTCGGCCATCCCATCGCCTGCGGCGTCACCGAGGCGCTGGTCGACCAGGCGGCGGCGGCGGTCGGGCTCGACCCGTTGGAAATCCGGCGGCGCAACCTGTTGACCGATGACGTCTACCCCTATACCTCGCCGACCGGCTACATTTTCGAGCGCCTCTCGCATCACCAATGCCTGGAGAAGCTGGAGCGCCTGATGGATTATGCGGGCCTGCGCGCAAACCAGGCCGAAGCGCGCCAGCGCGGCGTGATGCGCGGCATCGGCTTTGCCGCCTTCATCGAGATCACCAATCCCGGTCCGGCCTTCTATGGCGTCGGCGGGGCGCACATCACGGCGCAGGATGGCTGCGTGCTGACGCTGGAACCTTCGGGGAATCTGCGCTGCGCCGTCAGCGTGACGGAGCAAGGCCAGGGAACCGAGGCGATCATGGCTCAGATCGCCGCCAGCGCGGTCGGCGTGCCGATCGAGCATGTCCGCGTCATCACCGGCGACACGGAAGCCACGCCCTACGGTGGCGCCACCTGGGCCTCGCGCGGCGCCGGTATCGGCGGCGAGACGGTTCTCATCACCGGCAAGGCGTTGCGCGCCAACCTGCTGCGCCTGGCCGGCGTCATGCTGCAGGCCCCGGCCGAGGCGCTGGATATCAAAGACGGGCTGATTGTCGATGCCGCAACCGGGCAGGAGCGCCTCTCGCTGCCGGAGTTGGCCCGCATCGCCTATTATCGTCCGGACACGTTGCCGCAGGGCGTGCAGGCCGAACTATCCGCCGCCCATAACCATGTGCCGCGCGGGCAGCCATTCGCGTTCACCAACGGCATCCAGGCGAGCCATGTTGAGGTCGATGTCGAGACGGGCTTCGTCCGCCTGCTTAACCATTGGGTGGTGGAGGATTGCGGGCGCATCATCAACCCGCTGCTGGTCGACGAGCAGGTGCGCGGCGGCGTCGTGCAGGGCATCGGTGCCGCCTTGTTCGAGGAGTGCCTTTATTCCGAACAGGGGCAATTGTTGAACGGCACGCTCGCCGACTATCTGGTGCCGATGGCCGGAGACATGCCGGACATCCATGTCGAGCACGTCTCGACCCCGACCCTGCACAGTGAACTTGGCGCCAAAGGCGCTGGCGAGGCCGGGGCGGCGGGCGCCGCGGCGGCGGTGCTGAATGCGATCAACGATGCCTTGCAGCCCTTGGGCGCGCGCCTGTTGCAGATACCGGCCACGCCCGAGCGCATTCTGCGCGCGCTGGGCAAGCTCGACGCGCCCGGCCGCCCGACCAGTGGAGAAGAGTGACCCATGGAGCTTCAAGGACAACATGTCATCCCCTTGCCCCGTCCGCAGGTCTGGGCGGCATTGAATGACGCGGATGTATTGCGCGCCTGCATCCCCGGCTGTCAGGCCCTGACGAAGACCGCCGAGGATCGCTTCACCGCGACGGTCGCCTCGAAAATCGGCCCGGTCTCGGCGGTTTTTACCGGCGAGGTGCAGCTCTTGGACATCGTGCCAGGACTTTCCTATACAATTTCCGGCAGTGGCAAAGGCGGGGTTGCGGGGTTTGCCAAAGGCCGGTCGCAGGTTGTGCTGGCCGACGGTCCGGAGGGAACCGTCCTGTCCTACACGGCGACCGCGGAAATCGGGGGCAAGCTCGCGAGCGTCGGCAGCCGCCTGCTGCAAGGTGTCGCGCGCCGCACCGCCGACGATTTTTTCACCGCTTTGGTGAACCAGCTGGCGCCGGCGCCCCAAGCGGTGCCATCGGCGGCACAGCCGGCCCCGGAACCTGGCGCCAGCCGCCCGGCCGAGCCGGCCGCAGCGCCGGCGGCCTATCATCCGGCCCCGTCGGCCCCCGCGCCGGCGCGCAGCTCTGCTTTGCCTTGGATCCTGGCGGCCGCCGGCTGGCTGATCGCGGCGTTCCTCGCCGGCCACCTGACTCGCTAACGTCACGTTGTTTTTATTTAGGAGCATGACATGACCTTGTCCGCATCGAGTGAAACCAAGACCATTCCGCATTATATCGGTGGCGCGCCGACCCTGGGCAGCCGTTCGCGCCTCGGCGACGTTTATAATCCCGCGACCGGCAAGGTGGCGGGCCAAGTCCCGCTGGCCTCGCGCGCCGAAGTCGACCGCGCCATCGCGACGGCCAAAGCCGCCTTCCCCGGCTGGGCCGCGCTGACGCCGCTCCGCCGGGCGCGCGTGATGTTCAAGTTCAAGGAACTGATCGAGCGGCATGCCGACGAACTGGCCGCGATCGTCACCTCCGAGCACGGAAAAGTGCTGAGCGATGCGCTGGGCGAAGTGACGCGCGGCCTTGAGGTCGTGGAATTCGCCTGTGGCATTCCGCAACTTCTCAAAGGCGAATTCACCGAGGAAGTCGGCACCGGCATCGATAGCTGGTCGGTCCGCCAACCGCTCGGCGTCGTCGCCGGCATCACGCCGTTCAACTTTCCGGTCATGGTGCCGCTGTGGATGATCCCGGTGGCGCTGGCCTGCGGCAACTGCTTCGTTCTCAAGCCCTCGGAGCGTGATCCCTCAGCCGCCGTGCGCATCGCGGAATTGCTGAAAGAGGCCGGCTTGCCGGATGGCGTGTTCACCGTGATCCACGGCGACAAGGAAGCGGTGGACGCGATTTTGGAGAGCCCGGATGTCCAGGCCGTCAGCTTTGTCGGCTCCACCTCCATCGCCGAATATATTTACAAAACCGGCACGGCCAACGGCAAGCGCGTGCAGGCGCTGGGCGGGGCGAAGAACCACATGGTGCTGATGCCTGACGCCGATATGAAACAGGCGGCTGACGCCTTGATCGGCGCGGCTTACGGTTCTGCCGGCGAGCGCTGCATGGCGATTTCGATCGCGGTGGCGGTCGGTTCCGCCGCCGATAAGATCGTCGAGACGCTGATCCCCCGCGTGCAGACGCTGAATATCGGGCCGGGCGCGGATCCGGCCTCTGAAATGGGGCCGCTGGTGACAAAGGCGCATCTGAACAAGGTTCGCGGCTATGTCGACCAGGGTGTTGCCGAAGGCGCCAAGCTTGTGGTCGACGGTCGCAATTTCCGCGGGCCGCAGGGCTATGAGGATGGCTTCTATATCGGCGGCTGCCTGTTCGACCATGTGACGCCGGACATGACGATTTATAAGGATGAGATTTTCGGCCCGGTGCTCGGCATTGTGCGCGTCTCCAGTTTTGACGAAGCCGTCAAGTTGGTGAACGACCACGAATACGGCAACGGCACCGCGATCTTTACGCGCGACGGCGATGCCGCCCGCAACTATGCTCATCGCATCCAGGTCGGCATGGTGGGCGTGAATATCCCCATTCCGGTGCCGATGGCGTTCCATTCCTTTGGCGGCTGGAAGCGCTCGCTGTTCGGCGACCATCATATGCACGGCCCCGAAGGCGTCCGGTTTTTCACGAAACTCAAGACCGTGACCTCCCGCTGGCCAACCGGGATCCGCCAAGGCGCCGAGTTCGTCATGCCGACCATGTAACATTTTCGGCCGGCGCGGGGGCGGGGGCGAGGGCGTCCGTCCCCACTGCATGGGCGAAACCCCCGGCGGAAATCCGCCGGGGGTTTTGCTTGAATGTCATTTTGATGTCAAAACGGATCTAGACAACATAAAATATCTGGTATACTTTCGACAATTGCCTAGCACAGCGGAAGCTGCCGACGCGTTCGGCTGCCACCTGTTTCTTCCAAGCTTTGCATGAATAAGCTCAATTATAACGAAACAAGAACAATTCTTTAACGAACAAGATAATTACTCAAAATTGGCGTTGTCTGCCGACGAATCCAAACTTTCAGAGGCGTCGAACGTCGCTGCCCGACGTTTCGGGGCAGGTCCAGGCGAACTATCGCGGGATGCTAGAAACGGAGGAAATAATGCAAAAAAATAATAACATCGCGGCGAAAGCGTATGAAGGTGGAGCGTCCGGGGGACGTTCCGGGGGCGCCCCGGCGAGCGGCTTGCGCTGGCGCTATCTGATCATGGGCATTGTGTGCATGGTCATGATTGCCAATCTCCAATATGGCTGGACCCTGTTCGTGCTGCCGCTGCACAACGCCCATGGCTGGGCGATCGCGGACATTCAGGTCGCCTTTGCCTTGTTCATTGCCCTGGAAACCTGGCCGACGCCGCTGGACGGCTGGATCGCCGATACGCTGGGGCCCGATTGGGGGCCCCGCGTGGTGATGGGAGGCGGTGGCGTTCTGGTCGCCATCGGCTGGATTCTCGAGGCCTATGCGGGCTCGTTGAGCATGCTTTATCTGGGCGCAGCTCTGGCCGGGCTAGGGGCCGGCGCGGTCTATGCCACCGCGGTCGGCAACGCGGCGAAATGGTTTCGCGATCGCCGCGGTCTGGCGGTGGGGTTGACGGCCGCCGGGTTTGGCGCGGGCACGGCCCTGACCATCATTCCGATCCGCATGGTGATGGCCTCGGCCGGCTATGCCTCCACGTTCTTCTGGTTCGGGCTGATCCAAGGCGGCATCGTGCTGATTGCCGCGCAGTTTATCCGCGCGCCGCGGCCCGGCGAAGCGCCGGTGGTCGCGCAGATCAAAGTCAAACAATCGCTGCACAGCACCTCCACCAAGGAGATGCTCACCAAGCCCGTGTTCTGGGTGTTGTATCTCCTGTTCCTGCTGATGGCGGCGGGCGGGCTGATGGCGGCGGCGAACCTGGCCGCGATTGCTAAAGCCTACAATGTCGCCAACGTCGCGGTGATTGCGGGCGCTTCGGCCCTCTCGGTCGGGCTGATCTTCGCCAACGTGATGAACGGTATCGCCCGGCCGTTTTTTGGCTGGGTGTCGGACCAGATCGGCCATTCCCGGACCATGGCGATCGCGTTCGGGCTTGGGGCTTGCGCTTATTTCCTGATGGCCCAGGCCGGTACCAGCCCGTGGGGCTTCATCCTTCTCGCCGGTTTGATCTTCCTGTGCTGGGGCGAGATTTTCAGCCTGTTCCCGGCGATGTGCACGGATCTGTTCGGGCCGAAATACGCGACGACCAATCTGTCGTGCCTGTACACCGCGAAAGGCGCCGCCGGCTTCCTGGTGCCGTTGGCCAGTTTGGTGGTGGCGCGTACGCATAACTGGAGCAGCCTGCTGTACCTGACCACGGTGGTCAATCTGGTCGCGGTGGCCCTTGTGCTGCTGGTGCTGCATCCGGCGGAACGGCGGTACCACGCCGCGGAAGCGGCAGCGGCGCTCAAGGGGCACCCCGCGGAGTGACAAGCCCCCGCCCCAGAGCCGATGGCTCTGGGGCGGGCCTGGGCCCAGACTGCGGGGGCTTGTGACTGCGATTTAAGTTGCTCTGGTATACTTTATATATATACGACATCGTAACGATCCGGCCGAGGAAATCCAGCCGAGGAATTCCATCCGTCGAACGTGGATCGGTCGCATGACATCGGAGGAACGCCATGAGCCTCACTGCGATTTTGCATTCCCGCTCCCCCCGCGTTGTCACCGTGCCGATGACGAACAGCCTGCAATCGGCGATGACCCTGATGCGCACCGAGCGCGTTGATGCGGTGCCCGTCATCGATCGTTGCGCGACCGAAGGTGAGGTGGTGCTGGGGCTCCTGACGCGGCGGGCGGTGTGTGACGCCCTGGCCGAGCATGGAGCGGCGGCGCTGGCGATGAAGGTGGCTGACCTGCTTGGCGACGGCTTGGTCGTTTGCGATGTCCGTGAGGCCTTGCCGGCCCTGATCACGCGCATGCGTGAACGGGCGGCGCATCATGCCGTGGTGATGGATCGCGAGCAGGCGATCGGGGTGATCGATGTCTCCGATATTCTGTTTTTCAGCGCCGCGGATGGCGCGCCAAGCCTGCAACGGGCCGGCTGAGATGCGGGCTGAGATGAAGGTTCGCCAGGTTTGGAGGGCGTGCCCATCACGACCGCGGTCTCGGGCAGGACGCGCGACACCGCAATGTGCACCTGTTATACATGCACGTGTTATACATCAGGCCATCGATGTCTCGCGGCGTTCGGCGCGTCATATGCGCCCGCGCTCACGAATTGCGTCGCAATGGGGAAGGATGCCGATGGAAAAAATCGCCCAATTGGCCACGCTGCGGGTCGAGCCACTCGACGCCGGCATGGGGCTGCGTCGGCTGGCTTGTACGGCGATCAAACGCGCGATCACCGAGATGAACATTTATGATCATCCCGAGGAGATCCGCCTCGACGAACGGCAGCTCTCCCGCGATCTTGGCGTCAGCCGCACGCCGATCCGTGAAGCGCTGAGCCTGCTGGAACAGGAGGGGTTCGTCCGCTCGGTGCCGCGGCGCGGCATTTACATTGTCCGCAAAAATAAGAACGAAATCATCGAAATGATCACCGTCTGGGCGGCGATCGAGAGCATGGCGGCGCGTCTCGTCTGCGAACGCGCGACCGCGGAGGAGCTGGCCGAACTGCGCCACATTGCCGAGTTCAGGCATCTGGATCCAGCGGCGTTCGTCGACGAATATGCGCAGTCCAACATGTTGTTCCATCGCACCATCATCCGCATGAGCGGGTGCGCCCTGATGTCGGACATCGTCGACAGCCTGTTCTTTCATATGCGGGCGGTCCGCGCCGTGACCATGCGCCAGGGCGATCGCGCACACCGCTCGATCGTCGACCACATGAACATCTTAACCGCGCTCGAAAGCCGCGATCCCGAACTTGCGGCGCGGCGCATCCGTGAACACACGCTCGGTCTGGTGGAGCATATCAGGAAATACGGCGATTTCCTGGATCAGTTCCAGAGCGCGGAGACGCGCAAGCGCAGCTATGCCTGACCGGCGCGGCCGCTGGCACGGCGCCTGAAAGGGTGGTCGGGCGGCCGCGCGGAGTCCTATATCTTTGCCTTGATGTCAATAATAATAACAGGAAGCAATCCATGACTGCAACAGGGTCCACAGAAACTGCCGCCACAGAAACAGCCATAGCAACTGCCGACGTGAAACCCGGTGCCACCGCGGACGATACGCTGGCGCGCAAGAGCCGCGATCCTAATATCATATCCGGCGGCCATCTGGTCGCGCGGGCGCTGAAAAGTGAAGGCGTTGACACGATCTTCACCTTGTGCGGCGGCCATATCATCGACATTTATGATGGCTGCGTCGATGAGGGCATCAGAATCATCGACGTCCGCCATGAGCAGGTTGCGGCGCATGCCGCCGATGGCTATGCGCGCCAGACCGGAAAGCTCGGCTGCGTGGTGACCACGGCGGGCCCGGGCTGCACCAATGCCGTCACGGGTATCGCCACCGCGTTTCGCTCCGAAAGCCCGGTGCTGCATATTGGCGGGCAGGGCGCGCTGACCCAGCATATGATGGGCTCGCTGCAGGATCTGCCGCATGTGGATCTGATGCGGCCGATCACCAAATTCTCGGCGGGCGTTCGTTCGACCGACCGCATCGCCGACATGATCGCGATGGCCGCGCGGGAATGTTTCGCGGGGGCGCCCGGGCCGGCCTATTTGGAAATTCCCCGCGACATCCTCGACCGCGAGATCGAGCTGCGCCAGGCGGTTATCCCCAAGCCCGGCCATTACCGGGCATCGACCAGGTCGGTGGGCGACCCGCGGGACATCGAGACGCTCGCGGACATGGTGGTCGCCGCCGAACGCCCCGTGATCCTGATCGGGTCCCAGGTTTGGACCTGCCGCGGCCATGAGGCGGCGCTGAACTTCGTGCGCGCCCTGGAGATTCCCGCCTATTTCAACGGCGCGGCGCGCGGCTTGCTGCCCCCCGGCGACCCGCATCATTTTGACCGCACCCGCCGCGAAGGCTTCGATCGCGCCGACCTGATCATCATTGTCGGGACGCCATTCGATTTCCGCATGGGCTACGGCAAGCGACTCGGCCGCAATGCCAAGATCGTGCAGATCGACATGGATTACCGCACGGTAGGCAAGAACCGCGACATCGAGCTTGGCTTGGTCGGTGATCATGGGGCGATCTTCGCCGCCTTGCATGATGCCGCCTCGGGGCGGATCACCGCCGGCGCGCGTGCCACGCACCGGGCCTGGATGGCAGAGCTGCGCAAAGCCGAAGAACTGGCTACCGAGAAACTGATGCCGTTGTTCCGCTCCGAGCAATCGCCGATCCATCCTTACCGCGTCGCTTGGGAGATCAATGAATTTCTCGCCGACGACACGATCTATATCGGCGACGGCGGTGACGTCGTCACGATCTCGGCGCAAGCGGTGCGCCCGCGCCGGCCAGGCCAGTGGATGGACCCGGGCGCGCTCGGCAGCCTCGGGGTTGGCACGGGCTTCGCGCTCGCCGCCAAGCTCGCCCATCCCGGGAAGGAGGTGCTCTGTTATTACGGAGACGGCTCGTTTGGCATGACCGCGTTCGACATGGAGACCGCCAACCGTTTCAACGCGCCTTATATCGCCGTGATCGGCAACAACTCGGCGATGAACCAGATCCGCTACGGGCAGCTGGCCAAATATGGCGAACAGCGCGGCAATGTCGGCAATCTTCTCGGCGATGTTCCGTTCGGCACGTTCGCGAAAATGCTCGGCGGCCATGGTGAGGAAGTTCACGAGGCCGCGCAAATCGCCCCGGCGCTGCAACGCGCCCGCGAAGCTGTGCAGCGCGATGGTAAGTGTGCGGTGGTCAATATCTGGGTCGACCCCCGCGAATACGCGCCCGGCACCAAGGCGCAGACGATGTACAAATAAAGCTCCAACGAATGGGTTAACCAAGCTGCGCACATGGTGGCGCCGGCCGATGAGCGGCGGGCCACCTGACAGGAGGAAACAATAATGAGCAAAGCTCTTGATGGCGTCAGGATCCTGGATTTCACGCATGTCCAATCCGGCCCGACCTGTACGCAATTATTGGCCTGGTTCGGCGCCGATGTGATCAAGGTCGAGCGCCCCGGTAGCGGCGACATCACGCGCGGCCAGCTGCGTGACGTGCCCAACGCCGACAGCCTCTATTTCACCATGCTCAACCATAACAAACGCTCGATCACCCTGGATACGAAACATCCGTTTGGCCGGCGCGTTCTCGAAGATCTTGTCAAAATCTGCGATGTCATGGTCGAGAATTTCGCCCCCGGCGTTCTCGACCGCATGGGTCTGACCTGGGAGCGGATCCAGGAGCTCAACCCGCGCATCATCCTCGCCTCGATCAAGGGATTCGGTCCGGGGCCTTATGAAGATTGCAAGGTCTATGAGAACATCGCGCAATGCGCGGGCGGTGCGGCCTCGACCACCGGGTTCGATGATGGGCCACCGCTGGTGACGGGTGCGCAGATCGGCGATAGCGGGACCGGGCTGCATCTGGCGCTCGGCATCGTCACTGCGCTTTATCAACGGACTCATACTGGGCGCGGCCAGAAAGTGCTGGCCGCCATGCAGGATGGCGTGCTCAATCTTTGCCGCGTCAAGCTGCGCGATCAGCAGCGCCTCGCGCACGGCCCGCTCAAGGAATATCCGCAATACCCGCATGGCGAGTTCGGCGAGGCGGTACCGCGCGCGGGCAATGCTTCGGGCGGTGGCCAGCCGGGCTGGATTGTCAAATGCAAAGGCTGGGAGACCGACCCCAACGCCTATATTTATTTCATCACCCAAGCCCCGGTATGGAAGGAGATCTGCGCGGTCATCGGCAAGCCCGAATGGATCACCGATCCGCATTACGCGACGCCGGATGCACGCTTGCCGCACCTCAAGGCCATTTTCGCCGCCATCGAAGACTGGACGATGACGAAGACCAAATTCGAGGCGATGGAGATCCTCAACGCGCACGACATTCCGTGCGGGCCGATCCTGTCGATGCGCGAGATTGCCGAGGACGAGGCGCTGCGCCGGACCGGAACCCTGGTTGAAGTCGATCATCCCGAGCGTGGTCGCTATCTCTCGGTCGGCAACCCGATCAAACTCTCTGACAGTGTCACTGAAGTCCTGCGGTCGCCGCTGCTCGGCGAGCATAACGAGGACATCCTGCGCAGCGTGCTGCAACTTGACGAGCGCACGATCCAGGAGGTGATGGCGTCTGGGGCGATGGGTGAGCCTGCGGCGGCCGCCGCGAAATAACCGACGGCGGCTCGCTCCGCACAATAAAAATAACAAGCCGTTCAAGGAGGAACGACCATGACCAGTACCGCGCTTGAGCTGGACGTGCTCCAGCATGCCGCGCCCGCGACTGTCCGGCAAATTCTCGACCAGGCGAAACAGGAGGGCCGCACGTCATTGACGGCCCCCGAGGGGAAAGCGCTCTGCGATGCTTATGGCATCGCCGTGCCCAAGGAAGCCCTGGCGACATCCGCCGACGAGGCCGCCCGGCAGGCCGCCGAGATGGGCTTTCCCGTGGTTCTGAAAATCGTCTCACGTGACATCTTGCACAAGACCGAGGCCGGCGGCGTGCTGGTCGGCCTGAAATCCGCCGACGACGTCCGGCACGGCTACGACACGATCCTGGCGAATGCCAAGGCCTATCATCCGCAAGCCGAGATTGCCGGCGTTCAGGTCCAGCAGATGCTGACCAGCGGCCAGGAAGTCATTATCGGTGCCGTCACGGATGACAGCTTCGGCAAGCTCGTCGCCTTCGGCATGGGCGGCATCCTCGTCGAGGTGCTGAAGGATATCACCTTCCGTCTCGCCCCGATCGACAAGGATGAGGCGCTGGACATGATCGATGGCATCAGGGCCGCGGAGATGCTGCGCGGCGTGCGCGGCGGCGCGCCCGTGGATCGCGCCGCGCTGGCTGACATGATCGCCCGCGTCTCCCGCCTGGTCAGCGACTTTCCCGAGATTGCCGAGTTTGATCTCAACCCGGTTTTTGCCAGCCCCAACGGGGCCATCGCTGCGGATGTCCGCGTCGTCCTGGATTTTGCGCCCAAGACGGTGCGCCCGCGTCCTGGCCAAGCCGAGATTCTCGCGGCGATGAATCGCATCATGCGACCGCGCGCGATCGCCGTGATCGGCGCCTCCGCGGAAAACGGGAAGATCGGCAACTCGGTCATGAAGAATGTCATCAACGGGGGCTATCAGGGCGCGATCTATCCCATTCATCCCCAGGCCGCCGAGATCATGGGCTACAAGGCCTATAAATCCGTGCAGGATGTGCCGGGCGAGATCGATGTCGCCGTGTTTGCGATCCCCGCCAAGTTCGTCGCGACCGCCCTGAAGGAATGCGGTGAGAAAGGCATTGCGGGGGCCGTGCTGATCCCGTCCGGCTTTGCCGAGACCGGCAACGAAGCCGGGCAGCGGGAGATCCAGGAGATCGGCCGGCAGTACAATATCCGCCTGATGGGACCGAACATTTACGGGTTCTATTATTTGCCTGCGAATCTCTGTGCGACCTTCTGCACCCCTTATGATGTTCGCGGCCATGCGGCGCTTTCCTCACAATCCGGAGGAATCGGGATGGCGATCATCGGCTTCAGCCGGTCCGCCAAGATGGGCGTTTCGGCCATTGTCGGTCTCGGCAACAAATCCGATCTCGACGAGGACGATCTGCTCACCTTTTTCGAGGCTGACGATGAAACCCACATCGTTGCCCAGCATCTCGAAGATCTTAAGGATGGGCGGGCCTTCGCGGAGGTTGCGCGGCGGGTGACCAAAAAGAAGCCGGTTGTCGTGCTCAAGGCAGGGCGCACGGCGGCCGGCGCCAAGGCGGCCAGTTCGCATACCGGCGCGCTCGCGGGCAATGATCGCATCTATGAGGATGTGTTCAAGCAGGTGGGTGTGATCCGCGCGCGAAGTCTGCGTGAGATGCTCGACTTTGCCCGGGGCCTTCCCAAACTGCCCACGCCTGCGGGGGAGAACGTTGTCATCATCACCGGGGCCGGCGGCTCCGGCGTTCTGCTCTCCGACGCCTGCGTCGATTACGGGCTGAAACTCATGGCCATGCCCGCAGATCTGGACGCAGCCTTCCGCAAATTCATCCCGCCTTTCGGCGCCGCGGGGAACCCGGTCGACATCACCGGCGGCGAACCGCCATCGACCTACCAGAACACCATCCGCCTCGGTCTTGAGGATCCGCGGATTCACGCGCTGATCCTCGGCTATTGGCATACCATCATCACGCCGCCGATGGTGTTTGCCAAGCTTGTCGTCGAGGTGGTTGAGGAGTTCCGCGCCAAGGGAATCGAGAAGCCGATCGTCGCCTCGCTCGCCGGCGACGTCCAAGTCGAGGAGGCGGCGGAGTTTCTCTATGAACATGGCATTCCGTCTTATGCTTATTCGACGGAAATCCCGGTTGCGGTCCTCGGTGCAAAATATAACTGGGCGCGCGGCGCGGGCCTGATCAAACCGGCCTGATGAAAATCTGCGTCTTTGGCGCCGGCGCCATCGGCGGTTATCTCGCGGCCAAGCTGTCTATGGCCGGACATGAGGTTTGTGCCGTCGCGCGCGGCGCGCATCTGCAGGCCATGCGACGTGATGGCCTGCTTCTGCGCGACGCGGGCACGGACCAGGTCGTCCGCCTGCCCGTAAGCGACGACCCGGAATCGTTCGGGCCGCAGGATGTGGTGATTTGTGCCCTGAAGGCACATCAGGCGGCGGCGTGTGCGGCCTCGATGCTGCCCCTGCTGAAGGCGGACACGCCAATCGTCACGGCGATGAACGGCATTCCCTGGTGGTATTTTTATCGGGCGGGCGGTCCTTTTGCCGGCCGCCCCGTGCCGATCGTGGATCCTGGTGCGCGCCAGTGGATGCTGCTCGGCCCGGAGCGTGCCATCGGCTGCGTCGTCGATCCGGCATGCGAGGTGGTAGCGCCAGGCATCATCGAACATCGCGAATTCGTCCGGTTCACGTTGGGCGAGCCCGATGGCAGCCATTCCGAACGTGTCACCGCGATTGCGGCGGCGTTCACGCAAGCGGGCTTCGAGGCGCCGGTCCGGGCCGCCATTCGGTGGAATATCTGGCTCAAGCTCTGGGGGAATGTGTGTTTCAGCCCTCTCAGCGTGCTGACCTGCGCGACACTCGATCGCATCGCCTCGGAACCTGGGCTCCGGGCGTTGTGCGTGGCCATGATGCACGAGGCCAGGGAAGTGGCCGAGGCCCATGGCATCGTCATCCCTGTCGAGATGATCGATCGCCGTTTGACCGCGGCCAGTTCCGTCATCGGTCATAAGATCTCGATGCTGCAGGACCTGGAGCGTGGCAGGTCGCTCGAGATCGACGCATTGGTTCGGGTGGTGGCGGAATTCGGCCGGCTCGTTGGGGTGGCGACCCCCGTGATCGACATGATCCTGACGCTCGCCCAGGAGCGTGGCCGCCAAGCCGGCGTAAGCGAAGGGGAAGGCTTCTTTTTGTGAACAAAAAGAAGCAAAAAACTTTATTATGCTGGGCCATGGGCACTGTCGGCGACAACGCCCATGGCCCAGCATATAAAAAGTTTTTGCGCCGCTTTTTCAAAAAGCGGCATCTTTCTTCACTTTGCTCGGCCCACCGCCAACAAACTCCTCCAGCCTCGCCGCGTCGACCGGCGCACGCACTTTCATGTCATTATCGAAATATATGAATACATCCCGGGCTGATGGCTTGCCGCGCGGTGCGTCCGGCACCAGGGCCGCGTTCTGTGGTTCTTTTCCTGTGGCCCAGGCTTTCGCGCGCTGGCACCACTCCGCAAGGGCTTCGTCATCATAGCCGCTTGCGTAAAGCTGCTTGGAGCCGTGGAGGCGGCAATAGATGAAATCGCTGGTGAGATCCATCATGCGCGGCCATTTCACCGTGTCGGCGCAGACCAGGGCCACGTTGGTCCGCCGCAGCAATTCGATGAACGCCGCGACACGAAAACTTTCATGGCGTATTTCAACGGCATGTCGCAGGACATGGTGCTGCGTGATCTTTTCCTGGTCGGGATGTTTCAAGCGCGCATCATGGTGCTTCGCGATTTCGGCGGCGTCGCGCGTATGATGCGGCAGCAGTTCCAGGAAGGGTTGGAAAAGCGCGGCATCGAAGGCCATGTTGGGAGGAAATTGCCACAGGATGGGCCCGAGCTTTACGCCGAGCCGTAGAACACCCGAGGCAAGAAAATTGGCCAGCGGCACCTCCACGTCTCGCAGCCGTCTGATATGGGTGATGAACCGGGGCGCCTTGACCGCAAAGACGAAATCTTCGGGCACAGTGTTCCGCCATGTATCGAAACTTTCCGGCCGTTGCGTTCCATAGAAGGTGCCATTGATCTCGAGGGTGCGAAATTTACCTGCTGCAAACGCCAGCTCATCTTTCTGCCGCAGTCCCTTTGGGTAGAAAGTTTCACGCCAAGGCGCATAACGCCAACCGGAAATGCCAATTCTGATTTCGCCTTGCTTCACCGTGCGCTTCCTGTTTTTTAGCGTTAAAGAGAGGAAGAGGCCGCTTTTTGAAAAAAGCGGCGCAAAAACTTTTGGTCCGCTGGGCCATGGGCGTTGTCCGGACAACGCCCATGGCCCAGCATCAATAAAGTTTTTTTGCTTCTTTTTGTTCACAAAAAGAAGCCCTTCCTTCCCTTTGCTTGCGCCGCCCCTACTCGGACGCGCCTTTCGCATGCAGCACATTCATCTTCAGCATTGCCGCCAACACCACCCCACGGACCGGGCGTGCGACCGCGAGTTCAAACAGGGCGCAGAGGGGGATGAAGACAAGCAGGAAGGGCACGAGCCTTGGATGCCATAGTCGGGCGACAGCAAACATGATCGCACCCATCACCCAGAGACCGAGCAGGATTGTAAGGTAGGAGGGCAACAGTTCCAGACGCACGCGGCCAAGCGGCGCACCGCAATGCGGGCAAGCCGGCGTTACCGCGATGAAGCCGCGAAAAATCCCGGCACGGCCGCACGCTGGGCAGCGCATGGCAAGCCCTCGCGCGAGGACAACGCCCCAGGCCGGCATCGGCGGTGCAGCGGGCTCGAAAGCGGGCGGTGGCCAACGCGCCGGGCCTTCTGGCTCATCCGGCATGAGCATTGGCGCGCCCCGCGCCATTCGCAGGGACAATCCGAACCGGAACCGATTTTCCGGCCGGTGTCTTTGAGTTTTGGTCGTGATGAGACAGAGCCACCAGCGGGTTCATCTCGGGATAGTAGGCACCGATACAGCCATCCGGAAGCAGGAAAGGGGTCACTTTCAAGCCCGATACTTCACGATGCACACCATCTTCCGCATCGCTCACCAGAGAAACAATTTGTCCGTCATAAAGTCCTGCGCGCCGCATGTCGTCGGGGTTGATCAGCAGGACATCACGTGTCCCTTCAATGCCGCGCATCCGATCGCTGTAGCCGTATATCGTCGTGTTGAACTGATCATTGCTGCGCATGGTGATCAGCCGGTACCGGCCGGGAGCGTCGGAAAAGCCGGTTGCCGACATTGTCTGCGGCGTGGTGAATTCGGCCTTGCCGCTCTTGGTTTTCCAAATCCGCTCGCGGGCGCTGTTGCCGCGGTAGAATCCCCCCCGTGTCCAGATCCGCGCGTTAAAATCATGAAACTGTTCGGGGTAGGTGTCGGCGATGAGATCGCGGATGAGCGCGTAGTTACCCACCCATTCATCCCAGTGCAGTTGTGGATTCGGGGCCAAGGTGGCTTTGGCGATGCCCGCAACAATGGCTGTTTCAGAGAGCAAATGCGGGCTCGCCGGCGGGCGGCGCCCGAGCGAGCCGTGGATGCAGCTGAACGTGTCTTCCACCGTGACGGCTTGTGGGCCGCTTGCCTGCAGGTCCTGTTCGGTGCGCCCCAGGCATGGCAGCAAGTAGGCGATGCGGCCGTTCACCAGGTGACTGTGGTTCAGCTTGGTCGCGACCTGCACCGTAAGCTGCATGTTTGCCCAGGCCTGTTCCATCCGCACACGCTCCGGAATGGCGCGGACGAAGTTGCCCCCGAGGCCGATAAAGGCTTTAACCTTGCCGGACAGTATGCCCTCGCAGGCTTCAACCGTGTTCATGCCGTTCTCCCGTGGGGGCTCGAAGCCGAACTGGGCGGCGTAACGGTCCAGCGGCACATTCGCCACTTTTTCCGAGATGCCGACCGTGCGTTGACCTTGCACGTTCGAATGCCCGCGCACCGGCGAGATCCCTGTGCCATCACGGCCGATATTGCCCTTCAACAAAAGCATGTTGACCAGCATGGCGACGTTTTGGAAGCCGTGAACATGCTGTGTCAGGCCCATGCCGTAAATACCGATGACACGATCGGAGTCGACATAAATTTGCCCGGCACTTTCGAGCGCGGCACGGCTGAGCCCCGATTCCTGTTCGATTTCCGACCACGGTGTCGCTCTCACCTTGGCTTCGAATTCCTCCATACCGGTTGTATGCTGGGCAATGAAATCGACATCCAGCACGCGCTTTCCCCGCTGTTTTGCGGCATCGTCTTGCGCGAAGACATGTTTGCAGATGCCGAGAATCGCGGCGATGTCGCCACCGGGCCGTACCTGGTGATATTGCGTGCTGATCCGCGTTTCGTGACCTGTCAGCATTTCAGTGAGATTTTGCGGATTAATGAAGACCTCCAGACCCTTCTCCCGAACCGGATTGAAGGTGACGATCTTCACGCCGCGTTTCGCCGCATCTTGCAGCGGGTGGAGAAAGCGTGGGCTATTGGAGCCGGTATTCTGCCCAAAAAAGAAAAATGCGTCGCAGTTGGAGAGGTCATTGTAAACAACCGTGCCGACACCGATGCCAATCAACGCTTTGAGGGCCACGGAGGTGGTTTCGTGGCACATGTTGGAACTATCGGGCAGGTTATTCGTGCCGTAGAGCCGGGCCAAAAGCGCGTAGAGATATGACGTTTCAAGGCTCGCCCGTCCGGACGAATAAAAAATCACTGAATTCGGGTCGAGCGCCTTCAATTCCGTGCCGATCGCCCGAAACGCCTCGTCCCAAGGGCACGGAACGTAATGGTCCGTGCCAGGATCGTATCGTAAAGGGTGGGTGAGGCGGCCCTGACGTTCCAGATCGTAATCCTTCCAGCCGCGCAATTCAGTGACGCTGTGCCGTGCAAAAAATTCCGGCGTGCAACGATTGGCGGTGAGTTCCCAAATCGTCGCCTTAGCGCCATTCTCGCAGAACTCGAGCATATGATGATCGGCAGGCTTCGCCCAGGCGCAGGATGTGCACATGACGCCATGCGTCTTGTTCTGGCGCAAAAGCGTTTCTAAGACGCCGATCGTGTTCCATTCTTTTCCAAAGACGTGGGCTATTCCCTGAAGGGACCCCCATCCACCGGATGGACCTTTATAGTAGATCGTTTCGTTGATGTCGGGCATTGAGAGGCTTCCTTTCCCACGCGAGCTTCTCGTTATGTTGAAAAAATGGCCCGACTTTTGAGGAAATAAAAGTCAACGCAGCATTAAGAAGCCGACATCACGCACAATACGGCTCAGCATCGCGGTGGCGGCGAGCGCCGTGCTGCTCTTAAAGCACCCGCAGCGACCAGCACCGCCGCTGCGATGACGGCCGCTTTATGGCGCGCGACGAACATCTCGCCGCTGGTCTGGCGTTCGCGGGCGGTGAAATGTCCGTGCGCGCCGTAATCGCCGGGCACGGGGTGAAATAGATTGGCGGGCGCGTCGGCGGGCGAGGCTTCGTGTAACAATTGCGACGAATATCCCGTGTTGGCCAGGTACCAATCGGCAAAACCGGCAGAGATCCGGTTTGCCAATATCGCAACAACCGTCGGCATGCCTACCCAGATCTCCCGGCGCGGATGGAATGCGGCGAAAACGATGGCGCGGGCGGGGACCTCCGGGGCGTAAATCGGCGGAACGGGCTGGGCACGCCGACCGGTTTTGTTGAGGGCCCAGGTGAATTGCGGCGTGTTTACCGCCGGCAAATGAACCATGGTGAGGCGGATTTCACTTCGGTCGTGGATCAGTTCGCTCCGCAGGCTGTCCGTAAAGCCGCGGATGGCCGATTTTGCCCCGCAATAGGCGGATTGCAAAGGCACCGAGCGGTAAGCCAGAGCCGAGCCAACATTCACGATCGTGCCCGTCCCCCGACGCTTCATGTGTCGCAGCGCCGTCATCGTTCCGTGCACCGTACCCAAATACGTCACGTCCGTTGCACGCCGAAATTCATCGGCGTTGATCTCACTGACCGGCGCGAAAATCGTCGCCATGGCATTGTTTACCCAGATGTCGAAAGTCCCCAGCTCAGTCTCGATCGTATCGGCGGCAATCTCAACGGCCTGGGGGTCTGCCACATCCGCCTGCGCATAGCAGGCGCGAACACCGAGGCGGTGTAGCCCTGAGACCGCCGCTTCAAGCCTGGCCACGTCGCGGCCGATCAAACCGACATCACAGCCGCGACGGGCAAACTCTATTGCCGTTGCACGACCGACGCCGGCACCACCCCCTGTCACGACCACGATTTTGCGCATCACACGACCTCCCATCTGCTTACCGATAACTGGTGTTAGACCAGAACAAAAATGAGCGTATCAACTTGGTGGACGAATCTTCATATGCAGGAAAAAATGGAGGCTTTTTCCGCGTGGCCGTGATCAGAAGTCTCGTGAATCAACGCTGAGAAAAAGCTGACGATAACAATTCTCCTAAAAGAGCATAAAATTTTCATCATAAAACGGCGTCATGAATTCTGTCGCCGGGCCAGCCATGGAATGTTTCGCTGCGGATGCCTAAATACCCGGCTCGGTCTGGCGGGAGTTTCAAGCGCCCGTTTTCTTTATGGGAGATGCTATGCCAGAGATTCCGGCGCGCCCATGCTTTTGTTTGCCGGTCGTTCTGCGGCGTCGATCTGAGCGGGCTATCCGGCCGTGATCGGCTGGGGCAAGCGCAGGTTGCGGAAGTTGCCGGTCTGCACGGCGGCCTTGGCGCCGCTGTTGTTGCTTGCCGGTTGTGCCGTGTTTACCCATGGCTTTCTTGCGCCCGCCGGGCCGATTGCGGCCGCTGAGCGCCATGAATTGTTTGTGGTCAGCGCCATCCTGATACTGGTGATCGGGCCGGTGTTGCTGCTGACACCTCTGTTTGCCTGGTATTATCGCATATCGAACACGAAGAGCGTCTATCGCCCACAGTGGCAATTTTCCTGGATTCTGGAAGGGCTGATATGGGTTCCTCCCACCATGATTGTGATCCTGCTCGCTGTCTTCCTATGGGAGAATACCGAGCGGCTCGACCCTTACCGGCCCCTTTCGCCATCCCTGCCTCCGTTGCAGATCCAAGCTGTGTCATTGGATTGGAAATGGCTGTTCATTTATCCGGAGCAGCATATTGCCTCGGTCAACCAGCTCATCCTGCCGGCCGGGCGCCCGGTGCATTTCAGCCTGACCAGCGGTACGGTGATGCAGTCATTCCTGCTGCCGCGGCTGGCGGGACAGATCTTCGTGATGGCCGGGATGACGACGCAGCTCAATCTGGCCGTGTCTCAGCCGGGAAGCTATTGGGGAGAGAACGCCCAATTTAGCGGAGACGGGTTCCCAAGACAGAAGTTCCAGGTCATCGGCGTCAGTCCGGACGCGTTTGGCCGCTGGGTGACGACGCAACAAAAGGCGCCGGGCCGGCTGGACGACAAGGAATACCAAAACTTGTCACGCCAATCGATCATCGCTCATCCCATGACCTTCGGAACGGTGGAACCCGATCTATTCGCAAAGATCGTCAATCAGGAAATCACGCCCGGCTATTTGCTCCAGCATAAGGAGGCGAAATCTCATGAGTAGTGCCATGGGAGTTCTGCATATCCTGGCTGGAAAAATGACTTTGGACTCGCTGTTTTTTGTGAAGGTGTGGCACAATCCAACCATCAGCGAAG
>Ga0310811_10001474_pt1 | contig 29543 bp, 23 predicted proteins | sample YCmetagenome_FD_207642 | JGI IMG/M metagenome (GOLD analysis project Ga0310811, IMG submission 207642) | Soil microbial communities from experimental microcosm in Duke University, North Carolina, United States - YC | ecosystem: Engineered > Artificial ecosystem > Soil microcosm > Unclassified ...
TCTCCGTCGCCTGATCCACGGCTACCTGAAGGATCTTTATCTTTTCCAGCGCCGTCTGGTAGAGCATGAACTGCCGGTGAACGTCCTGATGGATATCGTCCATCGCCTGGTCCCTGGCCGTATTCAGCTCCTTCCGCTGGAGGGAAGCCTCACGCTCCTTGTTCTTGTTCTTATAAAGTGTGCCGATATCCCAGGAGGCGCCGATACCGAGGGTGATGGGCGCGATAAGGTTGTTATTCGTCGGGATCACCTGACCGGTCGGGTTGATGTAGTAAGCTCCGGCAGAGGCTGCGACTGTCGGCAGGCGCTGGTCGTGGATCTTCTTTATGTTGACGTCGGCGATCTTCGACTGATAGCCGAGGTCCTGCAGTTCGCGCCGGTTGGTCTCCGCCTGCTGGACCAGGTCTGTATAGACAAAGGTCTCGTTCACCTTGTAGTCCAGCTTCGGAAGAATGATCTGCGTAGAATCGGGGAGGCCCAGCAGCACGTTCATGTTGTAGTTGGCAATCTTCCGGTTGTTCTCCAGCTCGACCTCGGTCAGCAGGATCTGCGACTTCTGCAGCTGGTAGCGCAGCACGTCATTCTGCGTGGCAAGACCCTGGGATTCGTATTTCGTGATCTCCTCCAGCTTGCTCTGTACGTCCTGCATATTCTGCGCAACGATCAGCTGGTTTTCGAGGATCTTATCGTAGTTGAGGTAGGAATTGATCACCAGCCAGATGATGTCGTCCTTGTCCTTGTCCGCGTCCAGCCGGTTCATCTGCACCAGCAGGTCCGCCGACTGACGCGCATACTTAAACTGGTTACCGTTAAAAATCGGTTCGCTTACCGACAGGGTTCCCACATAAGCGGGGAAGTCAAACGGTAACTTGACCGGGTCTTTGGTCACGCCGGGAATGTTGATAAGACGGGAAAGCATCAGCGCGTGCAGATACTGAAAGCTGACCTTGGCATCGGGCAGACGCAGGTCTTTGGCCTGATCAAATCTTGCCAGCGCTTCGTCGATCTTATACTGTGACCTCTTTAGTTGTTTGCTGTTCTGTATCCCCATCTGCACCGCTTCGTCCAGGTTGAGAGTCCTGGTCTGGGCATCGGCGATAAAGACAGTAAAAAGTAAGAAGCATAGAACTCCTAATAGCCTTTTTTCCATTTTTTGCTTTATTTAATTCTTCGGTTCTAAAGTTGGGTGATCGCAAACCTCATTCCCTATTGAGGGTCGACCTCGTTCCTGATATCCAGGTGGGCCCTAAGCAGTTGCTTGAGGTGCGATTTGAGACGGACGGCGAGTCTCTGACGGTATGTTTCGTCGTTGACATTTTCCTGTAAGGCAAGAATCAGGCAGCTGTAAGATCGGGATTGGGTATAGGAGGAGATGGTCCCCATGATAGTTCCCACCGTCATGGGGATATCCACCTGCCGAAACAGCTTTTTCTGCTGTCCGTCCGCTATGATCTTCGTTATCTGATCCAAATTGCGCATCTTGATCGTAATCACCTTGTTTTTTATCTCATCCGATCTATAGTTCGTCGCGGACTCCTGGTACATGATGTTGTGAAAAGGAAGGTTGTTTAATATCCGGTCTACATAAAACTCTACCAGTCTGTCTATCTTATCCCAAGGACTTAGCGATTCATTTTTATTCAGTTCTTCGAGTATGCCGTAGGCATACATGGCGCGAAACTCTATCAGGGCCTCCAGCAACTTTTCTTTCGAGCCAAAGTAATAAGAGATCATTGCGAGGTTGACGCCTGCCAGTTGAGCAATATCCCGGACCGATGTCCCATCAAAACCCTTCTCTGCAAATAACTTCTCCGCCGATGTGAGAATATGTTCTCTTTTATCTGACATGTATTGATTTCTCCTGATTACCCGGCAAAGTTAAACAAACGTTTGAATTAAACAAACGTTTAATTGAATATTTTATAGTTGTATCGGGTTCCGGCTTGCCCGAAAACGACAAAAGAGCCCCTTACGGAGCTCTTTCGCAATAGTTTATATATTATCGACCGGTTTGGAAAATTGGTCGGCTCGTCATTAGTTGCTATCCCAGAACGGCTTGTTCTCCAGGATCCCTTCAATTTCTTCCAGCACAGCCGGTGTTAATTTTGGCAACACGTCCAGCGCCTTGAAGTTCTCCAGCAGCTGCTCCTTCTTCGTCGCTCCGACGATAGCACTCGTTACATTCTTATTGCTGATACACCACGCGATCGCCAGTGCAGCCAGCGAACAATCCAGCCGCTGGGCCAGGCTCGTCAGGAGTCCCACCTTGCCGATCCTGTCTTCCTGCAGCCAGCGTTTCTTCAGCCACTCGAAGCCAGGCAGGGAAAGCCTCGAACCTTCGGGTATCCCTCCCTGATATTTACCGGTCAGGAAGCCCGCGGCCAGGGGACTGAAGATGGTTGTACCCATTCCGACGTTTCGGAAGATAGAGGTATAGTCGAGCTCCATCTTGTAGCGCTCGAACATATTGTACTGGGGCTGCTCCATCGTCGGGGCGATCAGGCTGTAGCGCTGGGCCACGGCGTGCGCTTCCATGATCTCGGCGCCGCTCCACTGACTGGTGCCCCAGTAGAGCGTCTTTCCCTGCTGTATCAGATTGTGCATCGTCCAGACCACTTCTTCCATCGGCACATTGGCGTCGGGGCGGTGACAGTAGTAAAGGTCGATATAGTCCGTCTGAAGACGCTGCAGGGCCTCGTTGCAGGCTTCCACTAAATGCTTGCGGCTAAGTCCGGTCTGGTTGGGCAGCAGCTTCTTCCGCGAACCGAAATAGGCCTTGGACGAAAGGACATACGACGTACGGTCCCAGCCCTTCTTCTTCAGTACCCGGCCCATCATGAGCTCGCTCTCTCCGTCGGCATAGGTCTCGGCATTGTCAAAGAAATTGATCCCCCTTTCATAGGCGATGCCCATCAGCTCGTCGGCGTGCCTGTCCTCGATCTGGCCGTGAAATGTCACCCAGCTCCCATAGGAGAGTACGCTCAGCTGTAGTCCTGATCTTCCTAAACGACGATATTCCATATTTTTTGGCTTGAATTTACGAAACGCTTCACCCCGGACGCCGGCGCAACAGGCTCACAATTTACTTAGGTATGTTATTCCCTTCTGTCAGTACGGTACCTGTCAGCTTGCGGATGGTATACCAGCGGAAGTTCTGGTCTGCTTCCATCCCGGTCCCGAACAGGATCTTGTCTTTGGTATAGATACGCACCGGCTTGTCGGTCGTAAACCTCTCCGTATGCTGGTCCCACCACAATTCCTGACAGCGCACGGTGTCGCCTTTCTGGATGTTCTTTACGACCACGGAGTCCCGGAGAAACACCTTGTCCTGGTTCTGCAGGTATTTGCCATATAAGGCGTCCAGCTGGCTCTCTACCTGCATTGCGGCGTTATAGAAATCCACGTGCAGGGTCCGCGGGAATTCCGCATAGGGCGAGTCCGTCCGCTGATAGCGCAGCATGAACGGCGCGGTCAGCTTGCCCTTGACCTTTGCATCGAGCTTCCCGGTCGAGTCATTGTTCGGCTCGCTCAACAAACCCTCAATATTCGTCGCTTCCTCCGGCACGATCTGGCGGGGATGGGTAACTTCCTTGTCCTTTTTCTTTTCGCAGGCGGTAAAAAAGAGACAGAGGACCCCCAACAGGACGAATATTTTTTTAATTGATCTCACTGATGGCATATAGGCCTTTATAGATTAAAAACGGGTCTGCAAATATCTTCTTTTTCAGGTGGCGGGAAAAATAAGACGAGTCTCCGCCGCTTAACAGCACGTTAAAATTGTCGTACTTCTCCTCATAAGCCTCAATGATCCCGTCGATCTCCCTGGCCATCCCCAGAATGACGCCGCTGAGGATATTCGTCCGGGTGTCGTAGCCGGCCAGTGGGAAGTTCCAGTCGGCCTTCACCAGTGGGAGCTTCGCCGTAAATGCATTGAGGGATTTGAACCGCATTTCCATCCCGGGGGAGATGCCGCCGCCAATGAATTCGGCGTATTTGTTGACAAAGTTATACGTAATTGCCGACCCCAGACCGATCACCAGATTGTTTTTGCCGGGGAAAAGCGTAACTGCGGCGGCGACGAGGGCGAGCCTGTCTGCACCGATAGTTTCGGGCTTACCGACGGGTGTGGTGACCGGCAGCCGTGAAAGATGACCCAGCCTGTGAAAATGTGTGGACTTTTTCAGCAGCTCTTCCATTTCCGGATCGTGTTCAATTACCGAAGAAAGGATGGACCGGTCGGGCCGCCAGGCTGCGATCAGCTGGCCAATGGTCTCCTGGCCGTCGTCTTCCAGCACGAGTTCTTTTGTGAAATTCCCATCTACGAATACGGCGCATTTCTTACGGGTATTGCCAAAGTCAAAGCAGAGGGTCGTAGGCATGTCTAGTCTTCGAATTTGAATGAGGAGAGGTTTTTGAAATGTCCGTTCAACTTCACCCTTTCCTTCAGCGTCTCCATCTCGGCGATCACCGGCAGCACTTTTCCAAGGTGACGCTTGAGATATTCCTGCCGCTGCACTTCCTGCAGCAGGCCGAGCAGCTCATATTCCTGTTCGAGGGTCAGTCCCGCGTGATGGGCGATATCGTAGGTCACGAGCTCTTCGTCGGGCTTGTGAAAGTCCTTGGATATGTTCAGCAGTTTGTGCAGCTCGCGAACGGCGCTGATGACCTTGTTCATCAGGTCCCGCTTGCCCGGCCCTTCGATATTGTCGGGATAGTTGACGATTGCGCCGCTGAACAGCTTGTCCGGAACGGCCTTGATCATCTCGAGTACACGGAAGACCCGCATTCCCTGCGTCCGGATATCCATTTCGCCGTTGTCGTATACCTTGACCAGCTCGGTAATTTTCACCAGTGTCCCCATCTCATTCAACCTGTTATCGATCACCGTCGGGATGCCGAAGGGTTTCCCTTCTGTATAACATTCATTGACAAGTTGTTTATAACGCGGTTCGAATATATGCAGGTTCACCATCTCTCCCGGATATACTACAATGCCCAGGGGAAAAACAGGAATGAAATTCGTCATAACTACAAAACTAGGTTTTTTTCAGGACCTGTCCCGCCGGGGAAGGGGGGTTAGCAACATCCGTCAGCCGCGACAACCAGACCTCCCTGGCCTGTGCGGGGAGGATATCACGGATACAGGTGCAGTTCATTGTTTTTCGGCAGGCGTTGCAGGCGATATCTTTTACGAGCACGCTAGCCCTGGGTCCGATCGGCGCCCAGCGTCCGGGATGTATGGGACGAAGAGGCGGGAAGATTCCGACGGCGTATATGCCGAGCGCCGAAGCCAGATGAAGGGGGCCGGTGCTCGCCGCCATCAGTCCGTCTGCCCGGGCGATAAAGGCCATCAGCTCGGCCAGACTGAGTCTGCCGGTCATATCGGTGACCGAAGGGCAGGCCCGAAGCAGGGGCTCCAGGAGCTGGCCTTCGGCGGCGGTACCCGTGACAAAGATCTTAAAATGCTCGGGCGGAAGCAGATCGATCAACTCGATAAAATGATCCAGTCCCCATTCTCTCGCATGCCCCCGCGATTTGGGATGGAGTATTAAGTTGAACCGGACGGGATCCAGCTGATCCGCGACCTGGCCGGGCAGCGGGACCAATTTGTTCAGCCCATAGTAATGTCCGATCTCCTCCGGAGAATAGAGTTCTTTGGCGCCCAGCATTGTCAGCAGCCGGAGGTTCAGCTGCGCCTCGTGCAGGGAAGACCGCTTTCTCGTCAGCGGGATCAGCCTGTTGCAGTAAGTCCAGTGGTAGATGCGGTTCGTAGTGCCGATGCGTTGTTTTATACCCGCCAGCTTCGCCAGCCTTGCGATCTCCGGCCGGGGAAAGACGTGAATGATCGTATCGGCCCCCGTGGCCGCGAGTTCTGCTGCCGCCTCTTCTTCAGGCAGCTCGAGCAATTCATCCCAGTTGAGGAACCCATCGACGTGCACACAGCTGTTGATCAGGTCTTCCGTATAGCTTCGCCCGAGGAACAGGATCCGCGCGTCCGGATACAGCTCCCTCAGTACTCCCGCGACCGGCAGTGTAAGCACGACGTCTCCGATCGCGTCCGACCGGCTGATAATAAAGGTTCTTTTCATTGCTTTCTTAAATGCTTGTCGAGGCCATTGATGCACCGGATATTGCCGAGAGCCTGCTTGGCTTTCATAATTTCATAGTTGGCGTTGGCGGCCTCTTCTTCCTCGTTGAGCTTGGGCCGGTGATACAAATGATAGACGATCGCCCGGTGCTTCATGGACCGGAGCCGCGCGCCGTTGCCGAGAAGCCGCCACTCTATATCGACGTCCTCGCCTACGCCATACGATGTATAGTCTTCGTCGAATCCGTTGATGTCAACGATGTGTTTCCTGAGTACGCCCCAGTTGCAGCCCATGAGACCATTGCTCTTCGACTTCGTGTAGAATGGCAGATAAATGCCGTCTTCCAGTCGCGTCGATCCATATCTGGCCTGGTTGAACAGCGACAGCAGCCCGAAATCACCGGTGTCGAGCAACTGCCGGGTCAGCCTGCCGCTCATCAGCAACCTCCTCCCCGCAAAAAGGATACCCCCCGCGGCCTGTCTGTGGTATTCTTTTACCAGCCGGCTGTGAGGAATGCAGTCCCCGTCCAAAAAGATCAGGAACTCGCCATTTGCAGCGGCCACGGCCTTGTTGAGGATCACATTCTTCCTAAAGCCCAGATCTTCCTGGCTGATATGCACTATCGGATAAGGCATCTGCGCGGATACGGCTTTCAGGTAGTCGAGGGTGGCTGGAGCATTGTCGTCTTCTGCGATGATCACTTCGAAATCCTTGTGCGTCTGTCTTTTCAAGCCTTTCAGGATAAGGTCCACAAACGGGATGTTCTTATACAAAGTTATGATCACCGACATTTTCATTCCGCCAAAAGTAAGTAATTTGGGCATTCCTATGCCTGAAAATGAATTGGCCATATGGTCGGCGGTCCGGCGGGGCGACTTCCGCGCTCTCGCGAGGGCGATATCGTTTATTGAGAACGGTATCGGTGATTTTCACGAGCAGCTGATGGGGCTATCGCCGGATGCATCCAGCATCATCGGTATCACCGGTCCGCCCGGCGCCGGTAAGAGTACGCTGGTAGACGCCCTTATCCGCCAGTTGGTCTCGGAGCAAAAGAAAGTGGCCGTTCTTTGCGTGGACCCTTCGTCCTCTTTTCACTCCGGCGCACTGCTCGGCGACCGGGTGCGAATGAGTGAATGGTATAGCAACCCCGGTGTCTTCATCCGCAGTCTCTCGTCCCGTGGTGCGATCGGCGGCCTTCATCCGCAAATAGTGGAGATCGCGAGTCTGATGCAGGCGGCGGGATTCGACTACGTGCTACTGGAAACGGTTGGCGTGGGGCAGACAGAAGTGGAGGTCGCGGCGCTCGCCGATATGACCATGCTGGTACTGGTGCCGGAAGCCGGCGATGACGTGCAGATGATGAAGGCGGGTGTGATGGAGATCGCCGACCTGTTCGTCGTCAACAAGGCCGACCGGCCGGGAGCAGACGCTTTTATCCGCCACCTCGTTTCGATGCAGGCCTACTCCAGTCGCTGGAAAGACCGTCAGATACCCGCCGTGAAAACGGTCGCCACAAAAAATGAAGGGATCGCCCAGGTCGTTCAGCTGGTACACGAGCTGCTGAAAAAGGAAGAGAACCGGGAGAAAAAATGCCATATCCTCGCCGAAAGGGCCTTTCTGCTGATACAGCAGCAGCGGATGCGCAATGTAAAAAGAATGGACTTGTACCGGAAGATCGAAGCCGAGTTGTCCGCGAATGGAACCGTCAATCTTTATCAGCTGGTCGCGGAGTGGAAATGATCCACCGGCTTATTTCTGCTCTCTCTCGTTCCTCCACCAGCGATAGCCAATAAGGCCGAAGATGGCGAGAGGGGTTACTGCGAGGTATACGATCCCCTTGTTGAGCGCCCTGGCAGGCCGCTCGCCCATTTGCTGGGCTGTACGTGTGCAGATGGAACACTGCGCCCTGGCCGGCTCGACGCCAGCCAGGAGCAGCATTATAAAGATGGTATATAAAAGCTTACGTTTCATAAGCTACAATTTTTCGAATTCCGGCGGCCGACTGCGGCTTATCCGACCTCTTCGGACTTCATGCTACGGGCGACGCGCTTTCTTTCTTCCTCGTCGAGGATGCTCTTGCGAAGACGGATCTTCTTCGGCGTTACCTCGATGCACTCGTCCTGCTGGATATATTCCATGCATTCTTCCAGGGTCATTTGCTTTTTCGGAACGATCCTCACGGAGTCATCGCTACCGCTGGCGCGCATATTGGTCAGCTTCTTTCCTTCCGTCGCATTCACGATCAGGTCGCCCGGCTTGATGTGCTCGGCGATGATCTGACCTGCGTAGACGTCTTCGCCCGGATCGACGAAGAAGGTACCGCGCTCCTGGAGCTTGTCGATGGAATAAGCGGTGGTCTTTTCCTGGTTCTTGGAAAGCAGAACGCCGTTGTTACGGCCGGGGATCGGACCCTTCCAGGGTTTGTATTCCAGGAAGCGGTGCGCCATGACGGCTTCACCGGCCGTGTTGGTGAGCATGCTGCTACGCAGACCGATGAGACCACGCGAAGGGATCTCGAACTCGAGGTGCTGCATCTCGCCCTTGCTCTCCATGACGAGCATTTCGCCCTTACGCTGGGTAACCATGTCGATTACCTTGCCGCTGAACTCAGACGGTACGTCAACGACCAATATTTCATACGGCTCGTTCTTTTTGCCGCTGATCTCTTTTACCAATACCTGGGGCTGTCCGACGGTCAGTTCAAATCCTTCCCGGCGCATCGTCTCGATAAGGATGCCCAGGTGAAGGATCCCACGGCCATAGACCAGGAAGCTATCGGCGCTGTCCGTGTCTTCGACCCTGAGGGCCAGGTTCTTTTCGGTCTCTTTCATCAACCGGTCACGCAGGTGACGGGAGGTGACGAATTTACCGTCCTTTCCGAAGAAGGGAGAGTTGTTGATCCCGAATAACATGCTCATCGTAGGCTCGTCCACGCTGATGACGGGTAAAGCCTCGGGGTTCTCCGCGTCGGCGATGGTGTCACCGATATTGAAGTCTTCCAGACCAACCACGGCACAGATGTCTCCGGCCATTACTTCGGTCGCCTTCTTCTTACCCATACCCATAAAGGTATAGAGTTCCTTTACCTTGGAACGCTTGGCAGTACCGCCAGGCTGAACCAGTGCGATGTTCTGGCCTTCCTTTATCGTGCCGCGGGCGACCTTGCCCACTGCGATACGACCCAGGAAAGAAGAGTAGTCGAGGGAAGTGATCTGCATCTGCAGCGTACCTTCCGATACTTTCGGAGCAGGTACATATTGGAGGATACCATCCAGCAGGGGGGTGATATCTGCGCATTGTTCGTTCTTGCTGTTGAACCAGCCATTCTTGCCACTTCCATAGAAGGTGGGGAAATCCAGCTGCTCTTCGGTAGCGTCCAGATTGAAGAACAGTTCAAAAACTGCGTCGTGTACTTCGTCGGGACGGCAGTTGGGCTTGTCGACCTTGTTGATGACGACGATCGGCTTCAGGTTCAGCTGCAGGGCTTTCTGAAGTACGAAACGGGTCTGCGGCATCGGCCCTTCAAAGGCGTCCACCAGTAGGATGACCCCGTCGGCCATCTTCAGTACGCGCTCAACCTCACCTCCGAAGTCGGAGTGACCGGGGGTGTCTATCACATTGATTTTTACTCCCTTGTACTCTACTGCGGCATTCTTGCTGAAGATGGTGATACCCCTTTCCTTTTCGAGGTCATTGTTGTCCATGATCAGCTCTCCGGTCTCCTGATTGTCACGAAAGACGTGAGTAGCGTGTAAGATCTTGTCTACCAGGGTAGTTTTACCGTGGTCAACGTGCGCGATTATCGCAATGTTTCTGATTTCCATAATATTAATCTCTCTGGCCGCTGGCCTGTTTTTTACTCTGGCCAATGGCCGACGGGACCACGCCCCGTTTGAAGCCGCAAATGTACGATTTTACCGACGGATTTCCTAGCCGGGGGCGGAGGCCTGGGGAGAAATAACAGAAAAAACATAATCGCCTGCGGCATAACGCACAAAAAGGCCGGTAAAAACCGGCCCTTGAGGTTACACGCGAAATCTACAGGGTTAAATACTTCGTGAATCCCGCGCTGAGGTCGGACGCCAGGCGCCTCAGCGGTCAGGCACCTAAATTATCTGAATACTTTTCCCACAGCTGGTCGATGGTCCTGCCGGTCAGCTGCTTCCACACCCCCGGCTCATATTTTCCCGACCGCATCAGCACATCGATCCTGTCCACGATCTTCGGGTCGACCGTTTTTTCCAGCCATACAAAGAAGCGGGCCGTCACGCTATAGCCATCGGTATAGGCCTGGCTCGTAGTAAACAACGGCAGCCTCCATTTGGCGCCTGCATTGTCGACGCCGTATTTATAGCGGGCATAGTCCGCAATGCCTTCGGTTATCCATCCGGGTCCTTCGACCTTATAGTCCTGTACGACATGCATCGCCTCATGCGTGATCACGTCGATATCACCCGGCTGTTTCTTCATATAGGACGGGTCCACCCGGATGATGCCATCCGAAGTTGCGGCCACGCCATGATAGGCCGGGTCGATGACCAGGGTCACGGTCCGCAGGGAGGACGGATTGAACCGCCCCGCCTCGGCAGGGTAGGCGCGGAAGAAGGCTTCCACCATCCGCGCTCCTACAGCGGTGTCGAAGTCGGGCGACTTGTCAATATATACCAGGGTGTAGCCGTCGCGGGTAATTCCGCGCTTTCTGTAAAATCCTGTGCTGTCGATCTTCTTCCAGTCAGCAATGGTGTCATTTGACCCGGCGACGGCCACAGCCCCGGCAGGCGCTGCCGACTCCGGCAGCAGCGCATATCTTATCTGATTCTTTCCACTGAGATACCGGACCGCCGCATCCTGCAGCGATCCGACGGTAATGCTGTCCAGCCTCTCCCGCCAGTGCAGGACCTCCAGCGGGTCCCCGTCATTCTCATACTGTCCTGTGAGATAGCTCAGCCAGTACCCGTTGTCCTTCAAAGCCAGCTCAGTATTCTTCCGTATCCCCGCCTTGTATTTTTCTATATCCGCAGTATCGGGGCCGTGCAGCCGCAGATCGGCCATCTCCCCGCCCACCAGATTGACAAGATGGTCAACATTCGCCGGGGCGCAGCCAAAGGCAACTACGATCCCATAGCGGTTCTTTGGGTATTTGTTGAATATGGTCTGCACTGTCGGGCTGTAGACCTCCCCTTCCTGTTCCCGCAGCTGCTGGAGCATTTTGATCTGGAGTATCTGCCCCAGCGCGTGCAGCTGCTGGTTTTCAACCGGGCTGTACCGGTAGTCCCCCGTCATCAGCAGCCGCACCAGCGCCTTGTCTTCCGTCCCCTTATAGACGTTGCGAATCAATTGCCCCTCCGGCACATGCGTACCCGGATCGCGGGCCTGCTCGCCTTTATGCAGCGATGGCAGGGAGCCCAGGTATTCTTCCAGCAGGGGCACCAACTGATCAGGCATAAAGGAGCCGACGAACACGAATGTAAATCCTGACGCATCCGCAAAACGATCCCTGTAAATGTTATAAGCCTTATCCAGCGTGATTTTATCCAGCTTTTCCAGCGAGGGCGGTGAGGTCCGGTAGCTATAATTACCGTTGACATAGGCCATCGTATCATTGAGCACATTCCCCGGATCAGCGTAACGGTTAGGAAGGACCGCCCTCGACTTTCCGATGATATTGTCGAACAGGGTCTCGTCCCTGCGTGGTTGTGTGAAGTACAGGTTCACCAGTTGCAGGGCGGTCTCCATATCGGCAGAAGCCGCCGTGCCGGTAAATCCCTGCGAGCGCGTTTCTATGAAGGGCGCGACCTTCACGGCCTTCCCGCTGAGCACCTTATTCAGCTCTACCGGATTGAAACTTCCTACGCCAAAGCTGGCGATCAGTGGCCCTGACGCAGCAGCCGCGTCATAGTCGGCGTCACTGTACAACGATGTCCCGCCCGGGGCAAATGCCCTGAACGTGATCTGGTCGTTTTTAAAGGCAGTGGGCTTGAGGACGACACGAAGGCCGTTGCTCAGCGTGAGTTTCGTCACACCGATAGACGGGATCTCTTCGCGGCCGACGACCTTGCCTTTTGCGGGTTTTACCGCCATCAGTGGCCTGTCGACCGAAACATCCTTGTAGGCCGCCAGCTCACGCCCGCCCGCCTTCTGCATCCATCCAAGCACCGTCGCCCCGTCGGGCAATATCGCCTTGTCCTTGTCTGCCGCCAGCACGAGGATGTCGCGGTTGGTCGTTTTCAAATATTCCGACGTGATGCTTCGCAGGTCATCCGGCGTGATGCCTCCGAGGGCTTTGGCCGCAAAATCATACTCCCATTCGATCCCCGGCGAAGCCTCGCGGCTCAGGAACAGCCGCTGATATTCCTTCACAAAGCTCACCGACGCCGTCCTGCTCTTTTCGTTGCGCGCGTTCTCCAGACCGCGCAGGTAGTTCTGTTTGGCGCGTGTCAGCTCGGACTCCGTAAACCCAAACTTCCGTATCCGCTCGACGACCTCCCATCCCCGGTCGAAGGCCGCCTGCAATTGTCCGTCCTTTGCGGTGACCTCGAACGCGAACATATCCACGCCGCCCATTAGTCCCTCCAGACCCGCACTCACGTTCACATAGGCAGGGTTCTTGTCCGTGGAAAGTTCGGCATAGCGGCGGGCGGCGACAAGACTATTGAACAGGGAACGTTTGATCGACTCGCGATAATCCGCCTCCGTCACCAGGACCGGCGCTTTGTGCTTGATCAGCACCTGCAGCGATGTCTCGTCGTTCTCTTTATCGGTCACGGTGATGAACTGGTTCGCGCCGGTGAGTGGGACTGTATGGTCGGGTCTTGCGCGTTCGTTCGCCGGATTCTTCAGGTCGGAGAAACCGGCCTTCACCATTTTTTCCATTTCCGCGGCATCGATATCGCCCACCACGACCAGCGCCTGCAGGTCGGGCCGGTACCAGTCGTGATAAAAACGGCGGATCGTCGCGGGTTTAAAATGTTTCAGCACACTGTCCACCCCGATCGGCAGGCGGTCGGCATAGCGGCTTCGGTTGAGCAGCACCGGCAGGTACTGCCTCGTCATGCGATCCCTTGCCCCCTTTCCGAGTCTTTCTTCCTCGAGGACGATGCCTCTTTCCTTCTCGATCTCGACGCTGTCGAGCGTCGCCTCCTGCGCCCAGTCGTGCAGGATCAGCAGGCCGTTTCGGACGAGGGCGGGGTCTCCGGCCGGGATCGGCAGCTGGTATACCGTCTCGTCAAAGCTGGTGTAGGCATTCAGGTCCGCGCCAAATCGGACGCCGGCTTTCTGGAGGTAATCGACGAGGTCATTTTTGGGGAAATGTTTTGTCCCGTTGAAGTTCATATGCTCCATGAAATGCGCCAGCCCCCGCTGGTCCGGGTCCTCCAGGATCGACCCCACTTTACAGACCAGGTATAGCTGCACCTGTCCCGCGGGTTCTTCGTTGTGACGGATATAGTAAGTAAAGCCATTGGCCAGCCGGCCCGTGCGGACAGCCGGGTCCAGCGGTATGGGCTGAGCACAGGCAACGATCGCGGTCAGCAGTAGCACCGCCGTCAGGATGGCGGCCGCAAGGAAAGCGATCATTCTGAATAGATAGTTACTGGTCATCGATCTTAGTTCTTATATATTTCTGACAATTTTTTATCCAGGTCTTCCCCCCTCAGTCCCCGGGCGATGATCTTCCCCTGCGGGTCGATCAGGAAATTCTGCGGCACACCCTGCACGCCATAAACTTTGACCAGCGCGTTGTCCCAGTATTTCAGATCGGAGACATGGGTCCAGGCGAGCTTGTCGTCACGGATCGCCTTCTTCCAGGACTTCTCGCTCTGGTCCAGGGATACACCAATGATCTCGAAACCTTTGGAATGGTATTTCCCGTAAGCGACGACGACGTTCGGGTTGTCTTCACGGCAGGGACCGCACCAGCTGGCCCAGAAGTCCAGCAGTACATATTTGCCGCGGTAGGAAGACAGGCTCACCGGACGGCCGGCCGTGTCATTCTGTGTAAAATCCGGCGCGGGTTGACCGACGGCAACGGAGGTTTCAAAGGTCTGCTTCTTGTCGAGCTGCTGGGTTACGGTCGTGACCCAGGCCCTGCTGTGGACGGAATCCGGCAATTCATCGAGGAATGCCCGTACTTTCGGCACGTCCTGGCTGGTCACCCAGCGCATATCTCCGAGATAGCTGCTCAACGCAAAGACCAGCAGCGGAGAATTGGGATTCTCCCGCATGTATTTACCATATACCTCCTCTCTCTCGCCGTCGCCAGGCTGCGTGGCCTTTTTGGCGTCGTAGGCCTTCAGCATCTGCATCAGCCTGTCGTATTCGGCGTTAACCGGAGAACCGGTGACCGACACTTCCGAAAAGACCCGGCCATGCGAACACTGCCGCCAGGCGGTCAGGCGTCGGCAGATCATCGGGGCCGACCGTGCTCAGGCTCACTACCATACCAGCCGGGATCCTGCCGGTAAGGCTGTAGACACGATTGATCACTTTCGCGCTGTCCGTCTGAACGCCGTGACCGCTCAGATAGCTGATATATACTTCTTTGATGCCTTCGTCCTTCACCTCGCCGGTGATCGAATAGTTGTTCTCTTCCTGCGCCAGAAGGGCCGTTGGCAGGGCAAGGCCTATCATCCAAAAAATAAGTTGTTTCATGTTCGTGTATTTTATTCGAGGACCGAAGAAAGGGTTTTGTCGATATCCATGGCCGTGAGGTTCCTTGCGACGATGATGCCGCTGGGGTCGATCAGCAGGTTGCTCGGCAGTTTGGTGATGCCGTATAGTTTTGCAGCCTGGTTATCGCGTCCCTTCAGGTCGGAGACCTGCGTCGTCATTTCCGCGCCGGCGTCTTTGATCACCTGCTGCCAGCTGTCCCTGTCCCTGTCGAGTGAAACGCCGAGCACGACCAGCCCTTTGCTGCCATAGGCCGAATAGATCTTTGCTATGACCGGGAGCGCCCGGGATGCGTTGTTGTCCCAGCTCGCCCAGAAGTCCAGGAACACGTATTTCCCTTTGAAAGAAGAAAGACTCACGGGATGGCCCTGCGCGTCGTTCTGCGTAAAGTCGGGCGCCATATGACCCAGCGCCGTTTTCAACTCGATATCGAGATAGCGCTCAAATCCCTTTCCGTCGGGACTGTTGCGCAGACTCAGGGGAAGGGCACGGTACATGGACGCGATCGAATCCATCCATCCTGCCGCCGGCTTGCCTCCGTTGGCCAGCTGGTCCAGCAGATAGATATTGATCGTCGAACCCGGATGCTCGCGGACATATGCGCAATAGTCGGTTTTCATCATCGGCTCGATTTTCGCAATGGCCTGTCTCAGCACTTGTGCTTCCAGGGACTGATTCTTTGTCGTGGTCGCGAGTTTGTAGATCGCGCGAATACTGTCCCCCCACAGGGCTATGCGATGGTGTGCTTCCCGGTAGTCCTTGTCCGGCTGCGACCCGGTAATGACGCTCTTCTCCATGTCGCCGTCGCTGGATACCACCTCCACTGTCCCGTTAGCGACAAACAGCTCTGCCCTGTCCGCATAGGGTATACTCAGTTCCCAGCCGCCCCGCTTTCTGTCCCACCATTTTTTGGAGATGAACAGATGGGCAACGCCATTCGTCTTTCCGTGGAAGACATATTTTCCGTCGGTGACGACGGCGCTGTCCGTCGGCTGATAGTGTACGGTATCGTAAGCGAGATAGACCTTCGCCGGCGCGTCCATATGGACAAAACTCCCTTTGATGGTAAAGCTGTTCATTTCTTTCTGGGCCTGTCCGCTCAGGGAAAAGCCCACGGCCATCAGAATGCTTGCGGCCGGCCGGACTGTCGTTGCTATTTTCATATTTTTCGTTATTTGATAGTTTTTTCAAGCATTTTTCCAAGTTCGTCCCCGCGGAGGTCCACCGCGACGATCTTCCCCTCCGGATCGATCAGATAGCTTTTCGGTACGCCGCTAACCATAAAGGACTGGACGATCGCGCTGTGCCAGCCCTTCAGATCGCCGGCGTGATCCCATTCCATATGATCGGCCTGGATGGCGCCTTTCCACGCCGGTCTGTTCTCGTCCAGTGAAAAACTGAGCACGGCAAAATTCCGGTCCCTGTATTTTTTGTAATTGGCGAGGACGTTAGGGTTCTCCATCCGGCAGGGACCGCACCAGCTGGCCCAGAAATCCAGCAGGACCCATTTGCCGCGCAGGTCGGAGAGATGAATGGGTTTACCCTCCGGAGTTTCCGCGGTGAAATCGGGTGCAGCCTTTCCCGGACCCAGCTTCGCGGCTTCGTCTTTGATCAGCTGCATAACGGACTTGCCAAGGGGCGAGTGCTGCATCCCGGGACTGAATTCTCCGAATTTGAGATCTGGCTTGATGATCAGTCCCGAGCGAACCAGCTCGCCGAATTCCAGCAGGCTGACCCAGTAGTCGGGATGCATGAGGATAAAGGATTTTATCCTCGATGGCTGTAGTGAGGCGTCGACGGCGGGGCCCGCCGCCATATAGCGGTGGTATTCCTCCAGTTCGCGCGACAGCTGTGCCATGTCGATCGTGGCCAGTCTGGGGTCGTGGAGGATCGCGGAATCTGCGGTTTGCTGCATACTGTTATCCTGCTGTCGGGCTCCTGCTTGTCGGGTGACCGGCTGTGCGGTCACGGCATGGCATAGCAGCGCCATCACCAGTGAAAGAGTGATCTTTTGCATAACTGTAGAAGGGATTGTGGACTATTGCGAATAGCCCGGTGTCTGTGTCAGGTTCAGGTTTGCCTGCGTCTCGCTGACGGGAATAGGCCACAGCTGCATAAAGCTGGACCAGGCGCTGCCCTTCTGCGGCGAGACCGACCCCATGACCGCATCGATGGCGCCCGTCCTTTTCAGGTCGAAGAACCGGTGCCCCTGCTCGGTGAAGAGTTCATGATACCGTTCGGTCGCTATCGCCTTCAGCATGTCCGCCTGTGTGGCGGCGGTGGTGGCCGCCAGTCCGGCCCGGGCACGAACAGCATTCAGATCGGCCGCAGCCCCGGACAGATTATTCTGCTGGGCCCTTGCTTCCGCCCGTATCAGGTACTGTTCCGCCAGTCGCAGCAACGTACAGGTCTCGGCATTGGCGGATGCCGAGGTTACTTTGTATTTGTAAGCGTAGTAGTAGGTCACCGGCGTCCCGCTGACAGTGACCGTCGCTGAACCCATCCAGTTGGAAAGACGCAGGTCTCCCGACTCAAAACTGTTGACAAGTAAGGGGTTCAGGCTGACGTACACCGTGGAGATGACAGAAGCCGTCGGACTGATATAATAGGCCTGCGCATCGCCGACCACATATTGCAGGGACGCCGAAGGCAGGATCCCCCAGATATTCTCCTGACTGGTCCATTTGAACACATTGGCCGGAGTCTCCAGTTTGTATGCGGTACTATTGAGGACCGTTGTCGCCAGAGCCTCCGCATTTGCATAGTCGCCGGTGTAGAGGTAAACACGGGCCAGCAGGGCGGTTGCGGCAAGCTGGTTGGGCCGGGCCCTGTCCGTCGTCTTGTCGCCGTTGTAGTCAAGATAGTCGGGAACCAGTAGACCCTGAGCTTCTTTCAGGTCGGCCACGATCTGCTTGTATACAGTCGCTTTGGGTGTCCGGCTCAGCTTGTCGTTGACCGTATAGTCGGACGAGAGGGCCAGCGGAACGTCACCGTACATATTCACCAGGTAGGAATAGAGCAGGGCGCGGCAGAACAATGCTTCTCCCAGCCATTGATTATGAAAGGGAAGGGAAGAGGAGCGCATCGCCTCGATGGTCGTGTTCGCATTGTAGATCTGCGGATACAGATAGGTCCAGCAGTATCCGCCATAACTACCGGTGATGGTATTGCTATACCAGATCTTGCTCCCTGGGTCGGAAGCGCTGATGCCCCGCAGCTCATCCGTGTAGAGACCGGCTGCATAGCCGAGTCCAAGAAAGCTCCCTCCGGAGGCCTTTCCCGAGATGACCGGCTCTATCTTGACATAAATCGTATTGAGTACGCTGGAAGTGGTCTGATCGGTGCTGAAGGCGTCCGAGCCCGAGAGCCTGTCCAGCGGCAGGGGAATGGTCAGGAATTTCTTACAGCCGCAGAGAAGGACGATCGCTGCAAGTCCGGCCGCACGCAGTATATTGAGTAATTGTTTCATGTTAGTCTGGTTTAAAGAGTGATGTTGATACCCGCGGTATAAACTTTGAACGGCCCCATCGCTCCGGGAGAAAGGTTTTCCGGGTCGAGACCCTTGTACTTTGAAATGGTCAGCAGATTCTGGGCCTGGAGGTAAACCGTCAGACCGGTGATCCGCGCCCTTTTCAGCGTCGCAGCAGGGAAGGCATAGGAAAGGTTGACATTCTGAAGGCGGGCATAGGTGGCGTTGCTGTAAGCGCCGGTGCTGTTCTGGAAGTTGAACTGATTCAAAATGGCGTTCAGTCCCTGGGTCAGCTTCGGAATATTGGAGATATCACCCGGCTTCGACCAGTGATTGAGCGCTCCCGTCGTCGGCACATACCCGTAGACACCGGGAGAATTGAATTGCTGCCCGTAATAGTTGAGGCCATTCCTGCTGTTGACATAGACGAAGACGTCCAGTGTAAATCCTTTATAGCTGAATGAGTTGTCGATCCCGCCATAGTATTTGGGCATCTGGTCGACGTTGACGATCTTGTCGGTATTCGGGTCCAGCTGAATGGGCGCGAACAGATAGGTAAAGGGACCGGTCACGCCCTTCGCGTTGGTAAAGAAATAGGCTCCGGTCTTGGGGTCGACGCCGTCGTATTTGTAGACCTTAATGTTCTGCAGGGACTTCCCGATCACGTAGTTGGAATTCAGCGACAGCAGAGGGACGCCGTTGTTATCGGGGTATTTCACCAGCTTGTTCCGGTTGACCGAGATATTGACGGAAGTCTTCCAGGTAAAGTTCTTACTGCGGATATTGTAGGTCGTTAGCTGTCCTTCCAGACCCGAGTTCTGGATCAGCGCCGGTGAGTTTTGGGTGATCGAACCGAATCCGGTGACGACGGACAGCGGCAGCGGCAGCAGCTGGTTGGAAGACCGGTTGTTGTAGTAGCTGCCTTCGAGCCAGATCCTGTCCTTCAGGAAACGCAGCTCCAGCGCGATCTCCCTTTCCTTGTTGGTCTCCCAGTGCAGATTGGGGTTCGCGATATTGTTGGGTATGATGAGAAGACTTCCTTCGTAGGCATTGCTGCTCACGACATACTGGCTGAGATAGGAATAGTTGGGGACAGCGTCTCCGCCGGTGATCCCATAGCTTCCGCGCAGCTTGCCAAAGCTGAGGAAGCCCAGGTTGTGCCTGATCCAGCGTTCATCGCTGAAGATCCACGCCAGGCCGACTGAGCCGAATTTCCCGAACTGAGAGTTGGAACCGAATTTCGTGGAGCCGTCATACCGTCCGTTGAGGTCGAGCACGTATTTCTGATCCCAGACAAAATTGGCCCTGAGGAAATAGCCGGCCTGCCGGTTGGGATTGGTCGAATAATACGAGGAAACCGACACGCCGACGGCCGGGTTCCTGATCAGGGCGTCCGTGCTGAAGTTCGTGCCCGTGATGCCGTTCAGATAGGTCTGACCGCTCTGCATATCAAGTCCCGCCAGAAGATCGATCTTTCCCTTACCACCGACCCGGGTATTATAGTTGATATAGGGATCAAAGTTGACGGTAGAACTGCTGGTCATCTGCAATTTGCTGGTCGCATTGGCGTGTATATTGGTACCGTTGGAGGGATTGACCGTCGTGCTGGGCTGCGCATACAGCTCGCGCAGGGTGAGATAGTTATACCCGATCGACGCACTGATCGTCAGGCCGCGGACAGGAATATAGCGGAATACCGCCGTGCTGACGAGATTATTGGCGGTGTTACTGTAAATATTATAATACAGGGCAGCAGGGTTGGGGCCATATCTCCAGTCCAGCTTCCCATTGGACAGAAAGAGGCCCGGATGGTTGGGGGCAATATAGCCGGCCTGTCCGGACAGGTCGCCCGGCAGCTGGTTGTTGACGGTGCTCGAGTAGCTACCCGAGATCGTCATGTTGAATTTCTGGTTAGGGCTGGCCGAATTGATATTAAAATTCAATCCTCCGGCGCTCTGCGACCCGATGTTACGCTGGATGCTGTTCTGGCGTTTGTAGGTCCCGCCGATCAGGAAGCTGGTGAGGCCAACGCCTCCGGAATAGCTCGCGGAAGTGCTGGTGGTCAGCGCGTGCGTCCCGGTGAAAACATTCCGCCAGTTGGTGTAGGAGGTCGTGTCGAAGGCGCCGTTGAGGTCATAGTCCGTGGGCCCGGGAGTTGCGTTGTCATTGGCAAATGCCTCCCGACGCATCGCCAGGTATTGCTGCGTATTCAGCAGTTTCGGGGTGACTCCCTGGGTCGTAACTCCGGTATAGCTGTTGACATTGATACGGGGGATTCCCGGCTTGCCTTTCTTCGTGGTGATCAGGATCACGCCGTAGGCGCCCCTCGACCCGTAGATGGCCGTGGCATCAGCGTCTTTCAGGACTTCGACGCTCTCGATCAGGTTCGGATCGAAATAGTCGAGGGCGTTCGAGCCGTTGAGACCGGAATTGGCATTTCTTGAAATATTGTTATACGCCGGGTTCAGCATGGAAAGCGCTGTATTGGCGGGAAAAACTACGCCGTCGATGACGTACAGGGGTTGCGTCAGGCCAAAGCTGCTCTGTCCCCGTATCTGGACAACGAAGTTTCCGCCCGGGGCGCCCGTCGCCTGCTGGACGAGCATGCCGGGAACACGGCCCTGCAGCGCCTGAAGCACGTTGGTGACCGGGTTCTTCTCGATATCTTCTGCCCTGATCGTAACGACATTGCCTGCATTCAGCCGTTTGCTGACCTTGCCGTAGGCAATGACCTGCATCTCGTCCAGTCCCGATTTGCTGGGCTGAAGGACGACATATACCCTCAATCCGGCGGGAAGTATCTTGTCGAGCGCAGCCGGCCTTTCGAGGCTCTTTACTTCGAATTCCACGGGAGTAAAACCCGGGTAGGAGATGACCAGCGTCATCCCGACCGAGACGCCGTCGAGTTCGAAGATGCCGGACTTATCCGCATAGACATGATGGTTAGTACCTTTTATGAGCACAGAAGCGTCTTCCATCGGCTTGCCCTGGTCGTTCACGATCTTTCCCCTGAATTTGCCGGGCGGCGGCCCCGAACGGAAGAGGTGGAAAAAATTGGCGATAGTGCTTGTGGGTTCAGGGGTATTCATCTTCAGGACGATGCTGTTCCCTACTACTTCATACTGAAAAGGCTGTCCCTGGAAACAGGCCGTCAGGGCAGTCAGCAGGTCGACATTGGTGACCGTGACGTCGATGGCCGAAGACTGGTCCAGCTCGTTCTTCGTGTAAAGAAAACGATACCCCGACTGGCGCTCGATCTCCGACATTACCTTTTCGAGCGACGCTTTCCGGACATTCAGCGTAATGCCCTGGGAAAGCCCGTTTGCGCTTACCTGTAAAAAAGCTACTAATAATAAGATCGCCGTCAGTCGCATACCCAGCCAGATTGAGGATTGGGCGGTTCCTGGGCGCCTGGCCGGCAGTCTCCCGGCCTGCCCCGGAATTTCGCCATAAGCAGTTAATTGCATAAATTGCAACAGTTTTGAGTTAAACAATAATGAGTCTTGGTGGACTTATGGTTGCTCAAAATTTTCCCCGGGAAGTGTTCCACCACTTTCCGGTTTTTTTTAAGCCCATAATTATCGTGGCGGGCCGATGGGAGGCCCGGGGTTAAGGTCTACTTCATAACTGTGATCTTGTTGCCTTCGATCATAAAATGTACGTGTCCCGTAGCTTCCAGCGTTCGCAGCAGCTGACTGACCGGAACGTTGCGGGTAAGGGTCCCGAAGAATTCCGTCGTGTCGTTCTGCATATTGTCCTGATAAACGATCTCCGCGCCATACCATCGCTCTACCTGTCTCATGATCTCCTGTATGGACGTCGCATTCAGGTCGAACTGCTCTTCCTTCCAGGCTACCACGTTCTGAAGCCTGGGCCGTTGGTTTCTTTTGAGGTCTTCGTGGTCCGAATATTCTGCCTGTTCACCAGGTACGAGCGACAGCTGGTGTCCCTTCGCCTCTACCTGCACCGCGCCTTCCAATACTGTCGTTCGTACCGCACTTTCGTCACCGTATGCATGGATATTGAACCTTGTGCCAAGGTCTTTTATCAGTGAGCCGTCTTTCAGGCCGACGCTGAAGGGATGTTGTTTGTCATGCTTTACCTCGAAATAAGCTTCTCCTTCCAGTTCGACGTGCCGCTGTCCGTCGGCGTAACTGGCGGGGCAGCGCAGGGAAGAAGAGGCGTTCAGCCAGACCTTTGTACCGTCGGGCAGGACCAGCGACCAGGTTTCCCGTTTGCCGGTGGCCACATATATCTCTCCTTTAGCGGCCGCCGGCAGTGCGGCGAGCGTGTCTTTTACCGGAACCCTGCTTCCGTCCGATAGGGTCAGGATGGCGCTGTGGCTTCCGGGCTGCAGGTCGTTCCTGAACCGTTTTTCCTGCGACAGCAGGGAGGGGGAACTGATCCGTTGGTAGAGGTAAAGGCCGCCGAGGGCGAGGATTATCACAGCTGCCGCATAGCGCCACAGGGTAATTCTGCGAACAGGGGTTGCCGTCGGGCGGGTTGTTTTTTCACCGGGGATGGTTTCCGTCGGGCGGGTCTCTTTCTCAGGGTGGATCGTATGCTCCGGATGGCCAGTCTCCGTCGCGATCTGCTTTCCGAGGTAAGCCTGTATCCGCTGTAACACCGCGGAGGGCGGGTCTTCCAGATCAAATTCTCCTGTATTTAGTTGCTGGTGGATATGACCTTCCAGCTGGTGCTGACGATCAGGATGTTGCAGCAGCTCCGCCAGTTCATATCCCTCCCTCTCCGTCATCCTGTCCTGCAGATAAAGGTTTACTAATTCGATAAATCGACTGTTATTCATAGTTTATAGAAGAAGTTAGTTCTGGTTTTGCCATTGCGTTTTTATTAAAGACACAATGCGCCGACTCTGATAGAGTAGCCGGATCAAAAAAAATTAATGTTTATTTAGTACGGTGCCATTCTTCGAACAGGAAGAGGGCCAGCAGGGTGTCCCCCGCGTGCTCCTGCATGTAAGAGCGCAGGAACAGGAGGGACTTGACGAGGTATTGGTAAACGGTATCCTTGTGGATACCCAGCTGAGCGGCTATCTCCTCGTTGCTGAGGCCTTCGAGGCGGCTCAGCTTGAAGACCTGCTTTCTTTTTTCCGGCAGGAGCTCGATGCCTTTCAGCAGTTGCCGGTAGGATTCCTTGTATTCGGTCTGAAGATCGGGCAGCGAGCTGGTCTCGGGGTGTTGAATGGCCTGTTCGGGGAGACCGCAGACGAGCGCGATCTTTTTTCGCGTTTCGTTGAAGATATGGTTGCGGGCGATGATGAACAGATAGTTGTCAAAGCTACGGACCTCTTCCAGCCGTTGTCTTGTGGTCCATACCTTCATAAATATGTCCTGGGTGATCTCCTCGGCCTGCTGGGCGGACTTGAGGTAGGCAAGTCCCTGCGAATAGATCCTGTTCCAGTACCTTCCTACCATTTCGGAAAAGGCACGCTGGTCGCCCTGTGCAATGCGGGTCAATAGCAGGGCTTCCCCAGGGTCTCTGTCGTTATTTTTTTCCGTATCAGCCAATTAGTGTGTTGGTTACTTTTTGCAGATCACCAGGAAAGGTAGAAAAAAGCCTGCTATAAATTGCGGGCAAATGTATAAATTTCATCAAATTTTGAACCCATGCGTAAAAGATGGTGGCTTCTTCTCCCTATCATCCTGATCGTCCTTTATTTTCTTGGCCCCTCCCCCTCGACTCCCGTTTATAATAAGGCAATGCCGGCCCTACCGTCGGAGCCGGCCGCGCTGGAAAAATATATCAGCGAACAGGAGTCTCATCACCACATCAAGCCCGACAACGAGGCCCGTATCGTGTGGGCCGACACGACCCACCGGAAGACGCCCTACGCTATCGTCTATTTGCACGGTTTCTCCGCCTCACAGGGTGAAGGCATTCCGCTGCACCGCGAAATAGCCACTCAGTTCGGCTGCAATCTCTATCTTCCCAGGCTAGCCGAACACGGTCTCGACACCGCCGACGCGATGGTAGGCCTTACCGCCGACAATTACTGGGAGTCCGCCCGTGACGCACTGGCCGTCGGCTCCCGTCTCGGCGACAAGGTGATCCTTATGGGCACTTCGACGGGGGGCACCTTCGCGCTGCAGCTGGCCGCCGCCTATCCGGATTCTGTTGCGGCGCTTGTTTTGCTCTCGCCCAATATTGCCATCAACGACCCCAACGCCTGGCTGCTCAACGACCACTGGGGACTTCAGATCGCGCATCTCGTGACCGGTACGAACTATATCATCAGCAAGGAAGACTACGGCCCGCAGTGGCGGCAGTACTGGTATCCCAAATACCGGTCGGAAGCGGTCGTCGCCCTGGAAGAGCTACTGGAAACTACGATGAATAAAAAGACCTTTGCCGCCGTCACCCAACCGGTGGGCCTGTTCTACTACTATAAGGACAGCGTTCATCAGGACAGCACCGTAAAGGTCTCGGCGTCCCTCGCGATGTTCGACCAACTGGGTACGCCAGCGGCGATGAAGTACAAGCAGGCCATACCCGGGGCGGGCACGCACGTGATCGGTTCGTCCGTCCGGTCGCACGACGTCGAGGGCGTGGAAAAAGGTGTAGTCCACTTTCTTACATCCATTGTACATTTGCCGCATGCGTCAAACCGACAATAGAAAGTTCATTTTTCTCATCAATCCAATATCGGGTACCCGCGGCAAATCGTCCCTGCAGCAGCTGATCGCGAAAAAAACATCGGAAAAGGGCATCGAATTCAATATACTTCCCACGAACGCGGAAGGGAATTATGATTTCCTCCGGTCCGTCATCGAACAGGAAGGCATAACCGATATCGTCATCTGTGGGGGCGACGGCACCGTGAGCGCTGTTATGGCCTCCCTCCAGGGCAGCCCCACCCGCGTCGGCATCATCCCGATGGGTTCGGGCAACGGTCTCGCCTTTGCGGCGCGCATCCCGAAAGATCCGGTAAAGGCCCTCGATATCATCTTTTCCGGAAAGGCCGCCCTGATCGACGGTTTTTTGATCAATGGACATTTTTCGTGTATGTTGTGCGGCATCGGCTTTGACGGCAAAGTGGCCCACGAGTTTGCGCTCCGCCATACGCGGGGGCTGCAGACCTATGTGAAGGTGACTATGAAGAATTTTTTTACTGCCCGGCCGTATCCTTTCCGGATCACGGTTCCCGCCAATGCGGACCCTGGTGCGCCGGCGAACGGCGGAACCCTTAGCCTTTCCGTCGATGCTTTCTTCATCAATGTCGCCAACGGCGACCAGTTCGGCAATCATTTTACGATCGCTCCGAAGGCCAGTCTGGAAGACGGTCTGCTCGATATCGTCGTGGTAAAAAAGGCGGGGCGGATCTCGTTTCTGCTATCCGTGATCCGTCAGGTGCTTGGCGGCTACGCCGTACAGACCAGCCCCGGCGCGAAAGACCGGCGGCAGGTCCTCTATTTCAGGACTCCCTCCCTCGAGATCGCCAACCCGGAGTACGCCCCGCTGCATATCGACGGAGATCCGGCTGCTCCTGCGCAGGAATTGAGTATACGAATCGTGCCGAAGGCTATTTGGTTGATACAACCGTAAACCGCCCTTCGGGCGACCGGCCCGTGGCCGGTCAGTGGCCAGCCAATTCTTTAAAAGTCTGGAAAGCGCGACGGTTCAGCTCATTGTCCAGGGACCCGGTAATATTCAGCTTCTCCTGACGGGTGAGGTGAAAGTTCAGTGCTGCTCCCGCGTCTTCCGTCCTGGGGACATACTGGAAGATCAGTTTCCGGAAAGGAAAGCCCATCCCGTTCTGCGAAAGGCTCAGCAGGTCGTCCTGGTTATATTCCTGCATCTTGTACCAGTTGTCCTGGAGCAGGAGAATGGGTTTTGTAACGATCTCGGTAACGTCCTCCGACTCATAGGGATTCTCCCAACCGCCCGCCTTCCGGTCCCTGATCTGCAGCAGCACGACGCCGCTGGTATTCTCCTGGATCCATTCGCGAAAAGCGTTGAGGTACCTGACGGCGTTCATCTCCCCAAAATTATCCCTGAAGCCCGCGTCCATGACGTCGATGACCGGCCGCGTCGGCAGCCATACATTGGGTAGCACGTAGGGGAAGGTGGCATTCATCCGCAAGGCGGTCAGCAACCGCAGGTTCATCGGCTCCTGTTTCGCAAACAGCGCTCCGAAGTCCACGGCGTCGGGGTCCATCGCGGGGATCCTCGTGCTGTCGAAGCGTGGGCGCATCAGAAAGCTCACGGGCTGCGTACTGATGACAAGCGCCCGGCTGTCGCGGGTGATGACGGGATTGAACAGCATCACCGGCATTTTAGCCGCGGATTCATCGGCAGCAATATCCTTTAGCTGGCGGTTGAGAACGCCATGAGTGTTCTGGTTGAGTTTTTGTTCGAAGGCAAAGCCCCGGTCTTTCACGTACTCGTGTCCGTCGACGGTGAATTTCTGGGCGGGAGACGCGAGGTCTCGCGCGACAAAGGAAGAGAAAAGGGTGTTGAGCAAGTCCCGGGAAATATCGCTGATATAGCGCTTGCTCTGTAGATGGATGGAGGTATCTCCGCCGTCGCGCAGCCTCGCCAGCTCGCGGAAATAGGCCGCCCCAAGCATCCCGCCGGAAGCGCCCGTGATCAGGACCGTCTTCCGCATCAGCTGCCCGTTGCTCAGGCTGTCCAACCTCTGCAGGATGCTCATGGTGAAGGTAGCGCTGCGGCTGCCGCCCCCGCTGGTGTTCACCAGGAAAAGCATCGGCTTTGCCTCGGACTGCCGGGCCTTCCACCGGTCGAGAATGCGCACCATATTCGCCTTGTCCTTCCGGAGGTTCTCTTCAGAGCACAGCTGCAGCAGGGTTTCCCGGTCATAGAGCGGACGGTCTTCCTTCGCATTGTAGAACAGCCCATAGGCCTTGTTCGTCGGGTCGATGACGTTGTATTTGTAGAGCAGGTTCAGGATCAGAAAAATGACTACAAAAAAAGGAATGCTCCAGGACTGAAGGAAATAGGAGAAGGCGCCCGACAGCGAGACCAGGATGGCAAAAAAGATGAGAACGCTTGCGGCCGCCGGCAGCTGGAAGAAGCGGGAGTCCATAAAGAATCCAACGACGATCAGAAAGATAAAGGCGACGAAAATGGACAGGACCGCGGAGATATGGTGTCGGTTGAAAATGCTTTCAATAAAGTCTTTGCTGTAGTGCGCCACGTCCCGGGTCTTGCGGATCGTCCGGAAAGAGTTGAGATACCAGTGCACACGCATGAGGCGACTCTCGTTCAACTTCACCTCTTCTTTTCTGAACTGCGACTTGAACAGTCTGGGATTGCTGATCACCGGCGTCATCCGGCGGATGATACTCTTGTCTGCTCGAAAGAAATAGAGCATCGAGGCAATGACGATAAAAAAGAAGCCGGACAGAAACCCCGCGACAAGGTAGAAGATGGGCATCGCGGATAACAGTTCGCGGCTGACGTTGAACTGGACCGCTTTGACAAAATAGAAGACCAGAAAGATCAGCGGCAGTATTGCGTTGTTGATGCAGTATTTCAGAAAAGGCTTGGTGGTCGTCGCGAGAAAGCGGAAATGTCTGCTGAACAGGATAAAGGTCGTGATATTCCAGCTCATGATAAAGATGCCGGTCGCCATGCCTACGATGGAAGTGCTGATCGGACTTACGTCCCCCAGATATTCCGGGGAGAGAAAAAGAGCCGCCGCGCCATATGCCCGCATAAAACCGCCGTTCAGGGTGCTGAAGAGGATCAGCCAGAAAATCAGCAGAATCTGGAACTTCTTTACATGCAGCAATAGCAGTTGAACCGGAAAGAAATAATAGATCGCTTTTAAGATTCGCATCATACGGTGACAAATTAATCCGCGGCAAAAAATAATCCCAAAATATAATTTTTTGCCGCGATACTGCTAATGTCCGCAGTCTCGCCGGAGTCTCACCTGCAACCGGACTCCGTCCAGTCAGGGTTGTTGCACAGGTATCACAAGATACAACATCCGGACCATTGCCAAAAGGAACAGCAAACCGACTATTTGGTGCAGCTGGGCCAGCCAGTCAAAGAGCCCCCAGTGCTGTGGAACGATGCCGGGGCTGGTCAGCAGACTGCTGACGCCGAGCGTTACCTGAATCAGGATCAGCGCGAGTGGCAGCCAGCGAAGACGACGAAAGAACCCCGCCCCGGCAGGGTCTGTTCCGGGCCCGGAATTTCCGGCGAACTCCGGTCCGGCCCCATGCCTCGGGTTCCTGCCGAACGCTTGCCCCGCCTGTACCGACCAGACGATCACCAGGGTCACCAGCAGATAGGCCAGCCCGCGATGGATAAAATGGATCGTGATCCGGTTGCCGACAAGATCCTCCGCCAGGGGATGCTGGGTGAACAGGCTTTGGGGTATCCAGCTGCCGTTGATCGTCGGCCATGTCGGAGCGACGGTCGCCGCCTTGTGTCCGGCCATCAGGGCTCCGTATAGCAGCTGGAAGAAAAGCACGGCGATTATAACGATCGTCCAGCCGCGTAGTTTTCGTGTATTGACGCTGAAGCGCGGTCCTTTCGGGACAGACAGCTGCAATGCAAACCAGTAGGTATAAACGATCAGTCCGAGGGCGAAAACAAAGTGCAGCGCCAGTTTTGTCGGCTTGACGTAGATCGCGTCTCCCGTCAGCCCGCTCGCCACCATGATCCAGCCGATGGCCCCCTGCAGGGCGCCGAGCAGAAACAGGATGATCAGCGGCCGGACCATCCACGACTTCATTGCGCCCTTAGCGAGCAGCCAGAAAAAGCCCACCAGGAATACAACCCCTACCATTCGGGCCCAGAAGCGGTGGAACCATTCCCAGAAAAATATGAATTTGAAGTCCGGGAGAGTAAATCCGCTGTTTAGCAGCTGGTACTGCGGGGTCGCCTGATATTTGGCAAATTCCGCCTGCCATTGCGAGTCGTTCAGCGGCGGCACGGCCCCCGTGACGACGTTCCATTCCGTAATCGAGAGACCGGAGCCCGTCAGACGGGTAATGCCTCCTAGAACGACCTGTATCAGCAACATGATGACGCCGGTATAGACCCAGATGGCTACCGGTCGGGTGGATCGGGATTGCGAAGACTCTAGCATACTTGCGCGCAAAGGTAAGTCCGAAACTTTTCCACTGCCCATTCTTTCGATCAAAAGAAGGTCTATTTTTGGCCGATGGAAAATCCGCTGAGAAGCCACTACCAGGACGAGCTGATAGAAGCCGGCTGCGACGAGGCAGGACGGGGCTGCTATGCAGGACCCGTTTTTGCGGCGGCGGTGATCCTTCCCGCGGGTTTCTTCCATCCTCTGCTGAATGACTCCAAGCAGGTCACTC
>Ga0310811_10001475_pt1 | contig 29523 bp, 25 predicted proteins | sample YCmetagenome_FD_207642 | JGI IMG/M metagenome (GOLD analysis project Ga0310811, IMG submission 207642) | Soil microbial communities from experimental microcosm in Duke University, North Carolina, United States - YC | ecosystem: Engineered > Artificial ecosystem > Soil microcosm > Unclassified ...
TGAACTTCGGCAGGCCCGAGGAAACCGCCTATTACCCGCTCATGAAGCGCGAAGTCTGGAGCTACCGCTATATGGAGGACGGTGTCTGGTACATGCTGTATCACTTCTACTTCGACGATAACGGCGTACTGCGGCTCACGCAAAAATCGCCCGACCCGCTGCACGAACCGGATCGACACGGGCTGTTTTAGCCGCGCCTCCGCCTACCCGGGCCGCCAGTGCGGAAGCAGCGCGCGGCCATGGATGCCATGCAGCCATACATGGTCGGCGATGAACCACGCCGCCACCCACGAGACGCCGACGATCAACAGATCGCAGTGTCCGCTGTTCCACCAATTGAGTGAATGACGCGCGGCGATCCAGGGCACGCCGAGCGGATTGGGCCAGTCGGCGAGCAGATGCATCAGGCCACCGCATGCGAAACCGAATGCAGGCGCCGCGAGCCGATCATGTCCGAGCCATCGGTACGACAGCACCAGCAGCGCGATCCAGCCGACGCCCCAATGGGTAACAGTGCGGTGTGTGATCCACAGACGGCGCCTGCGCGACCACCACGCGACTTCCAGCCAGTCCGGCGCGGTGCTACCCGCGACGGCTGTCATGAAACTCAGCAACACCCATGCATGAAATGGCCCGCCCGCACCGCTACGCGCGACGATGCTCGCCGCTATGACGCCGGCCGCCCAGCCGGTGGCGTGATGTGCTTTGCTTGAGGCCATCGTAACGATGTCACGTGAAGATATGGGGCGGCAATGTTCGCAGATGCACGCGCAAAAAGACAGGGGCTGCCTGAAAAACCTCCGCAACCCGTTGAAAGCCGCGCGTTCAATTGGCATTTTTTTTATGTTGACAGATGCCATAACGCACCGTACATTTTTGCCATTGCAAGGCGAAATGCTGACAATGTCAGCAGGATCCCGCAGTAACTAAAATTGTCCGTCGCATGTATCGGATGGACCGGCGACTGAGCCCATTTGGCCAATTCTGGTCGAGTGGGCTTTTTGTTTTCGCTTCAATACGTCTGGATAGGAAACATGTCAGCGCCTCGAAAAGCTCGTCAGGCGATTCCGCTCGGTCTTCTGTGCTCGACAACCGGTACCTATGGATCGGTGGGGCAATCCATGCTCAACGGCGCAATGCTGGCGATCGAGCAGGTGGCGGCCGATACGCGCTACGACTTCGCTTTCACCCCCGTTGCGGCCGATCCCGGCGGCGCGCTGGCGCGCTACTTTTCCCTGAGCCAGCAGTTGCTGACGGACGGCGTTTCGCATGTAATCGGCTGCTATACGTCGTCGAGCCGCAAGGAGGTCGTGCCGCTGTTCGAACGGGCTGACGCGTTGCTGTGGTATCCGTCGCATTACGAAGGCTTCGAATGTAGCGAAAACGTTATCTACGTGGGCGCATCGCCGAACCAGCACATCGTGCCGTTAGCGGGCTACATGATGTCGACGCGCGGAAAGCGCGTCTACATGGTGGGTTCGAACTACGTATGGGCCTGGGAAAGCAACCGCGTGATGCGCGATATCATCGAGACCAACGGCGGATCCGTGCTGGCGGAACGGTATCTGCCGCTGGGCGTGCCGGACGTGCAATGGATCGTCGACGAGATCCAGGCGCTCAAGCCCGACTTCATCTTTTCCTCGCTGATCGGCGCCTCTACACTGGCGTTTCTAACCGAGTACGCGGCGTCCGCCCGCACGTGCACCCCGGTCGAAGCCGACTATGCGCCCCTAACGAGTTGCAATCTGTCCGAAATCGATCTGCAGATGGTCGAGCCCGAAGCACGCGTCGGACACATCTGTTCGGCGGTTTATTTCCAAAGCGTCGATAGCCAAGCTAATCATGCCTTTGTCGACGCGTATCGGGCACGCTTCGGAGGGCAAAGCGTAACGTGCGCCGATGCCGAAGCTTCCTATGTAGCGGTACACGTGTTAGCCGAGGCCATTTTCAAATGCGGATCGGCCGATGTGGAACGCGTGCGCCAATGCATTGCCTCATGTTCGCTCGACGCACCGCAAGGGACCGTACGCATCGACGGTGAAAACCAGCATAGCTTCCTGACGCCGCGCCTGGGGCGTTCGACCGCGACCGGGCATTTCGATGTCGTATTGGCGACGTCGGAGCCGGTCAAACCCGATCCTTACCTGGTTTGGTTCGACCCAAAGCGCGATGTGCGCGCATGGTCAGCGACAGAGGGCGGTTGGTCGTCTCCGCGACGCCAGCCACTGAGGGCAGTGCGATGAGAGCTCCCGGCGTTCCAGTCTTCAGAGGCCGACGCGCGCTGCTGCTGCACAAGCCGGACCGCGACCGTCAGGTCCTCGAATCGCAATTGACGAGGCTTGGAATGCTGGTCGAGTGCCGCACCAGCGCCGATCCGTCGCAATGGCCGCTTGCTGATCTTTGCTTGTTCGAGGCGGACGCGAACAAACGTCATATCTTTCCCTGGGCCTCCGGGGAGCCGGACATCCCGTTGATCGCGCTGATCGGATCGGAGACACCGGAACGGATCCAATGGAGTCTGGGGCAGGGCGTATCGGCATTCCTCGTCAAGCCCATCCGTTCGAATGGCACATATCTGGCATTGATGCAGGCCGAGCACAGTTTCGCGCGCAATGGCCGGGTACTTGCCGAGATCAACGAATTGCGCGAACGGGTGAAGTCACGTCGAATCGTTTTCAAAGCTTTGCTTAAACTCATGAAGGTGTGGGCGATCGACGAAGATCAGGCGTTCGACCGGCTCCGTAGCGTCAGCATGCAGCGCAGCGTCTCCGTGGAGGAGCTTTGCGTCTCCATTCTATGCGGCGAACTACCGATCGGTCCCGATACGGCGATCAATGTGCGGGATCGCGCCGTTCGAAACACCGGCAGTTCCTGAAAGTCTTCTCAACCATCGGATCTAACTCGATGAACTGGCTAAACGACTCCATCATGCACACGCGCGGGGTCGCGCGTGGAGCGATCGGAAAAACTCACGAATTGTCGGAAGCTCGACAGGGTCAATTTCATTATACGATCGGCCCTTATTCGACCCCGGTCCTCAACGTGCTTCCCGGCGACCGAATCGTCGTGGATACGCGTGATGCCTTCGAGGGCAAGTTGCGCACGGAGAAGGACCTTCCGAGTCAGCACTTGCGCGTTCCGTTCCTGAATCCGCAGAACGGCCCGATCATTATCGAAGGCGCCGAGAAGGGCGACGTGGTTGCGGTGTATATCGAGTCGATGCTTCCGCGAGGCGACAACCCGCGTGGGACCTGTTGCATGATCCCCGGATTCGGCGGATTGACCGGAACCGACCATACCGCACTCCTTAACGATCCGTTGCCGGAAATCACCCGCAAGGTCGATCTCGACGAGGAAGGCGTGTACTGGAGCAAGCGCGTGAGACTGCCGTACAAGCCGCATATCGGCACCCTCAGTGTCTCGCCCGAAATTGATTCGATCAATTCACTCACGCCCGACAATCACGGCGGCAACATGGACGTTCCGGACATGGGGCCGGGCAGCATCACGTACCTGCCGGTCCGATCGCCGGGTGCGCGGCTTTTCATTGGGGACGCTCACGCTTGCCAGGGTGACGGAGAGGTCTGTGGTGTTGCTGTCGAGTACGCGAGCCGGACCACCATCCACGTCGACCTCATCAAGAATTGGAAGATCGACTGGCCGCGACTCGAGACTGAAATGCTGTTGATGTCGATCGGCAGTGCCCGCCCGCTCGAGGATGCAACCCGTATTGCGTATCGCGAATTGGTGCTATGGATGGAGGCCGAATATGGTTTTGACAAGTGGGACGCATACATGATGTTGAGTCAGTGCGGAAAGGTGCGGCTCGGAAATTTCGTCGATCCAAAATACTCGGTTGGCGCGGCAATCGAGAAGCACTACCTGAAGCCTTGATTAGTCGAACGGGCGAATTTTGAAATTCGTTGACACGCTTTGGCGAGCGACCCTAGACTGCCTTTAATCGCAGCGATTTTGAATCAAGCCGGCGCGTTTCCGGGCCGGCGCATAGTGAACCCTACATGGCCGGATAGCAGCGTGGATCCGGTACGGCAAATGAGCCCTTCAAGCCGTCGCGGCTTGAGGGGTTTTTGCGTTCTACGGATTGAAAGTGTTTTGACATTGTTTCCCGGCTTGTGGGCCTGTCCGGAAGCCGTTCCAGTCGTGTCCGATACAAAATCATAGGAGAAGAGAATGTCGTTCGATTTGTCACGCTGGTTGCGCATTGCTGTCACTGCCGGACTCGCGTGTTCGTCCGTTGCCGCGTTGGCGGCAGACCCGGTCAAGCTGGGTCTGCTAGAAGATGCATCCGGTAACTTTGCGCTCGCGACCATTCCGAAGATCCATGCCACCGAACTAGCGGTCGACGAGATCAATGCGAAAGGCGGCATCCTGGGCCGGCCGATTAAGCTGATCGCTTACGATACGCAGTCCGACAACACCAAGTTCCAGGAGCTGTCCCGCCGCCTGATCCAGATCGACAAGGCCGACGTCATCTTCGGCGGGTTTTCGAGCGCGTCGCGTGAAGCGATCCGGCCGATCATGGACCGCGCGCATCAGCTCTACTGGTACAACAACCAGTACGAGGGTGGCGTCTGCGATTCCAATGTGTTCGTCACGGGTGCGGTACCGGAGCAGCAGTTTTCCACGTTAATTCCATGGATGATGCAGAAGTACGGCAAGAAGGTCTACACGATCGCGGCCGACTACAACTTCGGGCAGATTTCGGCCGAGTGGGTTCGCAACATCGTCAAGGCGAACGGCGGGACCATGGTGGGCGAAGAGTTCATTCCCCTGAGCGTGTCGCAGTTCGGTCAGACCATCCAGAACATCCAGAAAGCCAAGCCGGACTTCGTCATGACGCTGCTGGTCGGCGCGAACCAGGCGTCGTACTACGAGCAGCAGGCATCGGCGCATCTGAATTTGCCGATGGGAAGTTCGGTCAACGTGGGTCAGGCCTACGAACACAAGCGCTTCAAGGCGCCGGCGCTCAAGGACATGTTCGTCACGGCCAACTATGTGGAAGAGGTTGATTCGCCGGCGAGCAATGACTTCAAGAAGCGCTTCCATGCAAAGTATCCGAACGAGCCGTATATCAACCAGGAAGCCGCCAACGCTTACGATGCGGTCTATCTCTACAAGGCGGCGGTGGAGAAAGCCAAGTCCACGGACCAGACCGCGGTACGCAAGGCGCTCGAAGCCGGCAACATCTGTACCGATGGTCCGTCGGGTAAGGTCTGCATAGACCCGAAGAGTCATCACCTGAGTCACACTATCTACCTGGTGCATGTGAAGGAAGACCACTCGGTCGAGATTCCGAAGGTGTGGGACAACGTGCAGCCTTACTGGCTCGACCAGGTGGGTTGCAATCTCCCGCACAAGCCCGACCATCGCCAGTACACGCCCTCGAGCCTGCCCAGCAAGTCTTGATTAGGGTATCGACGTGAGCGCGCCGCGGACCCGCGCGCGATCACGTTTTTGATTCGACGAGAACTTTCGATGACAGCCTTGTCCACGCTCTATTCGGTCATTTACCAGTTCGGCGACAACTTCGCCTATCTTGTCCTCGCCGCACTCGGGCTGGCCGTGATCTTCGGCATGATGGGTGTGATCAACCTGGCGCATGGCGAGTTCATCATGTGCGGCGCGTATGTGACGATCATCTGCGCGAAACGCGGCATACCGCTGCCGATTGCGATGCTGCTCGGCGCTCTCGCTGCCGCTTGCGCTGGGGTTGTGATCGAGCGGCTGGTGATCCGGCACCTGTACGACCGCCTGTTCGATTCCGTCGTGGCGACCTGGGCGATCAGCCTGATCGTGCAGCAGACCATGCTGCTCGTCGCGGGCCCGTCGATGGAAGGCATCACTACGCCGTTCGGTTCCTTCGTGTTCGGCGAGTTCTCGTTTTCGACTTACCGCGCCGTGCTGCCGGTCATCGCCCTGGGTGTGCTGGGCGCCCTCTACTGGCTATTCTTCAAGACCAACTATGGCGTGTGCGCGCGGGCCACAATTCAAAATGCGAACATGGCGCAATGCCTCGGGTTGCGCACCGATCGCCTGTACACGCTGACCTTTGCATTGGGCGCGGGACTCGCCGGCTTGACGGGCGCGCTGTACGCGCCAACCATGACCGCCGTGCCGACCATGGGCACAAACTTCATTGTTCAGGCCTTCGTCTCGGTGGTCGTCGGTGGTGCGAACGTCATCGCGGGAACGACGCCCGCTGCAGCCATTCTCGCTGTGATACAGACCGCGATGACCGCATCCTATGGGCAGTTGTTCGGGCAGATCGGCCTGCTGTTGACAGTAATCGTGGTGATTCGCCTGATGCCGCAAGGTCTGGGCAATCTCTTCAATCGCACCCGCTAGGAGCGTTCGATGATTCAACCGGCTTCTGGTGCGGTTTCCTCTACGCCGCGCCAACGCGCGCTTGCACGACTCCTTCGACTCGTGCCGTGGGTGCTGGCATTCGGCGTGCCGCTTGTCGTCGACGCCAACACCAGCGGTAATTTCGCCTATTGTCTAGTGTGGGCCTTCGCCTCGGTCGGCCTAGCCGCGATGTGGGGCCAGGGCGGTATCTTATCTTTTGGGCAAACGGCATTCTTCGGGTTGTCCGGCTACATCTACGGCATCGTCACGCTCAACCTTGGCGATGGCTGGTTGTCGTCGTGGAGCGGCCTGATCATCGGACTCGCCGTGAGCGCGGCGGTCGCGGTCCTGCTCGGGTACATGATCTTCTACGGCAAGATAAAAGGCGTGTTCATCGGTATCGTGACGCTCTCGGTGACGCTCGTGCTGGAGACTTTCATGGCGCAGACGGCGGGGCCGCAATGGGTTGTCGGCGTTGCGCGGCTCAACGGCTACAACGGCATGACGGGCATGCCGCCCTTGACGTTGCCATGGTTCGGCGGTGCGGTCACGCTCGAGAACACCAGCTTCTATTACCTCGTGTTGGCGCTGCTGGCGCTCGTCTATGCGTTGATGCGCCGGCTGCTCGACTCCCCGTTCGGCCTTGCCCTGGTCGCGATCCGCGAAAATCCGCAGCGCGCCGAAATGCTGGGTATCGACATCCGCCGCCATCAACTCCTGATCTTCGTGCTGGGGTGCACGCTGGGGGGCCTGTCGGGCGCGCTCTACACGATCTGGGGTTCCTACATCACGCCGTCCGCAATGGGTTTAACGTCAGCGGCCATGCCCGTGATCTGGGTGGCGACAGCGGGACGAAAGAGTGTCGGCGCGGCAATCGTCGGAACGGCCGTGCTGGTGTGGTTGTCGCAGTGGCTGGCGATCTATGGTAGTCAGTACGCCCTGATTCTGATGGGCGCCATCTTGCTGTTCGTGGTGCTGGCCGCACCCGAGGGGCTGCTGCCGTGCGTACTGGATTCGGCACGCTGGGTGTTCACGCGGCGGCTGTCCAAGTCCCGGACTTTCGAGGCACAGAAGAGGAGCGAATCGTGAGTACGACACTGCTCGAAACCCGTGGGCTGACCAAGCGCTTTGGCGGAGCGCAGGTCATCAACGGCATCGACTTCCAGGTAAGGAAGGGCGAACTGCGCTGTGTCATCGGTCCGAACGGCGCGGGAAAAAGCACGTTCTTCAAGCTGATCACCGGTGAACATCGGCCGACGCAAGGCAGTATCGCGTTCCTTGGCCGTGACCTGACGCACGTGCTGCCGCATGAACGAATCCGCATGGGCATGAGCATCAAGTTCCAGATCCCCGGTGTGTTCCCGGAACTGAGCGTGCGCCAGCATCTGCAACTCGGTTTGCATCGCGCGAAGGACGACAGTGCGGCAACGCTCGATCGCTTGCTCGAACAGTTCATGCTGCAGAAGGAAGAGCACATGCCCGCAGGCAAGCTGTCGCACGGCAAGAAGCAGTGGCTTGAGATCGCAATGGCGGTGTCGCTCAAGCCAGTCTTGCTGTTCCTCGACGAGCCCGTTGCGGGTATGTCCGCCGAAGAGACTCACGCGACCGGCGAATTGATCATGCGCTTGCGTCAAGGAGGACTGACTATCATGGCGGTAGAGCATGACATGACCTTCGTCAAGCAGGTCGCTTCGCGGGTCTCCGTGCTGCACGGGGGACGATTGTTTGCCGACGGCCCGCTCGAGGAAATCCTCGCACGCGACGACGTTGCCGAAATCTATCTCGGGAAAAAGAAATGACGGCCTTGCTACAAGTGTCCGGCATCGAATGTGGCTATGGCGGCGGAAAGGTGCTCGATGGCGTCTCCCTGACGGTGGAAGGAGGAGAGATCGTCGCGTTGATCGGCCGCAATGGCGTGGGCAAGACCACGTTGATGCGTGCGCTGATCGGCCTGGTACCACTGAGTGCGGGCCGAATCCTGGTTGATGGTGTTGACCTGGGTCGCGAGCGCCCTCATGCCCGAGCGAAGCAAGGCATCGGTTACGTCCCGCAGGGCCGCGAGGTGTTCCCAGCGTTGACGGTGCGTGAAAACCTGCAGGTTGGAGCGCAAGCGAATCGATCGCGCATGAGCGACATGCTCGACAAGGTGGTCGGCTATTTTCCGGTGCTGCGCACGAAGTTCCAGCAAAAGGCCGGCACCATGAGCGGCGGAGAACAGCAGCAACTGGCCATTGCGCGCGCGCTGATCGGCGCGCCCAAAATCCTTTTGCTCGATGAGCCGTCCGAGGGGATCCAGCCATCGATCGTGGACCTGATCGGCGAAACCTTGCTCACGATTGCAGCCGATACGGGCATCGGCGTTCTGCTGGTCGAGCAGAACATGGGGATGGTCGAAAGCGTCGCCAACCGGTGCTGTGTGATGGACAAAGGTCGGATCGTCGATACGTTGAACCGTGCGCAGCTCGCTGATGAGGAACTGATTCGCTCGGTTCTTGCGCTTTAGTTTGAACTATACATAGGATTGGAAATGAACGATTTCGCTTCACAGGAACTCGACAGTGAACACGACCTCTCCGATATAAATCTTTCGGAACTGACCGTGCAAGCGGTACGGGATGGCTTCGAAAGCGGGCGTTTTACGGCCGAATCCCTTGCGAAGGCTTGCTTCAAAAGAATTGAACAATGCAACGCGAAATACAACGCACTGATTTTTCTCAATCCCGCCGCGCTGGATGATGCCCGCGAGATCGATCGGCGACGCGCGGCGGGTGAAGAACTTGGTCCGCTGGCCGGCGTGCCGGTAGTGATTAAGGATCCGATGGATATGGTCGGGTTTCCGACCACCGCCGGATGGTCGCTCCTCTATAGCAAAACTGGGGGTGTCGACCTGATGCCTGCCAGAGATGCGCCTGTGGTGGCGCGGATGCGGGCTGCCGGCACGATCATGCTCGGCAAAACAAACGTCCCCGTACTCAGCCACTCCGGAACGCATGCCAATGACAGTTGGGCCGGCCCGACACGCAATGTCGTCATGCCCGATCGCGTGCCGGGTGCAAGTAGCGCGGGCACGGCAGCGGCGGTTGCATCGGCGATGGCGGTTCTGGGGTTGGCTGAAGAGACTGGCGGATCGATCCAGAACCCCGCTTCGGCACAGGATCTGGTAGGCATCAAGCCCACCATCGGACTGGTGCCCAACGCCGGTGTGATGCCCCTGTCAGGCAACCGCGACGTGGTCGGGCCTATCGCCCGATGCGTGCGCGACGCGGCGCTCTGCCTCGATGTGCTGGCGGGCTACTCGTCGGAAGATCCCAAGACATTGGCCTCGGTCGGGCGCCGGCCAGCGGGGGGGTATACCGCCTCACTGTCTGCGCATGCGCTCAAAGGCGCGCGAATTGGACTTTATGGACCGGGGTGGCGTGCACAACCCTTGTCGGACGAAGCAACCCGACTCTATGAACGGGCCAGGCAAGAGCTTCGTGCGGCCGGCGCAATGCTCGTGGATGATCCATTTGCTGGATCCGGTTTCGCGGAGCTTCGCAAAGCGACATCTCCGCTGGTTAACTTCGATGCCCGCGGTCTCGAGTCCATTCCCTATGATCTCCAAAAGTATCTGGAGCGATTGGGTCCGGATTCTCCCTTGAAATCCTTTTCTGACTTTGCGAAGGCTACCGCCTCGCAAGATGCATTCGGTCCCTCCGGTGTACTCAGTTTCGTGCATAGCCTGCCTCAGTTCGCCCCAGCACTGGCCGATCCGTTGACGCCCCCCGATATGTCGGAATTCATCGACCTTAAAGAGCAGTACCTGCGAATTTTCGACGAAGTCATGACCGGGAACAATCTGGATGCGATGGTGTTCCCTCAGATGCGTTGCGAACTGCCTCCGCTTCACGGGAAGGAAACCATTCAGGAAACCACGGTCGGAGAGATCAACATTGCGGGATTGCCGGGCGTGACCGTGCCGGCGGGCTACTATTCGTCCGGATCGCCATTTGGTCTGATCTTCGTTGGCCGGCAGTGGGACGAAGCCAGATTGATCGCGATGGCATACGCGTACGAGCAGGCGACGCAGCACCGGACTGCCCCCGGCATGCTGTGAGCTGTCCATCTCGCATGCTGACAGCTTCCAGTCAGTACGTTCCCGCTGAGGGGCGGGTGGCGGTCATGCCGAAGGGAAGGCTGCCGCCGTGAGCGCCGTCGTCCTGATCTGCGCGTGCGAAGCCCTATACTGTTCAAAAGCAGCGTGAAGCATGCTGCTGGCGCCTGCGCGCTCGCACGCGTGGTCGAGCTTTCAGCCCTCACTGAGAGAAAGCATCATGACGACCGAAGAGAATACGTTTTCGCATGTGAAGCCCGGCGACACGCCGTTCGTAGGCGGTGGGCTGCGGGACTTCTTCGTTTACCGCGACCTTGGAATCGCGAAGGCGACGGGCGGAAAAGTCGTTGCGCAACTGGTGCGCGCCAATGAGGCGCCGCAGGTCGGTACCGGGTGGCACATCCACGGCGCCCAGTTTCACATTGTTTACATGTTGAAAGGCTGGGCCCGCTTCATGTACGAAGACAAGGAGACGCTCGTTTCGGCAGGCGACTGCGTGCATCAGCGTCCGGGCATCCGCCATTTCCTGTTCGACTATTCGCCGGACATGGAGTATCTCGAAATCGTGAGTCCGGCTGACTTCACCAGCACCGGTGTTGAGGGGCCCTGTGCGGTGCCCGCTCCGACGAAATGGGCCGGCGCTTGACGTCACGGCCGTGATTTGCCCCGAGCACTCTTTCTGGCGCTCCCGGCGCGAGGCGCAACTTTACCCGTCAAGACGACGCCGCCGTTCATCTGCTCCATCCACGACAAAGCGTCGACGTATGAGAGGAACTGTCGCAGATACCCTGGCGACAGCTCGCGCATCAGCGAGAGCGACCGATGCACGAGGCTACTCGAGTTGAGCGGTCCGGCATTCCCGGGCACTTGCTCCAGCGACTGCCGCAACTGTGTCTCGGTGCTGACCTTGGACCAGATTTCTCTGAAGTAATCGAGCACCTCCAGTTCCGGATAGGAGGGGGACCGGAGCACGGCGGCGTTACCCGCTGCGGATCCGTCGCCGTGCGCCGGCGCATGGCCGGCAATGTAATCGATCAGTCCGGCAAGCGCTGCGCGACCGGGCTCGCCTAGCGATGCCGCGCTGTCTGTATTGGCAGCTTTGGATGCGGCGCGCTCGAGATCGTGGGCATAGGCATCGAGCAGTTTGGACAGCCTGTCGTCCAAAATACGTCGCGCCTCGCCACTGTGACCGGCCGCCCGCCGATCCAGCGCCTCGATGAAATGAAAGCGGATGGGGTCCAGCCGATCGGCGCCGCGCGCGCGCCATGCGTCGAGCATCGCCCGGGCGCGTGTCACGCCGCTACTCACGGGGCTTCACCGTTGCGGTTGACGGCCTCGGGATAGGGGCTATTTCCACGCGCCTGTTCCTGGCCCGTCCCTCGTCGTCGGCATTCGAACTCACGGGCTGCTCGGAGCCGAACGCGGCCGCAAATACCGAGGAGGAGGGGATGCCTTCATCGATCAACGCGCGGGTCACCGTCAACGCGCGCTGGGCCGACAACTCCCAGTTGTCCGCAAAGCGACGGTTACCCTCGCGCACCTGCCGGTCATCGGCAAAGCCGCTAACCATCAGGATCTCGTCACGGGCCTGGAGGTAAGCGGACAACGGCTTGGCCAAGCTTTTCAGAACTTCCCGGCCTTCGGGCTGCAACTGGTCGGAGTTCAGCTTGAACAACACGCTGCCGCTGATGCCGATGCGCCCGTTGACCAGCGTCACCCGGCCCGCCGCCAGCGGCCCTGCCAGCGCCTGCTCCAAGGTTTTGCGGCGCTGCGTTTCCATCTGCCGATGCTTGACCTCATCCTCCAGCCTGGTCGAGAGTTCCAGCTGCACGCCGATGACGCCCACCAGGATCAGCACGAAGGCGCCTAGCAGCACCGACATCAGGTCGCCAAAGGCGGCCCATATCGGCGGCGTCGGCTCCACGCCGCCGTCAGTTTCCTCGCTCATGCCGCTTCGACTCCGGCGGACGCCCGCGGGCCGGCGAGCTGTTGCAGGTCTTGGACGATCTGCTTTTGCGACATCATGCTCAGATCGATGACTTCCCTGGCCTGCGCCACATAGTAGGCAAGCTGTTCGTCACTGCGCGCGAGCGACTTGTCCAGCGAGGCTTCGATGCGCTGCAGGTGGGCCACCAACTTGTCGTTCGACGCGCCGAACAACTGGACGGCCACCCCGAATGCTTCGCCCAGGCTCGCCACCTCGACGGCGCTGCCGGTGACCTGCGCGGCAACCGCGCCCAGCTTCCCGGTTTCGGTCTCGACCTTGTCGCTGAACCGGGCGCCGACACGATCCAGCAGATCCGCCGACGTGGCGACCAGCGCGTCCACGGCTGAGCGCTGCTCGGTGGAGGCATGGTTGACGGCATCGAGCAGGGTTTCCAGCGTTTCCAGCAGGCGGCTGCGCTCCTCCAGCATCGCGGTGTCGCGGACCATGCTGTCGGAGAGCTTCTGGCGCAGTTCGGCGACCACTTCGGCCGCGGCCCTGGGGGCTTCCGACGCGGCGTGCACAAGCCGGGAGATCTCGGCGATCGTGTCGCTGGCGTGCGCCTGCGTTTGGGCCGATATGTCGCCCGCGGTGCGCGCCAGCGTGTCGCAGATCTCTTGCTGCCTGCTGGCCGCGTGCGCGCTTGTCTGTTCCCACTCCTTGTGTAGCCTAGCGGTCATCGAACCGAGTGTCTCGGTCCAAGCCGCCAGCCGTTGTTGATCCCGTGCTGCCAATTCCACCAGTAAGTCAGTATGCGACTGCCCCACGGTGCCTAGCAGCGACGCCGAGTGCTGCTCGAACGTCGCTGCGACCGCTGCCAAGGCCTGCTGGTTGTGGCCCGCCAGTTTCTCGTTGACGCGTTCTTGCCGTGCCAGCACGTCGTTCCACGCTTCCGACACATCGCCCGCCGTGGCTTCGAGGCGCGCGGAGACACCCTCCAGCAGGCCGGCCGAGCGTTGCTCGAAGGTTTCGGTGAATCGATCCAGCGAGGTGCGCAGGTGCTGGGCAAGCGCCTCGCTGGAACGCTGGTGCCCCGCCAGTGCTTGGCTCCAAACGTCCGCCACGGTAACGGCCGTCGCCTCGAAACCGCTCGACAGCCCGTCCAGCTGCCGCTGCACGGCGTGCGTGACGGTGCCGTGCAACGAGGCCGTTTCGCGCGCGAGAGCCGCCATCGTCGCCTCCACGGCCGGCTGCAGCGCCGCTGCGGCGGCGCGGGCGCTGTCGGCGACGCTCTGCGTCAACGACTGCGCCACGGAGGAAGCCAAGCGGGTGTAGGCGGCCTCGGCCTTGTCGTGGAAAACGTCCTGGCTGGCGATCTGCCGCGCGTTCAAGGTCAGGCTCTGTTGCTCGATGGTCACCATCATCGTCTGCAGCCGATCGACCAGGGCGGGCATCGCCTCGGCCTGCCGCTGCAGGAGCTTGAATGTCTCCTCGCGCTGATGGGTCTGCGAGTAGATGCGCAATGTTGTCGCGATCCGCACGTCGAGCATCTGCGCCGCCTGGATCCGCTCGCGCCGGCATAACGCGGAAAGCAGCCCCAGCATGGCGGATGTGGCCACGCCCGCAATCGAGGCGCCGAACGCAAATCCCAGCCCCCTGATCGGTGCGGCCAGCGAAGTGCGGATAGCCTGCAAGTCCGTCGCGCTTTCCAGCGCCATCCCGGTGCCCCTCATGGTCGCCACCATGCCCAGGAGTGTGCCCAGCATGCCCAGCAACACTAGCAAGCCCACTAGATACGGCGTCAACGCCGGACCTGGCAAGGCCGCGCGCTCGCCCTCGATGCGCAGGCGCACCGCATTGCGCAGGCTGGGATGCAACTGGCCAAGCCACCCGCCCAGGCTGGGCGGTGGTTCGGACAGGCCCGCGACGGCACGCGCCAGGACGGAAGTGGCCTGCTGATAACGTTGCAACTCGAGCGCGCCCGCCAGGTAGCAGGCGCCAACCAACATCGTGACGCCCAGCGCCAGCGGATTCGAGCCGACGTAGCCGGCACCGATCCAGCACACAGCGGCCAGCCCTACCAAAAAAACCGCAAGATGAATGATATATCTGGACATGGCGTCCCAATTAGCTGGCGCGAAGGGCCGCAAGCAACCCTTCGACCGGTTGTAAACGAACTTCCAGTTCGGCGAGCAACACGCTCTGCATATCGATGCGGAATACCTCCAGCCATGCGCCGGGCGCAACCGCCGCGGCATCCCCCGCGGCGTGGGCGTCGGCCAGCGCCTCCTGCTCGGCCTGGCGCAAACGCTCGAAATGGCCTGCCAGCAACACAGGGATGGTGGCCAGCAGACTGTGCTCGTGCGAGCTCAATGCTCGCTCCATGACGGCATCCACCGCCGCGAGCCGGGTCATGCCGGGCGTCCTAGCGGCCAGCATTCCCCGTAGGCGGCCGCGCAGGTTGCCGATGTCCGTCTCCATCGCCTGCTGCATAGTGAGATAGCGCTGACGAAAAATCGCGTAATCGACCGCCGCATCCATGGGGGTTCCCTGGGAGGGCGCTTGCGCAGCCCCGCGCGGTTTGGCGGCGGCGAACGCGGTATCGCCGGCGATGGCATTCGCCAACGAGGTGCGCACACGGGCGCACTCGTTCTCTTCAGCGCTGCCGCAAGCTCGCGCGCCGCAGGCTACCGCAGGCGGATGACTGTTCAGCGCTGTGGACAGCGCGATGGCGTCGGTCCAGTCGATCCATTGGCTCAGCCGGTCCGAGAGCGATTGTCTGGATTCGGGAACATCGATGTCCGTCAGGCGAGCCAGTAAGCGAATGAGCGTCGGGCCGCTGATAGCTGTGCGCTGTGGAGCTTGCACCATACCAACAGAGTCAAAAAGTCAGCAGTTTACACGCCGGCGGGCGTGGGGGCTGCCCTCTCTTGATTCTCTTGATTGGCCGGTTCACACGGCACGTGTCGGCCAAACCCAGCGCTGCTTGTGCCGACCACGCCGCGACCTTTCACCGCCAGCCGCGATGGCCATACCCCCGCCCACCGTAGCCCCATCCGCCACCCCGGACGACAGGATAGGCGATCGGCGCTGCGATCATTACGGTGGGCTGCAGCACCGGTTGGACCGGCACATACGCGGGCTGTCCGTACATCGGTACATACTGCACGAGTGGCGGGGGCGGGGGCGGCGGCGCATACGCCGGTTCGACATATACCGGCTGCTGATACACCGGTTGCTGGTACACCGGCTGTTGATACACCGGTTGCTGGTACACCGGCTGCTGATACACCGGCTGCGCATACGCTGGAGTAGCGTCGTCAGGCGCTTCCGCCAACGCATACGTGGTTGCCGGCGGCGGTGACGTTTCGTATTGCGTGTACCGCGGTTGGCTCGGCACTGGGCGGGGGGCAACCTCGGTCATCCGCGCTGGCTTCGTCGCGGTCTCGGGCATCCGTGCTGGCGTCGCCGCCGTCTCTTGACTCCCCTGCATGTCAGGCGGCAACGGCGGTACATTAGCCTGACGTTCCTTGGCATCGGCGCGCTTCTGCATGGCCTTGCCATTGATGAGACCGTTCCGATAGGCGCGCGCTACGTCGGTCATGGGGCGGTTCGGATCTTCGTGCGCCCCGTCGACGTTTGCCACATACTCGCCCGGGTCGAGGGTAGACGTGAGCGCCGCGTCGTTTCCCAAGGCCGATTCCGTACCCTGGGCTCGAGCCACCGTGGCGTAGAGCGACGTCGCAACGGTGACGGCTGCGGTCACTGCGGCCACCTGCGTTTTTATTGTCACGATTTACCTCGCTGCAAAGAATGGCTGGAAATTTCCCTGCATAACGTACGGCGGTGGCGCGAGCGATGACGAAAATTATAGTGGTCGTTTCATTCGTTGTTGGTGGTGTTCCGCACGCACTGAGCGCTAAACAGATCGTTATCCACCAACCAGGCGTGTGCGCTGCTGTCAGACTATCTCAGGGCCGGCGCTTCGCCGGTGCGACCCTTGTCGTCTTCACGCAGCTGCGCGGCTTCGGACTTGGTGTGTGCGTCGTCGTGGAGCAACGCGGTTGAAAAGAAGCAGCCCATGACGGCGGACAGGATAATGAAAATCGAGGCCGCATCGACCAGCAGACCGAGATATTTGAAAAACAACAGGCCGCTGGAAAGAATCAGCAGATTCAGGACTATGCCCAGAATGGCGGAAGCCTTGGGCACCGATCTCATAAACACGGCCAGCCGCGAATCGGTGCGGGGCACATACCAGATGATCAGCAGCCCGAACGCCACGATGAACGCGCTTTCTGCCCATTTCAGCCAGGTGGGGCGACGCAGGAAACGTCCCTCGAAAATTGTCTCGATGACCTGGGCCTGAATTTCGATACCCGGCACAAGTTCCCCCAGCGCGGTCGTGCGCATGTCGGTCAGGCCGGAGCCGGTCAGTCCGACCAGCACCAACTTGTTGCGGATGCGATCCGCGTCGACCTTTCCTTCCAGGATGTCGCGTGCGGACACATAGCGACTCTGCGTCGACTGAATGGACGCGAAATGCAGCCAGATGTCACCGTCGGGCTGCGTGGGCACTTGCACATCCGCGACGCCCACCGCCTGCACGCCCGATGCATCGGCAAAAACATCGACTGCCGACGAACCTGTGGCGACGCGCAGCATTTCTATGGGCAGGCTTGGAACCAGCTTCTCGCCTAAACCCATGATGAGGGGAATATGCCGGACCACGCCTTGCTCTAGCGCTACGTTCAGCATCGCCTGTCCGTGCGCCGCCGCCTGCAATTCCGGCAGGCTGGCCAGCACATAATTGAACCGTTGCACACTGCGCAGCGGGTCGGCGCCATGCACGAGGATAGGCGCGCTTCGCAGATCGGTGCTGGTGGTGAAGGCGGCATGATCGAACGCCGCGGCGCCCAGTATGGTCGGCGCCGCCCGCAACGATTTGGCGAGTATGGCTTCATGACTGGGAAGGGCCCGCAAGCCGGCGGCCAGGGCCGCCGCCGTGTTCGGCAGATTGTCGGCTACCTTGTCGGGAGACGTTTGATCCGGCTCCGGCATGTAGATGTCGAGACCGATAGCTAGCGGTTTTTGTGCCGCAATGGCATCGATCAGGCGAGCGAGTCGATTGCGCGGCCACGGCCATTGACCGACGGCTGCCAGCGTCTTTTCGTCAATCTCGACAATGGTCACAGGCTGCGCTGTCGGCGTTCGTGGAAAGCGACGTTGATAGTGGTCGAACAAAAGCTGCCGCGCCGCTCCAAAGGAGTTTGGAATTACCTCGTCAAGCGCGTCCACGAGCGCCGGACGTGTGATGTCGTTCGGCCATTCGCTGCATAGGTTGAGCAGGGTCAAGCAGAACAAGACCACGAGTGCCACCGGACGCCCCTTGCGCGCGCTCAGCAGCTTTTTGATCAAGGCAAGCAATCGCTCGCCGTAGCGTTTCATGAAGGCAAAGGCCATTCAACGTCGACGACCGGCGCCGTAGCGGATGGCTCCGGTCATTGAACAGTGATGATGACGCGTCGGTTCAGGGGATTGGCAACGCCATCCGCCGTGGGGACCAACGGCTCACGCTTACCGCGGCCAGCGGTCTCGATTTGTTGCGCAGGAATGCCTTCCTTGATCAGGAACGCCGCAACAGTCTGCGCCCGCCGCATGGACAGCCTGTCGTTGAGCTGTTGAGAGCCTGCCAGATCGGTGTGACCGATGACCACGAGGTGAGGCGCCGGCCAGGTAGACAGGGCGGCTTTCAGCTTTTCAACCGTGCTGATTGACTCCGGGGCCAACTCGGTGGCGGAGTCAAAAAGAAAATTGACTGAAAATGTCATGGGGCGCGGCGGCCGGGCCGCCAAGAGCTCCCCATAGCGTGTCTGCACACTGGCTTGGCTACTCGTCGTTTTTTCCATGGCGCCGCCCTGAGCGACGTCAACCCCGGCGTAAGCCTTGTTTATCAGTTGTTCGTCGGTGGCGCTGCGAACCACGACCGCGCCGACTTTGCCGTCCGCATCCGGCAATAAAGTCACTTTGTCCGGGGTCGTGCTACACGCGGACAAGAATGTCAGCATGGCGCATGCCGCGCCCAATACCAGCCGATGTCTTCGAATCACAGCCTTCACTGCGCACGCTCCCCGTTACCGCCGACTTCAATAATGAATTCAGTGCCGCGCACGCCTAAAGTGGTGGTCGGCGTGTTGTAACGCACGCTATTCGGATTTGCCTTCGCCAGCTTGCCGTCAACCACTGCCAAGGAACCGCGTTTGATGGTGGCATCGAGCGCCCCATCATAGGTTGTCGTATTGAACGCGAATTTGTTGAGCTCGAGGACGGAATTGGCGCCCTCGGAAAGCAGGGTATTGTCACGCAGGGTGATGCCAATGGAGGATTGCGCGCCGGTCACAATGCGATCGCTGCTGTAAACCTCGCTGCCGATGGCCACGCTCGAAACGCCTCCGGCGCGCTCGATGTGCGCCGTGCCCTTCAGGGTCTTGACGACGCCGGCCACATCGGCGGCACATGCATCGGCGACTGCCATGCACCAGCAGGCGAGAATCAAGGCATATTTGATAGCGTGGCTTTGCATAGGTGGCGCCTGGTGGCCGGCTAAGCGTTACTGTCCGCGGGGCAGCGCGGGTCCCAATATCGAGTCGTGTTGAGCGATCATTGCGTGACTGCGCTCAGAACACGGTTTCGTTGGACGACGTGCCGAATGCTGCTCTAGGGGGATTTTCTGCGGTGCAGAGAATATGACTCCGACCCTAATGAGTCAAGCACGCGCTCCGCAGTTGATCGTCCTATTTGCAAATAGGCTGTTAGGTAGGCGTAAGTCAGGGCGCCGCGGTGTGCAGCGGTTCGAGCGGTGCGACCGCATCGACACAGGGTTCGCCAGTGGCCGGCGCGATTGCGTTGCGGGCTGCGTCGCGCAGCGCGGCGGCCGAGTGCAGGTCGGTGCCAGGTGGCTCGAGCGCGGGCATCACGGTCACCGTGATCGCGCCGCGCGTCGGCAACCATGTGCCATCACGCAGGATTGCACGCGTGCCGGCGATGGCGATCGGCACTACCGCGCAGCGCGCGGTGCAGGCCGCGACGAACGCACCGAGATGAAATGCGCGCAAGCCCGCTGCGCGCACGAAGGTGCCTTCCGGGAAGAACAACAGTCGTTCGTTCGCCGCTGCGCACTGCATTAGTGTGGTTTGGTCGTCGAGGCTGCGGCGCGTGTCGAAGCGTTCCACGAAACGCGTGCCGATCCTGCTCAGGAAGCGTCCCGCGAAGAACTGGCCCGCCAGTTCGCGCTTCGCGACCATGCTCATCGGGTAGGGCAGCGCAGCCAGCATGACCAAGCCGTCGAGGTAGCTGCTGTGATTGACGACTGCGATCTGCCGGTGGTCAGTCGAGAGGGGGGCTGCGTGTTCCGAATGCTCCGACGTGGAAGGTCTCGAAGTCACCGACGACTGCGGAGGGTCGAGATGCTCCAGGCCACGCACATCCAGCCGGATCCCGGCAAGCGCGATGAACAAGCGGCTCGCGCGCGCCGCTAACGCCCAGCTGTGCCGCCGGTCGCGCTGCAGCGCGACGACCGTCCACACGCCGGGTGCGATGGCGGCGAATAGCGCCCAGCAATACAGCCCGTACGCGACCATCGCGGCGCGGCGCACGCCGCGCCGCGCCGCTGGACCCAGCGTGCGCGCGACGATCTCGATGCGCTGGCGCCAGCCCGGTTGCTGCGGCATCTCGCCCGTGTGCTGCCAGCGTGCCAGCGTCGCATTGCGCCTGATCTTGCCGCTCGACGTTTTCAGCACGCCGTGCGGCGGCAGCAGCACAATTTCCTCGGCAGGGCCGCCGAACAGCGTGACCGCCGCGGTCTGGATGGCCATGCGGATCCGTTCGCGCACGGCGGTGTCGTGCGCCCGGGTCTCGGCGAACACCACCAGCCGCTCGGTGCCGGCGACGGGGTCCTGCGCGCCGCAGACCGCGACGCAACCATTGCGTACGCCCGGCACGCGTCCAGCCTGCGTTTCCAGTTCATACGGATAGAAATGGCGCCCCGCGCGAATGATCATGTCCTTCGCGCGCCCGGTCACATAGATCTCGTTTTCTGCGAGAAAGCCGATATCGCCGGTGTCGAGCCAGCCGTCGTCGAACAGCTTCCCGCTCTGTGCGGGGTTGCGGTAATAACCGCGGGTCGCCGACGGGCCGCGGAACTCGATCTTGCCGATGTGTCGCGGCGGCAGCGACGCGCCGTCATCGTCCACGATCCGGATCTGATGACCAGGCAGTGCGCGGCCGCATGACACCACCTCCAGCGCGTCGGCGTCGCCGGCGGCAGCCGGCACTGCTTGGTGCGCATCGGCGAAGCGGTCGCGGCAGATCCGCTCGGTCGTGAGGCCGCGGCCCGGCTCTGGGAACGCGAGACCGACCGCGTTTTCCGCGAGCCCGTAGACCGGCGTTAGCGCGTGCGCATCGAGCCCGTCGGCCGCGAAGCGGGCGGCGAAACGGCGCATCGTTTCAGCGTGTACCGGCTCCGCGCCATTGAACGCGAGCCGCAGCGAGGTGAGATTCAGGGCGGCCGGCTGGCTATCCGGTGGGATGCGCACGCAGCGCTCGTACGCGAAGTTCGGCGCCGCGGTGATCGTGCCGCGATACGTCTGGATCGCTTCGAGCCAGCGCAGCGGCCTCGCGAGGAAGGTCAGCGGAGACATCACGACCAGTGGGAAGCCCCAGTACAGTGGAGCGAACCACGCGCCGATCAGGCCCATGTCGTGGTACAGCGGCAGCCAACTGACCAGCACGTCGTTGCCATCGACATGTGCCGCTTCGCCCATCGCGCGGAGGTTCGCGATCACGTTCGCATGCGACAGCACGACCCCCTTCGGATCGCCGGTGCTGCCGGATGTGTACTGGAGGAACGCGACATCGTCCGGACGCGGCCGGTAGATTTCGCCGACCGCCGGCGCCGACATCTGCGCCGGCTTGACGATGCGCCGCAACGACGGCACCGACGCGTGCAGCAACTGGCCGAAGGTGACGACGCGTGCGTCGACGATCAGCGTCGTGACCTGTGCGTTCTCGAGGATCTTCGCGTGCCGCTGAAAGTGCTCGGCAATCTGCGCTGCCTGCGCCGGGGGGTAGAGGGGCACCGGGATCGCGCCACACAACATGACGCCGAGGAAGCTCGAAAAATAGTCGCTGCCGGTCGGCAGCATCAGCGCCACCGTGTCGCCTGGATCGACGCCGAGCGCGCGCAAGCCGAACGCGCTGCGCATCGCATTCCGGTACAGCGCCCCGTAACTGAGCGTCTGAACCGGCAGGTCCTCGCGCAGGATCACACTGTGCACGCGCTGCGCATGTCGATCGACATGCCATCGCAGCGCGTCAACCAGCGTCCGCGCATCGTGGGGAAGGCCCGGGTCCTGGCTCGTGCCGGTTCCATAGCCGTCGCCGTCGACGTAATGCTCGCTCGAAACGCGCAACGCGTCGCTGTCGCTAGTCCTCCCGCCTGCCTCGGCGCGGGTGTCGGAAGCTCCGGCATGCTGCAGCGCACGCATGATGTCGGCCGGTGTCGTGCTGCCCGCGAACGTTTCGAGCGGCAGCTTGACGCCGAACGCTTGCTCCACGCGCAAGAGCAGTTCGGCCTTCGCGATACTGTCGAGTCCCAAATCGGCCTCGAGGCGGCTGTCGGGTGTGGCCCCGCCGGTCGCGAGCGGGGCCGCGTGAATGTCGCGCACCAGCGCGTCGATCATGTCGAGCAGCCTGCGTTGCGGGTGGCGAACGTCAGATGAAGCCGGTTCTACCATGGCGGGGCGCGTGTCCGTGGGTCGGGTGCGCCGGCGCGGGTAGGCGCCGGCGGCGCGCAGGGCGGCGAAGATGCACCGCACGGGCTCGCGCCCGCCGCGCCGCTTCGTACTGCTGCAGTGTAGCTTACGTTTCGAAGCGCCGTGAACATCAATTCCCTGTAGGGCACTCCTGACAGCGAAATCAGTTTATCCGCCCAGCACCATCCGGATTTACCGACCGAAATAAACGCTCGGCTTGCGTACGATCCTAGTGGACCCACCACAGCCGCGACTGGCTGCGCGGCACTGCTTGCGGTTCCGAGGGACGCCGTTCAAGCCGTGCGCACGCAGGTCATGACTCGGGTAAAGCGCGTCGGATCTACGTCGTGACCTGAATAACTTGTCGGGGATGCGCATGTTGTATCAGTTGCACGAATGGCAAAGCGCGGTTTGGGCGCCGTTTCTTCCCTGGCTTCAAGCCACCGCCCAACTCCTTGCGCCCGCCGATAACGCGCGGCACACGATGCCGTCCCAACAGTTCGCCGCCGGCTGCGAACTGTTGGTACGGCTGTGCAAGCGCTACCCCAAACCGCAATTCGGTCTGACCGAAACTACAGTCGGGGTCAGCCAGTCACGGTGACGGAAACCGTAGTGTTGGAGAAGCCGTTCTGCCGCTTGCTTCGCTTCGAGCGCGCGACCCCATGCACGCATCCCGTCGTTCTGGTCGTCGCGCCGCTGTCAGGACACCATGCCACCCTGCTGCGCGACACGGTCCGGTCGATGCTGCCGGATTTCGACGTCTATATCACCGACTGGCTCGATGCGCGTCACGTGCCGGCCTCGGAGGGAACGTTTCACCTGGACGATTACGTCGCCTATGCGCGCGAGTTCATGGGCTTGCTAGGTCCGGAAGTTCATGTCATGTCGCTGTGCCAGTCGACTGCGCCCGTGCTCGCGGCCGTTGCTTTGATGGCGGCACGGGGCGAGCCCACGCCCAAGAGCGTAACCTTGATGAGTGGCCCCATCGACGCACGTCGCAGCCCCACGGCGGTCAACGATCTGGCCCTAAGCAAGCCGCTCGATTGGTTCGAGCGCACGCTAATCGACACGGTGCCGAGCCCGCATGCCGGCGCGGGTCGAAAGGTGTATCCAGGCTTTCGGCAACATATGGCGTTTGTGGCGATGAACCCCAATCGCCACCTGAAAGCGCATGTGAACTACTACTTCGATATGTGGGCGGGTGATGCCGAAGCCTGTGCCGCCCATCGACGCTTTTACGATGAGTACAACGCCGTGCTGGACATGGCCGCCGACTATTATCTGGAAACGATCCGTGTGGTCTTTCAGGAATTTTGTCTGGCGCGCGGCACGTGGCATGTGGACGGCGAGCATGTGCGTCCACATGCCATCCGGAACACGGCATTGATCACAGTCGAAGGCGAACGGGACGATATCTGCGGACGGGGACAAACGCACGCCGCGCACGATCTTTGCACCGCTATCGACGCCTCGCATAAGCACCGCATCACGATTCCCGGATGCGGCCACTTCGGCATCTTTTCAGGAAGCACCTGGCGCAGGCAGATCTATCCACGGATTCGCGCGCTGATTTACCGGTACGAATCGGAAACGGCGGTCGAACCGGTGGCGCAGTCCTTGACGCCTCGCGTACGCGGGCGGACGCGCACGCGACGCGCTCAATCCGAACGTTGCTTACTGCGCACCGGCCAGCCGGACAAAACGAATTGACATTCGCACACTGCGCCCTAGTATGAAATATCGTTGCGCCGCACCAACCAGAGCGGGCGCGCTGAACATCAGACACGACGAAGTCTGAGGAGTCGAACCTTTTTGGAGGTTTATATGACTGATGTTCAAGCGCAGGTTGCCGCAATTGCGGTCCAGAACGAAATCGTCGATTCCTTCCACCACATTCTTCTCCGAAAAGCCCTATTCATATTTGGCTTGCTAGTGGCTTTCCTCCAATCCGGGCCGTTAAATGCCCAAATTGCCAGACTTCCCGCATTCAACGTCGATATCCACCAAACCTCAGTTTCCGGCTTGTCCGCGGGCGGATTCATGGCGGTACAATTCGATGTTGCATATTCTTCTGTTTTGAAGGGTGCCGGAATCATCGCCGGTGGGCCCTACAATTGTGCGCAAGGGACTCAGCCCACTGCGCTGATAGTCTGTATGTTCGCGCTCGCGCCTACCGACGTGCCCACGCTAATCCACATTACGGAACAGAGGGCGGCCACACAAGCAATCGATCCGACTTCCAATTTGACCAATCAGAAGATCTGGCTGTTCTCGGGCACGAAGGATTCTGTCGTGAAGCAGTCCGTGATGAATGACCTGCAGACCTACTATCGGCATTTCGTCAGTGGACCGAATATCAAATACATCAAGAATGTCGTTGCCCAACATGCCATGCCGACGGATTTCTTTGGCAACGCTTGTACTTTCAAAGGCGACCCGTACATCAACAACTGCCACTTTGACGCAGCGGGCAATTTACTGCAATGGATCTATGGCAGTCTAAATTCAAAGACCACGGGGGCTCTGAATGATCAACGATTCGTTGAATTCGATCAGAGCGAATTCATTGCCAACCCACGTCAGCACAGCATGGACAACACCGGGTGGATTTACGTGCCAGCCAAGTGTGCCAACGGCGAGGCATGCAAACTGCATGTGGTGTTCCATGGCTGCGACCAGTATCCAAGCAAACCGCTCGGGGCAGGTATTTTTGGCACTACATACGTTAAGAGTACCGGTTACAACCAGTGGGCCGACACGAACAACATCATTGTCCTCTATCCGCAAGCATACAGCGAGCCGAATAATCCGAAGGGCTGTTGGGACTGGTGGGGCTACGACGATATGAACTATGCCACCAAGACGGGCCGCCAGATGGCAGCTGTCAAGGCAATGGTTGATAGAATCGCCAGCGGGGCAAGATAATCGTCGCGCAAACGCAGCAGGTCGCAGCGCGGCGCGCGTGAGCGCGCTTGCGCGACCTCCCGAGGCAGCACCGGGATCTCCTGCCATAGGTCGGGTTCGAGATGGCGGGTGATCCGCCGTTTCATGCGCCGCCGGCCACCTCCTGCATGACCCTTCATTTTTAGGTTTCCTTTGTCGGCATTATGCCGGGCTCGGATACGCCTGCTCCACTTATTGTCTTGTCTGAATTTCAGGCGCCCCTCTTAGTAATTCGGCCCGATCGGTTAAGTTGCGGAATCGAGGCGGAAAGTTAAGTTAAGGATTTGGGGCGCATATTTGTATAAAAAGCCGAAGCGCACGATCAATCCCACTTACCCAAAGCGGCCAAAATCGCAGCGTATTAAGCCTGGCAAGGTAGTTCGTCTGTGCTACTTGGCTGGGAGGGCCTTTCGCGCCCTTCAGATTTCGCCTTAAAAAACCACCTTCGGATCGACTCCGAAGGCTTAACGCAGAATTCGCAGGTGTAGATCTGACTTATGGCTCGATTTACTCAGCAACCGACACTCAAGGCAATAACCGTGGCCCTCACCGCGGCCTTGGCAGTCATGGCGCCCGTAGCTGCCGCAGCACAGGCCGCATGCAACAACACCCTAAGCGGTTATACCGGCGGTCAGGTTACTTGGAACACGGGCACCTGCACGGTCGCGCGGACAGCAACCATCGATGCAACCAGTACGGCGTTGCTCGCGACGGGCGCGGCGAGCGGCACGCTGACTAACAGCGGCATCATCGCCGGCACCACCTACGGCATCTACAACGCCATCGGCGGCAGCATGGCCGCGCTGAAAAACGGCGGCTTAATTAGCGGTGGTTCCACCGGCATTTACAACGCCGGCACGATCGGCGCGCTGACCAACAGCGGTACCATCAGCGGCTATTACAATGGCCTCTACAACGACGACTCGATCGGCACGCTGACTAACAGCGGCACCATCAGCGGCCGCAACGACTACGGCATCGCCAACAACGGCACGATCGGCACGATGACCAGCAACGGCAACACGGGTCTCGACAACAGCGGCGTCATCAGCGGTCACTATACGGGCATCTACAACACAGGCACGATCGGCGCGCTGACCAATAGCGGCGCCATTAGCGGCGCCGACTACGGCGGCATCGAAAACAACACCGGCGGCACGATCGGCACGCTGACCAACAGCGGCACTATCAGCGGCTATACCAACGGCATCGGCAACACCGGCGGCACGATCGGTGCGTTGACCAACAGCGGGACCATCAGCGGCTATAGCAACGGCATCGGCAACGCCGGCACGATCGGTGCGCTGACCAACAGCGGCGCCATCAACGGCTATCGCAACGGCATCTCCAACACCGGCACAATCATCGGCGTGCTGAACAACGGCGGCGCCATCAGCGGCTATACCGACGGTATCTACAACACGGGCATGGTCGGCACGCTGACCAACAGCGGCCTGATCACCGGCAGTCAGTACGCCATTGAAAACGACGGCACGATCGGCACGATCACCAATTCCGGCGTCATTGCAGGCAACATTTTGAATGCCTCCGGCCAGAACCTGAACATCAACGGCGGTTCGGGCGCGGTATTCGGCACCCTGACTGGTTTCGGCGGGGCCATCGGCACGATCACCGATAGCGGCTCGAACGTGACGTTCGGGTCCGGCAACCTGGTGCTGAACGACACCATCAATGTCGGCAACGGGACGGGCACGGTGACTAACACCGCGGCCGCGCTGCAGGTCAACGACCGGATTGCCATCGTCGGCAATTACGACCAGCACGCTGGCGCCACCCTGCTGATTGGCGTAGCGAACGGGGCCGTCACGACGGGCGACCGGGCCAACGACGGTGGCTACGGGCGCCTAACGGCGTCGGGCAGCGCTACGATTGCTTCCGGTTCGTCGGTCACCTTGCAGCGGAACGGCGGCTATATCGTCCCGGGTCAGACCTTCATCGTGGCCGAGGCGTCGAGCGCGAGCACGAACTACAACGCGGGTAGCCTCAACTACTCGGCCAACGGCTATAGCGGTGTCTTGGCCGGGCAGCAGGTGACGGCCAACGGCCTCAGCGATTTGGTGGTCACGGTCGACACCGCCACCCCGCAACGCGCGGCCACCACGCCGAATGCGGTTGCGGCGCTGACTGCGCTGTCCCACTACAACGTCAACAGTACGCCTGCGATGTTGAACGTGTTCGAGGCCGCCGATGCGCTAGGGGTTGGCTCGAGCGCGGCGGCCAATCGTGGCGGAGCGCAACTGAGCCCGGTTTCGCAAGCGTCGTTGAGCCAAGCGGCGCAAGCGCCGACGCTCGACGCGCTCAATGTGGTCGCAGCCCACTCCGACAGTCTGCGCCTAGCACAGACCGATGATGAAACCGGCGGCACCGGCGCGGCTGCGTCCGACTGGGCAATGTGGGGCCAAGCGTTCGGCGGCTATGCGAGCCGGGGCACGACTGACCGGGCGGACGGCTACAACGCGAACTACGGTGGCTTGCTGTTCGGCGTCGATAAATCGCTCAGCGACACCTGGCGCGCGGGCGGCGCGTTCAGCTTCAGCAACGCGGACATCGCCGGCCAGGACAACAGCTCGGGCGACGCCACGCGGGTTAATTCGTATGGGCTGATTGGTTACGCCACTTATAGCGCTCAATCGTGGTACGCCAATTTCTCGGCCGCGGCGGCGCGGCAGGACTACAACACGCGCCGTGCGATCGACTTGCCGGGTTTCTCAAGCGCCGCCAACGGCCAGTTCAGCGGCATGCAATACGTGGCGCAGGGCGAAGTCGGCTATCCCCTGACCTTGGGGCGGACGACGCTCACGCCGCTGGCGGGCCTGACGGTTAGCCGCATGAACCAGCATGCTTATACGGAAACTGGCGGCAGCGGAGCGGCGCTCTCAGTCGGCGCCAGCCACACGATTTCGATCCAGAGCGACATCGGGGCAAACATCGATCGGCCATTCGTCACTTCCTACGGCAATGTCGTGCCGGACCTGCAGATCAAGTGGCGTCACCAGTATGACAACACCCATGTGTTGACGAACGCCAGCTTCGCGGCAGACCCGAGCGGGCTAGGCAGCTTCTCGACCCTGGGCGTCAGTCCGATCGCCAATTCGGCGGTGCTCTCGACGGGGGTGACGCTGTTGCGTGCCAGTAACGCGAGCGTGAGTGCACGTTACGAGCTTCAAGCGGCGCCGGGCTTCGTTTCGCAGGCGGCCATCGTGCACTTGCGCCAAGTGTTCTAACGCGCCGAACACAAGTGGAATACCCCGCCAATGACTCCAGGAGCGATGCATGTCAAGTGCGCCCCAATCAACAACGCTGAGCATTGAGCAAGCGCTTAGCCTGGCCCATGCCCACTGGAGCGCGGATCAAGCCGAACAGGCGGAGCTGCTATGTCAACGGGCGCTGCTCGCCCGACCGGGCCAAGCCGATGCGCTGCACTTGCTCGGGCTGATGGCGCACGCCCATGGCAATCTGGACCTGGCGATCGCCCACCTGCGTCAGGCGTGCTTGGCGCCCCGCGCGCCGGCCATCTATTCCAGCAACCTCGCCGAAATGTGTCGCCAGAAGGGCCTGCTCGCCGAGGCCAAAGCGGCCGCTCAACGGGCCGTCGCGATGGACCCCACCCTCGTGTCGGGTTGGAACATCCTGGGCATCGTGCTGCAGGAAGCGGGGAAGCTCGAGCAAAGCCTCGTCTGCCTGGAGCGCGTGGTGGCGCTCCAACCCGACTGGGCCGGCGCGCACAACAACCTCGCCAATACCTTCACGCGCCTCGGCCGACTGGATCGCGCCGAAGCGCACTACGGCCAGGCCCTGTCACTGAAGCCGGACTATGCCGAGGCGCACAGCAATCTCGCCTTTTTGCTCAATGCTTTGGGCCACCCCGAGCGGGCGGTCGCCGAGGCGCGCCGAGCGATCGAACTCAATCCCCGGCTGGCCGACGCCTACCTGAACCTGGCCAACGCGGAAGCGTCGCGCTATCGTCACGGCGCGGCGCTGCAGGCGCTCGATGCGCTGCAGGCCTTCGCCCCACAGTACCCGGCGGGCCTGAGCGCGCGTGCCCAGGCCTTGCAGCAACTGGAGCGCCTGGACGAGGCGCTCGACTGCGCGCGGCAGGCCGTGGCGCTCGCACCGCGCAGCGCCCAGGCTCACCTGGCATTGGGCCAGGTGCTCCAGACCCTTCGTCGCCCCGATGACGCGCTGGCGCACTTCGACCAGGCGGCCGCGCTGCCCGGCACGGTGGCTGAAGAGGCCCTCACCGGGCGCGCCACGCTGTTGTTGGAAGCCGGTCGCAAGGAAGAGGCCCTGGCGACCTTCGATCGGGTGCTGGAGACCTTTCCCGGATCGGCGCGTGCGCTTATCGCGCGTGCCGACGCCAAGAC
>Ga0310811_10001476_pt1 | contig 29490 bp, 19 predicted proteins | sample YCmetagenome_FD_207642 | JGI IMG/M metagenome (GOLD analysis project Ga0310811, IMG submission 207642) | Soil microbial communities from experimental microcosm in Duke University, North Carolina, United States - YC | ecosystem: Engineered > Artificial ecosystem > Soil microcosm > Unclassified ...
ATACACCGTATTGGGCTTATAGTGTTTATCGTCAAGATTCAATTCGTTGATGACGGTCTTCACCACACTCTTCGCATCATCCGTGTCATAAATGGTAAAGTTGCGCGGGTAACCCAGCCGTTCGGCCTCACCCCGCAAGACCCGGGCGAATACACTATGAAAAGTTCCTATATATAAATTGCGGGCTTCGCTGCTGCCGAGGATCTTCTCCACCCGCTCCTTCATCTCCTTGGCAGCCTTGTTGGTAAAGGTAAGTGCGAGGATATTCCAGGCCGGAACCCCTAGTGCAAGCAGGTGGGCGATACGGGTGGTCAACACCTTCGTTTTGCCGCTCCCCGCCCCTGCTACGATCATGATCGGGCCGTCTTTGTGCAATACCGCTTCTTTCTGCCGGTCGTTCAAATCACTTATATAATCAGGCATGCTGCGAAGTTACTTAAATCCGTAGATTTACGTACTCTATGATCGAAGGACCTATCGACCTCGAACAACTGGATCCGAATGCCCGGGACACGCTGTATGCCCTCACCCGGGATGTTCTGCTCGAGCTGCTCCAGCCGGAGTGGGCGCGTACCTCTGCCGTGACGCATCTGGCGCGCCGGTATTTTCCCGATTGGTCCTGGCCGGAAGGATCGGATACCGGCGTTTCCGCAAGGCTGGTCAGCACCCTCGCCAAAGCACAGGTCAACGTCCACGAATATTTTGCATGGGTCTTGCTGGATTTTATCCGCGCTGACCCTTCCCTCGAGCCGCAGTTGATGGAACGGGCGCTTGTCTTTGCAGAAGCTTCCGGGTTACTGGTCATCTATCACAAAATAAAATCCGAATGATCCTATGACTCCTTTTGCCACCTTCCTTCACACGGCCTTCGACAAAGGCGATTACTCGACGGATGACGTCCTCGCGTTTGTTCTTCCGCTGTTCAAAGAGGTATTGCGCCTCCACGAATCCGGCCTGGTGGCGCCCTTTGAGCGGGAAGAGGCGCTGTCGGTCACCGATGACGTGCTGGAGATCGACCGCAATTTGGCCCAGGCACCCGTCTATGCCTTATACCGGGTCGGGGCGGAAGCCCATCCGGACTATGTGCCGGGCTATCGCTGTTTTGAACAGGGACTGGGTCATCATGATCCGCTCACCGATATCTTCTGTCTCGGGCTCGTCCTCGGCGGTATGGCCATGGGGCTCGATGGATATGATCCCGAGGCGGTTTCGCGTTTTGTTTCGTTACGGGCCAATCCCAGCCTGCATTTTCCCCGCATCCATCCTACCGTGGGGCGATTGATCACGGAGATGACCGAGCTGGACCGCGGCCGCCGGTCACAGGACCTGTATTCCATCATTGCCCGGCTGGAGCATTACCGGGATTATGATCCCGAAAAACAAACCGATCTAAGCCAGGTGGCCGGCTGGGTGCATAAGGATCTAAAAGACCGCCAGGCGTTTATTCTCAACCGGCTGCGTAACCGGCTTTTTGACACCAGCCGCCGCAACCGGCTCCTGTATTACAAACCCAATCTTCGGTTTGTCAATCTCACGGTGAGCAGCGTTCCGGTCGTGCTGCATTACCAGAGCATCCGGCCCGAGCTGCTCTTCACCTGGAGTGCCGAGCTCGCGGAAAAGATCACCGGGATGAAGGAGATCGTGCTGAATAAATACCTTCGATTCGAAGACCATGTTTATCTCCCGGCCTCGCTGGACGCGGTACGCGTGGAATCGCAACGCAATATCCAGGAATATGGGTTCAGTCAGCTGCGGCTCGTGATCGCCTTCCTGAACTGGCATAACCTGAAGGAAGATCCCGATGAGCGGATCCAGAGTCCCCTGCTGTTGGCGCCGGTAAGCCTGAAGAAGAATAAAAAAGTAAAAGAGGATCACTATGTGCTGAAGGTGCTGGACAGTGCCGCCGAGGTGAATCCTGTTCTGGCGGGTCAGCTCAGGGAACTGTACGGTATCCGGCTGCCCGATTGGGTCGATCTGGACGAGATGAGCCCGGAGCAGTTCTATCGATCGGTACAGGTGCAGATCGAAGGTGCCAACCAGGGCATCGCCCTCCGCTATATCGACAAGCCGCGTATCCGGGCGATCCAGGGCGAGGCGCGACAGACCGTGACGCAATACCGGAAACGATCCGGCTTGCGGGAGGCCGAAGGCCTTCCTCGAGGATTAGAGCTGTTCCAGCGCTATGTCGCGGCGGAACCCGCGGTCCCACCGGCACCGGAAAGGGAGGTTTTCCAGCTGGTCGAGAATGAGAGCAACCCCCATAGCTGGGAGATCGATGTCTGCAATATGGTGCTGGGCAACTTCAACTACAAAAAGATGAGCCTGGTCCGCGACTACAATGTGGCCATCGACCGGCAGCAGCAACAGCCCGGCTTCGACGCGCTCTTCAGCACCGAGCCCCGTATCTTCCCGGAACAATCCTTTGACCGCAACCGGGCAGATGACTGGTTTCATGTCGTCACCGCCGATCCCACCCAGACAAAGGCTATCCTGCAAAGCCGCGGCGGCTATAGCTATATCATCCAGGGCCCACCGGGAACGGGCAAGAGCCAGACGATCACCAACCTGATCGCCGATTTTGTCGCCCGGGGAAAGAATATTCTCTTCGTCTGCGAGAAACGGGCGGCGCTCGATGTCGTCTATCACCGCCTGAAGCAAGTAGGCCTGGAAGAACTCTGCTGTTATATCCACGACAGCCAGGGCGACAAGCGGGAGTTCATCAGAAATTTAAGGTCCACCTACGAAGATTTTGTCGATCGCCGCATGGACCTGCCGGGTCTGAAAGCCAAACGCGAGTCGCTGCTCCTGTCGATGGACCGGCATCTCGGGCTCCTCCAGGAATTCCATGACCGCTCACTTGAAGAAGGCGAGGAGACGGGCATCACCGGCCGGGCGTTGATCGAGAAGATCATCGGGCTCCGGCAAGACCTGGTCGAGCTGGACCCGCGGCAGGAAGAGGAGCTGCCCGGCTACATGGAGTGGGCGACATCGGCGGCCGCGATCGCGGAGCTGGAAGCCGTGCTCGAGGAGACGGGTGCGGATGGGACTTTTGCGGAGCATCCCTTTAGCAAAGTGCAGGAAAGCCTCTTTCTTTCCGACAGTCCCCATCGCAGCTTGGACTCGGCCTTGAAACAGGCCCTGCAATCGCTGGAAGAATTGGAGGCGATGGTCAACGCCTGCCGGCTGGAACCGCGCTATTTGCAGGAGAGGGAGCGGCTTAAGCAGCTCGTCCAATTCGCCGTCCTTCTTCATCCCCTGGCCCTTTCGGGGAATATGGCGCTCGCCGACCCCGACCGGCCCGAGGCGAAAGAGTGGAAGCGCCAATACGAGGATTGGCGTAGGCTGCAGGAAGCCTGGCAACAGGCACAGCAAAAGAACCAGCATTGGAAGCACAAGCTGCCGCAAGCGGATCTCGATGCCGCGGTGCTTCTGGCCGGTAAACAGGAAGGGGCCTTTCTCAATGCACTGAACGGTCCCTGGCGAAGGCTGAAGCACCGGTTGCAAGAAAGCTATGATTTCACCGTGTACTCGACGACGAAGCCCTCTTATCGTCACGTGCTGGAGGATCTGAAGACGGAATATGCCGCGGCAGAACGCGCGGAACAAGCGCGGCGGCAATTGCAGCAACAATATGCCCTCGATCAGAATATCGATACGGCGCGGCTGAGCATCGATCTGCTGCAAAGCAGGAAGGGCCATCCCGAGCTCGAATACCTGGTGCAGCGACCGGATGGCGCTGCGCTTGTCCTTTCGCTACAAGCCCTGCACCAACCGCTCAACCGGCTGGAGACCCTGCTGGGCCGCTGTCTGCAGGAGCTTCCCGGCGGAAGCCTCGCGGACACGCGCGACGAGCTGCTCAACATCCAGCTCAACGCGGATGGTCTCCGGGACTGGCTGCCGGCCCTGCGAGCCTTTGCCGGTCTTCCAGACGGCGTGAAGAACGGTCTTCGCCGCCTGCCGCTAAGAATGAGACAGGCCGAGGCCGCCATCGCAAGAAAAGCCCTGCATCAACTATACCAGCAGTACCGCGGATATGCCAATACCGACGCGCAGGCGTTGGAAAAAGCGGTCTGGCAATTCGGGGACGGCTACGCCCGTCTCCAGCAGCTGAATGCGGAGCTGATCCGCGCCTTTGTCCGTCATCGCTTCCTGCAACAGCTGGACCTGGCCGCCAGACCGGCGGCGCAACTCAGCGATGAACAAAAGAAGTTCAAGAAGACCTTTACGGAAGGCCGGAAGATACTGGAGAACGAATTCGGCAAGAGCATGCGCTACAAGAGCATTCGCGAGCTTTCCGAAAAAGAGAGCGGCGGCGTGCTGAAGGCGGTAAAACCGGTGTGGCTGATGAGCCCTTACAGCGTCAGCGACAGTCTTCCGCTGGATGATACGCATTTCGACGTGGTTATCTTCGATGAAGCGAGCCAGATCACCCTGGAGGAAGGGGTGCCGTCCCTCTACCGCGCCCGGCAGACGATCATCGTGGGGGATGAAAAGCAGATGCCGCCAACGGATTTCTTCCACTCGGCATCGGGGAATTTTGACCCGGACGATCTCGACAAGAGCACGGAAGGTGAAGAAGAGGGGCCGGCGGATGACGCCGACAGCCTGCTGGCCCAGGGCGCCCGCAAGCTGGAAAGCACCCTGCTGAGCTGGCACTACCGCAGCCATTATGAGACCCTCATCAGCTTCAGCAACCATGCCTTCTATGAAGGCGAGCTGCTGACCATCCCCGACCGGACGATCCATCATGCCGAAAAGCCCCCTATCCGCATCGGTGGACCGGCCGACGCCGCCACGCAGGTGAACAGTCTCTTCGACCGCAGCATCAGCTTCCACTTATTGACGGATAGCGTCTATGAAAAACGCGGCAACCCCGCAGAGGCCGTCTATATCGCCGCACTGGTCCGCGAGCTGTTGCGATGCAAGACCCGCGAAAGCATCGGTATCGTCGCTTTCAGCCAGCAACAGCAGCATACCATCGAAGCCGCTCTCGACCGGCTGGCCGCGGAGGATGCGGAATTCGAACAGCTGCTGGAAGAAGCGTATAACCGGACAGAGAACGATCAATATGCAGGACTGATCATCAAGAATCTCGAGAATATCCAGGGCGATGAACGGGACATCATCATCATGAGCGTATGCTATGGCCCCGACAGCCGGGGAAAGATGCTGATGAATTTCGGACCGATCAATAATAAAGGAGGCGAGAAGCGATTGAATGTTCTTTTCAGCCGCGCCCGGAGGCATATGGCGGTGGTGAGCAGTATCCGTTATGAGCAGATCACCAATGAATACAATGAAGGCGCCAGCTATCTGCGCCGGTGGTTGCAATATGCCGAAGGGGTCAGCGAAGGGAAGATGACGATGGCGCGGACGATCCTGGATGGGCTGGTCCGGCGTCAAGGCGGCAGTGAAGGCCGTGTCACGCCGACGATTATCCGCAGCCAGCTGAAAGAGCAGCTCATCGCCCTTGGTTATACCGTTGACGGCCCGATCGGCCAGTCGGATTTCAAATGCAGCCTTGCCATCCGGCGCCGGCCGGATGATGCCGCCTACTCCCTCGCGATCCTTATCGACGACGAGGGCCACTATCAGAACGAGGACCTCATCGAGCAATATTATCAGCGGCCTGCGACCCTCCGGAATTTCGGCTGGAAGGTAGTGCCGGTGTACGCCAAGGATTGGCTGCATCAGCCGCAAAAGGTGATGGAGCAGATCGTCAGGGCGCTGGGGGAACCCGGTACGGACCTGACTGCCGGAGACGCCTCCGGCGTCTTCGGGGAACCGAAGAGCCTGGCCGGACCCTATGACCATCTGGTCTTCCGCAGGCTGGTACAGGGAGAGGGGAACGACAGCGCCTTCTGGGAGGTGGCTACCGATGGGAACAAGCTGATCGTCCGCTGGGGGAGAATAGGAACCCGCGGCCAGGCCCGGTTAAAGACCTTTGCCGATGAACCCTCCGCGCTGGCAGAGCTGGAAAAACTGGAAAAGGAGCAACTGGAAAAAGGGTTCCGGCCGGCTTAGGAGCCGCGCTGCGAACCACCCGTCAACCGGGTATTGCTCTTCACTCCCTTGCTGTTGGCCTTTCCTTTGGGGGCCGGAAAGCCGGGGATATTGCTCTTGGGACCTGCCAGTTTGCCGTCTTTTTTTTTCTTATTGTTGGGAATGAGCGCCATATATAATGTTTTTTATAAGATAACAGAAGTATACTACTCTCGAAAATACTAATTTTTCCGCGATGGCAAAAGAACTCTATTTCGATCTCAGCGACGAGGACAGCGGTGGCAGCCTTTACCGGATCAAGCAACCGGACGGGGTGGCATTTTTATACAACCATAGTACGATCGATCCCAAGACCGATGAGGTGACGGTCTTCGACACCTGGTATGTCAGCTTTGAAGCGTTTTGGAAGGTGTTGAGCCGGGACCCGAAGTGGTATTACCGGCATCCGTTATTTGTCCATCCCGAGCAACGGGGTTTTGTGCGGGAGGAGCTGAAAAGGGTGGATTGGACGGTACATCCGGATAAAAAGTGGCAGGAAAGCCATCAGCGGCAGTGGAAAAAGGTCCTTAGCGACCCTGAGGACTACTACCGCTCATAAGGCGCGTACACGATGTCAGGCTTCGTAGAACTCCTCGCCGTAGACATCGATCATCGGCTGGCCCATCCGCTGCAGGTATTCGTTACATTGCTGCAACAGGCGGGTGGAGGCGTTCGAGGAGTAATAGTCTCCCCGGTACCAATAGCTGAAAAGGGGATGCAGGGGGATCTCTTCATCCCGCTGTCCCTGCAAGATCATCCAGTGAAGCCGGGCGATCTCGTTGTCGGGAAGATGGTTGAAGACCCCGCTGTTGAGCAGCTCCCTGGTCAGATCGATCAGTGTGTTTGCCATACAATCTTTTTGTGTTGCCGTAAGTTCCTCCGATCTTGTTACCGGAGTGTAAAGCTTGTGTTATCAAACCGTTTCCCCGGCGAATTGTTTATTTCCTGTGGATTTTTTATGCTTTCAGCGCCTTCGGTGCGCTCGCCGGCTTCCGCATCCAGTGAGAGAGCTCGGTCTTCTCGTCGGAGAGCAGGATGAGCATGCCATTGCTCAGCCGGTAGTGGGTCACATTCTTCAGGCTTTTCAAAAATGCCGCCTCGTTGTAGCCGACACATGCCATGCGGGTCATCACAACCTTGTCACTGAACGAAAGGCTGCTGTCCGTTTTGCTGAACCACAGCTGCCCCCGCATGGTATTGCAGCCCGTATTGCCCGTGAAGCGGGATTTGGCGAGGTCCAGCTGTAGGGCCGGCGTTTTACCAGACGCGGTATCCGCCGGCAGCACGGGTTGAAGATACCAGCCGCCGCCAAGGGTAGTGGTGTCCGGGGCCGCCTTCTTCACGGCGGTGGGAAGAACGCTGTCGCCCTTTCGCGCCGCGGGGTCGCTGTGAGGGGACTGGCAGGCCAGGAAGGCCAGGCCAATGGCAAATGGAAGGAGTCTCATAACTGGGTGTTTTGGATACCTATGGAAAAATTATGCCGTATCTTCAGACTATGGTCAAGGACAGCCTGTTAATCGTCGTTTCGCTCCTTTTAGTCGTTTCCATGCTGGCGATGATCAGCCAGAAGCTGCGTATCTCCTACCCCATCTTCCTGGTCATCGCCGGGCTTGGGATCAGCCTGATCCCCGGCATTCCGCAGATCGAGCTGGACCCCGACCTGGTCTTTGTCATCTTCCTACCGCCGCTACTCTATTCCGCGGCCTGGTACACCTCCTGGCATGACTTCTGGAAGCTCCGGCGGCCTATTGGCCTGCTCGGATTCGGCCTCGTCTTTTGTACCTCCCTTGCCGTTGCCTATTTCAGTCATTACCTGATCCCCAACTTCCCTCTTGCACTGGGATTCCTGCTGGGGGGCATCATTTCCCCGCCCGACGCCGTCGCCGCCACCAGCGTGCTGCAGAACCTGAAGGTCCCCAAACAGGTGGCCGACGTGTTGGAAGGCGAAAGCCTTGTCAATGACGCCTCCAGCCTTATCGTCTTTCGTTTTGCCATGGCCGCGATCCTGACGGGCAAATTCGTTTTTTGGAAGGCTGGCGTCGAATTCGGGACGGTGGTGGTCCTGGGGATCATGATCGGACTGGTCATTGGGAATATTGCCTACGCCATCCATCGCTGGCTTCCTACAACTCCCAGCATCGACACGGCCATCTCGCTGATCTGTCCCTTCCTGATGTATATCACCGCGGAACATTTTCATGGCTCCGGCGTACTTGCCGTTGTCTGCGGGGGGCTTTTTCTCAGCTACCGGAGCCCGGATATCTTCAGCTATGAGGCCCGGCTGCAGACACAAAGTGTCTGGAATGTCCTGGTCTTCCTGCTCAATGGGGTGGTGTTCATTCTTATCGGGCTTCAACTGCCGGGTATCGTCCGGGGCCTGGGAGAATATAGCCTGCGATCGGCGATCGGGTACGGCGTGCTGATCAGCATCGTAACCATCATCGTCCGGCTGCTATGGGTCTATCCAGGGGCCTTTTGCCCGCGGATGTTCAGCAAACGCATCCGGAGGAAGGAGCCCAATCCCGGCTGGCGGCCGATCTTCGTTGTTGGCTGGGCCGGGATGCGCGGGGTCGTCTCCCTGGCTTCGGCCCTGGCGATCCCGATGACCCTGTCCGGCGGCGCGGTGTTTCCGCATCGCAATATGATCCTGTTCATCACCTTCTGTGTCATCCTGATGACGCTGGTCGTGCAGGGGTTGACCCTGCCGCTGATCATCCGGTGGCTGAAAGTGGAGACAAAGGAGAACAAGGAGGAGGAACGGCTGGAGATCCGGCTCCGGATGGCCAATGTGGTCGTCGACCATATCAGTACGCATTATCCCAGGGAAGCCGAGTCGATCGAAGCCTTCACCCGGTTGAAGAACCGGTATGAGCGGATGGCGGCGATCACCAGCAGCCGGCTGAAGATGGAAGAGGAGGGTGAAAAAGCGGCTAAATTCCTTCCTCAATATCGCAGGCTGCTGATCGAATTGGTGGATGTGCAGCGACAGGAGCTGGCGAAGATGCGCCGGGACAATGTATTTTCCGAAGAGATCCTGCGAAACAAGGAGACCGAGCTGGACCTGGAAGAGGCCCGTTATCGGCGCTAGAGCCGTACATGCTGGAGGATCACTCGGTATAGCTCGTCGGGACTGAACGGTTTGACGATAACGCCGTTGAGCCCGGCGGCGAAGGCCTCAGTTTCCACTTCCTTGGGCATGCTGGCGGTCAACGCAATGATGGGCAGGGTCTCACCGCGTTCCCGGAGCAGCGCCGTGGCTTCATAGCCATCCATGACGGGCATATGGAGATCCATAAGGATCAACCGGTGCCGGCTGGTATCCAGCCGTTCGAGCGCTTCCGCGCCGTTTGTGGCGACGTCCACGCGGGCGCCGTTGTTCTCCAGCATAGTCTGAGCCACGAGGACATTGAGGGGATTGTCTTCCACCAACAGCAGCGACAGATCGCGCAAAAGCGGTTCCTGGCCGTTGGCCGCGGCATTCTTCCCCGGTTCGGCGCTGGATGCGTCGCTGAGGCGGAAGGTCTGTGTATAATAAAAGCAGGAACCTTTTCCGGGTTCGCTCTGGACCCGAAGATCGACGTCCTGTAATTCGAGGATGCGTTTTGAAATGGCCAGCCCGAGGCCGGTGCCGCCATAGCTACGGGAAGTGGACGAGTCCGCTTGCGTAAACCGGTCGAAAATGATCTGCTGCTTCTCCGGCGGGATACCGATACCGGTGTCCTCTACCCTGATGGTAACGGTCATCGCCACCTCCGTCTTTTCTTCCACGGTGAGGGACACGCGTACCGAGCCCTCTTTCGTGAACTTTATGGCGTTGTGCACAAGATTGTTGATCACCTGGCTGGTCCGGGTCGGGTCGCCGATCAGCAGGCTGTCGAGCCGGGGATCGGCGTCGAGCACCAGGGCGATCCCTTTCTCGCCGGCGGTACTTTGCAAGCCCGCCACGATATTACCTGCGATACCGGGCAGGTCGACGGGGATCTGTTCGATATTGATCTTGCCCTCCTCGATCTTGTTATAGTCAAGGATATTGTTGACGATGCCGAGAAGGTTGTTGGCCGAGAAGAGCAACACGTCCAGATCTTCTTCCTGGTCCGGCCGGGGTTTGTTCCGCAACAACAGGTGGGTCATCCCGATGACGGCATTCAACGGGGTCCGGATCTCGTGGGACATGGTGGAAAGGAATTCCGATTTTGCCCGCAGACCTTGCTGCGCCTGGAACGTTGCCTTCCGGAAGCTGTCGGCGAACCGATGGGACAACGCCAGGGACTGGAGGAAGAAAAAGGAGATATAGCAAAGGAAGAGGACAGGGCGCAGATCGGGGATGAACCCAAAATAATGGAGGTTACCGATGAGGAAGATAAATAACATGATGGCGGTGCTCAGCAGGGCGAACACCGAGCCGCTGCGCCGGTTGCGGGCCGCCCGAAGGTAGACGTATTCCGCATACGCGATGCAAACGAACATGACGCCGAGGAAGAAGATAAGACAGCTGGTAAAGACGATCGGCGGCGTCACCAGGATCACCGCGGTATACAGAAGACAGAACGCCGCCATCGATCTCATCGCAAGCCGGTTCGAATCTTCGGGATAGAGGTTCCGGGTATAGATGGTAAAGAGGGCGATGCCGATGGAGAGGGTGAGGTATTCGATGCGGATCGTGATGAACCAGTTCAGATCGTTGAACAGCGAATGGAGCGCATAGTTGTTGGTGCCCACCATCCGATAGCTGAAGACAATGCAGAACAGGGAAAAATAGAGGATGGTCCTATCCTTACGACCAAAGGCATAAAGCCCAAGGAAGAAGAGACCTCCCATCAGCATACAGCCCGCCAGCGTGAAGTCATAGGCAAAATCCTGGTTCTTTTTGAGGAAAAGCTCGTCCTTGTCGCCGAGAAGGATATCCTTGAAGGGGCCGCCGCGGGCATGCCAGAAATTGGCGACCTGCATCACCAGTACCAGGGTGTCGGGTTCGCCCGAAGGGATCGCGATGGTACGGCTCGCCCAAAAGGGGGTTGCCGCTTCTTTTGTAACGGCCGGCTGCCCATTTTGCGCCTGTACGATCGAGTTGACGAAAAGCTTGTAAGCGCTGTAGACATGGTGGATCTCCATGCCGATCCGGGGTCTTTTCTTTGGCAGGAGGACGGTCAGCTGGTAGGTGCCATAACCCAGGGAGGAAAGGGGTTTGCCGTCGATCTTTACCTCTTTCCATAGAAGGGGGAAGGGAATGTAATGGGGGGTAGCGGTAGAAAGGCTGTCGGGGTTTAGGATAAGGTTGGGGTAAAAGGCCCATTCCCCACTGATCTTCACGTGTTTGTCAAACAGATTGACCATTCGGAGATCGATCATGCCTCTCCGGGCGACAGGCTGCTGGCCGAGTCCGGGCAAACTCGAAAGAACGCAGAGGAGCACCGCCAGAACGAAAACAGGTCGCCTTAACCCTTTCATATAGCCAGAACGAAAAAAAGGCGGCCGTCTTATAGACGGCCGCCTTTTAATTTTATAGGAGTCGTTATTTCTTCTCGAGGAGCTTGAAGAACTGATCCAGCTGCGGCAGGATCACGATACGGGTGCGGCGGTTGGCGGCACGGCCTTCTTCGGTATCGTTGCCGGCAACGGGAACATATTCACCACGACCTGCTGCCGTGATATGAGCCGGATCCAAACCATACTGGCCTTGCAGGATGCGGACGACGGAGGTAGCGCGTTTCACGCTAAGATCCCAGTTGTCCTTCATGTAAGGAGGACGAACATATTTCTTGTTGTCGGTATGGCCTTCGACCATGAACTCGATATCGGGCTGAGCCTTCAGCACCTGGGCAACCTTGCCGAGTACGCCCTTAGCTTGTTCGGTGACGTCGAAGCTACCGCTCTTGAACAGCAGCTTGTCGGAGATGTCGATATAGATGACCCCCTTGTCGACCTTGATGTTGATATCCTTGTCGTCCATGTTGCCGATAGCGCCCTTCAGGTTCATGACGAGGGCCATGTTGAGGGAATCCTTATGCGCCAGCTCGGCCTGGAGGTTCTGGATATAAGTATCCTTTGCCCCGATGTTGTCCAAAGATTTTTTGATGCTTTCTGCCTGGGAATTGGAGATGACAGACAGATCTTGCAGCTGTTTAAGGGTAACGTCATGATTCTGCTTCAGGAAATCGATCTGTTTGTTGAGGGCGTCGATCTGATTCTGAAGGGCGGTGCGCTGAGAAGCGTCCTGGGACGTCAGGTCATTACAGTTCTTGAGGTCACTGGCTAATTTGGCGTTGGCAGCGGTTAAGGAGTCGATCTTTGCCTGCGCTGCCTTGAATTTCTTCTGGCTAACGCATGAGAAAAGGAACACAGAAAGGGCGGCGTAGAGCAAAGTTTGTTTAAGCTTCATAGTAATATCATTTTTTTGAAAAATAATTATTCCTTCCGTGCATGCTGTGCGTGTTAGAGGCTGCCATCAGAACAGAATAACGGTGTCAAAGATAACCCAACAAACTAATATAAGATAATCTGTTGTGGCAAAAAATAGGCGAATTTGATGCCAAATTCATCGGTTGCGATCCCCATTATTTCAAACTGGACAGGGCAATGAGACAAAAAACCGTGGTTTTACGGGCTTCCAGGAGCGACCGGCTGACCGTTAAAAGGCTTTAAAGCAGAGTCTGAGCCCCGGCGTTACCTTCTTAAAAAAATTATTAAAATAAAGACAGGGTTGGAGAAGAATGCGGTCCCCGAGGAGTTCAACCTCGCCGGCGGTCAGGCGCCAGCTGTCCTTTTCGAAGAAATCGCCGCTTCGACGGATAAAATAGCCAAGGGAGAAGTTAGCATTGAGTCCGAAGGGAGCCAGGGGCTCTTTGTGGTTGCGCGATACATCAAAGGAATAGTGGAAGACGAGAAGGTCGTTCCGGTAGGTTTGGAGCCGTCCGTGGGCGTCCGAACCGAAGAGGAACATCGGCTCCCAATAGAGACCCAGCTCATGTACGAAATCTTTCTTATGGAAACCGACAGCTGCGCCAAGTTCGACGGAGGGGGTCAGGTAGTTCTTGTAGTTCTGTAAGGAGACGATGGAGCCGATCTCGAGATAGTCATTGACGTTGGCCACCTGATAGATACTATCGTTTTTCATCGTAATCGCGGGGTCCTTTATAAGATAGGCCGGGCGGCCCAACTCTTCCATCTTCGCGTTGATCCCGGTGGCGATCCAGCTTTCGAGATCGGTATATCGGTTAAGGACGATGGTGAGCCGGCTGAAGCGATCCTTTTTCTCCGCCAGCAGGATATATACGGTATCCTGGCGTAAACGAAGCAGGCTGGGGTCGTTCCCGCCAAGCAGGAAGGTGGTTCCCGGTGAGCGGGTCTCACGGATGCGCACCATTTTCCGGCCGGCGGTATCGATGCGATAGTCGATGCGTTTTCCCGATAGCGGATCGGAAAGTGAGTCCTTGAATGGCTTCATATCGATGAGAAAGACGAGGAGCAGGGAGTCGAAGTTCTTGAACCGGTCCAGCTGGTCGTCGGCCGACAGCTCCAATTCCAGGTAGTTTCCTTTTCCCAGGTCGATGCGAACGGCGTTCACAATTGAATAGTGGAGCAGGTCGAAGAAGCTGTCATCCGGTGTGGGGTTGGATCGGTTCCGCTGGGCACGGAGAGTTGTGGCCAGGCTCAGCAGCAGGCCGAGCAAGGCGACTGTTTTTAGGGTCATGCTAGTGATTTTGTGTGCTAAGATCTATTTTGAGGCCAAGCCGGACCAGCCCGGGCTGCCGGTCGGCGACCATTTGTGGCCGGGTGCTGCGGGGTTCAAGCTCGTTGATGTCGACGACCTTCCATTGTGTCTTTGCGGCCGGCTTTGACGAATGGACTGGCGGCGTGCTTTCAGCCAGGATGATGGCCGGCGGGGCCGGTGCCGCCATCGCGGCGGGTATTGGGCCGGCGGGTACTGTCTGGTTCGCGAGTGGGCTAATTTTCGGCAGCTGCGGCTTCTTTGGCGCCCGGCGGGCCGTTGCCTCTGCGACCGGGGCGGGGGAGATCGGCCTGGCCGTCGTTGCGGGGGTGATCGGCTTGACTGCCGAAACTGGGTCGGGGGCGGTCCGCGGGGGTGCTGCAGGCCGGACTTTCCCGGCTGCGGGCATACCCTTTCCCCCGGCCGTCAGATGAGACCCCGGCCGATCGGGCCCGGGCCGTCCGTTTTCCGGCCGGTCATGGAACAGCCGGGAGATGGGCATCAGGGCGATCAGGATACAGGCGACGGCAACCCCGAAACCGGCAAAACGGCGGCGTGGCTTCGCATTCAGCCGCTCGAAAAGCGTGTCCCAGGCCGCATCCTTGTCGGCAAGACCCTGACCGGGTAGGGCGTCCGGCTCCCGGAGAAGCCTCCGCCAATGCTGCTCGGCGCCTGCCGGCTCATCGGGTGTTTCTCTTGACATAGTTTATCCCCTTTTGTAATAACATTTTTTGTAACAGCAGCCTGGCCTTGCTGAGCTGCGACTTCGAGGTCCCCTCCGAAATACCCAGCAGCTTCGCGATCTCCCGGTGCTCCATCCCTTCGATGACATGGAGGTTGAACACTGTCCGGTAACCTACGGGAAGCTGTACGATCAGGTCGAAGATCTCCGCGGCCGACAGGTCGGCCAGCGGCTCCATATTCAGCGGCACGTCCTCCACCGTCTTCTCCGACACGACCGAGAAGGCGTGACGCCGCCGGAGGAACATCAGGCATTCATTGACCATGATCCGCTTCAGCCAGGCGTACAGGGCGGCCTCCCCCTGGTAGCGGAATTCCTTCAGATGCGAAAAGAACTTATAAAAACCGTCGAGCAATACCTCCTCGGCATCCTCCCGGCTTTTCAGGTATCGGCGGCAGAGGGCCATCATCGGGTCGGCCAAATGATCGAACAGCGCTTTCTGCGCTGCCGCGCTTCCGCTGCGGGCATCCTGTATCTGTTCGGGTATGTTCATCCGGCCGGTTTACTCCTTAAATGCATTTTACGAACGACGCGTTGCCCAGGCAAATTAAAGTTTCTTCGGCCATCGGGCCCGTGGCCCGCATTGCCGACCAAAAAAATTAGTGAAAAAATACTAATTATATTAGTGTGTATAATTAATTTACCTTAGCTTTGCTGAATCAATAAATTTGGGGGAACTAAAAAAAACAACGATTATGTCAAACGCAGAAAAGCTCAAGGCTTTAAAGTTGACGATGGACAAAATAGACAAGGATTTCGGGAAAGGAAGCGTGATGATGATGAACGAGAAAAGCCAGGACCCCATGGAGGTCATATCCACCGGATCCATCGGACTGGATATGGCGCTGGGCGTCGGCGGTCTGCCAAAAGGCAGGGTCGTTGAGATCTATGGCCCCGAATCTTCCGGTAAGACGACCATCGCTACCCATATCATCGCAGAAGCCCAGAAGAAAGGCGGCATGTGCGCGATCATCGACGCTGAACATGCCTTCGACAGCGGCTACGCTCAGAAGCTGGGCGTCGACATCGACAACCTGCTGATCTCTCAACCCGATTATGGCGAACAGGCGCTCGAGATCGCCGACCGCCTCATCCTCTCCGGCGCGCTCGACGTCGTTGTCATCGACTCCGTTGCAGCGCTTGTCCCTAAGGGTGAGTTGGAAGGAGAGATGGGCGACAGCAAGATGGGCCTCCAGGCGCGTCTCATGTCACAGGCGCTCCGAAAGCTGACGGCCACGATCTCCAAGACCAACACCATTTGTATCTTCATCAACCAGCTCCGCGAAAAGATCGGCGTCATGTTCGGCAACCCCGAAACGACGACCGGTGGTAACGCCCTTAAATTCTATGCTTCCGTCCGGCTCGATATCCGGCGTATGGCGCAGATAAAGGACGGCGAAGAAGCCGTGGGCAACCGGGTGAAGGTAAAAGTGGTGAAGAACAAGGTGGCCCCGCCCTTCCGCGCCGCCGAATTCGACATCGTCTTCGGCGAAGGCATCTCGAAGATGGGCGAGATCATCGACATGGGCGTCGAGCTCGGTATCGTAAACAAGAGCGGCAGCTGGTTCAGCTATGGCACCGACAAGCTCGGCCAGGGACGCGACACAGTGAAACAATTACTGCATGACAATCCCGAGCTGGCAACCGAGATCGAAAATAAGATCCGGGAAAAAGTGAAGGAAATGCAGAGCGCATAGTTTTTAGTGTTAATTTAAATTGGTTAGTAACTACCAGGCCCCGATTTCCATCGGGGCCTTTCTATTTAAATTAATGCGCTGAAAATCAACCGAGTAGGCTAAAAAATAAAAAAGGGGTCTGAATAGAAATTCAACCCCGTTTTAAAATCCAATATCCTATGAAAAACCAAGATAAAGGTATAGGAATAAAATCAAATCTGCAATACCATTTTCCGGTAATATTTTTTTTAAGCCTATTTTAATTCTTCACCAACTGCTGGGAAACCGCTCTATTGCTTTCTTTATCAGTTACTCGGATGATATAGACCCCACGCTCCAGGGAAGCGACGCTAACCACCTGCAGCCCGGGTTGTAACCGTTTACTTATCCGCGTATTGCCGGATGGATCAATGATCTGCAAATCCAGGCTGTGCTCCGTCCGCACGATAAATACCTTGTCGACAGGATTGGGATAGAACTTAAAGTCCACATCACCGGAAAGACTGATCTCGACGGTCCGCGAATAGGCAGCGGTGTCCTTCCGCCCGGTATACTTGATCCGATAGTAGTTGAGGCCGTTGGGCGGCCCCTGGTCCATCAGCTCATAATGCCCCCGAACCCCCGTGGACCGCAAGGCGCCGATCGTTTCATAATGGGCTTCATCCTGTCCCCGCTCGACAACAAAATAGTCCCCTTCGAATGCACTGTCCGTATCCCACTGTAAGGAAACACTCCGGTTGGATTCTTTTAGCACGGCGTTGAAGTTTATGACCGGCCCATGTTGCGCCTGGGAAGCGCAGCAAATGACAAGAGCCAGTAACGTTAGACAGGTTCCTTTTTTCATTGCCGATGGGTCAGTATGTGATCAACAACCGAGGGCGGAGAGAGCAACAAATTCCATGCCTGATGAATAAAACGAATCACATGCATCAAAATTTTCCCAGAGCTGTTATAGTATTCTTAAAGAAGGTATCTTCACAAGGCACCATTAAAAACGTGCTTAGTATGCAAATCCCCGTGAGGAAAATGAGTGGCTCGAAACGCATCGCCCTCGTAGCGCACGACAACAAGAAGACCGAGCTGATCGAATGGGCCGTCTACAATAAAACGGCTCTAAGCAAACACAAGCTCTTTGGCACCGGGACCACCGGCAGCCTCGTAGAAGCAGCCCTCGGCCAGTCCGTAAGTAAGTTCCTCAGCGGCCCACTGGGCGGCGACCAGCAGATCGGCGCCCGGATAGCGGAAGGAAAGATCGACGTCCTGATCTTTTTCTGGGACCCGATGGAAGCCCAGCCCCACGACCCGGATATCAAGGCCCTGCTCCGTCTGGCGGTGACCTGGAACCTGCCCTTCGCCTGCGACCGTGCCACGGCCGACTTCCTGCTGACCTCTCCCCTTATGTTCGAGCCTTATGAGATCATGGTTCCGGACTACTCGCAATACGCAAAGCGGTTGGAAGGGCCGCCAAAATCGAATCTATCACCAAAACAATAGTTCTACTACACATGAGAAAACAACTACTGGCCGGTAGCCTCCTGCTGGCTTCGACCCTGGCCCAGTCCCAGTCCCGCAGCCTCTCGGGATTCAACGAGGCCGAAGCCAAACAGCAGCAGCAGCTGGAGGCGACGTTCGATGGCTATCTCCGCGCTGCCAACGTCGACAGTGGCATCCGTATCATGTCCTCCCGCCCCCATCATGTCGGCTCGCCCGGCGACAAAGCGGTCGTCGACTATATCTATAACCAATTCAAGAGCTGGGGCTATGAGGTCCAAACAGAGACCTTTACCGTCTTATTCCCTACACCAAAGGAGCGGCTGCTGGAAATGACGGCCCCTACAACCTTCAAGGCAACGCTGGCCGAACCGGCGCTAAAAGAAGATCGCACCTCCGGTCAGACCAGCGAACAGCTTCCCACCTACAACTGCTGGTCCCCCGACGGCGACGTCACGGGTGAGCTGGTCTTTGTCAACTATGGCATCCCCGACGACTACGAACGCCTGGAAAGAATGGGTATCTCCGTAAAAGGCAAGATCGTCATCGCCAAATACGGCCGCTCCTGGCGGGGGATCAAACCCAAGGTCGCGCAGGAACATGGGGCCATCGGCTGCCTGATCTACTCCGACCCAAAGGACGATGGTTATTATGATGGCGACGTCTATCCCAAGGGGGCGTTCAAGAACGAATACGGCGTCCAACGCGGCTCGATCATGGACATGCCGATCTATCCCGGCGATCCGCTTACCCCCGGGGTCGGTGCAACAAAGGACGCCAAACGCCTTGACCGCAAGGACGCCGCCGTTCTCCTCAAGATACCCGTACTCCCCATCAGCTATCATGATGCCGAACCCCTGCTACGGGCCCTCGGCGGTCCGGTAGCCCCGGAAGACTGGCGCGGCGCCCTGCCCTTCACCTACCATGTCGGCCCCGGCAAGACACAGGTACATCTCAAGCTGGCCTTCAACTGGGATATGAAACCGGTGACGGATGTCATCGCCAAAATGCCCGGCAGCGTTTGGCCCAACGAATGGGTCATCCGCGGCAATCACCACGACGCCTGGGTCAATGGCGCCGGTGACCCTATCAGCGGTCAATCGGCGATGCTGGAAGAGGCCCGCGGTATCTCCGAGCTCCGCAAGACCGGCTGGAAGCCCAAACGGACGATCGTCTACTGCGCCTGGGATGGCGAAGAGCCCAGCCTGATCGGTTCCACGGAATGGGTAGAAACGCATGCCGCCGAGCTCCAGCAAAAGGCTGTAGTATATATCAACTCTGATGGAAACAGCCGGGGCTATCTGGGTGCTGAAGGCTCCCATGGCCTGGAGCCTTTTGTCAATGAAGTGGCCCGGGACGTCATCGATCCTGAAACCGGCATTTCTGTCATCGACCGGCGCCATGCCCGCGACCTGGTAAATGCCGCGGAGGCCGGCCGGCTGAAAAAAGAGCTTTTCCAGAAGAAAACGATCAGCATCGGCGCCATGGGATCGGGTTCGGACTACTCCCCGTTCATCAAGCATCTGGGCATTCCCTGCCTCGATTTCGGCTATGGCGGGGAATCGGCCGGGGGCGAATACCATTCCATCTACGACAGCTATGACGACTACCGCCGCTTCAAGGACCCCAGCTTCCAGTATGGCGTCGCGCTGGCTAAGACGGCCGGCCGCAGCACGCTGCGGATGGCAGACGCAGGTCTCCTCCCCTTTGATTTCCGCACGCTGTACACGACCATCAACGGCTATGCAACTGATTTGATGGCCCAGATCGACCAGCTGAGGGAAACGACGGCGCTGACCAATCAATTGATCAGGGAGCATGACTATCGCTACGCCGCCGATACCGCGCGTCACCTCCTCTTGCCCGCAGGCAAGGATGAGGTGCCTTACCTGGATTTCTCGCCGCTGCAAAACGCGCTCAATCAGCTGGACCACGCCACAAAACATCTCGCCGATACGCTGATGAAGGCAAAGCTAAGCGATGCCGATCTGCAACGGGTGAATGAGGCTCTCTACCGGGCGGAACAACAATTGCTATCTGATAACGGGCTGCCCCGCCGCCCCTGGTACCGGCACGCGATCTATGCCCCCGGCTTTTACACCGGCTATGGCGTAAAGACCCTGCCCGGCATCCGGGAAGCGATCGAACAGCGCAATTTCACGGAAGCCCAGCAACAGATCGCCGTCGATGCCGCCGTGTTGAAGAAGTTCGCCGCTTATTTGAGCGCCATCTTCTTCAAGGAATAAATGAAAAAATGGCTACGATATCTTCTCCGAATAGCAGGCGCCTTCGTGGGCCTGCTATTCCTTTTATGGTTCGGGCTGGCCGGTTATGCTCTCTTAAATAAAGCCACCCTCCTGCAAAAAGCCAAAACTGCGCTGGAGGAACGCATCGGCGGCGACGTCCGGATCGGCAACCTGGACCTTTCCTTTTTCCGGCATTTCCCCAATGTCACCGCCCGCTTCTCCGACGTCCTGCTCCGCGACAGCGCCTGGCCGCAGCATCACCATGACCTTCTAAAGGCGGCTGAAGCGGATGTCTCCTGCAACCTCTTCCAGACCCTGCTGACCTTCCGCGTACAGATCGGCGAGATAGACCTCGAGCACGGGCAGATCTATTTTTACACGGACAGTTCGGGCTATTCCAATACTTACCTGTTGAATCATCAGAAACCCAGCCAGGCCGGCAAAGCGGGGAATGCGCCCAACATCGGCCTCACCGATATCCGGTGGGTATTGGAACGACAGGACAAGCATAAATTCTTCGATCTCGATATCCGCCGGCTGTATTGCCAGATCCGGCAGGACCACCGGCTGCTCCATTTGCTCATCTCCGACGCAGGCATCGTCGTCAACAGCCTTGCCTTCAACACCGAAAAGGGAAGTTTTATAAAGGGGAAAAAGCTCTCCGGAAGCTTCCTTGTGGACTATAATACAGCCAGCAAGATCGTCCAGTTCAATGAGGCGAAGCTGGCGATCGACGACCACCCCTTTGTCTTCAGCGGGCGGTTCTTCCCTACCGTGCATCCCGACCCTTTCTTTCTGAAGATCGAAACGAATAATATCCTGTTTCACCAGGCGACCGCCCTCCTGACGCCGAATATCCAGCAGAAGATGGATGTCTACGATATCGATAAGCCCATTTCCATCCTGGCCCAGCTGGATGCAGGCTCCGCCGAGGATAAAACGCCGCAGATCGTCGTACGCACCACCCTTGACAATGGCAGCGTGCTGACACCCGCCGGCCGGTTTACCGCTGTCTCGTTTAAAGCCAGCTTCACCAACGAATGGCAACGGGGCGGGCAAAGAGAGGATGAGAATTCTGCACTCCGCTTCCTGGGCTTTTCCGGGAAGTTGCAAGATCTGCCGCTGCGCGCCGATACGATCGTCATTACCAACCTGAAATTTCCGCGGCTGGCCTGCGATCTCCACTCCCACTTCCCGTTGGAACTGCTGAATGACCTTACGGGCAGCCAAACCCTGCGGTTCACGGGCGGCGTCGGGAATATGAACCTGCACTATAAAGGCCCTCTTTCCGAGAACGATACCGCCGGTACGATCGTCAACGGCCGGATCGACCTGGACTCCGCTACACTGGTCTATCTCCCTTACTCCTTCAAGCTGACGAATGGAAAAGGCCGGCTGCTCCTTAAAGACCAGGACTTGTTTATCGAGCAGCTGAGCATCCGCGCCGGAAACACCTCCATCGCCGTAAAAGGCGTGGCGAAAAACCTCGTCGCCCTGCTGGACCGGAATGCGGAAGACGTCGGCCTGGACCTGAACCTCACCACCGCGCATCTCGATCTCGAAGATCTGAAGGTCCTTGCCGGCAGGTCCTCTACAGGCGCAACGACGCGCAGCAACAATAGCCCTTTCGGCGAGTCCTTCGCGCGCATCGACCGGCTTCTGAAGGAAGGCTCCATCCATGTCGGTATCGACGCGGGGGATCTGAAATTCCAAAAATTCGCCGGCGCGCACGCCAGAGCGGACCTCGTGTTTGACGATCACGAGATCAGGCTCAACCGGCTAACTCTGGAACAAGGGACGGGCTCGATCGAGCTAAAGGCCCGGTTGAACCGCAAGGGGGCCGGCGCCGATAACCCCGTCTCGCTGGAATCCCACCTTAACCAGGTCGATCTGCCAAAGCTGTTTATGGCCTTCGATGATTTCCACCAGGACGCCCTTACCGCAAGGAACCTGAAAGGCAAGCTCTCCGCCGATATCCGGCTCGCCGGGGCAATGACCGATAAGGCTAAAATAGCCCCCAACAGCCTGACGGGATCGGTCGATTTCAGGATCAATGACGGCCAGCTCGTCGATTTTGCGCCCATCGAAAAAATAAAAGCCTTGCTGAAGAACAGGGACCTGTCCGAGATCCGGTTCGCCGATCTGAAAAATCATCTCGACCTCGACTCGACAACCCTGACCTTCCAAAGGATGGAGGTCCGTTCCTCCGCCTTCGCGCTTTACGTGGAAGGCAGGTATGACCTGAAGACCGGGCCTGATCTGAGCCTGCAAGTTCCCCTCAGCAATCTGTCGAAGAAAAAGGATCAAAACCCGGCCATCCCACCCGATAGCCGGGGAAATGACAGCAAGGCCGGGCCGAGTGTGCGGCTGCGCGCGCGCCGGGGTGACGACGGCAAGGTCAAAGTCAGCTGGGACCCGTTTAAAAAGGCGTTGAAAAAGACAAAACAGCGTCCCGGCCGGTGATTCGGTAAAATCGTAAATTCGCCGTATGCCTTTTAAACTGAATGCACCTTTCCCTCCCTCCGGCGATCAGCCGGAAGCCATTCGTCAGCTGACCGACGGCATTCTTTCGGGAGAACAATATCAAACCTTATTGGGCGTCACCGGTTCCGGAAAAACGTTTACGGTCGCCAACGTCATCCAGAACGTGCAGCGCCCCACCCTCGTGCTGACGCATAACAAGACCCTTGTCGCCCAGCTGTACGGCGAGTTCAAACAATTCTTCCCGGACAATGCGGTCGGCTATTTCGTTTCTTATTATGACTACTATCAGCCGGAAGCGTACATGCCCGTCAGCAATACGTATATCGAGAAGGACCTGTCGATCAATGAAGAGCTCGAAAAGCTCCGCCTGCAAGCAACGACCCAGCTGCTGAGCGGCCGGCGGGATATCATCGTCGTAGCGTCCGTCAGCTGTATCTATGGTATCGGGAATCCCGCCGAGTTCGAGAACGGGATCATCCGCATCCAACAAGGCCAGGTGATCTCCCGGCAGGGATTCCTGCATTCCCTGGTCAATTCACTATATAAACGGAGCGAGATAGAATTTGCGCGGGGAAATTTCCGTGTCAAAGGCGACACCGTGGATATCAATCTGCCCTATGTCGATTACGGCTACCGTATCAGCTTCTTTGGGGACGAGATCGATTCGATTGAAAGCTTCGAGATCAGTACGGGCAAACGCATCGCACCGATCGCGGATGCCGCCATCTTCCCGGCCAACCTCTATCTTGCGCCAAAGGATATCATTCATCAGGTACTTGCCGAGATCCAGGACGAGCTGGCGGAGCAGGTCGCGTATTTTAAGAACGTCGGAAAATATATCGAAGCCCAACGTCTGGGTGAACGCGTGAACTATGACGTGGAGATGATCCGCGAGCTGGGCTATTGCAACGGCGTGGAGAACTACTCCCGCTTCTTCGACCGGCGCATGCCCGGTACCCGGCCCTTCTGTCTGCTGGACTATTTCCCGAAGGACTTCCTGCTGGTGCTGGATGAGAGTCACCAGACTGTGCCGCAGATCAGCGGGATGTATGGCGGCGACCGCAGCCGTAAGCTGGTGCTGGTGGACTATGGTTTCCGGTTGCCCAGCGCATTGGATAACCGCCCGCTGAACTTCCATGAATTCGAAACGATGACCGGCCAGACGATCTATGTCTCGGCGACCCCGGGAGACTATGAATTGGAGAAGTCGGAAGGGATCGTCGTCGAGCAGGTGGTCCGCCCCACGGGCCTGCTGGACCCGCCCATCGAGGTAAGACCCAGCGCCAACCAGATCGACGATCTGCTGGATGAGATCGACAAGCGGGTAAAAAAAGGTGACCGGGTGCTGGTGACGACCCTCACCAAGCGCATGGCCGAAGAGATGGATAAATATCTGCATCGGATCGATATAAAGTCGAAATATATCCATAGCGAGGTGGACACGCTCGAACGGGTGGAGATCTTAAGGCAGCTGCGTCTGGGTGAGATCGATGTGCTGGTGGGTGTTAACCTTTTGCGGGAAGGGCTCGATCTTCCCGAGGTGTCGCTTGTCGCGATCCTCGATGCCGATAAAGAAGGATTTCTTCGAAATGAAAAATCGCTCACGCAGACCGCGGGTCGCGCTGCCCGTAATGTGGACGGGATGGTGATCTTCTATGCCGACACCATCACCGAGAGTATGCAAAAAACGATGGATGAAACGTTGAGACGCCGGGAGAAGCAGATCGCCCACAATGAAAAGCACGGCATCACTCCCCGTACCGTGCAGAAATCCAAGGAGCAGGTCTTTGCGCAAACCTCCGTGCTGGATATCAAGGGTTATAAACCCGACGATCCCTATGCGCTGGCGCCGGACGAAGAGCTGGTCCCTGTGGTCGCCGAGGACCAGGAGGTCTATCAAACCATTCCGCAGGTAGAGAAGGCGATCGCAAGAACCAAAAAGGAAATGGAAAAAGCGGCCCGGGACCTCGATTTTATGGAGGCCGCAAGACTGCGGGACGAGATGTTCTCCTTGCAAAAGAAGCTCAAGGAGATGAAGGCCTAATTGCCTAATTTCGCTACCATGGAAAATACGGATAAGAGATTATTTCTCCTCGACGCGCTGGCGCTCGTATTTCGCGCCTATTACGCGTTGATCAGCAACCCACGGCTCACCAGCAAGGGCCGCAACACCAACGCACAGTTCGGATTTACAAATGCTCTTGTTGATCTTATCAACAATCAAAAGCCGACCCACATGGCCGTCTGCTTCGATACCGAAGCGCCGACGGAACGGCATACCGATTTCGCAGACTATAAGGCCAACCGGCAGGAGGCTCCCGAAGACCTGCTTGCAGCCCTGCCCGATATCAAGGCCATCATCAAGGGCTTCAATATACCCTGTGTCGAATTGGACGGCTTTGAGGCGGATGACGTCATCGGCACGTTGAGCAAGCAGGCCGCGGCGGCGGGCTATGAAGTGTATATGGTCACCCCCGACAAGGACTACGGACAGTTGGTTTCGGAACAGATCCGCATCTACAAGCCCGGTTACCAGGGCGGCGCCGCAGAGATCCTGGGACCAAAAGAGGTCTGCGCAAAATGGAATATAAAAGATGTCTCGCAGGTGATCGATGTCCTGGGGCTGATGGGCGACGCCGTCGACAATATCCCCGGCATCAAGGGCGTCGGTGAGAAGACCGCGGCCAAGCTGCTCGCGGAATACGGTACGGTGGAGAACGTCCTTGCCAACGCCGACGGCATCAAGGGCGCGCTGGGTGAGAAAGTGCGTGGCGGAAAGGAAGCCGCGATCATGAGCAAGAAGCTGGCGACGATCATTACCAACGTACCGGTGGAATTTCATGAAGGCGATTTCCAGCTGAAGGAATGGAACCGCGAGGCGCTGAACGAGATATTCACGACGTTGGAATTCCGGACACTGGGCAAACGCATCCTGGGTGAGAGTTTTACCCCGGCCTATGGTACGCCGGAGGGTGTGCAGACCGATCTGTTTGGAAATGCCGTAAAACCGGCGGCGGCGGGCAAAAAGAAACCGGCCGGGCCGGCGCCATCCGCGGAGAAGCTGGAAGAAGCAAGCACCCGGATCGAAGCCGCGGTAGAAAAGGGAGAGGAGGATATCAGGGATGTGGAGGATGGGTTTTTGCCGCCGGCAGGGAAAACGATCCACAATACCGAGCATGTCTATACCGCGATCGTCGGGGAAGAGGCTATTTGCGCGCTTGTTGAGCAGCTGAAACAGCAAAAGGAAATTTGCTTCGACACCGAGACGACGGGCATCGACGCCAATGACGTGGACATCGTGGGGATGAGCTTCTCCATAAAACCCGGCGAGGCCTGGTATGTACCCTGCCCGCCGGACCCCGTTGCGGCGCAGAAGGTGCTCGATCTGTTTTGCCCTGTATTCGACTCCCCTGATATTACCTGGATCGGTCAGAACCTGAAATACGATCTGCTGGTGCTGAAATGGTATGGCATCACGCTGAAAGGACCCGTCTTCGATACGATGCTTGCGCATTATGTCATCGAGCCCGAGGGAAAGCGGGGAATGGACCTGCTCAGCGCGCAATACCTGGGCTATGAGCCGGTGCACATCGAAGAGCTGATCGGGAAAAAAGGCAAGGGCCAGGGGAATATGCGGGATGTGGAGCTGGAAAAGATCAAGGATTATGCGGCGGAGGACGCCGATATCACGTTGCAGCTGAAACATATTTTCCTGCCGCAGCTGAAGAAGAAGGAAGTGGAGCGGGTGTTCTATGAAGTGGAGAATCCCCTGGTAAAGGTGCTCACTGATATGGAATTCGAAGGCATCAGGGTCGACACCGAATTTCTTATCGAATACAGCAAGGAGCTGGACCGGGATGCGCGCCAGGCCGAGGAGCGGGTTTATACGCAGGCGGGGGAACGATTCAACCTCGGCTCACCCAAACAGCTGGGAGAGGTGTTGTTCGAACGGATGAAGCTGGACCCCAAGGCCAAAAAGACAAAGACGGGTCAATATGCCACGGGTGAAGACGTTCTGCTCAAGCTGGCAAGCCGTCATCAGATCGTCGACGATATCCTGGCCTACCGGGAGCTCACCAAGCTGAAGTCGACCTATGTCGACGCGCTGCCGACGATGATCAACCGGAAGACGGGCCGGGTGCATACCAGCTATGCGCAGGCCGTTGCGGTGACGGGTCGCCTCAGCAGCAATAATCCGAACCTTCAGAATATCCCGATCCGCACCGAACGGGGCCGGGAGATCCGCAAGGCTTTTATTCCCCGAAATGACGAGTTCGTGCTGGTATCCGCCGACTATTCGCAGATCGAGCTGCGCATCGTCGCCGCTATCAGCGGGGACGCGAATATGTGCGCCGCCTTCCGGGACGGTAAGGATATTCATACCGCCACCGCGGCAAAGGTCTTCGGTGTCGAGGAAACCGCAGTGACCAAGGAGATGCGTTACAAGGCCAAGAGCGTCAACTTCGGGATCATCTATGGCCAGGGCGCTTTTGGGTTGGCCGACAACCTCGGCATCAGCCGGACGGAGGCAAAGGAGATCATCGACAATTACAAATCGCAGTTCTCCGGGATACAAAAATACATGGATGACACCATCAATTTCGCCCGCGAGAATGGGTTTGTCCAGACCCTGATGGGCCGGAAACGATGGCTAAAGGATATCAATTCCGCGAATTTCACCGTGCGCGGCTTTGCCGAGCGAAACGCCATCAACAGCCCGATCCAGGGCTCGGCCGCCGATATGATCAAGCTGGCCATGATCCGCATCCATGAAGAGTTTGCCCGGGAAGGGCTGAGATCCCGGATGCTCCTGCAGGTGCATGATGAATTGGTGTTCGACGCGCATAAAGCTGAGCTTGATATAATTAAACCAATAATCATGCGTTGTATGCAAAGCGCCCTGCCCCTACCCCAGGAAGTCCCGGCCATCGCGGAAATGGGCTCCGGAATCAATTGGTTGGAAGCACATTAGGATTTTAACATCTTATTTGTAAATGGCAACAAACTTTGAGGTATTGCCGGAGTCTATATGCAATACGGTTTCGCTAAATATAAAAAATAACATATGAGAAGCATTCGTACTATACTCTCCGTACTGCTTGCCGCCGTTCTCCTCACGGGCACCGCCCGCGCGCAGGAGGACGGTCCGCCGCCTGCCCAGCAGCAACAACAGCAGGACTGGCCGAGAAGCTTTACCACCGATGACGGTACGGTCATCAAGATCTATGAACCCCAGCCGGAAGCTCTTGCGGACAATGTCCTCAAATCCCGCTGGGCCATTTCCGTTACCGCCCCCGGTAAGGATCCGGTCTTCGGCACTTTCTGGTCGGTTGCCAATGTGGAGACCGACAGGGATAACCGCCGGGTCATCATCCAGTCTGTAAAGGTTCCCAATGTAAAGTTCCCCGGTCAGACCGACGACAACTTTATCAGCAGCCTGAAAACCGCGCTGGAAACGAACCTGCCTTCGGCCGCCGGCGATCTTTCGCTGGACGAGCTGCTCTCCTCGCTGGATATGAACACAGAGCAAAAGAAACTTTCCAAAGATCTCAATACGACGGCGCCGCGGATCATCTACAGCGACAGGCCTGCCCTGCTTGTGATGATCGACGGTCAGCCCAAATTGCAGCAAAATAAAGACTGGAATCTCGACGTCGTGGTCAACACGCCCTTTACGATCGTCAAGGCCAATAACGGCGGCTTCTACCTTTACGGCGGGAAGCGTTGGTACCAGGCGCAATCCGCCACAGGGCCCTACAGCCCCGCCAGCAATGTTCCTTCGGAGCTGGACCAGGTAAAGAGCGCCGTGGACAATGCCAACAGCAGTAATGCGGGCTATATCGATTCCGCCTCTGCTGCGCAGGATTCCAGGGTGTCGGACATCATCGTCAGCACTTCGCCGGCGGAGCTGATCCAGACCGACGGGAAGCCAAATTTCACGGCTATTGCCGGTACAAGTCTGTCTTATGCCAGCAACTCCTCCAATGATCTTTTCCAGGACGGGAGCTCGGGCAAATATTTCGTTCTCATCGCCGGTCGTTGGTATTCTTCGGGTTCGCTGACCGGTGGCTGGCATTATACCGCCAGCAACTCGCTGCCGGCGGATTTTGCGAAGATCCCCGAGGGTAGCCCCAAGGATAACGTACTGGCCAGCGTAGCCGGCACCGACGCCGCCCGCGAGGCCATCATGGATGCGCAGGTTCCCCAGACGGCGAAGGTGGACCGCAACTCGGCCAACACCTCGGTCAACTATAACGGCGAACCGCAGTTCTCCCCGTTACAGGGTACGGACATGCAATATTCGACCAACACTTCCTCTTCCGTCATCCTCGATCATGGCATCTATTACACCGTAGACAACGGCGTATGGTTCCAGGCGCCCAGCCCTAACGGACCCTGGACGGTAGCCACCGAACGTCCCGACGAAGTGGACCGCATCCCGCCCTCTTCTCCCCTGTATAATACGAAATATGTTTATATCTATGATGTAACTCCGGACTACGTATACATGGGTTATACTCCGGGTTATCTGAATACCTATATCTATGGTCCGACGGTCGTCTATGGGACCGGCTTCTATTATGATCCCTGGTACAACGGGTACTATTATCCGCGGCCCTGGACCTGGGGATTCAATGTCTGTTATAATCCCTGGGCTGGATGGACGCTTGGCTATGGTTATGGCTTTGGCTGGTTCCACTTCGGTCTTGGCTTTCACGGCGGCTGGGGTGGCTGGGCCGGCGGCGGCTGGTGGGGTCCCCGGGTCTATCGCCCGGTCTATGCCTGGAACCGGTCCAGGAGCTATGGCTTCTATGGGTCGAACTACTATCGCAACCGGAACGTCTATGTCAACAACTACCATACAAATATTTACGCCGGTCGCGGCGGGGTGATCACCCGGGATAACCATACGTTCTATAACCGGAGCACTATCGGCAGGGGTGCAACGTTCACCCGGCCTGGTGCACCTGCCACAGGACGGCCCGGCGCATTCAACAACGGGTTCAACAACGGCGGCAGACCGTCAAACCCGCAAGCCGGAAGACCTGGCGGTTTTTCAAGACCGGGAGCGTCCAATAACGTATTCTCGGATCGTAGCGG
>Ga0310811_10001477_pt1 | contig 29484 bp, 36 predicted proteins | sample YCmetagenome_FD_207642 | JGI IMG/M metagenome (GOLD analysis project Ga0310811, IMG submission 207642) | Soil microbial communities from experimental microcosm in Duke University, North Carolina, United States - YC | ecosystem: Engineered > Artificial ecosystem > Soil microcosm > Unclassified ...
AGACGGGCGCGCTGCTGGCGCAGGCGCGGCTCGTGGTGTCGGGAGACACGGGTGTCATGCACATGGCGACGGGTGTCGGGACGCCCGTGGTGGCATTGTTCGGCCCGACCGTGCGCCAGTTCGGATTCTTCCCCTATCAGGGACGAGCCGAAGTGCTCGAGCGGCCGCTCGACTGCCGGCCCTGCTCGGTGATGGGCGGAGCCCGTTGCCCGATGGGGCATCATCGCTGTCTCGTCGACATCCAGGCGGACGACGTGGTGGGCGCGGTGCAGCGGCTCGGGCTCGTGGCGTGAGCGGTGTCAGTGCCGTCACCGCCAGCGAAGCCCGGCTCGTCGCGCTGGCGGCGTCGGCCGAGCGGGGCCCTCGCCGTGACGGTCTCTACGCCCTCTGGCTCACGTTGCGCGCCGCCGAGTCGCTGCTTCCCCCGCATCCCGTGAGCCTCAAGAATCACCGCCGCCGCCTCGTGGCGCTCGAGCACCGCCTGGGCGGCCTGGCGCTCCCCGCTCCCCTGAAGCGGGCGCTCGCCGCGGCGCGCGCCCAGCTCGAGCCTGGGACGCCGGACGCCGCGGCCCTGGTCCTCGCCCAGCTCGTGGCGCCGTGTCACGAGGTGCTCGGGGCCGAGGCGGCCGAGGCGGTCGCCGCCGCGGCGCGGGACGCCCGCTTACATTAGTCACTGACGATGAGCACCCGCCGCCTCCCCCGCCCCCCGTCGCTCGAGACAGTGGTAAAGCGCGTCGACGCCCATCCGCCCGGTGCGGTGCCGCGCGATACCGTCCCTACCGGTTTCCCCTCCATCGATCGGCTGTTGGGCGGCGGCCTCAGGCGCCGCGACCTCGTCGTGCTCGGCGGGGACGTGGGGGCTGGCAAGTCGGCGCTTGCCCTGGGACTCGCGCTGCGCGTCGCACAGCAGCCACTCGGCGTCGCGTTCCTCTCCGGCGAAATGGATGAAGAGCGCCTGATGGAGCGCGCCCTCGCGATCGAGGGGCGCGTGGCGGTGGACGAGCTGCGCTCCGCCGAGCTGAGCGAGCAGATGCGAGCGGCGCGGCCGCGGTGCGGCTGCGTGGGTTGCCGTTGTCCCTCCTGCCGCTCACCACCCCCGACCTCGAGGGCGCACTCGGCCTGCTCGATCGTCTGGGACCGCTGGCACTCGTCATCATCGATTACCTGCAGCTCGTGCCGCCGCCGGCGGGCGCCGCGTCGGGCGTCCAGGACGAGGAAATGGCGGCGGTGTTGCGCCGCCTCAAGGCGTTCGCGCTGGAGCGCAACGTGACGGTGCTCGTCGTCGCCCAGCTGCCGCGCTTCGCCCCGGGCCGCTCGAACCTGCGCCCTCACCTGGACGACTTCGGGCATCTCGGCGCCGTGAAGCAGCACGCCGACGTGGTGTTGGGCGTGTTCCGCGAGGAGATGTATCATCCGGGGTACGGTGTGGACGGCGCCACCGAGCTGATCGTCGCGAAGAATCGCAACGGTCCCACCGGATTCGTGGACCTCTATTTCTACCGGCGTTGGATGCGGTTCGAAGACATGGTGGATCCGGACCGATGAGACATGCGCGCTGCGGGGGCATCGCCCTGCTGCTCGGCTGCGTCGCGGCCTGCAGCGACTCCACGACGTCTCCTTCCGTGGCCTCCACCGTCCGGCTCGCACCATTCGATTCGGGCTACGATTTCTCCGTGTTCGTCGCCGCCCCGCCCGGGGATACGGCCCGCCTGTTCGTGGTGGAGCGCGGCGGACGGATCCTGCTCCGCAAACACGGGGTCCGGCAGGACTCGGCCTATCTGAACCTCACTTCGCTGACGGGGCTGGGGCACGAGTACGGAGTCTACAGCATCGCGTTCCATCCGCAGTACGCGACCAATGGGCGGGCGTTCGTCTACTACGTCGACAACAACGGAAATACGCGGGTCGTGGAATACCACGCCGACGCCTCATTCGATCATGCGGATCCCACTCCCGTACGCGTCATCCTCGCGCAGGCGCAGGATGCGAACGCCGTACTGTACGGCGGCCAGGTCGGCTTCGGTCCCGACGGCAAGTTCTACATCGCGCTGGGTGATGGGCCGGCGGGCGGCGATCCGCTGAGCCACTCCCAGGACAGCACCTCCCTGATCGGGAAGATTCTGCGCGTGGACGTCGATGCCGGGACGCCATATGCGATTCCCACTGACAACCCTTACGTGGGGCGGGCCGGTTGGCGCACTGAGATCTGGCAGCTCGGCGTGCGCAACCCCTGGCGCTGGAGCTTCGATCGCAAAACCGGGGACTTCTGGTTCGGGGATGTGGGCGAGGCGGAGTGGGAGGAGATCGACTTTCTTCCCGCTCCGGTGGTGGGCGGCAACAATTTCGGCTGGCCATTCATGGAGGGCACGCACTGCTACCAGCCGTTCATCAACTGTCCCGCCGCAGGGCTGGTACTCCCGGTGTGGGAGTACCCGCACTCGCCCGCGTGCGCCGTCATGGGTGGCTACGTCTACCGCGGCAAGGCGTTTCCGGAGCTCGCGGGGACGTATTTTTACGGGGACTACTGCGGCGGCTGGGTACGCTCATTGAGATTCAGCGGCCCGACCCTGATCGAGCCTTATCCCGCCCTTGCATCGCCGCTGATCAACGACAACCCGGTCTCGTTCGGCGAAGATGCGGCGGGAGAGCTGTACGCGGTGATGGCGTCGGGGCGGATTTACCGGATCGAATCGGCCCGCTAGTCCCGTTCAGCGAGCGGGCGGTTTCTTCGTACCCGAGTCGCCCAGTAACAATGAATCCCCCGACACGACGGCGCCGATGACGTTATACGTCGAGCCGGGCCCGCCCACGTTTGGCCGCAAAGTAATCCACAGCGGCCGGCTCCCCTTCGATGCCGTAATGGCGATCGACCCATCCCCGCTCGTCACGTCGCTCTGCAGCGCCCATCCATTGAGGTTCAGCTCGTCCCGGAACCACCTGGCGACGACGCCCACGGAATCGAGCGTGGTGAGCGTGACCTGGGCGGCGTCCGCTCCGCTGGTGGCGTCGACCAGGGTCGACCGCGGATAGACGAGCACGCCGTGCAGGCTCTTGCGCAGCATCGTGCGCGTGTCGGGGGGCGCTGGACGGTTGCACGCCGGGGCGGCGGCGAGGGCGAGCATCAAGATGATCGGTGAAGGGCGCATGATCGAAAATTACCGCTATACGATGCTACGACGCTATGTTGTACGAGGGGAGCTGGCGCAGCGACGTACCGTCGTACCGTCATACAACGGGGCCTGTTATGGCTGGCCATAGCAAGTGGAAGCAGATCAAGCGGAAGAAGGCCGTCACCGATGCCAAACGGGGCGCGCTCTTTACGCGGCTCATCCGGGAAATCACCATCGCCGCAAAGGCGGGCGGGGGCGATCCCGCCGGAAACCCGCGGCTCCGCACGGCGATCGACGCGGCCAAGGCCGAGAACATGCCGTCCGAGAACATCGACCGCGCGGTCAAGAAGGGGACCGGCGAGCTCGAGGGGGTGCAGTACCAGGAAGTCACCTACGAGGGCTACGGCCCGGGCGGCGCCGCGATCCTGATCGAGGCGACGACTGATAACCCGAACCGGACGGTGGCGGAAATCCGTCATCAGTTCGCCCGCAACGGCGGCAACATGGGCGCCGCCAACTCGGTGGCGTGGATGTTCGACCGCAAGGGCCAGATCCTGCTCGACGCCGCCAAAGTCGACGAAGATGCGGCGATGGAAGCGGCGCTCGACGCCGGCGCCGACGATTTCCAGCGCGACGCCGACTCGTACGTCGTCACGACGCCGGCCGCCCGGTTTCACTCTGTCCAGGACGCGCTCGCCCAGAAGCGCCTGCCGATCCAGAGCGCCGAGCTGGCGCTGATTCCCAAGAGCACGGTCAAGGTCGAGGGCGAGGACGCCAGGAAGCTGCTCCACCTCATGGAGGCGCTCGAAGAATTGGACGACGTCGCGAAGGTCTCCTCCAACTTCGACATCGACGCCGAGGCGATGGCCGAGGTCGGGTGACGTGAGGGTCCTGGGGATCGACCCGGGCACATCCGTCACCGGCTACGGGGTCGTGGAATACGGCAACGGCACCCCGGGATTCGGACGTCTCATCGAGTGCGGCGTCATCCGCCTCACGACGCGCAGCCCCCTTCCCCGCCGCCTGGCACAGCTGCATGACGGCATCGTCCAGCTGATCGAGCGCCACCGGCCGACCGCCCTCGCGCTCGAAGACGCTTTCTACCATAAGAACGTGCGCACGACGCTCGTGCTCGGACACGCGCGCGGCGTGGTCCTCCTCGCCGCCCAGCAGCACGCGCTCGATATCAGCGAATACGCCCCGGCCACGGTCAAGAAGTCGGTCGTGGGTGCGGGCGCCGCGCCGAAGTCCCAGGTCGCCGCGATGGTGGCGCGCTTGCTGCGGCTGAAGCACGCGCCACGTCCGTCCGACGCCGCGGACGGCGTAGCGGTGGCGCTGACCCACGTCATCCGCTCGTGACGTTCCAACCGGGCTGCACGATGGAACGACTGGTGTCCCGGGTGACCGGCGGCCCGGTTCGGTTGGAACGTCACTCGTGATCGCCGCGGTAACCGGCCATCTGGCCGCCAAGGGGGCGGACCGCGTGGTCGTACAGACGCCGGGCGGCGTCGCCTACGAGGTCACCGTCCCGCTGGGCGTGATGGAGCGGCTGCCCGGAGTGGGGGAGCCGGTGACGCTCGCGACCGAGCTGGTGGTGCGCGAAGACGGGTGGTCGCTGTATGGGTTTCTCGAAGACGGAGAGCGGCGCCTGTTCCAGCGACTGCTCACCGTGAACGGGGTGGGGCCGCGGATCGCGGTCGCGTTCCTGTCGACGCTCGGCGCGGAGCGCGGCGCCAAGGCCATCCAAAAGAAGGATCTGGCGGCTCTGTCGTCCGTCTCGGGCGTAGGCCGGAAGCTGGCCGAGCGTCTGGCGCTTGAACTCAGCGACAAGCTCGGCGAGCTTGTGGGCGGCCAGCCCGCGCCCCTCGACGCTCCAGCCCGTGCGGCGCTGGCCGCGCTCGAGCGTCTCGGATACGGCGGGACGGAGGCCGAGCGAGCGCTGCGCCAGGCGCTGGCGGGCGACGGCGGCGACGCCGACGCCGAAGCGCTGGTGCGCCGCGCACTCCACGTCCTGACCACCAAGTGAGCCATGACGACCGCGACCGACTTCGTCACCGCTGAATGGATCTGCACGCGCTGCGGGGTGACCAACCGCAAGCTGCTGCCGCGTGGGGTCATCAAGACCGTCGATGCGTGCGTGTCCTGTCACACCAAGCACGAAATCGAAGTCGAACCCCGGCCGGTGCGCTGGCGAGCACGCGCACTCGAACGGTAGGGCCTCGCGTGGCGCGCCCGGAGGTCACCACCCCGGAAGCCCTCCCCGACGAGCGCGTCACCGACGCGGCCCTGCGCCCGTCGAGCCTCGAGGAATTCGTCGGGCAAGCGAAGGTCAAGGAATCGCTCCAGATCGCGATCGACGCGGCGAAGCAGCGGAAGGAGCCGCTCGACCACACGCTCTTCTTCGGACCTCCGGGCCTCGGCAAGACGACCCTCGCCCTCCTGATGGCGCGCGAGATGGGTGTGCAGATCCGGACGACTTCCGGGCCCGTGCTCGAGCGCCCCGGCGACCTCGTGGGGATGCTCACGGGGCTCAAACCCGGCGACATCCTCTTCATCGACGAAGTGCACCGCCTGCGGCCCGCGCTCGAGGAGTTCCTGTATCCGGCGATGGAGGAATTCCGCGTCGACGTCCGCATCGCCGACGGGCCCCACGCGCAAACGATCCCGATGCCGCTCGAGCGCTTCACGCTGATCGGGGCGACGACCCGGTTCGGGCTCCTGACGCCGCCGATGCGCGCGCGCTTCGGGTTGGTCGAGCGGCTCCACTACTATCCGCCCGACGACCTCGTCCAGATCGTCAGCCGCTCGGCCGGCATCCTCGGCGTCGCGACCGATCCGGCCGGGATCGCCGAGATCGCCCGGCGCAGCCGCGGCACCCCGCGCGTCGCCAACCGTCTCTTGAAACGGGTGCGCGATTACGCCCAGGTGCGGGCCGGCGGCACCATCACGGCGGCCGTGGCTGCGGAAGCGCTGAAGCGGCTCGACGTGGACGAGTTCGGACTCGACGATATGGACGCGCGCATTCTCAAGACGATCATCGAACAGTTCGACGGCGGACCGGTCGGGCTCACGACGATCGCCGCCGCCGTGGGCGAGGATCCAGGGACGCTCGAGGAGGTCTACGAGCCGTTCCTGATGCAGCAGGGCTTCCTGGCGCGCACGCCGCGCGGCCGCTGCGCCACGGCGAACGCCTATCGACACTTCGGGTTCGCCGTGCCGGCGAAGCGCCCCGATCAGGGAACGATCTTCGACTGAGCTACCGCGCCTCCGATTTCGAGTACGATCTCCCCCCAGATCTGATCGCCCAGGAGCCGCTCGCGGAACGCTCCGCGTCCCGCCTGCTCGTGCTCGACCGCTCCACCGGGACCACCGCGCATCGTCGCTTCACCGACCTGGCAGAGCTCGTCGCCCCCGCCGACGTCGTCGTCTTGAACGCGTCGCGCGTCATTCCCGCGCGGCTGCGCGGGATGCGCGAGAGCGGCGGGCCGGCCGAGCTGCTGGTCGTCGAGCAGCGCCCCGACGGGGATTGGCTGGCGCTGGGCCACCCCGGCGGCAAGCTCAAGGCCGGCCGGACGGTGCGCATCGGTCCCGACAGCGAAATCGAGATCGTGGAGATCCTCGGTGGCGGCCTGCGGCGCATCCGGTTCATCGGTACACTCGACGGTCGCGCCACGCTGGCTCGCTACGGCCTCGCCCCGCTGCCGCCGTACATCCATCACACCCCGAACGCGGACGACCGCGAGCGCTATCAGACGGTGTATGCCGAGCACGACGGGTCGATCGCGGCACCGACGGCGGGTCTGCACTTCACGACCGCGCTGCTCGATCGCATCCGCGCGCGGGGAGCGGCCGTCGTGACCCTCGATCTCCACGTCGGCCTCGGCACGTTCAAACCGGTGCGCGTGGAGGATCCTGCCGTACACGCGATGCACGCCGAGCGCTACACGGTCGGCGCCGACACCGCACGGGTGATCAACGAGCGACGCGATGCGGGGGGCCGCCGTTGGGCGGTGGGAACGACGACGGTGCGGGCGCTCGAGACCGTCGCGGACCAGCAGGGTCGCGTCGCAGCGAGCTCCGGCGAGACGACGCTGTTCATCCGGCCACCACACGTGTTTCGCGCCGTGAACGCGCTCGTGACGAATTTTCACCTGCCGCGCTCGACGCTCCTGATGCTGGTGTGCGCGTTCGGCGGCTACGAACCGGTGATGCGGGCGTATGCGGAAGCGATCCGGGAACGCTACCGCTTCTATTCGTACGGCGATGCAATGGCGATCTTGTAGCCCTCATGTTCGAATTCACGATCGCGGCCACCTCGGCTTGGGCACGCGCCGGCTCGCTGCAACTCCCCCACGGTACGGTCCACACCCCCTGCTTCATGCCCGTCGGCACCCAGGGCACGGTCCGCGCGCTCTCGCCGCACGACTTGAGAGCCGTGGGCGCGGACATCGTGTTGGCCAACACCTATCATCTCCACGTCCGCCCCGGCGAGGAGGTCGTCGCCGAGCTCGGCGGCCTGCACCGCTTCATGGGCTGGGACCGTCCCTTGCTCACCGACTCGGGCGGCTTCCAGGTGTTCTCGCTCGAGGGATTCCGTCGCGTCGACGAAGACGGCGTCGAGTTCCAGAGCCACGTCGACGGCGCGCGGCGCCGGATCACCCCGGAGCGCGCCACCGAAATCCAATGGACCCTCGGCGCCGACGTCGCCATGGCGTTCGATCACGTGGTACCGGGCGGGGCGGACGAGGCCACGGCACGCGACGCCATGGAAAGAACACTGCGTTGGTTGGAACGGTGCGCTCGGCGACATCAGGAACTGGCTTCAGATGGGCCGGTCCGCCAGACGCTCTGGCCCATCATCCAGGGCGGAACCCACTCCGCAACCCGTCGCGAGGCTCTGCAACGTATCCTGGACCTCGGCGCCTGGACTGGCCTCGCCGTCGGCGGACTCTCGGTCGGAGAATCGAAGGAGTTGATGTATCGCACGCTGGCGGACTTGGAGCCACGGCTGCCGGCTGCCCTGCCCCGTTATCTTATGGGCGTGGGCTTTCCTGAGGATCTCGTGGCCGCAGTCGAGCGCGGCATCGACCTGTTCGATTGCGTCGCTCCCACGCGGATGGGACGCAACGGCACGGCGTTCACCCCGGACGGCGTGGTGAACATCCGGAACGCGCGCCACCGGACCGATCCCGCGCCACTCGATCCGTCGTGCGATTGCGAGACGTGCACCACGTACTCGCGCGGCTACCTGCGGCACCTCTTCGCCGCCGAGGAGCTCCTGGGCCTGCGGCTCTTATCGCTCCACAACGTCCGCTACCTGATCCGGCTGGCCGCCGACATGCGCCGCGCGATCGCGGCGGGCGACTTTCCCGGGTGGGCCGAAGCGTGGCGCCACCGTTACCTCCAACCGGAACCCGCATGACACAGCCCGTGCTCGCCACGCTCTTCGCCCCCGCCGGACAGTCCGGGTCGGGGATGACCGTTCTTCTGATTCAGGTCGGGGCGATCTTCGCCATCTTCTATTTTCTCATCATCCGGCCGCAGCGCCGCCAGCGCGACGCGCACGAGAAGCTGCTCGAGTCCCTGCAGAAGGGCGACCAGGTCGTCACCTCGGGGGGGATCATCGGCGAAGTGGTGTACCTGAAGGACAGCGAAGTGACGATCAAGAGCGGTGAAGCGAAGCTCGTCGTGCTGCGCAGCAACATCGCCACCATCACGAACCGCGAACCCGCCGCCAAGCCCGCGTGAGCCTGCGCAAACTCCACGTCCTCGGCTCCCCCATCCTGCGCCAGCGCGCCGAATCCGTCCCGGGCGTGGATGACGCCGTGCGGCAGCTCATCGACGACCTGTTCGACACGATGTACGCCGCCAAGGGCGTGGGGCTCGCCGCCAATCAAGTGGGAATCGCGCAGCGCGTCGCCGTCGTCGACACCGGTGGTGAAACGCCCGAGCCGCTCGTCCTCGTGAATCCCACGATCGTCGAGCGCGGGGAAGAAACGGAAACCGCCGAGGAGGGGTGCCTCTCGATCCCGGAAATCTTCGGCGATGTGGAGCGCCCGGTGTCGATCGTCGTCGCGGCGACCGACCGGGCGGGTACGGCGTTCCGGCTCGAGGCGTCGGGCTATCGGGCCCGTGCCATTCAACACGAAGTCGACCATCTCGACGGTGTGCTGTTCCTCGACCACCTCTCCGCGGTGAAGCGCGGCCTGCTCCTCTCCAAATGGAAGCGACTGCGCAAGGGAGAAACCGGCTATATCAAGGAGGTGACGCCGGAGCCGGCGGGCGAGCTCTAGTGAACGTCGTCTTCTTCGGCAGTCCCGAATTCGCGGTCCCGTCGTTGCGCGCCCTCGTGGGCGAGGGCTTCAACGTCCAGGCCGTCGTGACGCAGCCCGACCGCCCGCAGGGGCGCTCCCGCTCCACCGCCGCCCCGACGCCCGTCAAAACCGCGGCCACCGCTGAAGGCCTCGAAGTGCTGCAGCCGGAGCGGCCGAGCGAGCCCGAGTTCGTCAACCGCCTGAGGGGTCTGTCACCAGACGTCGGCGTAGTCGTCGGCTACGGCCACATCCTCCGGTCCGAGCTGCTCAGCCTGCCACGCCGCGGCATGGTGAATGTGCACCCTTCCCTCCTCCCGGCGCTCCGGGGCGCGGCCCCGATCGAATGGACGATACTCCAGGGGATCGAGACCACCGGCGTCACGATCATGCAGTTGGATGAAGGAATGGACTCGGGCCCGATCCTGCACCAGCTCCCGCACCGCGTCGCCCCGGGCACGACGGCCGGGGAGCTGGGCGAGCACCTCGCGGAGATGGGCGCGCAGGCGCTGATCGAAGCGCTGGCGTTGTGGGAGCAGGACGGCTTGAAGCTGGTTCCGCAGAACGCGGCGCACGCGACCTACGCGCCCAAGCTCACGCGCGAGATCGCGCACATCGACTGGTCCAAGCCCGCCGACGTCGTGGCGCGACAGACCCTGGCGCTCGATCCCCGCCCCGGTGCCTGGACCACCCACGAGGGGCGGGAGATGAAGCTGTTCGGCGCTCGCCCAGTTCCCGGCCGGGGGACCAGTGGAGAAGTGATCGAGGCGGCCGCGCGACTCGTCATCGCGACCGGCGACGGCCTGGTCGAGGTGAGCGAGGTGCAACCCGCCGGCAAGGAGCGGATGCCCGCTGCCGATTGGGTTCGCGGCCGCGGCACCGCCGTCGGCCGGCGCTTCTCGTGAAACCGGCGTTGCCACGGCTCCATGCGATTACCGACGAGCGCATCGCGCGCCGGGCCGATCTCGACGAGCTGGTGACACGCCTCGGCTCGATCGGGCAACCCATCGCGCTGCATGCCCGGGGACGCACCCTTACGGGTCGTGAACACTACCAGCTTGCCGTCCGCCTCTCCGCCCGACCGCCTGCCCGCCTGTTCGTCAACGACCGTCTCGACGTCGCGCTCGCCACCCGGGCCGCGGGGGTCCAGCTCCCCGGAGCGGGGCTGCAACCGACCGACGCCCGACGCCTCGTTCCAGATTGCTGGATCGGGCGCTCGGTGCATTCCCTGGACGAGGCACGCGCCGCGCGGGATGCGGGGGCCGACTATCTTCTGGTGGGCCCGGTGTACCACACCACCACGCATCCCACCGTGACACCGCTCGGACTCGGGACCCTCGGCGATATCGCCCGGCTCGGCCTGCCGGTGATCGCGATCGGTGGCGTGACACCGGAGCGGGCGCGGGACGCCTCCCGGGCGGGAGCGTACGGCGTGGCCGCGATCCGGGCGATCTGGAATGCGCCGGACCCCCGGGAATCGGCCAGGGCTTTGTCGGAGGCAGTCGGATGATCGAAGTCGTCGTGAACGGAGAGCGTCGGACGGTGCCGGTGGATGCCACGTTGCTGGACCTCCTGGGATCGCTGCAGCTCGACCCCAGAGTGGTCGTCGTCGAGCACAACCGGCAGATCGTGCGCCGTCCGGAGCTGGAGCGGGCGCGCCTCGCGCCGGGTGATGCCGTCGAGCTGGTGCACTTCGTCGGGGGCGGCTGAGCATGACCGTCACGGCGGACCTCGCCCGCGACGTGCCGTTCACAATCGGCGGGCACACGTTCCAGTCCCGGCTCTTCGTGGGAACGGGGAAATACCGGTCCAACGAGGACATGGTCCGGGCGATCGAGGCGAGCGGCGCCGCCGTGGTTACCGTCGCCGTACGCCGGGTGCCCCTCGATCGCTCGCGCGACGACGGCATCCTCCACCACCTCGATCCGAAGCGGTTCTTCCTGCTCGCCAACACGGCGGGCTGCTACACCGCGGACGACGCGATCCGCTACGCCCGGCTGGCGCGCGAAGCGGGATTCAACGACTTCGTGAAGCTCGAGGTCATCGGCGATCAGGAAACGCTGCTCCCCGACGTGGCCGGGCTGCTCGAGGCAACGCGCGTCCTGGTGCGAGAGGGTTTCAAGGTGCTCGCCTATACCAATGAAGACCTCGTGACGGCGCTGCGGCTCGAGGAGGCGGGAGCCGCCGCGGTGATGCCGCTCGCCTCGCCGATCGGGAGCGGGCTCGGGCTCCTGAATCCCTTCAGCGTTCGAACCATAAAGCACCGCCTCACGGTGCCCGTCGTGGTGGATGCCGGTGTCGGCACTGCGTCCGACGCCTGCCTCACCATGGAGCAGGGCGTCGACGGGATTCTCATGAATACCGCGCTCGCCGCCGCGCGCGATCCGGTGGCGATGGCGCACGCGATGCGGCTCGCCGTCGAAGCCGGGCGCGCCGCCTTTCTCGCCGGGCGCATGCCGCGCCGCGAGGTCGCGGTTCCTTCCTCGCCGCTCGAGGGGATGCTGGATTAGGGGCGCAACCGCCGCGCGCCGCGCGGCTCTGGACATCCTGCGCGCCGTGAGCGGTGGAGCGCCGTTCGCCGACGCCCGCGACCAGGCGGTGGGAGCGCTGTCGGAGCGCGACCGCCGGCTGGCTTTCGAGTTGTCCGCCGGCGTGCTGCGCAGCCGCCGCGTCCTCGATGGCTCGCTCGACCTGCGCCACGCCGATCCCCGGCTGCACGACATCCTGCGCCTCGGCGCGTACCAGCTGCACCGCCTCACGCGCGTCCCCGCTCACGCCGCGGTGTCGACGAGTGTTGAGCTGGCGCGCGAAGCGGCCGGCGAGCCCGCGGCGCGATACGTGAACCAGGCGCTGCGACGCCTGGCGGACGCCGGGAGTCCAGCGCGGGGAGCGGATGCCACGCATCCCGATTGGCTCGTGGCGCGGTGGCGCTCCCGATTCGGCGCCGCCGAGGCGCGTCGCCTCGTCGAATGGAACGATCGCAAACCACCGCTCGTGTTGCAGCCCATCCGGTGGGACGCCGCACGTCTCCGGGGAGCGTTGGGCGAGGCCGGCTACGAGGTGGTGGACGCGCCCTTTGGCGGCGGGCTGGCCGTATCCCGCGCGGCGTCCGCTTCCCGCTCACCGCACCCTGCGCAGCTGCCCGGGTACGCCGAGGGCGCATTCATCGTTCAGGATCCCGCCCAGGCGCTCGTGGCCCGCTTTGCGGGAATCCCCCGAGGCTCGAGCGTGTACGACGCCTGCGCCGCGCCGGGGGGAAAGACGGTCGCGCTGGCACTGAGCGGTGCGCGCGTCACCGCTGGAGACGCGCGGCCGCTGCGCCTCAGGCGTCTGGGCGAAACGCTCGCGCGCACCGGAGTGGCGGTCCCCATGGTGGCAGCCGATCTTCTGAGCGCCCCGCTCCGCCCGGAACGGTGGGACGCCGTGCTGCTCGACGCGCCCTGCTCGGCGACCGGGACGATGGCGCGGCATCCCGATGCGCGCTGGCGACTGCGGGCCGAAACAATCGGCCGCCTCGCGCAGCGCCAGGCCGTGTTGCTCGATGCTGCAGCGGCGCTGGTGCGGCCGAGCGGCGTGCTGGTGTACGCAACCTGCTCTCTCGAGTCAGAGGAGAACGAAGACCAGGTGGATGCGTTCCTCGTGCGGCGTCCGGACTTTCGGCGCGCCCCGGTGGTGGGCGCGGTGGCGGCGGAGCTCGTAACCGCGGCCGGCGACCTCGCGGCCCTGCCGCAGCGTCACGCGATCGACGGCGCGTACGCCGTGCGGCTCGAGCGGAGCGAGCGATGAAGCTCCGCCGCCACATGCCGCCGCTGCATCAGTGGCGGCTGCCCACACTGAAGTTTCCCGTGATCCCCGAGATCGAACGCGATGAAGCGATCCGCTGGGGTTTCTGGCTCGTCGTCGCCATGGGCATGGGGTACCTGATCGCCGCGATCTTCGTCTTTCCCGCGCCCATCTTCCCGCACCATCAGGAAGTGCCCCGGGTGCTGGGACTGCCGATCGCGGACGCGCGCACGGCCGTCACGGCGGCGCACTTCGTCCCGGCCGACGCCGGCAGCGAGCCCCATCCCATCGCCCCGGTCGGGACGGTGATCTGGCAGGATCCTCCGCCCGGGGTGGAGGCACCGTCCGATATGCACGTGGCGCTGATCGTGAGCGCCGGTCCGCCTCGCGTGCCGGTTCCCGACGTGACCGGGCTCGACGCCAGGCTCGCGAGCCGTTTGATCACCGCCGCGGGCCTCACCGTGAGCAGAGTCGAATCGGTGCAGGCGGCGTTTCCGACGGGGCTCACCATGGTGACGCGTCCCGCTGCGGCGACGGCCCTCGCCCCGCGCACCGGTGTCAGCCTCGTAGTGAGCCGCGGCGCGCCCACGATCACCGTACCCGATCTGATCGGGCTCTCGGTGTCGGACGCCCGCACGAAACTGGAGGGATTGGGTCTCGCGCTGGGCGGCGTGACGCGCAAGCGCACGACGGAGTCGACCCCGGGAACGATCATCGCGCAACGTCCCGCCGCCGGAACCCTGGCGGCGCCCGGGACCGACGTGGACGTCGTGTCGGCGCGGTTGCCGCAATGAGCGGCGCCGTCCGGATCGCCCCCAGCGTGCTCTCGGCCGACCTCGCGCGATTGGCGGAACAGGTGCAGGCGGTCCTCGACGGCGGTGCCGACTGGCTGCACGTCGATGTGATGGACGGCCGCTTCGTCCCCAATCTCACCTTCGGGGCGAACATGGTGGCGACGCTGCGGGCGCTCACCGACCGCCCGATCGACGTGCACCTGATGGTGGTCGAGCCGGAGCGCTACCTCGAGCCGATGGCGGAGGCGGGTGCCTCGGTGCTGACGTTCCACCCCGAAGCGACGGTGCACGTGCAGCGCCTCCTGGCCACGGTGCGGCAGCGGGGCCTGGTCGCCGGATTGGCCCTGAACCCGGGCTCACCACTGGCGCTGATGGAGGAGGTCGTCGCAGACTTGGACCTGGTGCTCATCATGACGGTCAACCCCGGCTTCGGCGGGCAGCACTACATCCCGGCGTCCACGGAGAAGATCCGCCGGGCGAGGAGCGTGCTCGATCGGGTACGCTCGCGCGCCTTCCTCGCCGTGGACGGCGGCATCGGCCCCGACACGATCGCGACCGCCTATGCGGCGGGGGCCGACACGTTCGTCGCGGGGAACGCGGTCTTCGGCGCTCCCGATCCGGGCGCCATGGTGCGCGACCTGCGCCAGCGCTGCGCGGTGCCGGTCTGATGCAACAGCGCCGGCTCACCCTGTTCCTCGGCCTCGCGATGGCGGCGGCCCTCGTCATTGCCCTCGTGATCCGCATCCTGCCTCAGATCCAGTTGATCGGCGTCGGGTCGAGCGCTCCCGATTTCCACGCCGTCGACCTGCGCACCGGCCGGCCGGCGAGCCTCGGCGACTATCGCGGCAAGGTGCTGCTGCTCAACATCTGGGCCACCTATTGCCTCCCGTGCCGCGTCGAGATGCCGGCGATCGAGCGGCTGTCGAAGCGGATGGCCGGGACCGACTTTCACGTCCTCGCGGTGAGCGTCGACGTCGTCGATTCCACCGAGGTCAACGCGTTCGTGAAGCAGCTGGGACTCACCTTCGACGTGCTGCACGACCGCCAGGGGGTGATCGAGCAGCAGTACCAGACGACCGGCGTGCCGGAGAGCTTCGTGATCGACCGCCACGGCACCATCGTGAAGAAAGTGATCGGAGCGTCGGAGTGGGACGGCCCGGTGAACGACGTGTTGATCCGGCGGCTGCTCGATGAGCGCTGAAGTCCGGCGCGGCCTGTTCCGCAACTGGCCGCTGAAGGCCGCCGCGGTGGTCCTCTCCCTCATTCTGTACGTCGCCGTCGCCGCCCAGGAGCAGGTCACCCAGGAACAGCCGATGCAGCTTCAGGTGCGGGTGCCCGCGGGCCGGACGCTGCTCGGCGCGCCGGAATCGCTCACCGTCGTGCTGCGCGGCAAGATCGCGGAGCTCTTGCGGGCGCGCCTGTTCCACCAGGTGCTGGTGCTCCAGGTCCCGGAAACCCTCAGCACCGCGACGTGGACCACGACGCTGCAACCCGCCAGCGTCGAGATCCCCAAGGGCACCGATGTCCAGGTCTCCGAGATCAAGCCGGCGATCGTCACCGTGCAGCTCGACTCCGTCGCCAGCAAAGACGTGCCGGTCGTGGCGCGCGTGAGCGTACGGCCCGACTCGGGACAGTCCATCGACGGCGGCCTGCAGATCATGCCGAGCGTGGTGCGTATCGTCGGGCCGGGCAGGCTGCTCGCCGCGATCGAATCGGTCGCGACGATCCCCACGGCGTTCGATGCGGTGCACGGCCCGTTCAGCCGCACGGTGGCGCTCGACACGGTGCCGCTCGGCCTGGTGCGCCTCGCCCCCAAAGAAGTCCGGATCTCCGGAGCCACCCTCTCGGTGTTCGAGCGCGTCTTCAACCTGCTGCCGGTCGAGAGCGGCGCGGGGCCGCTCACCGGCTATGAGCTGCGCCCGTCGCGGGCGAGCGTCGTCGTGCACGGGCCGGAGTCGCTCGTCGCCGGACTCACCAAGGACAGCCTCAAAGTGATCATCCACCTGGGCGGTCCGGTGTCCGACAGCGCGACGGTGCGGCTGATGGTGCTGGCGCCGCGCGGAGTCGTCGCCCGGGCGACTCCCGAATCGGTGCTGGTGGTGCGGAAGCGCGGCCGTGGCTGACGTCGTCCTGGGCATCGAAACGTCGTGCGACGAGACGTCGGCGGCGGTGCTGGTCGGCGGCGCCGGCGCGCGCCCGCCCGAGCTCGCGAGCCTCGTGATCCTGTCGCAGGACATCCACCAGGTGTTCGGCGGCGTCGTGCCCGAGCTGGCGAGCCGCGCGCACCTCGCGGCGCTGCCGGCGGTGGTCGACCGGGCCCGCGCCGAAGCGGGACTCGCCTGGAATGCGATCGATGCGGTGGCGGTGACGGCGGGACCGGGACTCGTGGGCGCGCTGCTCGTCGGCGTGGTCTACGGCAAGGCGCTCGCCTACGCCCGGGACCGCGCGCTCATCGGCGTCAACCACCTGGAAGGGCACCTGTTCGCTCCGGCGGTCGAAGACCCCGAGCTCGCTCCGCCGTTCGTGGCGCTGCTCGTTTCGGGGGGCCACACGATGCTGCTCGACGTGCCCGCCTGGGGACGCTACCGGCTGCTGGGAGCGACCCGAGACGACGCCGCGGGCGAAGCGTTCGACAAGGTGGCGATGCTGCTGGGTCTCGGTTACCCCGGCGGCCCCGCCGTGGAGCGGCTCGCCGCCACCGGAACGGCCGGCCGGTTCACGTTCCCGCGGCCGATGATCGACCAGGGATTCGAGTTCTCGTTCTCCGGCCTCAAGACCGCAGTGCTCCACGCGGTACGGGCGTCGCAGGACCTCGACGGCGACCGCGCCGACCTGGCGCGCGGATTCCAGGATGCGGTGATCGACGTGCTCGTGGCGAAGCTCGACCGTGCCGTCCGGTTGACGGGATACCGGACCGCCGTGCTGGGGGGAGGCGTGGCGTGCAGCCGCGCCCTCGCCGCCCGCGCCGCGCAGGTGTTGGCGCCGCACGCCCGGGTCGCGGTCGCGAGCCCGCGGCTCAACGCCGACAACGCGGCGATGATCGCGCGCGCGGGATGGTGGCGTCTCACCCGGGGCGAGCGCAGCGATTGGACGCTCGACGCACGTGCCGATCTGCCGCTTCCCGGCCTCGAGCCGTTCACCACCACTCACCCCGCACCGCGGACGCCATGACCGTCTACCCGCTGGTCCTCCACATCGGGAGTCTCTCCGTCACCGGCTTCGGCCTCATGATGATGCTGGCGTTCATCATGTCGGGATGGGCCATCCAGCTCGACCTGCGGCGACGCGGACTCGACGAGGAATTCGCCGCGGACATCGTCATCGCGGCGGTGCTGGGCGGTCTCGCGGGCGCGAAGATCTGGTACTGGATCCTGACGGGGGGCTCGCTCTTCAGCCGCGGTGGGTTCGTCTGGTACGGCGGATTCCTGGGCGGCGTGGCGGGGGTCATCTTCAACAGCTGGCGCCGCAGAGTGCCGATCGCCTTCACCGCCGACCTCGTGGCCCCCGCGCTCACCCTCGGCTACGCCATCGGGCGCGTCGGCTGCTTCGTGGTGGGTGACGACTACGGCCGGCCCAGCGCTCTCCCCTGGGCGATCAGATTCCCCGAAGGGCTACCGGCCACTACCGTCGGCAACCTGCAGCAATTCCACGTCGCGTTCCCGGCCGGCACGAACCCCGCCGAGCTGGTGGCCGTGCATCCCACACAGATCTACGAGACGGCGCTCATGCTGCTCGCCACCGCCTGGTTGTGGAAGCACCGCGACCATCGCCACGCGACCGGGTGGCTGTTCGCCTGTTATCTCGTGATCGCCGGTGTGGAGCGGTTCGCGATCGAATTCCTGCGCGCCAAAGACGACCGCGTGCTGAATGGATTCACCATCGCGCAGGCAACGAGTCTCGGATTGATAGCGGCGGGGGTGTACCTGTTGAACAGACTGAAGGCGACGTCAGACGTCAGACCTCAGCCGTCAACGTTGATCAAGAAGGCTGTGCCTCAACCTGACGTCTGATGTCTGACGTCTGACGGCTTGAATCGCACCACAACCCCCGCGACAATCGCCAAAACCACAAGTAAACCCTGCAGCGCGAGCGATTGCACAGTCGGATAAATGCCAAGGAACGGCACGCGCAGCCATTCGAGCGCCGGGATCACCGTCGTCCCGATGACTCTCCCCTCCTGCAGCTCGGCGATCCCTTTCCCGGCGAACACGAAGGCCATGTAGTACAGCAGGACACCCGTGACGGCGAAGAACAGTTTCATCGGGATGCGCATCCCGAGCCGCATGATCACGAGGTACAGCACCACCAGGGCCGCAGCGCCGAGGACCACGCCGAGTACCACGGGGCCCGCATCACCGCTTCCGCCCGAGACGAGCAAGGCCTTGTAGAAGAGGATCGTCTCCACCCCTTCGCGATACACCGCGAGGAACGCGACCGATGCGAGCGCCAGCGCAGAGCCGGAGGAGAGCGCCGCGTCGACTCGCTGCTTCAAGAAGGCGGTCCACTTGTCGGCTTCCACCTTGGAGAGCAGCCAGTAGCTGACGAAGAACAGGACGACGACGGCCACGAGCATCGTGACGCCTTCGAGGGCATCGCGCTGCCCGGGAGTTGTCTCGATCAGCAGCTCGAACAGGATCGCCGTGACGACGCTCGCCGCCACTCCGGCCCACGCACCCCAGGCGACCTCTCCACGCCGCTTTGCAGCACCCGCCTTGGAGAGGAAGGTCATCAGCGCGGCGATGATGAGGATCGCCTCGAACCCTTCGCGCACGAGCAGCAGGAACGACTGCACGAACAGGTTGGCCGTCGAGCTCCTGTCCGTCACTGCCCGCTCAGCGTTCTCGAGATCACCGAGCAGCTGGCGGTGCAGTGCGGCGACGTCGCCGCGTCCCGCCCGCTCGCGCAGTTCGCGGAATTCGTTCTCGAGCCGAGCGGCGAGTCCCGGTTGTCTCGCCTGCACCGCGCTCTCGACCCCCTCGAACGTCATGTAGGCGTCGAACGCCGCTTCGGGCGATCGAGCCGTCACCGCGGAGTCGAGCTGCCGCCGCACCGCCGCGAACACCGCCGCATCACCGGACCCGCCGTACTGCAGGGTCACGACGTAGGCCGCCACCGCCCAGCGATCGCTGTCCGGCAGCGAGCGCTCGAACGCCGGCATCGACGTGCCGGCGACGCCGAGCAACAGTTGGCGGTACAAATCGACTCGTGACTTGGCACCCATCACCGTCCGGTCGGTGAGGTTCGCGGGTGGGGGCATGAGTCCTCGAGCGGCGGGCCCGTCCCCACGTCCCGTCGGCCCGTGACAGCTGGCACAGGCGCTTTGGAACACCGCCGCGCCACGCGCCACGGAGGAGCCGCCGCCCAGTGGTGCCACCGGCTCGATGTCGGTGCCCAAGTCGTGTGCGAGACGAGCCCCGAGCGCCTGGGCGATCGGAGCGATATCAGCGGGAGCCGCTGCGTGGTCGATCAGCGCGCGCATCACACGGAGCGCGCTATCGCTGTGGCTGCGAGCGGCGGCCGGGAGCCCCGACACCGCAGTGCGCGCCTGGTCGATGAAGAGACGGGCCTCTTTCACTTCTTCGCTGTCGGTGACGACTCCGCCCGACGCCGCGACGCCGAGGGCGTATTCCTTGACCGCGAGGGCGGCGGCGGCGGATACGCGCCGCGCCACCGCGATCGAATCACTTGTCTGACCCAAGAGCGGAGTGACGAAGCCGGCGATGAAAACGAGGCTGCGGAAGGCGTTACGGTAGATGAGAATCGTTCTCAGAAAGGGTGCCCCGAATTCTAGGCGGGCCTTTCCGGCGGCGCAACCGAGGGTCCTACGACTCGAGCAGAGCGATCGCGATCGCCGCCTCGTGCGTGTGCGACAGCGAGACCATCACCTGCTTCACCCCCAGCTTAGCCGCCACTTGCTCAGCGAGCCCCGTCAGCACCACCTCCGGCCGGCCGCTCTCGTCCCGCACTACCTCGATCTCGCGCCACCCGACCCCGCGCGCCATGGGAATGTTCTGCAGCGCCTTGTAGACCGCCTCTTTCGTCGCGAGCCGGACGGCGACGCTCTCCGCCGGATCCAGCTTGGAGCGGCAATATCTCGCCTCGCCGGGCGTCAGCAGGCGCTCGAACACGTGTTTCCCCTTCTCCGCGAGCATGCGGCGCACGCGCGCGACCTCCACGAGATCGACCCCCACACCGATCGTGCTCATCGTGTCACGAAGAGCCGCCGCCGCAGCACCCGGCCGTCGAGCTGCAGCACCACGATGTACGCCCCGTTGGGAACTCGCCGCGAGCCGGTGGTCAGATCCCACGCGTACTCCGTCGACCCCGGCGTCAAGACCGCCGAGATGAGACGATCGCCGCCGAACGTGTAGACGCCGATCAACGGAGCACCCGTCCCCGCGGGCCACGAGAAGACGACCTGCGATCCATGCACCGGATTCTCCGATAGCTCGAGCGCCGCCACCGGCGGGAGCGCAGCGAACGCGGCCGTCGAATCGCTCGCGAACCCGACCGCGTCGAGCCACCACGTGAACCCGACGGAGATGAACCGTACGCGGGCCCCGCGCGTACCGGCGAGCGTGGGCAGATCCACCCGCACGGGATACCAGGCAGGCCCGTTCCCTTCCATGTCGGCGACGGTGGACCAGGTCGCCCCGCTGTCGGCCGAGACTTGCACCAGGCCGTGCTGCTCCGGCGTGAAGGTCGAACCGACATGCTTGGTCCAGAACTGCAGCCACAGCCGGGTTCGGCCGACGAGGTTCACGACCGGCGAAGTCAGGGTGTCGCTCATGACGGTCGTCCACGCATACGAACCGGCGACCGCGTCGCCGGTCCGAGTCCACCCCGTCCATCCGAGGTCGGCATCCTCCGCACCGGCGACCGATATCAGCTCGCCCGCGAGCCCCGTCCCTTCGACCCGGAGGGCGCGCGCCTGATCGAGGCTCACATCCGACCGCCACCACGCTCGCGCCGTGCCCCGCGACAGCGAATCCGTCTGCAGTGAGCGTTGCAGGATCCCGCCGGTCGGGCCACGCACACTGAGAGAGAACGGGATAGGTCCTCCTGCCGGAAGATTGACCCACGCTTCGGGCCAGATCGATTCGACGCGGGGCGGTGTCGGTCCTGCCCCGGTGGGTCCGGTCGCCTGGGTGGGATCCCCCGCCGCGGCGATGACGGCGAGCGCAAAGGGCAGATTGTCGTGGAACACACGATCGACCAGACCGGAGTCGTCGGGAAAGACGAACCCGTAATAGAAGTTCGAGTCCGGGGTGCAGCAGCCGCTCGTCAGCTCGGTGGTGAAGGCGATGGTACGATGCGCCCGGTACGCCCAGTCGGTGTACTCGCCGTTCGTGGTGTACAGATTCCACCCCGGCCCCGGGTGATAGTACGCGTGAAACGTGTCCGGCACGCTGTCCCGCACCGCCGGGAGGAAGTCGGTCCCGCCCAGCGCGCGATAGATCGGGAGGTCGGGCGCGAGCGCCCCTTCGCGAAACCCGTAGGGATACAACACCAGACCGCTGTAGGTGTGATAAGACACCGAGGCGATGGGTGGGTGCGCGGCGTGAAACGCCATGATCGCCTGCGTTTCCGGCTCGGACGCGGGCGCCGGGCCGCGGTACGTCTCGTTCGCCGTGGTACCGCTCGAGCCGGCGTTGTCGTAGCCCCAGAATTCCGGATAGTTGCGGTTCAGGTCGACACCGAACGTTCCGTCGCCGTTATCGCGCCGGTTCTTCCGCCAAAAACGGTCGTTCGTGAAGGTGTACTGGTATCCGTCGGGATTCTCGACCGGGATCACCCAGACGTCGCGCGTGGCGAGCAATCCGGCCGGCGCCGAATCGGCGAGCCAGCGGATGAGACGCATCGCCATCGCGGTCGACACCCACTCGCGCGCGTGGTGGGTCCCCATGAACAACACATTGGGCCGGTTCGCTGCGTCCGCCGCGGCCCCGATCTTCACTGCGAGGATCGGCCGCCCCTGCCACGACGCGCCGATCGAATCGAGATGCAGCAGGGTGTCCGCCGCCGCCCAGGTCTCGAGCGTGGCGCGGATTCCGGTGAGCGGCTTGTCGAACGAGCGGTACACCGAGAAGCTGTCGCCGGCGGCCCCCACGGGTGCGCCCGGTACCGGTAGCGCAGCGAGGCCCGCGGCCGCGAGGCGGCGCTCGGCGTCGGGAGAGGCCACGACGATCGCTTCGAGTCCGGCGGCGGTCCGGCGCGCCCCCGCGACCTCGAAGCCGAGCCGAGCCAGCGAGTCGAGGCCGGCGGGACCGGAAACCCGCACCACGACGGGGCGCAGCTGCGCGGCGAGCGGCAGCGCCCCGAGGAGCGCGAGGGCTAGAAGCCCAGCAGCGCGGCGAGCCATTGCGGGGCGGGAAGGTATCCGCCGAGCACGAGGCCGAGCCAGATCGTGATGGCCGCGAGCGGTGTCCAGATAGCGAACACCGGGACGAGCGACGGCCGCCACGATTTCACGGCGTCCACCTCCCCCGTCCAGCGTGCACGCTCCTGCTCGACCTGCGCTTCGAGCGCGAGCCACGCCGCCTCGAGGCGGCGTGCGGCGGCCTCCTGCGCCGTGCGCCACTCGGCGCGGGCCGCGGCGTCGCCCGGCCACGTCCGCGCCAGCGTTTCCGTCGTGCGCGCCACCTGGTCGAGCGCGAGATCGAGGGTGTCGCCGCCCGCCGCCAGGCGCGCCGCGATGGCGCGCCGCTCACCGGCTGAGACGCCGAGCTGCCGCTGGCGGCGACGCGGCATGCGGACCCGCTTCGCTTCCGTCTCGAGCGTGCGGTCCAGCACCGTCACGATGCGGTCGGCCGCGTGGCGGACCGCTTCTTCCCAGACCTGCGTCCACGCATCGCGATCGAGCGCGACGAGCCCGCGGGCCTTGCCGCCGTTCGCCGCCTCGCGGCGCACCGCCCCGGCACACTCCATCACGCCGGTTGCCAGTGCTTCGCGCACGTCGTCCAGCGGCACCCAGGGCTCGGTGACGCGCCGCGGCACGATGAGGCGCCCGAGCGAGGGACCGAGCTCCGGCACGTCGAGCGTCACCGGTGTCCTCCCCGTGCTCCATCACCCAGGGCGAGCCGCGCCCGCCGGCCGGTGCGCCGACGATAGGCCTGCATGAAATACGGCAGGGATTCCGACCGGAATCGCTCGCGCTCGAGCCCAGTGGCCGCGATGGCCCGCTCGATAGCCGAAGGCGGACCCTCGATTTCCAGCAGGGTGTCCATTCGTGGATACCGTTCCAGGCGCAGGATGGCGTGCCCCAGTCGATACACCTCGACGCGCCGGTCGATCGCCTCCGAAACGCGAAAGCCGAGCCGCGTGAGGACGCCGTGCAGCGCGCCGGGATCCGGAACGTCGAGCTCCAGCTCCAGGCGGTGGCGATAGCGGCCCCCCGCGCGGGCGCTCGCCGCACCCTTCCAGGTCAGCACCGCCCGCGCGTGTCCCCGCCCGTTCGGTCGATACGTCCGGAGGCGCAGCACCTCGTCCCGGTCGGCGAGCGTCCGGCTCCGGTCGTAGCGGCGGTCCGCCATGCGACCGCGGAATTCGACCGTGGCACCGGCGCGTTCGAGCCTGCGCTGCAGCTCCCGCACCTGCGTGATGCGCGCCTTGACCTCCAGCTCGCCCTTGGGACGCGTCACGACAACAGCGCCTCGAGCACTCGGGCGGTATCCGACAGGTCGGCGAACACGTGCGACGCTCCGGCCGCGGTGAGGGCGGTGACGTCGAACCCACCCGTCGCCACGGCCACGGTGCGCGCGCCGATGGGCCGGCCACAGCGGACGTCGTCAGGAGTGTCGCCGATGATCACCACGTCCGACCCGGCGATCTCGCGGCCGATCCGCTCCACCGCCCGCCGCTGCGCGATGGCGGGCAGCTCGGGACGGTGCGCCGCATCCGAGCCGTACGCGCCCACGCGAAACCGTTTCGGGTCGATCCCCCCCGACTGCAGCTTGAGCGAAGCCCCGCGCTCCACGTTCCCGGTGAGCAGACCGACCATGGCGCGCCCCTCTGCTTCCACTGCTTCCAACGCGTCCAGCAGGGCCGTGACCCCAACCATGACGCGGGTCGTCTGGGTCGGCTTGGCGAGCTCGTCCGCCAGGTAGCTCACGTAGTGATCGCATACCGCCCACACGCGGGCGTCGCTCGTCGCCGCGGGGTGGCCGGCGAGTGACAGGAGCTCACGCACGATCTGGGGATCGGTCTTCCCGTCGAAGCGGTGATCGGTTATCGGTCCGGCGGTGCCCTCGAGGTCGAGCAGGGCGCGCTCGATGGCCCGCCGCCCCGCGCCGTCGGTGAGGAGAATCGTTCCGTCGATATCGAAGAGTATCAAGCGCATCATCGCTCCACGCGCCGCACGACGACGAGCTGCTCGCGCAGCCGCTGGAGTCGCGCGGCATCGGCGAAGAGATCCTCACTCACGACGCCGCCCCGTGGCAGCGTCGAATGCACGATGCGGCCGGCGCCCGCCCAGAGCGCCACGTGCGAGATGCGCTCACGCTCGGCGAAGAACAACAGATCACCGACGGCATACCCGGCCCCCGACCCCGACAGCTCCACCCCTGCTCCGGCCGTGCTTTGCTGATCGCTGTCGCGCGGCAGCGCGATCCCCCGCGCGGCGTAGACTGCCTGCACGAGCCCCGAGCAATCGATGCCCCATTCGGTGCGTCCTCCCCAGAGGTATGGCGCGCCGCCGAACCAGCGCAGCGCGAGCTCGGGGGTCGCCATGAGGCGCGCCTCCGTGTGCAGCTCGGCCTCCGAGCGCAGGATGCCGGAAACGATGCGTGCCAACCGCCCGTCGGCCGTTTCGACGCCGTCGCCCCTGCCGTCGCGCCGCGGCGCGAGACGCGCCCCGATCGGGAGGCGCACGCGCTCTCCCTGATACTCGAGCTCGCAGCTCACCGAACGGATCGTGGCCCGGCCGAGCCAGTCCTCGAACCAGTCGGTCAACCCGACGCGCACGTACCCGGAGTGCGTCCATGCCACGTAGCCGTCGCCGGCGCGCACGTGCACCCAGTCCTCACGGCGCTCGAGCAACGTGAGCGGCTCGCCCTGCACCGCTTCGTTCACGCGCGGCGCGCGGACCGCCGGCCGCTCGAGCAGCGGCGCGAGCGCGGCGGTCACGACGGCCACGTCGCCGTTGTCGACGCTGGCGTTGGGGAGCAGGTCGACCGATACCACCATCCCGGCGACGCCGCCCAGGCGGCGCACCTCGGCCTGGGCTTCACGACTCGTGGTCGAACCCTCGATCCGCCCGTCCTGCACCGCCACGTCGAACACGCCGATGCGACGGTCGGGCACCCATTTGCGCTGCAGCTCGCCGAGGGCGCGGAGGACGTGCTCGGTCACTGGCGGCCCCCTCCGCCGAGGCCTGGGGTGACGGCGTTACCCGCTGCGAGGCGGATGGCCCGCTCGAGAGCCTCCGGCACAGCGTCAGCGGCGAGTGCCTCCGCTTGCAACGGGGAGGCCGGGGCGAGGGCGGCGGTACTGGCCGCGAATACCACGTCGCCGTCGAACAACGTCCCGAATGGCGTGATGCGGCGGGCGAGCGCGTCGCTCGCGGCGCGGGCCAGGGACTCGAGCGCCAGCTTGTCGAGGGTGAGATTCGTGACGACGACGGCGAGCGTCGTATTGTTGGGCGACGCGGGACCGGCGCCGAAGGGGGCGCCCCCCTGGCCGAGGTAGCGTTGGCTGTCGAGGAACTCCCCGCGCTCGCCGCGCGCCCCGGCGAGGATACGCCCGCTCGCGTCGCGCACGTCGCCGACGGCATTCACCACGACCAGTGCGCCGACGACCGCCTCCCCCTCCCCTGCCCGGGCGGCCCACGTGCCGACACCCCCTTTCATCGCGCGCAGGGTCCCCGCTGCCTTGCCGACCGTCGCTCCGGCGCCGACGCCGATCGATCCCTCGGCAATCGTGGTGTCCGCCATATCGCACGCCTGCGCCGCATCGGCCGGGCCGGGCCATACCGGCGCCGCCCCGGTATTGCCGAGGTCGAAGATGACGGCCGCGGGGACGATCGGCACGACGAAGTCGGCGCGCACCGGGAACCCTCGCTTGCGCGCGAGGAGCCATTGCATCACGCCGTCGGCCGCCCCCAGTCCGAACGCGGAGCCGCCCGTCAGGAGGATGGCGTCGACGTGACCGACGACGTGGCGTGGATCGAGCGCGTCGATCTCCCGCGTACCGGTGGCACGACCGCGCAGCGACGCCGCCGCCCGCATACCGCCGGGCGGCGCGAGCACCACCGTGCACCCGGTGGCACCCGCCGGATGAGTCCAGTGGCCTACGCGAATTCCGGGAACGGCGGCGAGGCTCGGAGTGGCTGCACCGGAGGTCACGCGGCGAAGATAGTCGTGCTTGCTGGGGTTGTGGAGGTCAAATAGCTTCGGTGCACATGCCGACAGCCCCTCCCGCCGCGCAGCCGACGTCGATCCTCGTCGTCGATGACGAGCTGGGTATCCGCCAGGCGCTGGACCGCTACCTGAAACGGCTGGGGTATCGCGTCTCGCAGGCCGAGCATGGCGCGGCGGCGTTGCAACAGATCATGCAGGACCCACCGCAGGCGATGCTGTGCGACATCCGCATGCCGCACATGACCGGCGTCGAGCTGGTTCCGAAGGCGCTCGCCGCCGAAGCCGATCTCGCGATCATCATGCTGACCGCCGTCGACGATCCCAAGACCGCTATCGAATGCCTGCGCCTCGGCGCCTATGACTATTTGATCAAACCACTCGACCTGGAGGAGCTGGAAGTATCGCTGCGCAGCGCACTCCGGCGGCGGCAGCTGGAAATCGACCGGCGCGAGCTGGAAGGGTGGCTGGCGCGGGAAGTGGCGGAGCGGACCCAGGCGTTGGAAGAACGGACCAACGCGATCGCCGAAATCGCCCTGCAGGCGCTCGCTGCCGCACCGAATTGGCCGGGCGCCGCTTCGGCGACCGAGCGCCTCGCGCGGGAGCTCGGAACACCGCTCGAGGAGCTGGCAAAGGACATCGACCAGCGTCGCGCTTAAGCGCGCGACGCCGCTTTGGCCTTCTCCTCACACTCCCGGCAGCGCGTGACTCCCCGGAAGGTGCAGATCAGACAGATGAACGTGCCGCAATCGGAGCACGGATAGCCTTCCGACGCCCGCTCCTCGTTGCCGCAGGCGCGACAGGTCATCCCGTCGTGCTCCTTCAGTTCCGGTTTTTCCACGGGTGCCTCACAGGTCCAGGGCGTACGCCCTAATCTTATTGATCAGCGTCGCGCGCGATATCCCGAGGTCCCGGGCGGCGCGCGTCCGATTGCCGGCATGATGCCGTAACGTCCGCTCGATCTGGTCGCGTTCCACGTCGTCCAGAGTCCGGGGGCGGTACAGATGATCCTGATCCGCCACACGCCGCCAGCGGCGCGCCTCCACCGCCCGCGCCACGGCCACGGCCAGGTGTTCCGGGTCGAGCGGACGCACCACGAACTGCTCGGCTCCATCGCGCAACGCCCGCACACCGGCCGCCAGGCCGCCCCGTCCCACCACGACGACCACTCCGGCCCCCGACGCCACGAGCCGCGCGACGGTGACGACCGGCCCCCCGCCGGGCACCTCCTCGTCCCAGACCACGACGTCGGGTCGCGCGCCCTCGCATGCCCCCAGGCCCCCGAGCCCATCGCGCTCGCGCAGCAGCTCCGCACCTTCCGCCAACCCGGCCACGGCGCGGGCCAGCGTGTCGTCGCCGGTGACGACCAGGACGCGCTCGGTCATGTGACCGGCCGGGTGAGGTTGCGCGGCAGGTCGGCTGGGTCGACGAGCACGCGCAGCGCGCCGGGGAGCACCTGGGCCTCGAGCGGGGTCGTCCCGATCAGCTCGCCGTCGAGCTGCACCGGCAGGTCGCCGCCCTCTGAGTCCAGGGCCACGCGGACCGTCCGCCCCCGTCCACGCCAGACCTGGCGCGGGCGCCCACCGAACACCAGCTCGGAGAAGGCGGTGATGCTCTGCCACGCTCCCGTCGCCCGCAGCACGACGACGTCGAGCACGCCGTCGTCGGGGCGGATGTCGGCGTGCACCCGTAGCAGCGGCGGCATGAGATCGGCGCAGTTGCAGACGAGCACCATGGCGGCGTCGAGCCGCGTCTCGCTGCCATCGATCGTCACGCGAACCGGCGTGCTCTTGACGCCGGGCAGCGACGTGAGCGCCGTCCGCACGTAGGCCGCCCGGCGCCAACGGCGCTTGCTCGCCGTGTCGGTGCGCTTCATCAGCGTCGCGTCGAATCCCGATCCGCAGCACACGGCGAAGTGGTGCACGCCATCGCCGCGCGTCACCGTGCCGAGGTCGATCGTGATCGGCCTGTGCCGCAGGATCGCCTGCGCGGCCGCCACCGGTTGACGCGGCAGGCGCAGATTCCCGGCGAGCACATTGCCCGTCCCGCCCGGGAGGAGCCCGAGCGGGATCCCAGTCCCGGCGATGGCCCCCGCGATCTGCATCGCCGTGCCGTCGCCCCCATAGGACAGCACCGCATCGAACCCTTCATCCCGGCCGCGCTCGGCGAGCCGGCGGGCACCGCCGTCCGCGGTGGTGACGGCGAGCTCGATGGTCCATCCACCGCTGTGCAGGACGTCCCGCACGGCGGCGATGGCCCGCGCGTCGGTGCGCGCGGCCGCCGGGTTGGTGATCAACAAGGCGCGCGTCACGTCAGTACCGCCGTTCCCAGAAGAGATCGGCTCCCACTTGCCGTTGCTGCGCCGCGTTGAGCGCCTGGCAGAGTCCGACCGTCTCGACGCTCGCTTCCGTGCGCCACTCGGGACTGAACCGGAATTGCAGGCTCGCGCCGACGGAGTTGCCCACCGTGCCGGGACACACCCGCGCCCGCACGATGAAGAAGGTGCGCGCGCCGATCTGCTTCCCGACGGCGAACGTCGCCCCCTGGAACGGATTACCGGGCTCCCCCGGCCGGATTTCGACGTAGTCGAGCGGGATGCCCAGATCGGACACGACGCTGCGCTCGATCTCTCCGGCCGCCACGCTCGCGGCCGTGCTGACAAGCAGCGCCTTGCGCGCCGCGGCGGCGCTGTTGGGATCGCCCCCCGCAATGTCGGCACTCGGCTGCCCGAACATCAGGTACGAAATGATGTCGGTTTGCGGCATGGTGCAGTCTTTGGTGCTGAGCGTGAGCCGCGGGACGATCAGCGTGCCCCCGATGTGGGCGACGACGGTCACATCGCCGCTCGACGAGCAGCGGCTGGTCGGCGAATTCGCCAGCTGCGTCCCCGGTTGAACCGGATGCACCACGTGCTCGGCCTGGATGTCCAACCCGGCGTCGAGATCGGGCGTGCCGAAGTAGGAGACGGTTCCGCTCGTCACCAGGAACTCACGCGTCACCGGGCCAACCTGCATGCGATACGTGCCGCGCGGGGCGAGCAGCGTCCCCGTCAGCCGGTACGTCCGGTTGAGCTTGTTGACGGTCACCCGACCGCTCAGCTGGATGTTGGCCTCGTTCGAGCGCAGCCACACGC
>Ga0310811_10001478_pt1 | contig 29480 bp, 21 predicted proteins | sample YCmetagenome_FD_207642 | JGI IMG/M metagenome (GOLD analysis project Ga0310811, IMG submission 207642) | Soil microbial communities from experimental microcosm in Duke University, North Carolina, United States - YC | ecosystem: Engineered > Artificial ecosystem > Soil microcosm > Unclassified ...
TGCCATTGATATCCCCTGCGATGGACCAGCGGAAGTCTTCGTGCTGATAACCGGAAAGGAGCGAGAAATGGAGGCGGCTTTTATCCGTCTGCCCATGCAAGTATCCCGACCACAACAGTAAGGCAAGCAAACACCTTTTCATTTTCTGGTTTTCTACCGTTAAATATAAAAAATTAAATTTACTACCAAATCCATAAGATTTGTCTCTATCATCCCAAAATAGTTCTTTATTCAATTATACCGGTCTGTTGCCCAGGCGATGGCTTTACCATCTCCTGTTCTGGATAGCCTATTATGTCCTTGCCGTCCTCATTTCCCTCAGTATTCACCAGATTACCGAAGGACGCTACTACCTGGCGCTGCTCAGCCTTGTTCCACCGGATATGGCCCTGGTCTATTTGAATATTTCGGTCCTCATCCCCACCCTATTGTTCAAAAGAAGGTTGTTCCTGTATTTTCTGTTCCTCGCGATCAGCATTTTTTTGCAATCGGCTTTTGATATCTGGGTGCACCGGTTATATGCTCTTGCGGGCACAGCGGCCTATGCCGGCGTAAAGGACTTCACCGTCCGGAATTTCTCCATCCAGGCGCTGAATGCCATCTACCTGCTGGGACTCACCATGGGGCTGAAGTTTGTAAAAGACCGGATGCTGCAGCAACAGTTGCTGCAGGAAAAGGAAAGACAACACCAGACTACGGAACTGGCCTTCCTCAAATCCCAGCTGCAACCTCATTTCTTCTTCAACACGCTGAATAACCTCTATTCGTTGACGATCCAAAAATCAGACCGGGCTCCTGAAGTCGTGCTGAAGCTGGCAGACCTGATGAGCTATATGCTGTACGAGTCCGGAGCCTCCACGGTAGCCCTGGATAAGGAGATCACCCACCTGGAGAATTATATCGCCATCGAACAGCTTCGTTTTGGCCAGCGGCTCACCCTTTCTTTTGAAAAAGAAGGGCCCACTGAAAAGGTCAGCATCCCTCCCCTGCTGCTGTTCGCCTTTGTGGAGAATAGCTTCAAACATGGGCTACAACAAACGATCGAACGGGGAAAGATCGAAATACTGTTAAAGCTCCGGGAAGATCATCTTTATTTCAGTGTCTGTAATCCCCTGGGGCAAATGGTCACCGGAGAGCAGGGCAATGGCATTGGTCTCAAAAATGTCACCCGAAGACTGGACCTGCTCTATGGATCCCGATATACACTGGATCGGACGTCCGGCGAAGGCCTGTTCAGGATCCATCTAAAAATCCCTCTCTCATGACAGCACTCAAATGTCTTATCGTGGATGACGAGCCACTGGCTATCGACCTGGTGGCCAACTTCCTGGAACGCCTGGATATCAAGGATATCACCCGGTGCGAAAATGGCATCGAAGCATTCCGGCGATTGCAGGAGACCCCTTTCGACCTTCTTTTCCTGGATATTGAAATGCCCGTGCTGGGCGGTCTCGACCTGCTCAAAAGTCTCTCCCACCGGCCAGCTGTCGTCCTCACCACCGCCTACAGGGATTATGCCGTGGAGGGCTTTGAGCTGGAAGTCCTGGACTATCTGGTCAAACCGTTCTCCTTCACCCGCTTCCTGCAGACCATGAAAAAACTAAGCCGGGACGGATCCGTTCCCGCCGACGCCCCCTCCGTTGCCCCTGCCGGAAAAGAATCCCTTTTTCTGAAAGTCGGCCGGGAGCTGGTAAAAGTTACCATCAGGGATATCCGTTATATAGAAAGCAGGAAAGATTATATCCGGGTGTATACGACAAAGGGGGAATGGCTTTGTCATCATTCCCTCACCGACATTACGGCAAAATTGCCCGCTGAAAAATTTTTCCGGGTCCACCGCTCCTATACGGTAGCCCTGGAAAAGGTCGATGGTTTCCGGCATAATAACCTCTATATGCAGGGCAAAACGATCCCCGTGTCCCGGGAGAACCGGCAGGAACTTCGACGCAGGTTGTCGCCCGTCGATGGAAACCGACCGTCCGTCGAATAATCCTTCCTCCGTCGAAGATCCCAAACTTCGTCTCCCTACAACTCCTACATTTAGGAATGAACCGAATAACCACTATCGACTTTGCCAGGGGTGTGGTCATGATCATCATGGCATTGGACCATACCAGGGACCTGCTGTATATTAACTTACAGGACCCCACCAACCTCGCCACCACCACTCCCATCCTGTTCTTTACCCGATGGATCACCCATTTCTGTGCGCCGACCTTTGTTTTCCTCTCGGGGGTATCCGCCTATCTGTCTTTAAAGAACCAGGCTGGTGTCCATGTGGTGGAGGCAGAGAAAGGCAAAACGGGGGCCGGCAAAGCGGATACAGGGGCCCGAAGAGCAGATACGGGAGCCGGCAGGCGGTTCCTCTTAACCCGCGGGATCTGGCTGGTCGTGGTGGAGTTCACGGTAGTGAATGTTGCCCTTTGGGCCGACTTTCATTTCCGGACCCTGATCTTCGAGGTGATAGCCACCATCGGATGCGGGTTTATCATCCTTTCCTTCCTCACACGCGTCCCGCCCGGGACGCTGGGCATCGCAGGGCTGGTGCTCATTTTCGGGCTGGGATTATTTTCGTCGGTGATGCTGCCGAACAAGCCCGTTTTACAATTCATCGGCTCTCTCCTGATGGGGCCAGGGGTTTTTCCATTAGGCCCGAATCGTATGCTGATCATCGCTTATCCCATTCTTCCCTGGCTGGGGATCATGCTGGCCGGGTTTGGCTGCGGCCGTATATTCGAACTTCCGGCTGCCATCCGGAAAAAGATATTCCTTCGGGTAGGCCTGGCCGCCCTGGGTCTCTTCGTTGTCCTCCGTTATTCCAACCTATATGGCAATCCCACCCCCTGGTCGGTGCAGAAAAATGCCCTGTTCACTTTCCTCTCCTTTATCAATTATAGCAAGTACCCCCCTTCTCTTCTGTTCGACCTGGTGACCCTGGGATGCCTGTTGTTGTTGCTGGCAGCTGCGGAAGGGAAGAAAAACAGGTTTATGGAGCTGGCCACCGTTTATGGAAAGACGCCATTGTTCTACTTCCTGATCCATCTGTATGTCATCCATTTCGCGATGTTCATCATGGTCTTTTGTCAGGGTTATCATCCGGCAGACCTGGTGTTCGGTCCTTTCAAATTCGGCAGGCCGGCCGCCGGTTCAGGAATCACGCTGCCCTATGTATATGCGGTGTGGCTGGGAGTGGTGGTCTTGATGTATCCCCTCTGCCGGAGGTATGGAAGCTATAAAAAAAGCCACCCGGAGAAGAGATGGCTACGGTACCTCTAATTGAATTTTATGCTGGCGTCGATAACTTCCATTGCTCTTTTGCTCTCGGTCGAATGTCCTGTGTCGGAGAGCGAGTCCTGGAAGGCCAGGATCCTTGTCTTGCCATCAGGCATTGTTATCTGAAAAAATTCTTGTGTCAGCTTCTGCTGGGCCAGGACGATATTGATCCTTTGCCCGGAAAGCAATTTCCCGCCCATGGTCTTTTCAATGGGTTCAATTTTACAGTTATCAGCCCCGAATTTGTTGACGATCTCCGAAGTAATGGCATCCAGCGGCGTCTTGGGGTCTATTTCAAAGTACAGGATAATAAAGTCATTGCCGGTGAAGGTCCAGTTCTTAAATCCCGGAGATAACGAGAGGGCCACCGACATATGTTTGGGGTAGTTGAAAGAAAGGCTGCCGCTGTTGAACTTTTTATATTCCGGTGTTCGTACTGTAATGACAGGATTACTGAACGAGCCTTTCACCGTCAGCTTCTCTTTTTCCCGCACGGTATATTCCTTTCCGTTGATCGTCAGGATAAGGCTTTGGCCGCTGTCGGGGACATCGGTATTTTTCGTGCTGACTTCCTGGGACCAGGCATTGGAATACAAAAAAAGGAGGATCAGAAAGGGGTTGATGATTTTCATGGTTGAAATATAGTGACAAAATACCTAAATTTCCATATGAAATCGCTGATACTTTGCGGGCTGTTGTTCACTGGCCTCTCCTGCTCCGCCCAGTTAGCGGACAAACTGGATTCTTTCTTCCGGCAACAGCCTGCGGGCGAGCCTGGTATCGCCCTATCGATCGAAAAGAATGGAGCGGTGATTTACCGGAATGCCAAAGGGCTGGCGGAGGTGGCCACGGCGGTTGCCCTGGACAGCCAAAGCAATTTCCGTATGGCCTCTCTGACCAAGCAGTTTACAGCCATGGGCATCCTATTGTTGGAGAAAGATCATCTCCTCTCGCTGGAAGACCCTATCGGCAAATACCTGCCCCAACTGCCTCCCGGGGTTGGCAACCGGGTACGGATCCGTCACCTGCTTACCCATTCCTCCGGGATATTGGATTATGAAGCCCTGATACCGTCCGCGCAAACGAGGCAGGTGCTGGACGCCGACGTACTCCATTTGCTGGAAGGGCATGACTCTTTATATTTCGCCCCCGGGAGCCGGTTCCGCTACAGCAATTCCGGGTTCTGCCTGCTGGCCCTCATTATCGAAAAGGTCACCCATCAGCCTTTCGCCCAAACCATCCGGGAAAAGATCTTCATCCCGCTGCAGATGGATCATTCAGCGATCTATGAAGCAGGGAGGTCTATCCCTCACCGAGCCTTTGGCTATGCAAGGGACAGCACGAAGCGTATCATCTTTTCCGATCAAAGTGTTACCAGCGCCACCAAGGGCGATGGGGGCGTCTATACCTCTTTAGTGGATTATTCCAGATGGACTCGCGCCTTACAGGAAAACCGGTTGCTTCGGCTGGCGCCTATCCTCAAACGGCTTCGGTTCCCCATCGCCGGTACTATGGATAATTATTATGGAGCGGGCTGGTTTATCATAGATGCTGCTCCTGTCGCCCTGTTTCATCCGGGCGGCACCTGCGGCTTCACCAATTTCATCATACAACTGCCGGGGGATGAGTGGAGTATTGTTTATTTCTCCAACCTGGCGGACAACCTCGCTCCTTTCCGGGATATCGTCCGGATCCTGAAGGAAGCCGGAGCCGGCGACTTCTCCAGGGTCTTCGCGCTGATTGACCTTACCCGGTAGCGGGGAGCGCCTTTATTCAGGCTGGCTGAAGACCACGGGCTGGCGGATCCGGTCGCTGACTTTGCGGTGGTGTTCAAAGGCGGGGGTCCAGGCGGGAGACTTTCGTAATGCATCCAGGGCTATCTTATCAAAGGCTGGATAAAAAGGCACTACCACCTCCGCATCTTCTACTTTTCCTTCTTCATTGATGGTAGCTTCCACCACCACGACAGCCTGGTCCCCGTTGGTAAACTTATACTCATCGGGAAAGTATAAGGATTTACCCAGGTATTTACTCCAGGCCTTCAGACCACCGGGGTATTCTGCCCCTTTATCTTTATTTGTCGTGTCGGCAAGGACGGTGCCTTTTTCATCAAAGTATTTCTTATCCACCAGCACGCCCTGCTGGTCGTATATTTCGACGGCGCTGAGCCCTCCTTCCCGATAAAAATATTGCCATTTCCCGTATTTCTTAAACCCGGGGGCATACCGGCCGGCTGCGGAGGGGTTGCCATTGTCAAACCAAAAGACCTCTACCCCGCTGCCATCGGGGTTGTAATTGGCCGAGTCGGAAGGATAACCATTGCGATGCCAGCCCAGCCGGATCCCGATCGGGTTACCCTGGTCATATACGGTAGTGTCTTCTATGGCCCCATTGCTGTAGTAACGAAGCCAGAGCCCCTGTTTCTTCCCATCGCGGTAGGCGCCTATGGATTCGGGGATACGGGTAGGGTGGTAATAGCGGAAATAACCCGAGGGGATCTTGCAGGCGCTGTCCTTATAAAGACCTTCCATCTGCAGGGAAAGGCTGTGCAGGTAATAATCTTTCCGGTGCCAACCGGAGTCTGTCTTCTCCATTAAACTATAGAAACGGGCATTTACAGCGGTGGTATCATGCCAACGGTAGTCGAAATAGCGCTCGATCTTTTGGCAGTATACGGCAGGCATCGCCCAAAGAAAGAGCCATGCGATCAGGAGGGGTCTACTCATGGTGTTATGCTCTACCTGCCAAATTTAGTTTTTATTTATTATTTCTCATAACGTCCCGGGGGGTATTCGGGAGGATGGATGGAGAATCCGCTCCCGGACAAGGTCTTTTAAATTCCTGCTAACGGGGATCCTGAATTTCTCTATGAGGAGATCCTGCCCTTCCAGCCGGGTTACCTTATCCAGGGCGACGATAAAGGATTTATGCACTTTCATGAAATGAGCGGCCGGCAAAAGGCCTTCCATGCTCTTTAAGGTTTGGTAGGCCATCAGCTTCCTGCCGCTGAGGTGGACCATAATATAATTGTCTGCCGCTTCTACAAAGAGCAGTTCGTGCCACGCGACCTTCTCGTGTTTACCATTGCATTTTACAAAAAAATAGTCGGGGACGAGGGGACCTGCCTGCTCCTTCAGTTGATGGAAATCCCTGGCTTTACAGCAGGCCTTCCATAGCCGGGGAAAATCCACGGGTTTGATCAGATAATCCATGACATCCAACTCATACCCTTCCAGGGCGTATTCGGAATAAGCCGTGGTGATGATGACCATGGGAGGATCTTTCATGGATTTGATCAGGTCGAGCCCGCTGAGTCCCGGCATTTCGATGTCCAGCAGGAGGAGATCGGGATGCAGGGTCTCTACCAATTCCAGGGCCTGAAAGGAATTCGCGGCTATGCCTACGATGTGTAAAAAAGCGATGTCTTTACATTCTTCTTCCAATCCTTTTCTTGCCGCAGGCTCATCATCTATTATAATAGTGCGCAGGGGCATCAGCAGGACAGTTTTAAAGTGACTTCATAAAGGCCGGGCCCTGCCTTAACGATCAATTCATACCGGCCGGGGTAAATAAGCTCCAACCTTCTTTTTATGTTCCCCAGGCCGATACCGCCTCCCGGGACGGCCTTGTCAGCGATGGTGTTGCCCGTATGAAGGCGGAAGAAACCGTCTTCGGTATAACAGCTATCGATGACTATGAGGTTGGGCTTATCCGGAAAAGCCGAGACGTGTTTGAAACAATTTTCAACCAGGGGCATTAATAAGAACGGAGCGATGCAGAAGCCCCTCACCTCTTCCAGTCCCGTACAGGTAACCTGATAATTATCATTCAGCCTATCCTGCTGCCATTCGATATAGGTCCGGATAAAGGCCAGCTCCTTCTCTACTTCTACCATCGGTTTGTCGCATTCATACAGCTGGTAGCGCAGCATCTGCGAGAATCGTTGCAGGGCCTCCCTTCCCCCTGCGTTGGAGCGGTCTATTTTATAATAGATCGTATTCAGGGCATTAAAAAGAAAATGGGGATTGATCTGGTGTTTTAGTAATTCCAGCTCCGATAAGGCGGCTTCTTTAAAAAGTTTCTCCAGTTTATTCGAAGCCTGCATCCGGTCGAACGCCAACCGGATGGCCGCTCCGGTGCCTGGTATGAAACATACGAGAAAATAAGAGCCGAAGACCAGGTCCGACCAGAACCAGTAATAAAAATGTTTGGGGGACCGGATAACGTTCTCCTGGTATTGGGAGAGTGAGCTACCGAATAACCTCAGCTGGGACAGGATGATCGCGCTGCCGCCCAAAAAGACAAGCCCTATAAAACAGGTGACAAAATAAGCTGTCCTTTTCCGGTAGAGCAGCCGGGGTAATAATCGTTCGATGGTGATGCCCAGCACCCCCATCGTCACGGATACATCGATGGCGGTCGAACTTAACGCCTGTGGGAAATTCGGTATTCCTCCCAATTTGAACAAACCCCAGAACAAAAAAAAGAGCAAGCCGAAGATCAGGTAGTACAGGCCTCTGCTTCCTATTATCATATCATAAATATAAAACTAGTCTCCCAGAACAGTCCTACCTTTCACCCGGTATTTTCGACACCTGGCGTAAGAGATTTTCCCCGGCCTTTCCCGATCCCTAGTTTTAGGAAAATAAATGTTATGAACAGAAAGAAATTTTTGATGGCCACCACGGGAAGCCTGTCGGGCCTGCTACTGGCCCCGGGTCTGGTAAAAGCCGTCCCCGCCGGCGTCGGCGTCGATCCTGAACCCTATAAGCAGGAGCTGGTAAAAGAATTCGTCATCGCCGGGCATGGCAACCTATCCAAGGTGCAATCCATGCTGAAGGACTATCCCAACCTCCTATACAGTAAATTTGACTGGGGTAATGGCGACTTTGAGGCGGGGATCGAAGGCGCCGGGCATGTGGGGAATAAAGAGATTGCCTCTTTCCTGCTGGATGCCGGCTCCAGGGTCACTTTATTTGTCCTTACCATGCTGGGAAGGACCGACCTGGTGAAGCCGGTCCTGGAAGCCTATCCGAAACTGATCTTTGCCAATGGACCGCATGGGTTCACGTTACTGCACCATGCAAAAGCCGGCGGTAAGGAGGGGGAAGAACTGTACACCTATTTACAGGAGAAAGGGTTGAAAGAAGATTGGGTAAAAATAAAATAGACAAGATGATCGCCGACGTCTCCCTTACGGAAGCCATTCAAAAAGGGGATATGCCCCTGCTGGAAAAATACCTGGCCGATAATCCCCTGCTGGCGGACGGCAGGACGCCCGATGGTGTGTCTCTATTGCTATTCGCTCTCTATTGCCGAAATACCGAAGCGGCGCAGGTCATAAAGAAACATAAGCCGTCCATGGATGCATACGAAGCCGTCTGCTGCGGCGACCTGGAACGAGTGCGGGCACTCATAGACCCTTCTCCCGAGCGGATCAACCAGCCTTCTCCGGATGGATTTTCCCTGCTGGGCTTTGCCTGTTTCTTCGGACAAGTGACTGTCGCCCGGTACCTGGTGGAAAAAGGGGCTGCTATCGATGCCCCTTCGGTCAACTCCTTCAAGGTAGCGCCCATTCACTCCGCCGCTGCTATTTCCAGCTATCCGCTGGTAAAGCTCCTGGTGGAGAAGGGAGCCGATGTCAACGCCCGGCAGCAGGGGAATTTTACCGCCCTGCATGCCGCTGCCGGCCATGGGGTCCCGGAGATCGTGAGGTTGCTCCTGGAGAATGGCGCCGATGCGGGGGCCGTCACGGATGCCGGTGAGACACCCCTATTCCTCGCGGAAAAAAACGGCCACGCCGAAGTAGCTGAATTAATAAGATCTCATGTAAGAGGAGGTGATTGATCCGATAATAGCAGGTCGTTGATCCGGCGCCCTACCGGCCAACCCCAACCGTAGCCAGGTCATCCTCCACCTCGATGCGCTCCGGCCTGGGGCCGGCATAGACCCAGATCATCGCCATCGGCTTCCTGGAATGATTGATGAAATAATGAACCCGTCCTCTTGGCTGAATGGCAGTAGAGAGCCCGGACATCCGGTACCGGCGTCCTTCGACAAAACAGGTGGCTTCACCTTCCACAATGCAAATGGACTCATCAAAGTCATGGAGGTGGGCCGGGAGGCGACCGTCCTGGTAAAACAGGGCATAACCGCCGCTCATGCCTATCCCGGGCAACAGGCTATCATTAAAGTAATCGATAAATTCCGTGTATTTCCCTGAGGAGTAACGCCTGGCCGTTTTGTACCGGGTGATGTGTTCTGTCCCCATTTGCCCGTTGAAGTCATCAGGCACCTGTTGGGTTGCCCTTTGATAGTCTTCCGCCAGGGTGCGTACCGGATTGACGACCGGCATGGCGATATGGAAGACTGCCGGATCATGCGCGGACAGGTTACGCACGCTGTGCACGTTATCACGGGACACGGTGATATTATCGAAGGGGAAAAGGGTATATCCCCGCTGATCTGCTTCCACGCGGGCAGTTCCGCTTATCAGGGTGATCGATTCCCCATGTGGGTGGGAATGAGCGGGTATGGAGGCGCCCGGTGCGAAGGTGACGATGGCCGTAAATAAGTTGACGGCATTCGTAAATTCGCCTACCAGCGCCTCACATGTAACTCCCGGCGCCAGTTCGATGGTGACCCCTTCCCCCCTTTCCGTGATCCTTTCCGGACGGGAAGGCTGCAGGTCCGGGGGTACAGCTGCTGCAACGGTGATATCAACTGCCGCCACATAGGGAGACAGGTCCGGGGTAATGCGGCATTCATGGCCCGCGGCTGCCAGGACCTGTTTCAGGCTTTTCAGCAACAGGGCGGCGTCCAATCCGCAAGCCAGCATCCGGAAGCCCTCTTTCTTTCTCCGTTGCATATCTTCCTCTCCATTCGTAACAATCCCGCAATACCGGCCCGCCCGAATGATCTGTGCTTTCACCTCCTCCATATGGGCATTCACAACGGGGTTGTCCCAATCGCCTGCATATCCTGCGGAGGCGCAATAATCGGCCGGACCAAAAAAGAACAGTTCTGCACCGGGGACTTCCAGCATCGACCCGATATGGTCACCTCCTTTCACGGATTCGATGAGGGGCACGACCAGTACATTTTCATTGGCCTCGCGGATATGCTCTGTGAAACATTGTCCCCAGCCGGTAGCCCGTTCGGCCCCTATACCGCGAACACCCTCCGGCGGGTAGCGGGCGTAAGCCAGGGCTGTTTGCAGGGCTTCGGCCGTTTCCACATGAGGCACGACGACGCCGTCCGCGCCAAGGTCCAGCGCCCGTTTGATCAGCCCTTCCTGTAATTCCGCGATACGCACCAGCACGATGGTGTTGCAACGCACGGCGGCCCGGATATGGGCTACGATCTCCGCCCAGTCAAGATGACCGTGTTCAGCGTCAATGACCACCCAATCCAGGCCCAGGGCTACTGCCATTTCTGTAATGGAAGGCGATTCCAGCGTCACCCATAATCCCATCACCGGCTCTGTAGCTGCCAGTTTTCGTCTAAATGCCCGTAGTGCTGCCGCTTTCATACCCTTAATATTATTTATACGCTTCTTTAATAAGGTCCCTTAGCCTGATCGTCTCGGAAAGGGTATCTGCTTCGTTACAATGCTCCCAGGCCGTCCAGATATATTCAAGGCCTATCCATCCTTCATACCCTGCGGCTTTTAATTTTTCAATGATCTCTTTATAGTCGATGGTGTTATCCGTCATCGACGTCTGCAGCCGGCCTTCTCTGGCGCCCCGCGCATGAAAATGACTGGCATAACGTAGAAAAGGGTCTATTGCTGACTGCGGGTATCCATTGTAGATAAAATGCGTATAGTCGAGGGTGAGGGTCAACCCTGGCACCGCATCCAGCAAGGCCTGCATATCCACCGGGTCGGTGAAGGGGCAGCCGATATGCACTTCGACGGAAAAGACGAGGCCGGCTGCGGTCGCTTTTTCCAGGCGCCAGTATAGCTCTTCATAACAGCGTACGATCGTCTCTTCTTTTGTCCACTCCGGGAAATGCATGCCCGGCAGGGTGGTAATATGGTCCGCGCCCAGTTCGCCCGCGTAGTCGAGGAGCTGCAGGAATCGCTCCCGGGCATATTGTCTCCTGGCCTGTTGGGGGTGATTGATGGCATAGGCGGAAAGTTTGGTATCCAGTTGCAGGTAAACATCCGTGGCTACCAGGCCCCGGTCTTCCAACAACGTGGACAAGGTGCGCGCCCGCTGCCGTAACTGTCCGAACTCGCTTTCCGCTGTCAGGTGGGAGCGGCCACTGAAAAGGCCGATGTCCACCCCCCCGCAATCCAGCATGGCGATAAGGCTTAGTACTTTATCGTGCGCTAACAGGGGGAAGGTAAAATCCGCGCAGGCAAACCGTAGTTTTTTCATATAGTGGTTCCTCCTTTCCGTGTAGTCCCACCGTTCCATTCAGCCGTGGCAAGATAGCCGCCGTCGATGAGGATACTGGTGCCGGTAATACCATCAGAGTCTTCACAGCTAAGCCAGGCGACGGCCCGGGCGATGTCCTGCGGATAGAGGATCCGGCCGGTGGGAACACGTTGTAGTCGTTCCTGCAGCAGTTCCTCACTACCCACATGTTCTCTTAACAAAGGGGTGTCCGTGATGCCGGGGCAGACGGCATTACACCGGATGCCCTCCGGGGCGTAATCGATAGCGATGGATTTCGTCAGCATCAGCACCGCTCCTTTGGAGGCGATATACCCCGGCGTCCGGGCCTGGCCGACAAAACTGCTGACGGACCCCATGTTGACGATATAACTGCGCTGCTGCTGCCGAAAGAACGGATAGGCATATTTGAAACTGAGAAAAATAGCTTTCAGGTTGATGTCCATCTGCAGGTCCCATTCTTCACTGGTGACGGCGTGCAGGTCTTTGATGATATTGATAGCAGCATTGTTGACTATGATATGCAGACCGCCAAAGCGGGCAGCCGTTTCGGCGATGGACCTTCTGACGTCATTCTCTTTCCCCACATTGCAGGAAGAAAAAGCGGCCACCTCGCCCCTATCCACGATCTGCGCTGCCAGGGCTTTGCCCGCTTCTTCCTGTATATCCGCCAGGGCCACCGCGGCGCCATGATGAGCAAAATGTTCGGCGATGCCGCGGCCGATACCCTGTGCAGCCCCGCTGATCCAAACTACTTTGCCTGCAAATTTCCCTTCCATGGTTGTTCTCGTTTGAGCGATGGATATCATTTAGCGGTGTCGGGCAGCCGCAGCGGCAATTCCAGCCAGGCCAGCCCTACATTACGACGCATGTGACTATCGGCGCCCGGAGGAATCTCTGCGGCGCTGTTGCCGTCATAGAAGATAGCCAGCCTGTTGCCCCTGACGACGACGGACGGCAGCCCGATGATATGCCGGCTCCAGCTGCAATTAGCCGAATCCAGTACGACAGCTTTATTGGCGGGATCCCATTTATCGAGGTCTTTTGTCCAGTATACCCAGACAGCATCGGTATATTCCAGACCGTCGCGGAGCCCTACGTGATTGGTAAAGACAAACCAGGTCTGGTTGGCAGGTTCATAATATACGGAAGAATTCTCCACCTGTTCTTTTTGCGGAAGGAAGGGTGTGGGATCTATTTTCCAGGTGGTGTCGAGATTCTTTGTCCGGGCATAGCTCAGGGTACGCAGGATCACCGGAGTGTCGGTCGATGCTGAAAACAGCATCCGGTATTCGCCGTCGTGGGAGATGACATTGCCGGGGCTGACCGATCCGGCATAATAAGTCCCCGGCGCGGTCCGGAGGGGGGCAATATCATATCTTTTTTCCCAGGGTCCTCCCGGCGCGTCGCTTTCCGCTTTTTCGGCGAGATAGGGAAAGGCGGGAATGTTGTTGGGTGCGGGAGATACATGCGGGGTGCCCAGGTAGAACATATGCCATTTTACCCCGTCATAATACACGCTGCCATAGGACGCGGACCGTGAATCGTCGCTGCCCGGCGCCCCATACTTCAAGACGGGGCCTTTTACCTGCCAATTAACGAGATCCTTGCTGGTGGCCAGACAGGCGAGCCAGCCTTTAGGTCCGGCCCCGTCATAGTGCATATAATAAGTGTCCTTATCCTGGAATACAAAGATATCCCGGGCGCCCAGGTAGTCACTGCTGTCCGGGCCGGCGCCGTATTTCAATACGATGCCTTCGTCTTTGGCATCCAAACGGTATTTTGCGGATGGGCGGCCATCGGCATAGGTTTTTATAGCCGACGCTGCTTTCACCTGCGAGCCGGGTTCGTGCGGCATACCGCAGGAACCCAGGGCCAATATAAGTATACAGAGGGGAAATGTGGATAGCAGTTTTTTCATCATCGCTTTTATTTTTTGAATTATCTGTTTCAAGCTTGTTGAATATATACCACCTTCGTCTGCAGATATTCTTCCAGCCCGTGTTTGCCGTCTGCCCCGCCAATACCGGATTTCCGCCAGCCTGCATGAAAACCCTGAATGGCCTCGAAATTTTCCCTGTTGAAATAGACCTCTCCAAACTTAAGCTCTTTGGTAGCCCGCAGCATGGTGTTGAGGTCATTGGTATACACGGAAGAGGTAAGTCCATATTCGCAATCGTTGGCGAAGGCCAGCGCCTCGTCGAAGTCTTTTACTTTCATGACAGGCAGCACGGGGCCAAAGACCTCCTTTTGCATGATCTCCGCCTTTTGGCTAACCCCTGCCAGGATCGTGGGCTCGTAATAATATCCTCTAGGGAAGGCGGTACTCTTCTTCCCTCCCACTACCACCCGGGCCCCCTCGGAAATGGCCTTCAGCACCATTTTATCGATCTTATCCAATTGTGTCCGGTTGATCTGCGAGCTCATATCGATGCCTTCGTCCTCGGATGCATTCCCTACTTTGACACCTTCCATAGCTTTGATAAGCTTTGCCATAAAGGCATCGTATACGGGAGCCTCCACATAGGCCCTTTCGGCGCAGTTGCATACCTGTCCGCTATAAATGATCCTGGACGCTACTATCGCTGTTACGGCCAGATCGAGATCGGCGTCTTTACAAACGATGGCCGGCGCCTTGCCGCCCAATTCCAGGGAGACCCTGGTAATATTCTTTGCGGCAGCCGCCATTACTTTATGTCCCGACTGTACACTGCCGGTCAGGCTAATGATCCCTACATCCTTGTTGTTGGTCAGCGCCTCGCCGATCTCCTCTCCAAAGCCACAGACAATATTGAGAACGCCTTTCGGAAGGTGGATATCTTTGATGTACCCCGCAAACTCAAGGCAGGTCAACGGGGTCTCTTCGCTTACTTTGATCACGACGGTATTACCGGTCAGTAATGCGGGAGCTACTTTTCTTGCCATTACGAAAAAAGGGAAGTTCCAGGGGCAGATGCCTACCACCACCCCGATGGGGAATTTATGGAGGAAGATCTGTTCTCCCGGGCGGTCGCTGGGGATGATCTCCCCTTCATAAGAGCGGGCAAGGCCGGCATAGTAATCATAATATTCCGCCGTCACATCGATCTCTACCTGGGCCAGGGACATCACTTTGGCCTGCTCTTTCGCTAATGTCTTCGCCAGGGAGACGCGGTGGTTCCTGATCACGGTCGCCATGCCTTTTAGAAAAGAAGCACGGTCCACGGAGGTTCGCCGGGCCCATTCACTTTGTGCTTTCCCGGCCGCTGAAATGGCTTTGTCCCCATCCTCCCGGGTTCCCCGGGGGACCCTTGCCATCAATTCTTCGGTACAGGGGTTGAATACATCGATATATTCCTGTGCGGGGGAGGCTGTCGAAAAAGCCCCATCGATGTATTGCTGATAAGTAGTCACCTTGGCTGTTGGCGTAAGCTGATCGTTAGACATAAAAATGTTTTAAGGTTATACAATTTGTTGGTTTCGACGCCAGGTTTTGACAATATCCGTGTTGACCACATCTTCCGGGAGCTCTCCCCGGGCGATCTGTACCACCTGTCGGCAAACTTTCCGGCCTATCTCGCGGAACAGGTCATGGGTCCAGGCGATGCAATGGGGAGCCGCGATAACATTATCCAGTTTGAATAAGGGGTCCTGCACCGAAGGAGGTTCGACGGCAAATACATCGGTTGCATAACCGGCTATCGATCTTTCCGTCAGGACCCTGATCAACGCCCCTTCATCGATGATGCCGCCCCTTGCCGTATTGATGATAAAAGCCTCTTTCTTCATCAGCGACAGTTCATTTTGACCGATGAGGTTGCGGGTCTCGTCGGTGAGCGGGCAGTTAACGGATATAAAATCCGACTGTTTCATCAGGGTGGTCAGCTCCACCAACTGCAGGCCCGCGGCGGCGGCCTTCTTCTTATCCAGATAGGGATCGAAAGCCAGCGGTGGGTTCATATCAAAAACCCGGATCATTTCTACCAGCTTTCCACCGATGCCCCCGGCGCCGATCAGACCCAGGGTCTTCCCGCGCAATTCGCTTCCCATATAAAGGCTTCGCCGGGACCAGTCGCCACTCCTTACCAGTTTATCTTTTTCGAATATCCGGTGAGAAAGGGCCAGCATCCAGGTAAGGGTTGCCTCTGCCACGGAATAGTTCACGGCTCCCCGGGTGATGGTCACGAGAATATTGGCCTCGCTGCAAGCCTGCAGATCGACCATATCGTATCCTACCCCAAAGCGGCAAATGGCTTTAAGGCCCCGCACGCCTTTAAAACTTTCCGAATTATACACCGGGGTCAGGGAAATGATGGCATCATATCCCTGAAGCATATCCGGAGTTACCGGCGACCGGTGTTCGGGCAGGAATTCATATTCCAGTCCTATCGATTTGTCCAGAATATCCAACCCCATATCCTGATAGGTCAGCTGACCATCCGCCGTCAGAAAATCCCTCGTTAATCCGACCCTGAACATCTTCGTTAATTTAATGGGATGAATAGATAAGCGGGTTCTGTTCGTTGTTGTTCAGCAGGTCGCCCACTTTGAGCTGGCGCAGGTAACTTTCGGGCAGGATGTTAGGCTGCCCATTAAAAACATTCCCGTCCGGCATATAGGCGCAGGTCATAGCCCTCCTGAGACCCGGGGTCATGTTGGCATGTGCGCCATGGATGGTCAATCCATTGTGGAAGGTGCAGCTACCGGCTTTTATAACAGCGGGTACTGCCCTGGTATTTCGGAACTGCGTGTATTGGTTAAAGATCTCTCCGACATTCTTCCCGATCTGGGGAGAATCGAAGGTGGTCTCCTTATAGGATCCCGGAATGAAGAACATACAACCGTTCTCCAGCGTCACGTCATCCAGGGCCACCCAGATGGATAAGGCCCTACGATCGGAGAAGGACCAGAAGGGCGTGTCCAGATGCCAGGAGGTTGGATTGGCCCAGGGGCGTTTGATGAGGGCCTGATCATGCCAGATCCGGATACCTCCGGCGCCGGACAGTTCGGCGGCCATTTTACCGATCCGCTCGTCCAGCATCAGTGCCCGCACTTTGTCGTTGGTCTGCCATAAGTTGAGCAGCTGGTCAAATACGTTCCTGAAATAATCGGCTTCTTTATTGATGCCATCCTCTTCTCCGGTCTTAACGGATTTGCCAGGCATTTTCTGTCCATGTCTTTCCTCTACGGCTTCGTCGACGGCCACTCTCCAAAACGCCAGCTCTTCCCCGTCCAGGAAGTTATCGATGATGACAAAGCCATTCTCTCTATAAAAATTGATTTGTTCACGGGCAAGCTCAGATTTCATAATTATGTAGTTTAATGAATGTATGTCGAAGGGATGAGAGGGGTCGGTATCCAAAGATAATTCTCCGGCCAGGCGATAAAAATGTACAAACCTGCATTTGTTTTGTACTTTCTGATATTTTTGAAGCCGTTATCCCCGCATCGTCATGGTTGAACCTTTATCATTTTAAACAAAGTATTATTGGCTCTACCATCAAAACGAATCAGCCCCATCTCATCAGCCGTATATTTCTTCCCAGGCTGGTCATTAATAAAAAGCTGATAGGTGGCATGAGCTTCCAGGTCTTGTAAAACATGATGCATCGATGCATTGCCGGTTTCTTTCCACTGTCTGTCATCTTTTTCCCATTGAAGAATAGAAAGAGAGCAGGTGGAGGTCCCGGAAATCTTTAAAGAGGCCCGGCTGCTGTTGCCGGAAAAGTATTCGAGTTCGCTCGTGCCGGCATGGACGGCAAAAGGGCGGTGGTCGGTAACGGAAAAATGGTTTACGCTGATCGAATAGTCATTGTTGGACAAGCTGATCGTATAATCCTGCCCCCGCAGCCAGTATTTCAATCGAGTCCCGTCCAGCTCCGGCGTCAGATGGGGCTCCAGGTATAACCGGTTGTACTGGGGACGAATGCCATAGATGTTTCGATAGAGTCCCACTACAGCCATTATATTATTGGACAGGATGTCATCGCCTGCTCCTGTCTGTTGCAATCGGGTATAACGCTGGTGGCCCAGGCCATCGGCCTCGTAGCGGTCGATAACGTTGCGGATGTATTTCAGCGCGATGGCGGGATGCCGCTGGGCATAACAACGGGTACCCAATTCAGCCCAGGACAAAAAAAGATCTCCGTTCTCATAATTCGGGTAAGGGTAATTCACGTTGAGCAGACCGACGCTGTCTTCATAGGGGAAAAAGCAGGAGGGCCAGATAAAGAGTTTTTCTTTTTGCATCAACTCTTCCATCCTGTCCAGGATGGCGTCTTTTCGGTCCTCATCCTCGCATAGACCGTAACCAATGGCCAGGAAGTTGGTCATACAGCCAAGGTTGTTGCCATATACCGAGCCGTCTTTTTCCCGCCAGTGAACGTAGGATTTTGTAACCGGGTCCCAGAAGCCGCCGTCGGTTATATCTTTGTTAAAGGCGGTCTTTAATTTTAATGCCAGCCGTTGGTACTGGCCGGACATCTTTTTATCCCCCAGTAAGCCTTCCAGTTCCGACCAGCGGGTCAGCGCCTTATACATATAGGCGTTGATACTGGACACTTCGTAAGATGCCCATACGACATCCATCCAGTCGGCGCCTTTATTTTCTTTGTAGGTATTTTGGATCACTTCAAAAAGCCCGTTGCCATCAGCGTCCCTTTTGGTCATATACGCCAGGACCTTTTCACAGGCAGGTTTGAACCGGCGCAGCCAGGTGATATCGCCGGTCATATCGAACTGTTCGGCCACGTCGATGGCATAGGCCGGCTGGGCGTCGAGCATATATCCCCACTGGCATTCGTAGAAGCCATTCTTCCGGAAGGTATTGGGCATGGCGTCTGTCGAATCGTGGTGCCAGCGCGGGAGCACTCTCCCGTCAGGCATAATGGCCTCTTTTCTTTCGTAGTCCAGCGCCTGGGAAAACCCATTGATAAAATCGGGGGCATCGATGGCCAGGCCGAAGAGGGCAAGCCAGGGTTCCTGTGTGACGACCCATCCCGTACGCCATCCGTTCGAGCCGTACAGGTATTTATCCACCACGCCGTATCTGCCGATGGTATTGAGCATTTCGTTCACGGAAGATGCTTTTATTCCTTTCAGGTCTCCCCGGGAATATTCACGGTCATAAGAGAGCGCCTGGAGGGTATATTGAATGCTGGTGCCGGGTTGGCGGACAGCTGCAAAAACAGGCTGGCCAGTCTGAAGAAAACGTCGCAGGCCAACTTTAGTACCGACCGCTGCCGACGACGAAGACTGAGCCACGGAGAGGCTGTTGTCGGGCTGATGATGGAAGGTAGCTGTCCGGAAAGCGGCGGGGTCTTCCTTTGGAGTGACCCGGAAGCAACAGTTGTTGGTCTTGTTCCAGAAGGTCAGGGCGCCGGCCTGCATCCCATAGACATCCCCCGGCCGGTCCAGGAAACGGTTCCAGGCAACGCCCCCATTATCGAGGAGGGCGCCGTCCCAGGTTGTCATGGAGTTGAACTCCCAGCGGGGAAAATCATTCTCATCGATGACAGCATCTTTCCCGTATCGTCTGTCGATCCGCCATTGGATATCTTTTTTACGGATGGTAAAGGTCCATTCTTCTTCGATGGGTAATACTGGTTGTCCGAATCTTATGGGGCCAACGTGAATGGAATTGCCGTCGATCGTCAGTGCCGGGGAGGCGCTGCTGTTCATGGAGGTAAAGGTCTGGTTGCCCGCCCGGATGCCCGAGTACACCTTCTTTCCACTTCCGGTAACCTCCACTCCTTTCACGCGGATATTTTCCAGGCTGCAACCTCCTGCATAATTAAGGCGCAGTATTAAACTCCCGCTGCTGTCCGACAACGTTAGGGTTCTATTTTCTTTATCCAGGAGGATCGTGGACCGTTGGTCCTGAGCAGTAAAATTCCATCTGCCCGGCCGCACGGCAAACAGGAAATATTGATCATCGACACCGGTAAATCTCACGGATGGGTTGTCGCCGATGGGCTTACCGTTTTTCATGACTGACATCCCGTTGACGGATATAACCGGGGCATCAAGTCCCTGACGAGGAACGCCAACAGTAGCGGTCGTATGGATGGGAACGGTGACGCTCAACCGCACCCTGCCTTCTTCTTCCCTTTTATAATCCACGCTGATCTTTCCTTTTATGGTGGGGACGATGCTATGGATCTCCTGTAAGCCGCCTGGTTGGGGAAGAATATGAAAGGTGGCATAGGCAGGCGCTTCCGGGCCGATGCCGGCTACATATTGACTCAGCAGTGTCAGGGGGCCACCGGCCCAGCCGTGATTGTAGGAACCACCGCCATATCCCTCCGAGCCGATGCCCCATCCCTCCCAGAGGGTGCTCAGCTTGCTGTCCACCATGTTGGCATATCTTTTCTTCATCCTTTCCAGCCCCGCCCTCGCATCGTGCATGATAAAAAAGGATTCCAGGATATATTTTTCCATGTACGGGCTGGCGTGGAACTCCGTCCGTAATACTTTTTTGATCGCTGAGAACTTCGTGCTATCAGCCAGACCCGCTACCACCGCCAACCCGTTACCCCGGTCGTCGATGACGCCTTTGTTTTCCGGGCTACGGTAGGCGCTGTCCTTCCATAAATTCTTATTGTAATTTTCTTCGATCGACCGGTACCGGGCCTCATAGATCTTGCGTCCTTCCTCGTCTTTTGTCAGCTCCGCCATCCGGCTGGCGGCATCCAGGGCCATATAATACCAGGCGTTGTCGATGACGGGCGCATCGATGTCATCCCCCCAGTCCAGCCAATCCCATCCGCCCGGTCGATGTACGACCAGGCCATCCTTACCCATCTCCCATAACAGCACGTATTTCTTTACGGAAGGATATACATACCGGATCAGGGCCGTGTCGCCGGTGTAGCGGTAATAATTCCAGAAACCATAGCGGCCGATGCTGGCCAGCATTTGAGCCGGCAACTCCTTGTCCCAGGGACCGGAGGGAACGGGCGAATATAGGACACCGTCAGGTTTTTGCCAGTCCACCAGGTTATGGATGGCTTTTTGAATAGCCAGGAACCCGTTGTGATCACAGGAATAGAAGATCTCTCCCATCAGGATCACCGCGTCTCCCCACCACTGCGCCCGCTCCCTGTCAGGATCCTGGATAGCGTCCCGCAGGTTGACGTTGAGGGTATTGAAGGACTTTTGCCAAAGGGTATTATAAAATGGGTTGTCACAGGAGAACTCCCCGATGCGCTCCGTGTTAAACCGGGTCTCGCGGTATTTCAGCGCCAGAACCTTTACCCCCGCCGGAATGCGGTATAATACTTCGTGCCCATTCATATAGCCAAAGGTTTCGAATTCCTGTATCCCTTCTTTGGTAATATATTCGGCGCGGACATTGTACTCGCTACCTCCTTTGTAATTATCCGTCCGCATATCTATCTTCAGCCCTGCGTGAGCGGCTATCTTCAGGTAAGGTGTGATGGTGATATTTTTTGGCAGTTGGGCAACGATGAGTTTACCTCCGTTAAGCTCCCCTGTATCGGGTTGGGGTTGAGACTCGCTGACATAATCGAGGAGACCTGAATCTTTCCAGAATGGGATTGGTCTTACGGCTAAGTTATTCCAGGGGGCGAGGGGCGGAAGGCCGTATTCCGTAACAGGCATCCATGTCCGGTCATCGAAGCCCGGCTGGTTCCAGCGAGGAAGATCATGCCGGGCATCAAAATAAACATTGTATTCCGGCAGGCGAAAATTCGGAAGGATGCCCCCTGTATTTCCAAAAGCCGGGTGCCGGATAGCTTTCCAGGTGGCATCGGAACTTATTTTTTTATTCCCCAGGTCAGCCTCGAACAGCAGTGCCGGTTTTCCGCTGCTCTTATGATCGAAGCCATCTCTTCCCCAATACCAGGCCAGGATGGCGATGGTATTTTTCCCCTTTTCCAGGTAAGGGGCCAGATCCAGTTCATCGTAATAGGTATCGCGGGGATTGGGACCTCTTTTTAGCTGACCTTCGAATACCACCATTTTCCCATTCACCCAGAGCCAGTATTTTGAATCGGTGGCAATGCCTGTGCGGGCCCTTTTGGGGAGCGCATCGATAAAAAATTCCTTCCGGTACACCGTCCATAGATTCGTGTCCTTTTCCGCAGCCGGAATACCGATCCATTTAGCTTCCCATAACCGGTCTCCGGATTGACTTGTCTGACTAAAACAGGAAAGGCCTCCCAGGAGGATCGTAAAGATGGTTAAGGACCTGAATAAATAAGTCATGGCATGGCTTTTAAAAAACTTCTTTGATAATGGTGACCGGTCCCAGCAATCCGGATTCCAATAAGGGGGAGTCCTTGTTATAGGGATCATAGGTGGTAAAAGCAAATCGCCCGCTGGTGCGCGGCTCTCCTTTCAGGAGCCATTCGGGGAATTTATCATTTTTTATACCATCCTGCGGCAACTGATCGTCCCCGATGAGACGATTGGGCCATAAGTTAGCTACGGAGATCTCCAACAGGTTGTCTTTTAGTTTGACCAAACCCGTGATGTCCACTTTCCAGGGGGCAGTCCATACGACGCCCAGGTCCTGTCCGTTGAAGATCACCCGGGCCATATTCTTCACTTTACCCAGATCGAGATAGAGCCGGTGGTTCTTATCCGTGTCAGTCGCAGCGGGTCCATCGAAGTGCTGACGGTAAACGGCAATTCCTGAATAGTATTTGATGCCTTTATCGGCATTCGAGGTCCAGTCTGTTAAAGAGTCGAAGGTCACCGACGCCGGCCCACCCCATTTGGGATCAAAGGATACGGTCCAGGTTTTATCCAGGGTGGCCAGTTTCGTCCTCTCCGGGAAATTTTTCTTTATATCCGGGGAGGTCTTTGTGCTTTTAGAAAATACGATGAAGTAACTCTGGTAAGCATCGAATAACAACGGCAGGGTCGTGCGCCCGTCGCCGGTGGAAAACTCCCCCAGCATCCGGGTCTTGCCCGTTAAGGGGTCCCATAGTTCGGGAGCTCCCTGATCGGTATTGAAGATACAGGTGGTTTGCAGCGATTGGCCGGTACGGTTGGATACGAAATAGAGGTCCCAATCTTTCGATGTCCGGTGTGTATAACGGAGGGATGCGGCCGCTTCGAAATCTTTTTTTACCCCCATGTCATGGAGTAAACCCGCTGTCAGGTCATAATCCGGGTAGAGGGTGTTGTTATTGGGGGGGGCGAGGGGACTTCCCCAGATCATTTTCCCTTTGCCATATGGGTGTTGGGACGGGGTCATGGGAATGTCCGTACCTCCCCAGAGCTGGCTGGCCAGTTCCTTCACCTTTTGATCGCACCCGGGATAACCGGTCAGACTGGCCGACCGTATGGGCGGCGTGCCTACCACGATAGCGCCTGCATCCACCAGAGACCTGATCTTTTCCAGCAGGTCGGGGGTCATGGCCACGACGGCGGGTAACACCAACAACCGGTAAGTGGCTCCTCCCGGAAATACGATCCGGTTATTTTCCACGCGGGCCCGGTAGAGTTGCCCGGGGGAACAGCCGTCGAAATTATATGCTTTCCGGTCAGGGATCACCGGATCTCCGTCCATGGCCGAAGGAGGCGGCAGGAATACCTGGGGGGCCCCTTCCGGTGTCAGGTACAGGATATCGGCGACCGTGCGGCCTTGCTGTAAGAGGTACTGACAACGGGATACATAACGGTGATAACCATCCGCCATCGGCCACCAGGTCTGCATCCGGTCCCAATGCACTCCATAGGGTCCCATGTTCATACCGGGTCGTAAGGAGTCGTCGAAGGGCTTGTGTTCGAAGGTGTGGTAGAAGAAGCGATTGACGCCGGCGGCAAAGGCCCAGTCGTTCTGGTCTTTCATTTTTTCCGGATATTGTTTCCAGGCCTCTGTGCCTTCTGCCGTAAAGGCTTCGGCCTGTACGACGGGGACGCCCATGGTATGGGCCAGGGAGGTGGCTTCGATGATGCTAAAGGCGGTATGAAAGCCATATCCTTTGCTCCAGAACTCACCCATGGGGATATCCGCCACCAGTCCCAGTTCCAGATCGGCGGTGGGGTTGAGATCATAGGGCTCGATGGATAAGCCCAGGCCAAGATGGTGGGCATATTTTTTTACCTGTTCGGCATGGTACGCTATCACCAGCTCCTGGCTGGTCTGCCGCAGGTCCCATAGGAACCGTTCGCTTATTTCGCGATTGCCTACAATCCTGCCCGCATAGACGGGATAGAAAGGCAGAGGATCATAACCCCTGCGCTGCTTAAACTCTTCTCTGAACCGGGCCGTCCAGTTCTGTGCCCCCATCTCCCAGCTATCCATGTGCAGCATCTTCAAACCTCCGGTGGAATCTTTATGCAGCATGGCGCCGGATTGAAGGATCTTGCCTACATAGGCTTCCAGGTGCCGGTCCAGGGCGACGGTATCGAACTTATCGGATTCAAAACCCAATCCCTGGTTGGGGGCAGGCCGGGTGACGGCGCCATTGTTGCGGCTGCCGAACCGCATGATGGTCCAGTTGCCCGGGGGTACGGTCCAGTTCAAGGTGCCATCGGGCTGAAGCTTATCGGTAAGATCAATTATTTTATCGGTTGGAATATCGGCAGCGGGCGAATCGGCATACGTACTGAAAGAGGGGATGGAGGGGGCAACCCCTTGTTTGGAGCTATATGGCTCGCGGTAGTAAAGCGCCTTCTCATCGATGCTGTCTATTTTCCCGGACCAGGTGGGAGTGGGAAAAGCCAGAACCGCCACATCTTTGTAAAAATCATTCCACTTCTTTTTTAGTTCGGGACTCAGGGATCCTTCCCCGAAATAGGGCCGTTTAGGTTGGGGTAATGGCAAGGTGATGGGGCCTTTGTCTGTACCGGATACTTGCAGGGAGCTGGCAACCAGGTGCTGCATCGACTCTTCGGGGGCGACCCAGGGTCCTCCGCTTCCCGTCCAGCCGGGTCCTATTCCCAGGGTCATGCGGATGCCCAATCGTTCGCATTCACTCACTGCGTGTTTGAACAACTCCTGCCATTGGGCGCTTAAGAAGTCGACAGGCCCCTGAGGAACGCCTACGTTGACTTCCAGGAAGAGGACCTGGCCGATGCCGGCCCTTTTCATGGATTCCAGGTCTTTGGTCATACCCGTTGCCGACATATTACCATCCATGAAATACCAATAGACGCCCGGCCTGACGGAATCAGGGGGGTTCAAAAAACCTTCTTTCAGGGCACTCATGTCGGATGGGGCCGGGGGCTGACTACAACCGTAAAAAAGAAGAGTAGCCGCCAAAAACAAAATAGGTAGATAGCAAGGTCTCATGTATGATTATTTCTTTTGATCGAATGAAGTCGTCCACTCATAGGTCCCCGAGCCGATCTCATAGACGGCCGGGTCCTGGTCCACTCCCTTAGGAAAGTACAGGGTAGCCGTCGTATTGGCGGGGATAGTGACCTTCCAGTGAAACTGCCCGTTGTCCACTTTCCAATCACTTGTTATCTGCCCATATAATGATGTAAAGGAAGCGTTGACCCATTTCAGGTCTCCTGCCGGTTGGGGCCGCATGATAATATTTTTGAATCCGGGACGGCTGCTGTCATAAGCGATGCCGCCCAGGGTCTGGTACATCCAGGCACCCAGGTAGCCGGCCAGGATCGTCTGGCTTTGACCATTCATGCCGGGGTCGCGGGTGTCCCGGTCCCATCGTTCCCAGATGGAGGTACCGCCCTTGCTCACCATATATCCCCAGCTGGGACGGGTGGTCTGCGTGAGAATGGTGTAAGCCGCATCGGTATGTCCCACGGAGGTGAGGACCTGCATGAGCCATTTCAGCCCGGGGCATCCGACGGTAAGATGTCCGTTGTTGGTGATCATAATATCGTGTACGAGGTTGTCGATGACGGGCTGACGATCTTGTGCCGGGACGAGGTCAAAAGCTAAAGGTAATACATAAGAAGTTTGGGTCCCGCTGAGAAAGGTATGTTTGCCTGCGTCAAAAAATGTCCGGAGAAAGGCCGCCTCCACTTTTTTTGCCGCGTTGTTAAAGTAGGCGGCATCTTCGGATTTCCCCAGGAAAGCGGCCGTTCGTTCCACCGTCTTATAATCGAAGTACAGGTAGGCGGTGGATAAGAGTTCGCGGGGAGTCCCGCCGTTATCAGAGGTCTTTTTATCCATGCTGTAGGCGTCCACCCAATCGGAGTAACTGCCTTTACGGTAGATGTAATCGGAGTCGTTGTTCTTTTCCAGAAATAGCGCCCAACGCCGCATCGTGGGGTAATTCTCTGCCAGTACCTGGCGGTCCCCATACATATAATAACAGGACCAGGGGGTTGAGGTGATGACGGCGGGCCAGCACGGGTCTTTGGTCTCCCAGAGCCAGAGCGAGCCGGCTTCTGAGATCAGTCCATCGGGCCGCTGGCTGTACCTGGTCTCCTCCAGGAAATTATGGTAGAAGGCAGCCACGTTGAACATATATCCTTCGGTCTCGGAAGTTTTTTCGCTGACGCTGAGCCAGGCCTGTCGTTCGTCCCGATCCGGGTCTACGGGAACGCCCCGTTCCTGCATGCGCACGCTTCTCAGCGTGTTGGCGTAGATCTTATTGACAAGGTCGTTGGAGCAGGTGAAGGCGCCCGTTACCTCCAGGTCCGACTGTACGGCCAGCAAGGTCAGGTCTTCTTTTTTGGGCACACCGGGCCAGCCCGTGATTTCGGCATAGCGGGTTCCCTGCCCTCTGAACCGGGGCGACCAGGTCTCTACGCCTTTTCCTTTGAGGGTATAGCTATCGGCGGATAGCGCACTGCGGTTAGGCGCCATATTGAGGTTGCCGGTGGAGTCGAGGTCGAAGGCGGTCCGGAGGAGGATCTTTGTGCCCTTCGGTCCTTTGACCTTTATCCGGCACATGCCGTACAGGTTCTGGCCGAAGTCGGCTACATAGACACCAGGGCGGGGTTGATAGAGGGAGACGGGGCTCAACTCTTCAACGACCCGCATCGGCTCCTGCATTTGTGCGATGAGCCTGCCTTTGGGGGCCGATACCATTTGTACGGGCAACCAGCGGGAGTCGTCGAATCCCGCCTTGTCCCAGCCTTCCTGTTCCATGGTGGCATCATACTCTTCTCCGTCAAATTCGCTGTTGGCGCGGATGGGTCCCTGGTCGGTGATGCGCCAGTTCTCATCGCTTACGATAAGCTCCCCCGTTCCGTCGGCATACCGGACCTGCATCTGCAGCAACAGCTTTGGGAAACCGAAGCTGGGTGTGGTAACGGGGAGGTGGATGCGGGGAGAGAAGAAGCGGCCGTTGCCCAGGATGACGCCCAGGGCATTATTTCCCGGGTGCAGGAATTTTGTTACGTCGAAGGTCGTGTACAAGACCCGTTTGTCATAGTTGGAGGTGGCAGGGTCCATGATACGATGGTCCACCTTTACGCCATTGAGATAAAGTTCGGAATAGCCAAGACCGGAAAGAAAGACCGTCGCACCTATAACAGGTTTGCGGATCCGGAAGCCCCGGCGAACCAAACGCGCCGGCAGCCTGCGGTGATCGTCAGCAGGACTGGTGTACGCCACATCGAGGCCGATCCACCTGGCTTTCCAATCTTCGGGGGCCAGCAGGCCCATTTGCCAGCAGCCCACGTCGCTCCACGGGGACGTATGTCCTTTATTATCCCATACCCGTACCTGCCAATAATATTGCTGAGCCGATTGCAGGGGTTCACCTCCGTAGGTGAGGTGTAAAGATTCTCCGGAAGCTATCTTGCCCGTCTGCCAAACCAGCTTGTCGTTGCGGGACAGCGCCGCGGCATTCTTTCCCACGCGGATCTCATAAGCCCGCTGAAGCACTTCCTTTTCTTTGCTGTCGAGCTGCCAGGACAGCCGGGGTTGTGTGGCATCGATTCCAATGGGGTTTTTTAAGAACTCCACCCGCAAGCCTTGTACTTTAAGCTGGCCCTGTACCGATAGACAGACGGCAAACAAACATTCAAGCAGAAAGATCTTTTTCATGCTGGCAAGTTAAAGGGGATGGGCCATGCCGCCTATTCAGGAAGTTAGCATGACCCATCCATATTCAAGGGATGGTACCGGAAGGTCTCCTTCCGGTCGCGACGCACAATGGATGAGGTTGGCATGCGACATATTTCGATTGGAAGCGTGCCAACCTCATCAATAGCCGGGGTTCTGGACTAGTTTCGTATTTATCTGCAGTTCCCGGGAGGCGACGGGGTAGATCAATCTTTCCTGGGTTACATTAAAGGTAGTAGGCAGCAACCAGCCGTACAGTGATTTCATGGTAACGCCTTTCGCCGTCAATACGGGAATGGCCTGCCCGATACGGATAAGATCGGTCCACCGATGGTTTTCAAAGGCCAGCTCATGCCGCATTTCCCTGGCGACGTTGTCGGCCGTTGCCGTCGCCAGCGGCGCCAGCCCAGCCCTTGCTCTCACCTGGTTCAGGTAGGGCAGGGCGTCCCCGGCTTTGTTCTCATCGACCAGGCATTCCGCCAATAACAGCAAGGCGCCGGAATAGCGAAAGATGGGGAAGTCATCCGGGGTATTCCAATCTATCGTATAAGGCGGATGGAAATATTTCTTTATCATGTAAAAGAAAGTCTGTCCGGGTGTTGGCGTATAACCGACGGCGCTCTTCAGACTGCTGATGGTAAAATCTTCCACGCCGCTGATGGTTCCTTCCACCACGGCCACGGAAGCGTCCAGCCTCTTGTCTCCTGCCTCGTAGGAAGACACCATTTCCTGGGTGGGAACATTCCATCCGGAGAAGATATCCATAACGCCGGTGTGGTAGCCCATGATGGCTTCGGAGTTCGTCGCTTTGGGCATAAACTGCCAGGCAAAATTACTTTGCTGTCCGCTGACGAGATCCGACATGTACTGAACTTCGAAGATGGATTCCTGGTTGTTCTTGTTAGCAGGGTCAAAGACGCTGGCATAATTAGGCAGCAGCGTATAATGCATTTTCGTAACGTCGATCAGCTGCGCTTCGGCGCTGGCGTAATCCTTTGTCGGCTCCGACATGTAGGCATAGGCCAATAAAACCTTGGCGGCGCCCTGGCTGGCCCGGCCCGATTGGGGGAAGGACGTCACTACCGGAAGTTTGGGAATGGCGGCGGTGAGGTCGGTGATGATCTGTTTGTACACTTCATCCACCGTATTCCTGGGCTGGAAGGCATCGCTGGCGTTGACGATCTCTTTCAACTGCAAAGGGACTCCTCCATAATGCGTCGCCAGGTCATAATAGTAGAACGCCCTGAGGAATAAGGATTCTCCTGAAATGGTGTCCTTTGCTCCCTGGGATAAGGTCGTATTCTTGTCGAGCTGATCCAGGATGGTGTTGACCCTGGAAATCCCCTGGTAAGCCGCTGTCCAGCGGTCGCCCGGTGAATTGGGCACGGCGGTGGACAGTGCATCGTCCGTAAATTCTGCATACCCTTCCTGGGATGACAGCCCTCTGTTGGCAAAGTAGATGGTGAAAAAAGTGTTATCCGATCTCATCTCATCCTGGTAGATCGCTGCGTTCACGGTAACACGCATGGGCGTATAGGCTGCATTCAGCGCCTGTTGAAACTGACTTTGGTCTTTATAGAAGGAGGCAGAGCTGAGAGAGGTGGTAGGCGTCAGTTCGAGATAGTTCTTTTTACAGGAAGCTATACTGAGGGCCGTCGCCACAATGCTATATAATAGTATATTTTTCATATCAATTATTTAAGAAAGTCCGGAAAAATTATTTTCTAAAATCTTACGTTTAACCCCATAGTGTATACTCTCGCGATGGGGAAAGCGGTAAAATCACGTCCCAGGCTCAGGCCGTTCAATCCATCCAGGCCTATTTCCGGATTCATGCCAGGGTATTTGGTGAACATAAAAGG